>Ga0097621_100001679_pt1 | contig 15134 bp, 14 predicted proteins | sample KBSMisM72_FD_73165 | JGI IMG/M metagenome (GOLD analysis project Ga0097621, IMG submission 73165) | Miscanthus rhizosphere microbial communities from Kellogg Biological Station, Michigan, USA - KBS Miscanthus M7-2 (version 2) (version 2) | ecosystem: Host-associated > Plants > Roots >... | reverse complement strand
GCTTGGCAGCGTGACGGGGCCTTTGACCATCCCCTTCGGCACGCCGCGGCGGATGAGGGAGTCGGGCCCGAGTTCGTAGAAGGCGTCGAAGTTCGGCGGAACCTGCGGCCGGCGCTGGGCGTGCGCCCGGCCTGTCGAAGCGACGATGGCGAGGGCGAGTACGGCGGTGATGCGGTGCGTAGATGAATTCATCATTGTCGGTGCTCGCACTCAGGCGGCGCCATTATCGACGCATTCCTGACCTCGGTAGGATAAGGATTATGTCGATTTCGCCTGTCGCCGCGCCCTTTCCTCGTCTGCATAAAGGCGGAGCACGGCAACGGCGAGTGAAACGATGACCGGACCCACGACGAGACCCGCCAATCCGAACACCTCCAGTCCGCCGAAGAGCGCGATGAAGACGAGCAAGGCAGGGACGGTTTCGCCGCCTACCAAACGGGGCCGCACGACATAGTCGCTGAAGCCCACGACTACCAGTGCACCCCAGAGCAGCTCGATGATGCCCTTACCCGGGTGCCCGGTGGCGAATAGATACAGCCCCGCGGGAATCCAGATCAGGAGGGTTCCGACGGCCGGGACCAGTGATGCCAGCGCCGTCGCAATGCCGAAGAACGGCGCCTGCGGCACGCCGGTCATCCAGAAGCCAAGTCCCGCGAGCACGCCCTGGGCGACACCCGTCACAACCGTCCCCGACAATGTCTGGCGCCCCACCCGCCGAAACTCACCGAGCAAGGCTCGCGTATCTTTCGGGTCGAGCGGGGAAACAGCCGCGACCGCCGATACCATGCGCGACCAGTGTCGCAACACGACATGCATGGTCAAGAAAACGAAGAAGAGCCCAAGAAGCACGCCGAACGTGCCGGACGCGACCGAGCCCGCCATGCCTCCCAGGCGTGATGCGATGCCCTCAGCGGCTGCCGCCAGACGCGCCGTGATGCTGGCGGCGGAAATACCGAAGCGGCCGAGCCACCCACTGACAGCATCGAACTGCGCGGTCAACGCGCCGTCCGGGCTCAGCTCTGTGCGGACGATATTGGTAAACACAATAGCCCGCGTGATGAACACCGAGACGAATCCACCCAGCAGGCCGACGATGATCGTCGCCGTAGCCATGACCGTCACCAGTGACGCGGCGAGCGGTCGACGTGTCCGGCTCACGAGCATGTCGTACACCGGCTCGAGCGTGAATGCGAGCAGCGCACCCAGCAGGATTCCAACGGCCACAGGACCTGCCAGCCACGCGATCGCCAGGATCGCGGCGACCGCGAGCCATCCGAGCGCCCGCTGTTGGGTCATTCAGAATGCTCCGGTATGGGGACCGTTGCCGGGTCCCAGAGTCCGACCTATTGAACCCTCACGTATTTCCTCAAGTTGTTCAGACCGACGTCGGCCGCATAGAGGTTGCCTTGATCGTCTGCCGCAATCCCCGACGCCGAAGTCCCGGTATCCGTCATCTTGCTCAGGTCGCCCGGATCGGGAATCAAGTACTTGAGCTCGCCCGTGATCGCGTTCCCGATCACAATCGCCCGGTCGTTCGCGCCCGTCGTCGGTCCCACGACCGACCGCCCTCGAGATTGGGCGTCCACGCTCTGGTATGTCGCGCCGACGAAGAGGTTGTCGCGCTTGTCGACAAACACCGAGCTCGGCTGACCGAACTGTTGCCATGCGGCGATGAACCGGCCATCCTGGTCGAAGACCTGGACGCGATTATTCTGACGATCGGCCACGTACAGGTACCCCTTGGACCCGCCGACGAAAATATCGTGTGGCTCCCTGAAGTTGCCTGGTTCCGACCCCAGGCGTCCCCACTCCTTGATGAAGGTGCCGTTCGGCGAATACTTCACGACCCGGGCGCTGTTCGACTTGTTCGGCGCATGGCCATCCGCGACGAAGATATCGCCGTTGGGCGCAATGGCCACTCCGGTCGGTCGGTCAAATGTATATGGCCCGTTCCCAGCCGTGCCTTCCTGGCCGATCGTCATGAGCACCTGACCGCTGGGACTGATCTTGAGGACCTCGTGGCCCATCGTGATGCCCTGCGCGTTCGTTGCGGGCATACCGAGGATCGTCTGGTCATCATTCGTATCAGTCGTCCACAGATTCCCGTCTTGATCGACGGTGAATCCGTGCGGATGCGCGAATAGTCCGACGCCGAGACTCTTGAGAAGCCTGCCCGCCGGATTGAACTCCAGAATCGGCGGGTTGCCATCGCCTCGATTGAGGCACGTGGCGTCGCCGGAGGGCTTGTCGTGGAAACAGCGGTGAAAAACCCAGACATTGCCGTTGGGAGCGACATGTACCCTGATGACCTCGCCCCATCGATGGCCATTCGGGCCCTTCATGCTGGCGGGAAGCGTCGGCCAGTCCGGCACGAGCCGATACGGGTTTGGGAGCGTAGAGGGTTTGGGGGACGGCGTATCCCGGCTGCCTTGGGCGTGCACCGCTACGCCGAGGGCGGCAGTCAGCACGGCGCTGATCCCGAGCACAGCACCCGGGCGAACTGCAAGCGACATCCTGAATCTCCATCGGAAGTCAGTACCCATACACATTTGGGGCGCCTCCGAAGCCCACTGTATCAGGTGCCGGTCTGGAATCCGCGATGGCGCGAACGGACACATCCAACTTCTGTATGCGAGCAAATGGCGACGCGACGCTGCGTTGTGCATTCACGTCGCCGCCGCCCCCACCACCCGCACCGACGATCAATGCGTTCGACTTCGGATTTGACAACCCGGCGACCCACACGAACAGCGTCACGATTGCGGCCGGCGAGTCGGTCGTGTTCGCCTATCCCAGCGGCGGAAACGGTCACAACGTCGACTTCAGCGATGCGCAGCCATCGGCCTGCACACAGACGGCGGGCACCATTCCGGCGCCGTTCCCCCGCTTCCAGCTCTTCCAGGCGGTCCGGGATGGATCGGCATGTGCCGCTTCGACGTTCCGGGCACCTACACCTTCACGTGCGATGCGCATGCGTTCGAGACCGGCACCATCATCGTGCAGCCCAAATAGTCGGGAGTGGCCTTCTTCGCTCTGAGGTGCCGGGTGGTTCCGATTCTGCATGCAGAGTCGGCGGCATCTTTTGCGAATCGAGGGTCTCATGTCCTGCAGCTCTTCTGTCGCGCTCGCCCTTCCGACCCGGCTGGTCGTCGCGCTTGCCCTCTTCGTCTCGCTCACACCTCGCGCGGGCCAAGCCGAGACACCGCCGATCTTTCAGACGCCGGCGCTCGTCGACAGTGGCGGCTTCGCGACGGAGTCGGCGGTCATTGCCGACGTGAATCGCGACGGCAAGCCCGACCTCATCGTCGCGATCCAGAACGACCCGTTCGGCGCTCACCTGACGAACGGCCTCGTAGGCGTTGTCCTGGGCAACGGCGACGGCACGTTTGGCACACCTGTCATCTACGACAGCGGAGGCAACGACGCCGTTTCGGTGGCTGTCGCGGATCTCAACGGCGACGGCGCGCCGGACATCGTCGTCGGGAACTCATGCGTGTGGTTGAGCAGCGGGTGCTCGTTCACGACGGCTGGTGTGCTGCTCGGTGGCGGCGACGGAACCTTCGCGCCGGCCGTTCCGGTGAACCTCGGCGGGAGTTCGTCGCAACAGATTGCGATCGCCGACGTCAACGGAGACGACAAGCCGGACCTGCTGGCGATTGTGGCCGCCCCCTTCAACGGCGCCGTCGCAATCCTGCTCGGCAACGGCGACGGCACGTTCCAGGCCCCGACGCTGGTGTTGCTGGGCGGCATGGTCATGTATTCCCTGGCGGTCGGCGACGTCAACGGCGACGGCCGCCCCGACGTGGTGGCCTCGGGAGCCGGAGGCAGCGGTGGCCCTTCGCGCGGGATCGCGCGAGTCCTTCTCGGCAACGGCGACGGCACATTCCAGATCTCCCCGACGCCGTACGACTCTGGCGTGTCGGCGGGCGGTTGGGCGAACTCTGTGGCCCTCGGCGATCTCAACGGGGACGGCGCGCTCGATCTCGCCATCGCGAACTACCCGGACAGCACGACCGGTGTCCTTCTCGGCAACGGTGACGGAACCTTCGGCTCCACTGTGCTCTACGACTCCGGTTCGCGGTTGGCGTGGGTCAACACGATTGCCGATGTCAACGGCGACTCGAAGCGTGATCTCATCGTCGCCAACGCGGCAGGAGCGGTCGGCGTGCTGGTCGGAAACGGCGACGGGACCTTTCAGCCGCCGCAGACGTATGCGATACCCGGCGACGCGCTGTCGGTGGTCGCGGCCGATGTGAACCGCGACGGCAGGCCCGATCTCGCCGTCGCCGTCGGCAACACCCTGACTGCGGTTTTGCTGAACAGTTCGCCGTGCAGCAGCACCGCGCCGATCGTCACGGTCGCCGCCTCGCCAACGATCCTCTGGCCGCCGAATAGCCGGGCGATCCCGGTGTCCCTGTCCGGTTCGGTCGGTGCCTCGGGCTGCTCGCTGAACCTCATCTCAGCGCGATACGTCGTGCAGGACGAGTACGGACAGGTCCAGCCCCAGGGAGCAGTTGCAATCGACAACGACGGCATGTTCTCGTTCAACGTTCAACTGCCGGCGTCACGCAGGGGTGACGACCGGGACGGACGCAAATACACGATCACGATCAGCGCGCAGGCGACCGGTGGCGCAATCGGATCGGCGACGGCTATCGTCACGGTGCCGCACAACCAGTGAGCGACGCTCACGTCGCGCACGGCAGGCGGACGTTAGAAATGGTCTGATCGGCTGGCCGGAATCGGTCAGTCGCGCGGCGTCGATCGGTACGAGCCGGAGAGCCGCCTGGACACAGCAACGCCGACCGAGCCGTCGCGCTTCCGGTAGGCGATGACGGCCGACATGTCGGGCAGCGAATCGACGAGTGCCACGCCGGCTTCGGGCCCCAGGATGAACGCCGCCTTCGACATCGCGTCGGCGAGCGTCCCGTCGCGGCAGAGCACCGTCGCACTCAGGGATTCAGTCGACGGCTGCAGCGTCCGCGGATCGAGGATGTGGCCGTAGCGCCGGCCGTTCGCCACGAGAAAGTTGGAGGAGTCCGCCGACGTCGACACGGACATCTCGCCAGTCTCGACGACGCCGATGACCCGGCCGCGTACATCCGGATCTTTGATGCCGACCGTCCAGGTGCGCTTGCCGGGCGGCACGCCGAGCAGATACTGATTACCGCCCGCATCGATGAACCCGCTCAAGCCCTTGCGTCGGAGCACACCGGCCGCGATCTCGACGGCGAAGCCCTTCGCAATGCCACCCAGGTCCAGCTCGACGCCTGGACGGGCGAAACGCACGGTGCGTTGCCCGGCGTCGAGCAGCACCTGTCGGTAGTCGACGAGCGGCCGCACCGACGCGAGCTCCGCGTCGGACGGAATGTGTGGTGCCTTGTCGTAAAACCCCCAGAGCCGCACGAGCGGTCCGACGGTAATGTCGAACGCGCCGCCGGATGCCGCGCTCACACGTCGCGCCGCGTCCAGGACGGCGAACATCGGTTCGCTCACCGATACCGACTCCCGCGCGGCGTCCCGGTTGAGGGCCGCGAGCTCGCTATCGGCCCGATAGTTGCTCATCAGGCGATCGATTTCCGCGAACGCCGCAAAGGCTTCGTCAATCGCCGTCCGGCGGGTCGCCTCATCGCCGCCAAACGCCTGGACCTCAATCGAGGTACCCATCATGTACCGATACTGATGGCTCTCGACGGACTCGCCGGCGTGCAGGGTGGCTCCGGGCTGCGCCATGAGGGTCATCGCCGCGAGCACTGCCAGCGGCCGGCCGCGACGATGGCTGGAATGCACGGCTACTTGCAGCCGCAGCCGCCGCTCTGCACGCCGTATCCGCCAGACGAGGCTTCGCGCGCTTCCTGCCAATGCGTCATGTAGGCGACCTCGGCGTCATCGGGATCGAACATCATGCGACGATCCGCAAGGCGGCCGCGTTGCCACGGCTGCACGGTGGCGCATCCGCCCGCCGCGAGCGCGCCCGCGGCGAGGAGAAGCAGGGCGAACGCGTGTGTGCGTGTGAGGGTCATGGCGTCATTTCTCCGAAAGCAGTTGAGCGATTTCCTGCCGATAACGGGCATCCACGTTGCCGGAGTAGCCCATGTGCGTGAACCGGATTGTGCCGGTCTTGTCGATCAGGAACGACGTCGGCATCCCCTTGACCCCAAATGCCAGCGGCGCCGCTCCTTTCGGATCGAACAGGACGGGCATCTGATGTGGATGCGCTGAGAGGAACGCATCTGCCTGCCGGCGCTGTTCGTCGAGGTTCACGGCCAGCACTTCGAGGCCGCGCGCCTTGTACTCCCGGAAGATCGCGTCGAGCGCGGGAAACGACGTCTTGCAGGGGATGCACCAGCTCGCCCAGAAGTCGATGAGCAACACCTTGCCCTCGTAGGCGGCGAGCGGCACCGGGGTGCCGTCGGCCTGCTGCAGCACGACGTCCGGCGTGTGCGTGGACGACGCGCCCGCCGTCCATCCCGGCGCCAGGACGACGAGCGCGGCAACAACCAGCAACGACGCGACTCGATTCATAGCCATACCACTCATCCTGTCAGATTCCCTGGCGCCCGGCCTCATCGGGTCGGCACCGTCACCGGTTGACGACCTTCAGCGGCACGCGCAGCCCTGTCGACACAATCGATGCACCGAATCCGTTGTCGGCGCCGTAACGCTCGTACTGCACGGTGAGCGCCGTGCCCTCCGGCAGCAGCCACCACGATCCCTTAGGGGCGATCTCGATTCTTCCGGTGTACGTGTTCGACGCGAACGGCTCGAGCCGGAAGTCCGCGGTGTAGTACTGCGGGGCGCCCGTGTACTGCGGCGCCCAGAAAAATGCGCCCGCCTGATCGTAGCGGCGGTACGTGAGCGCGAACAAGACGTCCGGGCGGAAGTAATGCGACAGCCCGACGCTGACGGTATTCGACTTCACCTCCCAATCGTCGATGTACCGCCGGTAGTCGGCCTCGGCGTACGTGGCGGCCGGCAGCGCCTGGCGCAGACGCGCGGACAGCGTCTGCCGGGTTCGGGCGTCCGGGACATTGCCGAGCACCATCATGCCGTTGACGTCGGCGCGGAGGTACGGATTGTTCTGATAGCCGGCGATGTGCGAAATCTCGTACCCGGCCTGCGCGATCGTGCTCTTCGTCAGCGTCTGCGTCACGGAGACAAATCCGCCGCTCTGATACTGGTTCTCGTACTCGGGCAGCGGATGCAACATCGGCTGATTCAGCGAGAACGAGAAGCCGCCGGCCACGGTCGTGTTGCCGTTCGCCAGATCGCGAGACACCGAGACGCTTCCCGTCGTTGCGCGATAGAAGTTCTCCTTGCTGTAGGCGCCGCCGATCGTCACCTTCAGGTCGTTGTACTTCCGCGTGGCCGAGAGGCCGAATACCTGCCGGTGGCTGTTCACCCCGTCGTTGTGGCAGCGCACGCAGGAATCCGACGCGGCCGAAATCGTGTCGAGGCCGTAGTTGACGCGCAGGTTCGTACGCTCGGTGTAGTCCTGCGTGAGATCGACCGTCGGGCTGAGCACCGTCACGCCGCGTACGTCCTGGAACCCATGAAACTGAACGTTCATCTCGTTGTTCTGCGCCCAGTCGCGCGCGGCAATCAGCGAGAAGGCGGCGGCGGCTGCGAGGAACGTGAGCGTGAATCGCGTAGGCACGGCGTTAGCGGCTCTGCATGCCGTCGTAGACGACCATCCAGCGGAACACCAGTGTCGCCTTGGTCACCGCGTCTCCGGTGAAATAGCGATACATGCTGCCGCCCGGCGCACAGTCGACCACGACCGAGCTGCTCGCGTCGCCAGGACGCTGCCCCGCGATGGTGTCGGCGTAGGAGCGCACCGAATAGTTGCCGGCGGCCTCGCGTCCGCCGTGGCAGTTGAGGCAGTCGCGATCGAAGATGGGTTTGATGTCCTGGACGTATGCGAGGGGCTGCACACCGATGGCCGAAGGACCGAACGGAAAGCCCGGGTCGCCGGTGTCGGCGGCGGGCTGCCCCTGGACGCACGCGCACACGAGCGCCGAGGTCGACAGCAGCAACAGCAGCCACGCCCGCCAGGTACCGATCGCGAACCTCATTCAGCGGGCCTTTGTGCCGACATTGATGCGTTCGGGCGATGCAAGGCACATGCCCCGGCAGACGTCTGGCTTGCCTCGGGACTCCTCGATCAGATTCGGCCCCGCGTCCTCTTCCGTGGGCGGGTGTGGCTGGAAGAGAGCACGCGCGACGTCTGGCCGCGCGTGATCCTTATGAAAACCAAACGAGCGGCGCGAATCCGGCCGCTCCTTTCTTCAGGTATTCACTGCGGCCACGTCGCGTTCGGATCCATGTTGACCATCGCCTGCACCTGCGCCGTCGGCAGCTGCGGCCGAATGTACGGGCGGCCCACGCTCTTGTGGCAGGAGTAGCAGCTCTCGAGCATCGTCCTGTAGTTCTTCTCGAAGCCGGTGCCATCCTTCTTCGCGATCGAGTCTTTCACCATCGCGAGGCTGCTCGTGTCGATGCCGTCGAAGATCCCCTGCAGCTCGACGTCCATGCCGGTGTCCTGGTTGCGGATCGTCGGATTCTTCCGCACCAGCTGCTGGATGTGGCCGCGCGATTCGTTGAAGTAGTACTGCGCCAGCGGCCAGTTCCGCTTCTTGCCGGCCCACCACAGGTTGGTCCAGTGCCACTGAACGTCCATCATGATCGTGGAGTTGGTCGGGATCAGTTGCCGGAGCGTCGCCACTTCCTGCGGCAGCTGCTCCAGCGTCGGGAGCGGCTGGCCGCGGCGGCCTTCTCGCTGCTGCGCGGACAATGCCGGAAGGGTCGCGCCGATCAGGACTCCAATCACGAGCAACAGCGCGCCGATGATCACGTTCTTCGACATGAGTCTCCTCCTCAACTCAGCTTCTTGCTTCGGTCTTTCGTTGCGCGAGAGCGGCGCCCGGGGCGCGGTCCGACTTCGTGCTGCAGTTCCCCCAGTGACGCTCTCAACCGCTTCAACACTTCGGCGCCGGCGGGCGTAATCCGGTACACCCTCGCGCCGCGCGATCGCTTCGGTTCCGCGGCCCGGAGCCATCCCCGGCGAGCCATTCTGGCCAGCAACGGGTACAGCGTGCCTGGACTCAGCCGGTAGCCGTGCCGGTGCAACTCCTCCAGCATCCATTGCCCGTAGACACCTTGCTCCTCAGCATGGTGCAGGATGTGGATCTTCCAGAATCCCAGCAAAAACTCGCGGACGACGGGGTCGGTCATCGTTGATCTTGTACTCCAGAACCTAGGCTGCGGGCTTGCTTTCTCGCGGCCGTACGTCCGTCCCGGGACGCAACTCGTCGGTGCCGCGCCCCGCGATCTCGTCGCCGGCCCGCAGATCGCCAAATACCTCCACCAATACTCCCGATGTGAGCCCGGTCCTCACGTCGATCCACTCCGTCTTCCCGTTGCGGATGCGGATCACGAACGTCCGGTCCGTCGTGGTCGCGATGCTCGCGCTCGGCACGAACAGCGAGGGGCCCGAGCGTCGAACCGGCCATCGCACCTGACAGAAGGTCCCTGGCGCGAGGCGGCCGTCGCCGTTGGCCACGTCCAACTCGACGGCCATCGTTCGCGTGCCGACATCCACGGCCTGCGCGATGCGCGCGACCTTGCCGGAGAAGCTCTGCCCGGGATATGCCGCCACCGTAAACGGAATCCCGGCGCCGGGCCGAATCCCGGCGGTATAGGCTTCGGGGACGGGCACGACGAGCCGGAGCCGTGAGGTGTCGACGAGCCGCAGCAACGGCGTCGCGCCCGAGCCACTCGTCGAGGGTCCCACGAGGGCCCCCGGGTGTACGTTCCGCTCGGTGATGACGCCTGCGAACGGAGCCGTCATCCGCAGATACCCTTCCATGTCGCGAACGGCGTCGAGCGCCTGCCGGGCCGCTTCCACACCCTGCTCAGCGGCAAGGACCTGGTCCGCGCTCGCATCCGCCGTCTTTTCCGCAATGACCACGTCATTTCCCGCCACCACGCCAGGCGTCGCCGACGCGGCCTTGAGCCTGGTGAACGTGCCTTTGTCGGCGTCAGCCTTGGCCCGCGCCACCGAATGCTGGGCCTCTGCCGCCTGCAGTTTCGACTGCGCCTCCGCCCGCTGCGCCACGAGCTCAGGCGCTTCGAGCGAGGCCAGCAGCTCTCCCGCACGGACCCTGGAGCCACGGTCCACGTTGATGGCTTTCACGAATCCGGTGACCCTCGGGAACATCGCCACCGACTGAAACGCCGTCAGCTCGCCGGGCAGCGACAGGGGCACGTCAAGAGGTTGCTCACGGACTCGAACCACGTCGATGGCGGCCGGGCCAGCCGGCGCGACGGGCGCGGCGCGAGATGGGCCGCCGGCACCCCCACACGCCGCGGCGATCGACGCCGCACACACGATGCCGAGGATGGGCCGCACGCGATCGCTGTTCTGCGTTGTCATAGTCTGCCCCGTTGCGTCCGGAAAGCGCTCTCCGGGTCGTCCGGATCGAGCGACGGCGACGTGGGGCTCGCCGACTGCTGAATGAGCGAGTACACCGAAGGCAGCACAATCAACGTGGCCAGTGTCGCCGCCACCAGGCCCCCGATCACGGCACGCCCAAGCGGCGCCGCCGCCTCGGCGCCTTCCCCGATGGCGAGCGCCATCGGAATCATTCCCGCAATCATGGCGGCGCTCGTCATCAGGACAGGACGGATGCGTGCGCGTGCCGCGTGGATGGCGGTCTGAAGCGGAGATTCCCCCTGCCGCCGCGACTGCTCGGCAAACGTGACGAGCAGGATCGCGTTGGCGACAGCCACACCGATCGCCATGATGGCGCCCATGAACGACTGGACATTCAACGTTGTCGCCGTCAGCCGAAGGGCGACCACCACCCCCGCGAGCACCGCCGGAACGGTCGAGACCACGACGAAGGCGAGCCGAAGCGACTGGAAGTTGGCGGCCAGGAGAAGAAAGATCACGACGACGGCCACGATCAGGCCGCCCGCAATGTTGGTGAACGTCTCCGCCATCGCCGCGATCTGTCCGCGTATCTTGACGGTGGCGCCGCGGGGCGGTGCACCCGCACGTCGAATCGCCGTGTTCACCTGAGCGAGGGCGCGGCCCAGATCCTCTCCGGCGACGTTCGCCGTCAGCGTGACCAGCCGCTCTCCGTTGATCCGGTCGTATTCGCCGACGATCGTCGCGTTCTCGATACGCGCCAGGTCGCCGAGCAGCGGCTTCGCGACGCCTCCGGCCGACACCGGCACCACGCGCAGATCCTCGAGCGTCGTCATCCGCGGCTGCGGGACCTCCACCTGGACCTGAAAGGCGATGCCGGTCCGGGGGTCCGCCCAGTAATTCGGCGCGACGAAGCGGCTGGACGATGTCGCGGCGGCGAACGACCGCCCCACCTGATCGACCGTGACACCAAGCTGTCCCGCCAGCTGACGGTTGACGTTCACCTGGACGGCCGGATAGTCGAGCGTCTGGCCGAACTGCAGGTCGCGCAACGATCCGATCTGCGAGAGTTCGTTCCGTAGCTTTGTCGCGAACGCCCGGCTCGCGGCAAAGTCCGGCCCCATCACGGCGACTTCCACCGGCGTCGGCGCGCTGAAGTTCATGATCCGGCTGACGATGTCGCCGGGCTCGAATGAGAATTGCGCGTCGGGAAACCTGTCATGAAAGGCCTGGCGGAGTTTCTCCTGAAGCGCGTCGAGCTTCACAGGCGCGTCCGGCCTGAGCGCGACCTGCAGCACGCCCTCGTGGGAACCGCTGGTCCAGAGGAAGATCGTGTTGATCGGGTACGACGAGGGCTGCACGCCGACGTAGCCGAGGGTGATGTCGATATTGGCCGCACCCGCCGTCTCGCGGATGACGTCCAGGACGTCGCGGCCCAGGCGCTCCGTCGACTCGAACTTCGTCCCCGCAGGCGCGCGAAACCGAAGCTGGAAGGCCTTCACGCCGCTCGGCGGGAAGATCTCACGGCCGAGGGTCATCCCGACAGTTGTCACGACGCCGACGGCGACGACAAGATAGGCCGCGACCAGGAGGCCGCGCACCGGAGCCGCCCGTTGGAGCAGCGCGGCGAGCCGATTGCGGAGGCGCTCGACCCAGTCGGCCGCGCGCGGTTCCGCTTCGGGAGTGGGCCGGCCCTTTCGCAGCCACCAGACGGAGAGCACGGGCACCAGCGCGCTCGAGAGGAAGAACGACGCGATCATCGAGAAGCCGACGGCGAGCGAGAGGGGCACGAACAGCGAACGCGACACGCCCGTCATGAAGAAGGACGGCACGAACACGGCGACCACGGACAACATGGCCAGCAGCCTTGGCACCACCACTTCCCCGCTCGCGTCGAGCACGGCACGCGCGGGCGGCGTTCCGCGGGAGAGGTGGGTGTGAATGTTTTCGATCGCCACCGTCGCCTCATCGACGAGGATGCCGACGGCCAGGGCCAGGCCGCCCAGCGTCATAATGTTGATCGTCTGTCCCGCGCCCCAGAGCGCGACGACGGCCGCCAGCAGCGCGAACGGGATCGTGATCACGACGATCGCCGCGCTTCTCCAGTCGCGCAGGAACACCAGCACCACCAGTCCGGTCAGGAGCGCGCCGAGCACCGCTTCCCGCAGGACGGATTCGAGCGCGGCGGAGACGTTCCTCGACTGGTCCAGTTCGTAGGACACCGTGATGTCATCGGGCACCAGTGCCTGAAATCGACCGAGGTTGGCCTTGACCTCGCTCACCACGCTCAAGGTCGACGCGTCCGGGCGCTTGGTGACCGGGATGTAGACGGCCCGCCGGCCGTTCACCAGGGCATACGCCGTCGGAATGTCGGTGCTGTCGCTCACGGAGCCGACGTCGCGAATGGACACGGGCGTGCCGGCGCCGCTGCGAATCGGCAGTTCGAGCAGATCGTCGATCGGTCCGACCACGGAGTTCATCGGCGAAATGCGCGTTTCCTCGCCGATGTTGACGCTCCCCGAGGGCATGATGACGTTGCCCGTCGTGACGGCACGAATGACATCGTCCGGCGCCATGCCGTACGACCGCAGGCGGTCGGGATCCACGCGGATGACGATCGTGCGCTGACTGCCTCCGAACGGCGGCGGAGACGTCAAGCCAGGGAGCGTCGCAAACTGCGGCCGCACGCGGTTGAGCGCCAGATCCTGGATCTCTCCCAGGCTGCGGGTGTCGCTCCTGAAGACGAGATACCCGACCGGCACCGTGCCGGCGTCGAAGCGCATGACGAACGGACCGACGGTGCCGGGCGGCATGAACGCCCGCGCGCGGTTGACGTATCCGATCGTCTGCGCCAGGGCCTCCGCCATGTCCGTGCCCGGGTGAAACGTGAGCTTCAGCAACGACGTGTTCTGAATCGACTTCGACTCGACGCTCTCGATGCCGTTGATGTACAGGAAGTGGTACTCGTAGTAGTACGTGATGAAGCCTTCCATCTGCGCGGGGCTCATGCCGCCGTACGGCTGGGCCACGTAGATGACCGGCAGATCGAGATCAGGGAAGATGTCCGCCCGCATCCGGCTGATGGCGAATGCGGCCGCAAGCGCGATTGAGATGATCCCGACAAGGACCGTGATGGGTCGTCGCAGCGCCGCCCGGATCAACCCCATGGCTACGGCGCTCCCGAGGCGCGGAGGAGGCCGACGAACGTGCCGAGGTCGCCCTGCGCCACGGCTTTCGCCAGCAGCGCGCGCCACACATCCACTCGCGCCGCCGCGTCTTGATATTCGGCGCCGGCGAGGAGGTTCTGGGCTTCGGCCACCTCGATGATGCCCGCGAGACCCGCGTCGTAGCGCGCACGAGCCTGGGCCTCGCTTTGCCGGGCCGCCGCGAGCTGGATTGGGGTGTTCCGGGCAATGGCACGGCCCGCTTCGACCATCGCGTCTGCTGCTCGCTGTTGACTCGTGACGGTCAGGACGACCTCGTCGTAGCGGGCGCTTTCGGCGCGCGTCAGCGCTTCAGCCGCGGCCCGGCGCGCCCGCAGACTCGAGAAGTCGAACAGGTTCGGGAAGACCACCTGCACGCCCGCCGCCCAGTTGGCGCGCTCGAGGCCCAGGCCGTCGGCGCCGCCGTCAAAGACGCCGTCCGGATTTGCGCCGCTGCCGCGCGCGGAGATGCTCGATTGAAGATAGAGCCTCGGGCGATCCGTCCTGGTCAGGATTGCTTCGCGGGCGCGCGCGAGGTCCACGGCCGCTTGTTCGGACTGGACGAGCGGATGCGATGGTCCCGGGACAACGGGAGCCGGGGCGGGAACGACGTTGTCCAGCAGTCCCGTGGTGTTCACGCCCACGGAGCCGTCCGGTATGCCGAGCACCTGCGCCAGGGTCGTCCGGGCCAGTGTCATCGCCTGCCGGGCCTGAATGGCGCGCGTGCGCGCGGCAGCAAGCTCGGCATCTGCGCGCGACGCCTCAGCGCCCGGCCGCAGCTGATTGTCCGCCAGGGTGTGCGCCGCCCGGGCCAGGACCTCGCGTCGCTGCACATCGGCGTCGGCCGCGGCAAGGGCCTGCTGGGCGCTGACGACGGCGAGAAACGCGCCGCCGACGGCGTTCTGCACGACGAGGCGCGTCAGCCCTTCTTCGGCGCGGGCGCGGACGACCCCCGCCTCCGCCTCGCGCACGGTGGCGCTGCGAAGGCCGAAGTCGATCGGCTCCCAGGACAACAGCCCTCCGGCGGCACTGCCCCAGACACTCTGACCAGATGCCGACGGCAAGACCGGTCCCGAGATCGGTGGCACGACGGACTGCGGCAGCAGTTGCCCGAAGATGTTGTTGGCGGTTGCCCGGTTCGTCTGCCAGACCGCATCGAAGCGCGGCAGGTAGGCGGACTTCGCGACACTCACGTTCGCCGTCGACGCGTTGACCTGCTCGAGCGCGGCTCTGACGGTGGGATAGTGATCGAGCGCGTACTGAAGCGCCTGCCCGAGCGTCAGCGTCGTCGGCGCGTTATCACCCTGGGCCCGGGCGGTCGCCGTCAAGGCCACGGTCACCGCCACAACCACGGCAAGACGAGGTCGTTTCATTGGCTGACTCGATGCGCCACGAGTCGTTCCGATCTATTATCGGTTTCCGACTATTGTTTACGATAACGGAATGCGAGCTTAGTGTGACGTTTCGCAGGTTGTCAATCCGACCGTCCGAAGCGCCGC
>Ga0097621_100001678_pt1 | contig 15137 bp, 11 predicted proteins | sample KBSMisM72_FD_73165 | JGI IMG/M metagenome (GOLD analysis project Ga0097621, IMG submission 73165) | Miscanthus rhizosphere microbial communities from Kellogg Biological Station, Michigan, USA - KBS Miscanthus M7-2 (version 2) (version 2) | ecosystem: Host-associated > Plants > Roots >... | reverse complement strand
CGACTGCGGCGGATTGCGGAGTTTTATGGAAGCTCGCCGCAGTTTATCTGCTGTTCGGCGACGATTGCGAATCCAGGTGAGCTGGCGGAGCGGCTGATTGAGGATCGCGTGGAAGTGCTTGGCGCGAATGGAGCACCGGCTGGAGAAAAGACATTTGTTTTTTATAATCCGCCGGTGGTGAATCGCGCGATGGGGATTCGGCGCAGCTACATCCATGAAAGTTCGCGCGTAGCGCAGGAATTTCTGAAGCGCGATCTGCAGACCATGGTGTTCGCCAACTCACGGCTGCACACCGAGATTCTGCTGACTTATCTGCAACAGGCCAATCCGCATTTTCCTGGGTCGCCCGAGCCGATCCGCGGCTATCGCGGTGGATATTTGCCGAGCGAGCGGCGGGAGATCGAGCGCGGGTTGCGCGAGGGAAGGATTCGCGGCGTTGTTTCGACCAGCGCACTGGAATTGGGGATTGACGTGGGGTCGCTGGACGTGACGGTGATGGCGGGATATCCCGGAACCATAGCGGCGACGTGGCAACGGGCGGGGCGCGCCGGACGGCGGAACGGAAGTTCATGCGCGGTGATGGTGGCGTCTTCGGCGCCGCTCGATCAGTTCATGGTGCGGCACCCGGACTATTTCTTTGGCAATACGCCGGAACAAGCGTTCATCCAGCCGGACAATCTGGAAATTCTGGTGAACCATTTGAAGTGCGCGGCGTTTGAGTTGCCGCTGGGGCCAAAGGAACGATTCGGCGAAGCGGACTTGCCGGATTTGTATGCGCGTTTGGAGGAAGCGGGCTATCTGCATCGCGCGGGGGCGCGCTATCACTGGACGCAAGAAGCGTACCCGGCGGACACGGTGAGTTTGCGATCGGTGACCAGCGACAACTTTGTAGTGATTGATGTTACGGGCACGCCCGAAGTGATCGGCGAGGTGGACTTTCCGAGCGCGCTGACAACCGTGCATGAGAAAGCGATTTACCTGCACGGCGCCGAGCAATATCACGTGGAACTTATGGATTTTAAGGAGCGCAAAGCGTACGTGAAAAAAGTGGACGTGGACTACTACACGGACGCGATGCGGTATACGCAGGTGCGCGTGCTGGAAGTGGCGCAGGAAGCGCGAACGGCTGAGGAGCGGCCGGAGATCGCGGCGAGCAAATCGCATGGGGACGTGCTGGTGCGTTCGCAGGTAGTGGGATTCAAGAAGATCAAGTTTTTCACGAATGAAAATATCGGCGCGGGGAAGCTGGAGTTGCCGGAAAACGAAATGCACACGACCTCGTACTGGCTGACGCTGGAGCGGGCGCTAGTGGAGTCGCTTCCCTTTTCGATCAGCGAGCGACAGAGCGGCATGTTCGGGCTACTGCATGCGATGGAGTCGGTGGCGACGCTGCTGCTGATGTGCGACGGGCGCGACCTGGGAACGGCGATTGGCGAGCGCCCGCCGTCGGCAGGCAGAGTGAGCGAGGAGTTTCAGCCGGTGCGGCTGGAAGATGCGATGAAGGGCTTTGGCAGCGGGACAGCGAAGGAGTTCTTTGAGCCGAATTTGTACTTGTACGATGCCTATCCGGGCGGGATTGGATTTTCAGAGCCGTTGTTTCGGGCGAGCGAACTGTTGCTGGCGAAGACGCAGGAATTAATTGCCAGTTGTGGTTGCCAGGGAGGTTGCCCTTCGTGTGTCGGGCCGGCTGGCGATTTGGCGATGCGGGCCAAAGAGGCGGCTTTGGCAATTCTGGAAAGGATTTGCGCGTAGATGGCCTTAGCAGCGGACAAGTTCGCGCGTTTGTCAGCGTTGCGACCCGTTCGGGGCAGCGCACTATCGCTTGTTAGCGAGCCGCTTCCGCCGACGGAAGAAGAGAGCATGTTGTCGCGCATGATCGGCGCGACGGTCTCGCAGACTAAATATGGGAGCCATTTGAGCGTGCGGAACTGGCACGCGACGCCAGAATTTTGCGCGCCTTCGGCTGGAGTGATTGAGCTATTGAGAAGCGCTTCCTCGGGCAAGCAAGGCAGTGCGGTAAACCCGCTGCTTTATATGGCGGAGGATCCGGGGAAGTGGCTGTTTTTGGATACCGAGACTACCGGCTTGTCGGGCGGAACGGGAACGTACGCGTTCCTGACTGGGATTGCGTGGTGGGATTCGGGCGGGCTGCAAGTGGAGCAGTTTCTAATGCGGGATTTTTCCGAGGAGCATTCGGTGCTGCTGCAACTGGCGGAACGGCTGGCGGAACGGCCAGTGCTGGTGACTTTCAACGGAAAGACATTCGATTGGCCGCTGCTCGAGAGCCGCTATCTGATGACGCGCTGCATTCGCGTTCCGCAACTGGCGGCGCATCTGGATTTGCTGCATCCGGCGCGCGCGGTCTGGAAGCTGCGGCTGGGTTCGGTGAAGCTGACGGAACTGGAAGAGCACGTGTTAGATGCGAAGCGGTTGGGATGGGACCGCGCGGATGATGTGCCGTCGGCAATGATTCCGCAATTCTATTTTGACTTTTTGCGCGGACGGTCGGTAGCACCTTTGGCAGGAGTGGTTCGGCACAACCGCAACGATCTGCGGGGACTGGCAGCGTTGTTCGCGAAGCTGAACGAGATGCTGAGCTGCGAGCAGCACGGGGAGGACGCGGACGGCCTGGATTTGTTTGGGTTGTCGCGTTATCTGCATCGCCGGGGCGAAGTGAAGCGCGCGGAGGCTGCCTGTAGCAAGGCGCGCGAACGAGGACTGCCCATCGCTTTCGAAGCAACAGCGAAATGGGAACTTGCGAGAATGGCGAAGCGGCGCGGCCAACACGAAACAGCCGCACAATTCTGGGAAGAATTGGCGCGCGACGACGACTGGCGAGTCGCGGCATGCGACGAGCTGGCAAATTTTCATGCACGACGGCGCCAGGATTTTCCGATGGCGTTGAGGTACGCTCGCCAGGCTATCGTCGCGCTGAGGAAGCGAGCAGCGGGACAAAAATACGGCGCACAGACCACCGTTGATTTGAGAAAGCTTGAACGACTCGGCAAAAAGATTGCGCGGCTGGAATCGCGCTTGAGAAAAAGGGCGGATGAGGCTCCGTTACTGCGAACGGACGGGAAATTCCGGAGCTACCGGGAGCCGGAAATCACCGGCTGAATTGAAGAATAATCGGCGGTCTTGGTTGGAGTTGTGCCGGGATGCTGGTCCGGCTCGGGAAGCGCGCCTAGTTCCAGTCGCTTATTCAGTTCGGAAAAAAGGGAGCGGTCGCCGCCTTCAAGCGTTAGGCATTCCGTGGAGGCGCAGCGGAGAAAAACGCCTCCCTCCGGCGTCTCGAATGAAAAGAAATTGGGGCGGCGAAAGAGGTCGCTGCGCTTCTCGTGCTTTTTCTCGAGCAGCTCGGAGTACTGTCCGAAGAAGCGGTTGGCCTGTTCGCCGGAAGCTAGATGCAAACGGGTAACAAGCAGCAGCCGTTTGGAGGGTTGATGTTCGTAGACCAGGTAGCGGTCGCCGTCCCAAGCGGCAGCCAGAGCGGCTGCGCGTTCTTCGCCGAGGAATTGTTTGAGAACTTCCTTCCAGCCGAACTCGCCCATCAGATTGTCGTCGAGCTTTTTCCAGTCCTTACCCAGCTTGGTTTGCATGTCAGGCAGAGTGACTTTTTCCGGAACGTAGCCGGACTTGTAGAGCGCCGGATGCATGATCTGTTGGGTTGAGACGGGCGGATTTTTGAAGACTTTTCCGATTGCACTCCAGCCAGCTGGCTTGAGCGCGGCCGCCGTGAATTTCATGCCCGCGAAGTAAGGAAAGACGAGCGCGTCCTTTATGAAGGGCGGTGCTTTTTTCATGGAAGGCGAGTCACCAATGTCACCCGTGAGGAGCGAGGGATCGAACTCGGGCATTTCGTTGACGGACTTCCCGGTGCCTTGCAGGAGATAGTCAACCATGGCGGCCATCGCAGAGCCTTCAAGGAAGGCTTCGCGGGCGAGTTCGGCGTCGTCGTTGGGGCGCGCGGCCTTCAGCCAAGTCTCAATCTGGAAGTGCTGGTCCTCGAGCGCGTGGGTAAGTTCGTGGGCCATCACCATACGCTGGTCGTCCAGCGGGATCCAGTCGGCAATATAAAATTCGTGGGCTTTGGGATCGTAGAGACCGGCGATTTGCTCGGTTAGAAGTTCGACCATGAACGAATCGAGGTTGAAGTCCTTGGGCAGTAGACCGAATATTTCGGCGGACTTGGCATCGGCGTAACGCCGCGCTGCGTCTTTGTCTTCATCCATTTGACGAATCACGTAGGCACGGATTTCTTCGCGCGAGCGCAGGGTCTTTTTGAGGGGGGAGACCAGGGAGAGGCCGGTGATTTCACTCATGTTCTGGAGAACTTCATCGGCGGCTTGAGTGAATTCAGCGGGCGAACCAGCAGCTTGACCGGCTGGTTTTGCATCGGATTGCTGCGCAAGCGACGAGGAAGAAGTTAGGAGAAAGAGCAGTAAGAAAATTTTCACAGCGGAGCGGAATGTCAGTGCGGAACCCGGGGCGGTCGTCATAATTTGAGAATAGCAGATAAAACGTCGGAGCTTGGACAGACTGGGCTATTGCCGACGCGAGGTTTTGGCGCGATTGCAGTGGTTACGCGCCTGAACGAATCGTGGAATGCTGCGACTCAAGAATCTCAAGAAGGACGCGCAGGTTCGAAAAGAAAAGCTCCCTAAGGTAGTCGGGGGCCTCTTCCGGAGGGAGACTGCGATAAGCCTCCAGTTGGCGCCAATGGCCGACCGTCGCCGCCATAGAGCCCGGCATACCCTCCAGGCATTCGCTGAGATCCTGTTCCTGCACGGACAAGGGCATTTCTAAAACTCGCGAAAAAATCTCTTGATGACAGAATTGCAAAGCTTCCTGTAACGCTTCCGACGGATAGTTAGCCGAAAGCCCTGAGTGCTCATACCGTCCCGAAGATAAATCGCGTAACGATGCAATGTAGGTGAGCCGGCCAAACGCGCTTGGAATAGCGGCCAGAGTGGTGGCCGTGAAATCGCGTATGATCGGTTGAATTCTAAGAATTTCGTCCATTGCACACAGTTTGTTCTGCGTCCCTGAAAATCTCGCCGCAAGAAATCAGCCAAAGTCCACGAGCCCAAAGGATGACCACAAGGAGGGTCTCACGTTTCAAACGCGTGTTGTCCTGGCTCTTATCCTGCTCGGCGGTCCATCGTAGTTCCGGGAGACCAGTCCGTCAACTTCACTTCATGGCAGGTGCAAGCAGTGGTCCGCGGCGCGCCCATACCGCACCGCTGCCGATTCACAAGCTAACCGGCGAGATGGCGCAGCTGGCGCTCTCGAGGTAGACGCCACCTTCGAATTCGTCGGCTTTCATAACGTGTAGGGCATCTTAAATCTTTCTCACATCGTACCGTTGCGATAAGATGCCGGTGTGTTGGGTTCTGTGCCCACCCTCGACCTCGCCTTGTGGGCTGCGACCACCCTGGTTGCGCTCATTCTGATATCGCTGATTCTTGTCCGGCGTCTCGACCGCGAATTCCCTTTTCTGACTGCATATCTTGGCGTGAATTTGTTGCAAACGCTGATGCAAGTGATGGTGTACCAGGTTTACGGATTCGACTCCCATGTGACGTACGCCGCCGTATGGGGTTCGCAAGCGGTGGTCGTCTTATGCAGGACGCTTGCCACCTGTGAGTTTTCCTACCGCGTGCTGGGCCGCTACCCCGGAGTCTGGGCATTGGCGACGCGGATCTTGCTGGTTTGCGGAGCAATCGTGCTCGGCTTGACGCTCTATTTTGGAAAAGACGGATTTCAGTACGGAGTGATGACGCTGGAGATTGCTTCGGAGGCGTTCATAGCCACGCTGGTGGTAGGGACCTTCTTATTTGCCAGGTACTATCAGGCACAGTTGCACCTAGACGTGATCCTCTTGGGAGTCGGATTGGGGATCAACTCGTGCTTGAAAATACTTAACGATGCGGTGCTGTCCCGTTTTGGGGGAAGCTATGCGGGAATGTGGAATGAAGTCGGGATGGTGGCCTTCGCCGGGGTGCTGTTGCTTTGGATTTTTGCCATGCAGGCCACAGTGACCGCGAAGGTTCAGAAAGCGGCATTGCAGCCCGTGGATGTCTACCGTTCCATGGCTCCACAGATGAACAGGCGGCTGGCGGAACTGAACGAAGAGTTGATCCACTTGATGAGACTGGAGCAACCGAAACCGTGAGCGGAATGTTTTTCTTCCTGGTCGCGGTATTCGCTCTGAGTTTGGGGGCGTTGCTCCTTTGGACCGTGCGTACAGCACACAAGAGGCGCAGGTCCACGGGGCTGGCGGTGCTGGATAGCGCTCCACAACATCTCAGTAACATGGTCGCGATACGGCGGTCGCAAGATCCAGCGGACCTGCGCTACGCGGCGGATAGAGGCGGACGCGACCTCGAGAAGCGGCTGAGGCGCGAACGGCGCGGCGTGGTGTTGTTGTATTTGAATTCACTCCGTTCGGATTTCGAGCAACTGTTGCGGATCGCGCGCGTAGTGGCCTTGCTGTCGCCGGAGATTTCCAGTTCGTATGAATATGAACGTTTGCGTCTCTCCATTCTGTTCCGCTTGCGCTTTCAACTGATCAAATTGCGCTTCCTCTTCGGCGATGCGGCAATGCCGCAGCTTACTTCGCTGGGCGAAATGGTGACTTCGCTGGCCATCCGGATGGAGACGGCGATGGAAACACTGGGTGAGCGGGCCGCGCTGGCGGCGGATCTCGCACTGCAATCCGAACCATAGCTGTTGAAGTTCAGTTGAGGTTTGTCGAACTGGCAACCGGAGCCACGGCCTCATCGAGGACCGCAGCGTCGCCCCGGCCTGTTGTGGCATGACCGGGGAGCTCAATAGTGAAGCAAGCTCCCTTGCCCGGGGCATTGCGAACCCGAATTTGTCCTCCGTGCTCGGTGACAATTCCATAGCAAATGCTCAGTCCGAGGCCGGTGCCCTTGCCGACAGGCTTCGTGGTGTAGAAAGGATCGAAAACCCGTGATGCATCCTTCACGCCGGGACCGCTGTCCACAAATTCCACCACAAACTTGCCGTTTTCGTGGGCGGTCCGAACCCATAGGTCGCCATTAGCCGAGGCTTCCAGGATGGCATCCACTGCGTTGTTTACCAGGTTCAAGAAGACTTGTTGCAGCTGATGCGGGTCGGCCATAGCCGAAGGCAGCTCGGCCGCGAGGTCGAGATGCAGGCGGATATTACTCATACGCAGATCGTAGTCGCGCAGGGCCAGAGTATCCTCGAGCACCTGATTCAAACGAACGGGAACGCGTTCTGGCTTGTGCTGGCGCGAGAAACTCAAAAGGTTCTGCACGATGCGGTGAGTTCTCTGAGCCTGCTTATAGAGCTTCTCGCTGTACTCAAGCCCCTGCGGACCAACCTGACCGCAGGACGTAAGCAGTTGGCTGTAACCGAGAATAGCCGTCAGGGGATTGTTCAACTCATGCGCGACGCCTGAAATGAGTTGCCCGACCGCAGCCAACTTTTCGCTGTGAAGCAGCTGTTCCTGGGTGCGACGCAAATCGTCATAAGCCTGACGCGTCTGGTCATAAAGCAACGTGCGCTCGATAGCGCTGGAAATTTGGCTGCCGACGGCGATGAGGAGATTGACGTCGCCGGGGGAAAAGTCGCGCGGCGTGCGGCTTCCCACCACCAGGCCGCCGATGACTTTGTCTTTGGACCACAAGATCACAATGTGCGCGGCTACAATCTGTTCGGCTCGCTGCACTTCGCGGAAAATCGTCGGCAGCGGCAATCCCTGAATGGACAAGAAAGTGGCGCGTACCGCGCGGATGTGCTGCAGAAGCTCCGGTTGGACGCGGGTAGGAGGAAAATTACGAGCGAATTCCGAACGATGGCCAAAGGCAGCCACGCGCCGCAACATCTCGTTCGCTGAATCGAAAAGATAGAGCGAGGAAGCCTCCAGGCCGAACAGTTCGCAAATTTGGCGCAGCGTCTTGTGCAAAGAATCGCTCAGGTCCAAAGATTCGTTCAGAGTGGTGGCAATCGAATTCAGGACCAGAAGTTCGCGGTTGCGGCGGCGAATCTCCTGTTCGGCGCGCTTTCTCTCGGTAATATCGAGCATAAACCCCTGGTAAGCGATGATGTTGCCGGCGGGGTCTCTGGCCGCGTTCGAGGACTCCAGGACAGTTCGCGTTTCGCCGTCCTTCCGCTGAATCTCGAATTCAAAATCGGCAACCGATCCGTAGTCGCAGAGCAGCCTCTTCAGGCGGTCACGGTCCGAAGGGTTGGCATAGAGCGCCGCGATGTCCAGATTCATTAGCTCTTCCCGCGAGCTGTAACCGGTCATGCGCAGAAACGCATCGTTGAAATCAAGAAAGCGCCCTTGCGGCGTCGAAATGAAAACTCCTTCCTGCACATTGGAAATCAGAGTGCGGTATTTCTCCTCGGCGCGCTTGCGCTCGGAGATATCCTTGAGGACGTGGACGACGCCCATTTGACGGCCGCTAGAATCCACAAACGGGGAGTTCGATGTGAGAAAATAACCGGAAAGCCAGGGATCCGGATCGTCGCCTTCCCCGGCTACACCTTCGCAATAGGGACACTTGTCGTAGTCCGCCTGCTTGCGCGGGAATAACTCCGAAAGATTGCGGCCGATCGAGGGCTTGATCTCACGGCCACTCAGATGGGCCATGCGCTGATTCAATCGCAAGAGGCGGCCGTCGCCATCATGCACCACGATGGGATCGCCGATGGAGTCGAAGGTGAAAGCCCATTGCCGCTGAACGTTATCCAGCTGTTGAAACAATAGAACGTTTTGCAGTGTCAACCCCAGCAGGTTGCCGATGTTTTTGAGGTACTCGACCTCGTCGGGCTGAAACTTCATTTCCTGCGAAGAACCTACGGCCAGGATGCCAAGCGGGGCCTCTTTCCCGCGCAGCAGGATGGTGGCGACCTCGCGGACTCCGGTCGCCGTCATACGCTGCCGTTCACGAGGATCGGCCTCGTCACCGATCTTCACGGAGGCGTAATCTTGCGCGAGGACGCGCTGCACCCACGGCTCGTTGGCGGGGATGCCGTTCTGCACTTTCAGGTATGTTTCATCAAAGCCGACGGCAGCATGAACCATCAGTTGCGAAGACTTGCCTTCTCCGTGCAAGAGTCGCACCAAGCCGTGCGAAACTCCAAGACTGCCAACCACATTGACCAGCACCTGGTCGAGCATCTCTCGCATCGAGAGAGTTTGCGTACTGGCGGCGATCAGCAGGCTCAGACGCTTCAGTTTGTCGTTGAGTTCCTCGGTTCGTGCGCGCGCTTCTTCCAACACCAGCACGACCATGGCGATACCCAAGGCCACCGCCAGCAAATGGTCGAACGCAACGCGCTCGAGGTACAGTGGGCTCATGAACCACATGAAGCGGTCCAGTCCGTGCAGACCGTTCAGGAAAAATAATCCGCCAAGCAAGCGCGCTCCGTGGCCGAGCTTCTTCTTATTGGCGTGCCAAAGGGACCAGCCGGCCGCCAGTGAGGTTACTGCCAGCGTGCCCGAAGCAAACCAGCCGATATGTGACGTTCCCCCTTCAGGGCGGGTCTCGAAGTAGAAGGACAATAGAACAGCAGCGAACGTAGCGGGCCAGAGATGAGAGATGGATGTCCGCGGGCCGTATGAATATTGGACAACAGCTTTTAGAAAAACCAAATGAACCACGATGAGCAGAACGATGAGAACCACGCGCAACGGTGGACCTGCCATGGAAAGCTGGGCGAGCTCAAGAAAAGCCTTAACGGTTAGCATCGCCCACGCGGCAACCCAAACATTCAGATGGCGGCTCGGATGGTCGCGGCGTAGGAGTACAAACAGGACCAGCAGAATGACAAAGGCGGTGGCCTCAAAGAAAGCGACGGCAGTCAGGCCCTGAGTTTCCAGCACGAAATGCCGCCTCCCAAATGGATGTGCGGTAGCCCAGAGGACACCTGCCCGTGGGACTGAAGGGCGGCTCAGGGCTGCGCCTATCGAGACTTTTTCGACGCTAACATGCTGTTTTCTGAATGGACAAGGGTACCTCCGGCCGTCTGTGACCTCTCGTATACTGGGAGCCAGAGCGAGGCCAAGTGCAAACGGATACCGTCGAAAACATTCTGGTCGTGGATGACGAAGAAGCGATTCGGGAAGTAGTCTCAACCATGCTCGAATCGAAGGGCTATCACTGCACCGCGGTGAGCAACGGCCGAGCGGCGCAGGATGTCGTCAAGCGCACCACACCGGATCTGGTTCTGAGCGACATGATCATGCCGGAGATGGACGGAATCAAGCTGCTGGAGTGGCTCCGCCAATATGATCCGGAGATTCCGGTGATCATGGTCACGGCGATTCACGATATTTCGACTGCTCTGGAAGCCATTCGCCGCGGGGCTTACGACTACATTTTGAAGCCGTTCGAGAAAGATCAGCTCTATCTGGGCGTGAACCGTGCATTGCAACACCGGCGGCTGGTGGCAGAGAACCGGAATTATCAGCGCGATCTGGAAAAACTGATCGAAGAGAGAACGGCTCGCCTTACGATTGCCCTGGCGCAGTTGGAACAATCTTACGACGACACTCTAGAAGCGCTGGGAAGCGCTTTGGACCTGAAGGATGCGGAGACCGAAGGGCATTGCCAGCGGGTCACTGCGTTTACGATTTCCATTGCGAAGGCGATGCCGGTTCCCAACGCTTACTTGCCGGTGTTGGCGCGCGCCGCGTTTCTGCACGACATCGGTAAAATGGGCATTCCGGACAAGATTCTACTGAAACCCGGACCGTTGACGGACGACGAAAAAGTCATTATGCGGAAGCACTGTCAGATCGGGTATGACATGCTGATTCGAATTCCGTTTTTGCGCGATGCGGCGGAAATCGTGCTGGCCCATCAAGAGTTTTTCGACGGCACCGGCTACCCGCGCGGGCTGAAGGGTGAGGAAATTCCACTCGGCGCTCGAATTTTTGCGATCGCGGACAGCATGGACGCCATGCTGAGCGACCGTCCTTACCGCAAAGCCCTTCCCATGTCCTACGCGCGTGAAGAGATACAACGTTGCGCGGGAACGCAGTTTGACCCGAAGGTCGTGGAAGTGTTTTTGTCCATCCCGGAGCTGCACTGGACGGAATTGCGCGAGAGTCTTGGCTCACCTTTCCGACTGGCGCACCTAAAGAATCTTGAATCGTAAGGGCGCTTCTAGTGCTTTCCCGCTACCGCCAGCGCCGCTATTCGATTGACGTATACTGATTCCGGCTACGCATGTGCCCCTCAACACAATCGATTCCTGAGTTGCAGCCGGTTCCACAGATGGATCTTTCGGCGCAATACGCCGCGATCGGCGTCGAGATTCGCGACGCTGTCGGCAAGGTATTGTCCTCGCAGCAGTTTGTTCTGGGCAAAGAAGGCCTAACGCTCGAGCAAGAGATCGCCGCGCTTTGCGGCGTTCGGCATGGAATCGGGGTCGCCTCGGGTACCGACGCGTTGATCTTGGCCATGCGCGCGGTTGGCGTCGATCATTTGAGTGAAGTTATCCTGCCAGCGTTCACTTTCGTGGCTACGGGAAGTGCCGTCAGCGCGCTTGGCGCACGGCCAATATTCGCCGACATTGATCCGACCACCTTCAATGTTACCGCCGCCGAAATCGAAAAACGGATTACGCCAAGAACGCGCGCGATCATCGTCGTTCATTTGTATGGTTTGGCGGCGGACATGGACCCAATCCGCGAAGTAGCTCAACGGCACAAGTTGGCGATCGTAGAGGACAACGCACAGGCTATCGGAGCGACTTATGAGGGCCGGCATACAGGTTCGTTGGGCGACATCGCCTGCCTCAGCTTCTATCCCACGAAGAATCTAGGAGCGTATGGCGACGCCGGCATGATTACCACGGACTCGCCAGAGCTCGACGCTCGCTTGCGCACCCTGCGTAATCACGGCCAAGCCTCGCGCTATAACAGCGTAGAACCAGGTTGGAACAGCCGCCTCGACGAAATCCAGGCCGCAATCTTGCGAGTGAAACTTCGCCATCTGCAAGAATGGGAAAGTCTGCGCCGAGCTCACGCCTCGCAATATTCAAAGCTTCTCTCGGGCATCGCTGAAATCCAGACGCCGCATGTTCCATCAACCTGCCAACACGTCTTCCACCAATACACAATCCGTGCGCAGCGGCGTGACGAACTGCAGAAATTTCTCACCGAGCGCAGGATCGGCAACGCCGTGTATTACCCGGTGCCGCTGCACCTGCAGCAGATTTACGCACAGGAAGGTTCCTCCGCCGGGTCTTTTCCCGAATCGGAAAAAGCGGCTAGCGAGGTGGTGTCATTGCCGATGTTTCCGGAGCTTGCCGAGGAGCAAGTCGAGCGAGTGAGTTCGGTCATCGCCGAATTTTACGGAAAGTAGTTGCAAGCTAACGTCCGAAATATAGCAGCGCCAGCAAGAACAACCACAGCCCGTCCATGAAGTGCCAGTAGTACGAAGCGACCTGCGCGGCCAGCGACCGGCTGACCCGCGCCGCGTCAAATTTGTGCAACTCCACATAGAGCAGCGCGCAAACTCCACCCAGCAAGTGCACTGCGTGCAGCACCGTAAACACGTAAAAGAAACTGCTGGCCAGGCGCGACGTCACGTATACGCCTTGCGCCGCCAACTGCCACCATGCAATCACCTGTCCGCCTACAAACAGTACCCCCAGCGAAGTGGTCAGCGCCCACATCCGGCGAAAACCCGCCGTGTCGTCCAACCGCAACCTTCGCCGTGCCACTTCGAGCGTTGCGCTGCTCAACAGCAACACGCCCGTGTTTGCCCAAAGAATCCTGGGCATACGGATGCCGTTCCAGTTGTGCAGATTGTGTACCCGCAGCGCTACGAACGCGGCCGTCAACACCAGAAAAAACATCACGATCGAGACCATTCCAAGCATCACGGCGATGGAAAATTTCTTACTGCTCGGCCGACGCGGTTCCGGCGCGCTTTCGCCCCCTCCTTCGTCGTCCCCGCCGCCGTCATCATCGCCGTCGCGCGAAGGTGGTTTCCCGCCGCCGTTGCCGTGGATCTCTTCAATAATCAGTTCAATGTCATCCGCTACGCTTCCCGGCATGGCCCAACCTCATGCTCCAACATCATTGCCAACACCCCGAGTCTACACAAATTGCGCCCGCGGGAACTGACGAAAGGCAAGTATGTCGGACAAACCCTGGAGGGCCAAAGGAAGGATCAAACCTGGGGAAGGCCGACAAAAAACTGGTGCGGTGGAAAGGATTCGAACCTTCACGGTATTGCTACCGCCAGCCCCTCAAGCTGGTGCGTCTGCCAGTTCCGCCACCACCGCAAAGTCACTACAAGTTGCTTCACTACGCGGACGTCTGAGGTTACGCCGCTTCCTGATTATTCTCCGCTTGTCGCCGGCATGCAACAAAAACTCCGTCCACCTTGCACCGCCAACGAACTGCTACTGCTTCTTCGGAGACTGCGCCGGCGCAGCTGGAGCCGGATTCTGCTGCGCAGGTGCCGGCGTGCTTTGCGTTCCGGCCGGTTGGGTTGCCGCGGGTGCCGGAGCCGCAGGCTTGCTCGCCGGCTTCGACGAGTTGTAGATCACCGAACTTCCGCCTCCGGCTGATCGCTCACTGCGCAAAGCCAACGCCATCGCGCAAACCATGAACATTACTGCGCACCAAGTAGTCGCTTGCGAAAGAACGGTCGCCGCTCCGCGCGGTCCAAATGCTGTCTGGCTGCCTGCTCCCCCGAAAGCGCCGGCGAGGTCAGCCGCCTTGCCGCTCTGCAGGAGCACCACGATGATCAGCACCAGGCAGTTCAACACAAAAAACGTCGTAAGCAACCATCCCGCCCAGCGGAAGCCCACCACAATTAGCCCAAATCCGATCAGGAGCGCCACGCCCCATTTCATCCAACCCGGCATTGCCTGTTCACCTCGAATTTTCTTGTATCTGGCCCACGGCGCCCGCCGCGCGGCTTACTTCGTGTTCACGATCGTCGCGAACGATTTCGCATCCAGACTCGCGCCACCAACCAGCGCGCCGTCCAGCTCTTCCTGGGCCATCAATCCCTTTATGTTGTCAGCCTTGACGCTGCCGCCGTAAAGAATCCGCACGCTGGCCGCAGCCTCGGGCGAAAACTGGTCGCCCACGCACTGCCGCAGGAACCGGTGGGCTGCCGCCGCAATTTCCGGCGTGGCCGTACGGCCCGTCCCGATCGCCCAGACTGGCTCGTAAGCTATTAGGATACGGGAGAACTCCTCGCTGGTCAACGCGCCCGGTCCGCCGATAAACTGTTGAGAAAGCACCTCTTGCGTCTTTCCGGTCTCGCGTTCGGTGAAGTTTTCACCCAGGCAAACAATCGGGGTCAGCCCGGCCGTCAGTGCCGCGCGGCTCTTTTGCGCCACCATGTCGTCGGTTTCGTTTGCGTATTGCCTCCGCTCCGAGTGGCCCACGATGACGTGCGTGCAGCCCAGTTCCACCAGCATCTGCGGCGACACTTCTCCAGTGAACGCCCCCTCCTTCTGCCAGTGGTTGTTTTGCCCGGCGATTGCGATGCGGCTGCCCTTGGCTGCTTCCACCGCCGACGCGATAGACGTAAACGGCGGAGCAATCACGACGTCGCAGTGCACGGCGTCCTCAATAAGCGGGAGGAACGCCGCAAAAAACGCACGCGTTTCCGACTGCGTCTTGTACATCTTCCAATTGCCCGCCATCACCCGGCGGCGCTTGGCTTTGTGTTCGGCGCTCATCGGTTGCTCAGCGCCTCGACGCCCGGCAGCTTGTGGCCGCCCAGAAATTCCAGTGACGCACCGCCGCCCGTGGAGATGTGCGAAATCTTGTCCGCCACACCCGACTGCTGCACGGCGGCCACGGAATCGCCGCCGCCCACAATCGAAGTCGCGCCCGCGTCAGTCGCCGCCGCCACGGCCTCGGCCAATTCCAGAGTGCCTCTGGCAAACCTCGGCATTTCAAAAACGCCCATCGGCCCGTTCCACACAATCGTCTTGGCCGTAGCGATTTCCGCCGCGTATGCCGAGATCGTTAGGGGACCAATGTCCAATCCCATCTGATCGTCCGGCGTTCCGTTCACGTCGCCCGTTTTCGCCGGCGCATCCGCCTTGAATTCCGGCGCCGTCACATGATCCACCGGCAGAAGCAATTTACGCCTGCC
>Ga0097621_100001672_pt1 | contig 15167 bp, 10 predicted proteins | sample KBSMisM72_FD_73165 | JGI IMG/M metagenome (GOLD analysis project Ga0097621, IMG submission 73165) | Miscanthus rhizosphere microbial communities from Kellogg Biological Station, Michigan, USA - KBS Miscanthus M7-2 (version 2) (version 2) | ecosystem: Host-associated > Plants > Roots >... | reverse complement strand
ATCTTCGCCACGCGCGCCGCGGCGGTCGTGTACGCCTCGAGCAGCGTCGGCGAGATTGTCAGCGAGCCGGCGACGTTGTCGAACCCGCGCGCCGCATCGTCGGGCGGAAGGAGCGTCGTGACGTCGATGTCGAGATCGAGCAGGTCGCGAATGACGTTCGCATACTCGGTGCGATTCAAGCGATGAAGGACGACCGACCCAGGATTGAGTCGTGTTGCTGCCTTGCGATCGAGCTCCGCTTCGAGAAAGTCGCGCAGCGCGTCGTAGTCGGCGAGCGGCGGACGCCGGACGTCGGGCGGCGGCATCACGCCCGCGCGCAGCTTGCGGACGACACGTTCCCAGATCTCCGGATGATCGCCGGCCGTCGCGAGATCGAGTTTTTCGAGGGAGAGATTCGACGTCTTCAGGCGATCGTTGTGGCAGGTGACGCAGTACTGATCGAGCGTCGCCCGATGTCGCGCGGTGTCAGGCGCACCGGCCTGCGGCGAAGCGGCCTGCGACGCTCCGAGAATAGCAACCGCCAACACGCCACCTGCGAAGGTGTTGCCCATGCGTCAGAGGCGAAGATTAACGGAAGTGTGCAGGTCAGCGCAAGGAACTACTGATATGTCATAGGGTTATGCGCTTTTTAGCGCTTGGCTTTCAGCGTGTCGTCGAAGAAGTCGGCGGCCGCGGTAGCGGTCCTGATCCAGCTGCGCCACAGCAGCGAGTCGTGGACTTCGTCAGGCAGCACGAGGTCCTCGACCTTCACGCCCTTGGCCACGAGGCGCGCCCTGAGCTCAATCGTCTGACGGAAGTCCACCGTGCGGTCGTCGTCGCCGTGGATGAAGAGGACCGGTGACCGCCACGTCTCGATCGTCGAAATCGGCGACGACTTGAACTGCACGCCAACCGCTTCCTTCAACTGATCTTCGGTAATGCCGTCACCGACGATGGCATGGGCGAGCGTGGACGGATTGATCGCCGGCAGCCGGTCGTGGACGCCGTGGAGATCGACGCCGGCAGCGAAGATGTCGGGATCGCGGCCGAGCCCGAGCGCCGTCAGATAGCCGCCGTACGACGCACCCCAGATGCCGACGCCGCGCGGGTCGACGTCGGGCCGACGCTGAAGGTAGAGTCCCGCCGCCTGCACGTCGCGATACTCCGAGGCGCCGCGCGCGCCGGTGTGTTCGGGAAACTCATACGCCGCGCCGTAGCCGACGCTCATTCGATAGTTCACCGAGAGCACGATGAAACCGCGGCTGGCGAAGTACTGGTTGATCGCGTAGTCGTCGGCGTACTCCCATCGGTAGTGCCACCCGAGCAGCATTTGCCGAGGTCCGCCGCCGTGGACGTACACGATGGCCGGTCCTCGGGTGCGTCGATTCGCCGCGCGGAACAACTGCCCGTGGACTTCCGCGCCGTCGCTCGCGTTGAACACGACCGGCTGCGGAACGATCAGCTTCTCCGTCGGAAAACCCTGCGGGATATGGTCGGAGGCGACGAGCGTCGGGGCGGCGCTTCCCGTCCCGTCGAGCGACGTGACGGCAGGAATCGGCGGCCGCTTTGCGTCGGCGGAGATGAACGCGATCATCTTCCCGTCGCCCGTGACGACCGGATTCCACTCGATGCCGGCACCAGTCGTGACGGCCGCCGGCTTCGTGCTGTCGATCGCGACCTTGTAAAGATGCCGGCGGTCGATGTCGGCGGCATCGGCGCCGGCGTTGGCGTTGTAGACGATGGTCCGATGATCCGGCGAAAAGGCGACCTGCTCGACCATGAAGTTGCCGGGCGTCAGCAAGACCGGTTTGCTGTCTTTGCCCGGATGCCTGATGGCATAGAGATGCTGCCAGCCGTCGCGATACGAAAAATAGACGAGCGTATCGTCGGCGGCCCATCGCACGTTCAGCCCGACCGGACTGCGGGCGATCTGATCGATCGGCTCGCCGCTCGTGGCGATCGTGATCGCGTCTTCGGGCGACGCCAGCTCGGCGACCATGATCGACCACGATTGCTGCGGCTCTTCCAGCGGCGACCGTGGCGCGCCTCCGGCGCCTGGCGAACGCACGAACGCGATCTTGCGTCCGTCGAGCGACCACACCGGATCTTCGTCGCGAGTCGTCTTCGGGTTGATGTACCGGATCGACTGACCCGGCGTGAACAGTCCGATGAAGCTGTGGTCGCCGCGATTCGACACGAAGGCGAGCGTCTTGCCATCGGGCGACCACGCGGGCGACTGGCTGTTTCCTCGATTAGCGAACAGTTGTTCGGCTTGTTTGCTGCCGTCGATGGGCACGACGAAGATCTTCCTGTCGCGCGTGAAGGCGACGCGAGTGCTGTCGGGCGAAATGATCGGTGCGTCGCCGTCACCGAGCAGCTTCGGTGCTGCGCCGCCAGCGGCCGCGACCGCCCACAACTGCATCTTCGGCGCAGTCGGATCAGCCGTCGGGTTCGGCGGATCGCCGGGCCGGCTCCCGCCGTGATCGCCGCCGCGGACGTAGACGATGGTCTTGCCGTCCTTCGAGAACGAGAGGTTCGTCAACTCCTGCCCGTCGTCGTCTTTGTTTGCCGTCAGCTTGCGCGGAGCCCACGCGGGGCCTTCAGCAGCGTAGATGTTGCGGACGCCGCGTTCGTTGAACGTCCACGCGATCGTCGAGGCCGTCGGCGACGCGATCAAGTTGTCGGGCGTCGGCAGGCTGAGGATTTGTTCGACCGTGAACGGTGCAGCGGCTGGCGGCGCCTGAGCGCCCGTGAGCGCAACGGTTGAGCAGCCCACAACGACGGCGATCGCGAGACGCCTCATGGCAGCGGATTATAACGGCGCGACAGCTCGGCACCGAGGATGCAACAGCTGCGGCGGATTTGGACGAGCCACGGCGGCCACCGTGCGCTTGTTCCCAGATCGCGAGGGACATATGCGATCGCTGTGTGCGTTAGTGGGCGGTCTTCTTCTCTCAGCCGCCGGCGCCTCCGCTCAAACCGCCACCATCACATCTGGAACGGTGTTTCTGTACTGGGACGGCAGTCTCAGCGGATTTCAGCTCACTGGCCCCGGCACGCAACTCGTCGGCGAGGTCCTGCAGGGATCCATCGACGGATTGCCCGACGGCACAGTCGTCGACATGAGTCGCACGGTCGCGACCAATCTGCACTCGAATCATCCCTTCGTCGAGCAGGTGAACGGGACCGTATACAACTCGGTATGGATAAGCGCGACGTTCACGTTCACTGCAAGGCCAGTCTTCATCCCCGGCGGCATCGACGGCGCGACGGCCTCCTTTTCTACGCCATTCACCATGAGTGGTCAGTTCTCCGGCTTCGCCGATCAAGCGCTAACCCAGCAGTTGTTTTCCGTGTCCACGCAGGGATCCGGCGTGATCAGTGTCGGCCCGCTCCGGCATTTCGCCGGCGCAGGCCGCTGGGCACTGACAGGGGCAGGAGGGACAGGGTTCACATTCACTGATGCACTGCCGTCGCCATGGACGTCGAACGATGTCGGCAACGCGGGAACGGCCGGCGTGTCGTCGTATTCGAACGGCACGTTCTTCGTTGCCGGAGCGGGAGCCGACATCTGGGGCGCAACGGACGCGTTCCAGTTCGTCTCACAACCGCTTCCCGCAGACGGCTCGATCGTGGTTCAGCTCGACGGCATCGACCCGACGCTCTCGCCATTTGCGAAAGCCGGCGTGATGATCCGGCAATCGACGTCAGCAGACTCGCCGCACGTGTTGCTCGACGTCAAGCCAGACGGCGGCGTCGAGTTCATGACGCGAACGACGACCGGCGGCAGCACGCAGTTCATTGCCGGTGCGACGACGACGGGCAGGCCGTGGCTGAGGCTCATCCGATCGGGCGCGATCGTCGAGGCGGCTATTTCGCAGGACGGAGCGAATTGGACGTCGCTCGGTTCCGCGACGCTCGCCGGCCACGTCCTTGTCGGCCTGGCCGTGACGAGTCATTCGAACGACTTGATCGAGCAGGCGGAGTTCGAACAGGTGGCCGTCACCTCAGGCGGCGGGACACCAGGTACGCTGCCGTCGCCGTGGTCGCAGACAGACGTCGGCGCCGTCGGGCGGAGCGGCAGTGGCTCGGAGGCCGGTGGGGCTTTCACTGTCGCTGGCGCAGGCGCGGACATCTGGGGCACGGCCGATGCGTTTCACTTCGTCTACACGTCGAATGTCAGCGAAGGCTCCATCGCGGCGCGCGTCGTCAGCATGGACAACACGAACCCGTTCGCCAAGGCGGGAGTGATGTTCAGGGCGTCGCTCGATCCCGCGGCCGCGCACGTGATTCTCGACGTGCGGCCCGATGGGAACATCGAATTCATGACGCGATCGGCCTCCGGGGCGGACACGACCTTCATCGCTGGCGCAGTCACCTCGTTTCCGGCGACGTTGACGCTGCAACGCGTGCACGGCTCAGTCGATTCGGCGTTCGTCGCGTCGGTCTTCGAATCCGGCGCATGGCGGCAAATCGGCGTCGTCACCACTCGGATCGGTCCTCAGGCACTTTCTGGGTTGGCGGTCACGAGCCACGACGCCAGTCGGCTGAATACCGCCGTTTTCGACACGGTCGAAGTAACGCGCAACCTGCTCGTCGACGGGAACTTCGAAGGGTATTCGCCGCCGTCGCTGGGGCCGCCAGGCTGGATATCGGATCGGCCGTTGCGCCAGGTCTCTGCTGTCTCGGACAGCAGCCACCCGTACGAAGGCTTGAACGACGGGATGTGTTCGCAAACGACCTTCGCAGACTGCGGGCTCTACCAGGATGTGATCATTCAGACAGCCGGCGCGTACGTGTTCAGCGTCCGCGCAAACTCGAATCACGCTGGAGCGTTCGTCGGCGTCAACATCAACGGGGTGGGCTTTCAGTCGTTGCCGATTGACGTTCATCCGGTGGGAGACTACGGCACCGCGCCGTACATGATCTCTTTCACTGCGAGCGCGGGCGACACGGTCCGTGTGTGGATGTACTCACCCGCGACGCCTGGCGTGGTGGCGATCGACGCCGCAACGCTTGAGCAGGACTTTAGCAGTCCGTAGCGACGGGCGCGCCATGGCATGTATTCTCTGACGCATGTTTCGCCCCGTCTTCATCGCCGTCGTAATTGCCTTCGCGCTCGTTGTCGCGGCGTTCCTCGTGAATCGGGCGCGGCCGCGCGTCGAAGTGGAACAGCCGTCCGCAGAATCCGTTCGCGCGACGGGCAAGTGCGCGGAGTGCCACACGGCGCAGCAGTATTCAGTGGTCCATGAATACGAGATGAGCCGCCACGCGCGACGTGGCATCACCTGCCTCGACTGCCATCAGCCGGCGATGGCGCAGCACGGCCAGGAACATCACGGCTTCACCATCGTCACGCGGCTGACGGCCGGCAACTGCAGAAGCTGTCACGAGCCGATCTATCAGGAGTTTCTCCGAAGCCGTCACGCCGCAGTGTCATGGGCGGCGGTGTTTGGCGAACAGGGGCTGAAGCCGGAACAGGTCGCGTTCGCCGAGCGATTTCAGCCCGGCTACGCGAAGCGCGCGCCGCACCCGCTCGTCGCGCGCGAGGGCGCGTCTCCGACGTCGAGCGGCTGCGCCAATTGCCACAGTGTCGGCCGGCCGAATGACGACGGCACCATCGGCACGTGTACGTCGTGCCACACGCGGCATACGAGCTCGGTGGCGATCGCGCGGCTGCCGACGACGTGCGGGCAATGTCACATGGGGCCGGACCACTCACAGCTCGAGATCTACGAGGAGTCCAAACACGGTGTGATGTTTCACGCGCAGGAGCGGCTGTTGAACCTCGAGGCGCCGCCCAAGTCGCTCACGACGCGCGACATGTTCGTGCCGACGTGCGCGACGTGCCACATGAGCGGCCTCAACGGGCAGAAGGTCACGCACGATCCGTCCGACCGGCTCTCGTATTACCTCGCGGACGCGATCACGAAGCCGAGGCCCGCCAAGGATCGCGCGCAAGCCGAAATGCGGCAAATCTGTACGCAGTGTCATGCGAGCTCTCTCATCGCGCGGGTGTACGCCGACGCAGAAAAGGTGGTCGAGAATACCAACGCGCAGGTGCAACAAGCGTCCGACGTGATGACCGCGCTGCGGAAGGACGGTGTCCTCAGTGCCGCGCCGTTCACGACGCCGATCGACTTTCTGTATTTCGATCTGTGGCATTACGACGGCCGGACGTCGAAACACGGCGCCTTCATGGGCGGTGCGGACTTCGTCCAGTGGCACGGCAATTACCCGATGCTGGCCCGCAGCGTGGAGCTGCGCGCGCAAGCGGACGAACTGCGGCGGCGGCATGGACGCTAGCCGCGCCGCGCGGCCATGGTTTCACGATCACGAGCTCTGGATTGAGCTGTTCGTGCTCGCGAATTTCGCCGGGCTCATCCTCGACATCTTTCTCGCGCACTCGGAGAATCAGTTTCGCCGGGAGTCAGAGTACGTCCCTCTCGTGTTTTCCGCGGTCGCGACCGTGATGCTGGCGTGCGTCATTCCGCTTCGGCGCAAGTGGCCGATCGTATGGCGCGACGTCGGACACCTGGTCGGGTGGGGCGCGCTCGCGATCGGCCTCGCAGGCGTGATTCTGCATCTCGACAGCCGGTTCTTCTACGACCGCACGATTCGCAGTCTCACCTATGCGGCGCCGTTTGCCGCGCCGCTCGCCTTTACGGGTCTTGGCTTGCTGTTGCTCGTCAACCGGCTCGTCGAACCCGACACGCTCGAGTGGGCGCAGTGGGTGCTGCTGCTCGGCCTCGGCGGCTTCATCGGCAATTTCGTCTTCAGCCTCACCGACCACGCGCAGAACGCGTTCTTCAATCCGCTCGAATGGATTCCCGTCGCCAGCAGCGCGCTGGCCATCGGATTCCTGCTCGTGCCGTTCGTCGTACGCATCACAACGCCGTACTTGTGGCTGTGCGGGTCGGTGCTTCTCGTGCAGGCGACTGTCGGCGTCGCAGGATTCGCGCTGCACGCGGCCGCGGATTGGCGACGGCCGGGGCTGACGCTGTTCGAGCGAGTGGTGAGCGGTGCGCCGCTGATGGCGCCGCTGCTATTTCCGAACCTCGTGCTGCTCGCGTCGATCGCGCTGTGGACTTGGGCGCCTCATCTCAAGAACAGTCGTTCCGCTGTCTGAATCGTGTCGAATTTACCGTCGCGGCCGCGCGGCCGGTTCGTAAACCGGTGTCGCCACACGGCTGAGCCATTGGCAAGGGAATTGAAGAGTACGCGCACGTTCTCGTGGAGGACCTATGCGACGACTTCTTTTGTTCTGCGCCATCTGGACGGCGTCGGTGCTCTTGATTGGGATGGTCGTGGGCGCTTGCAGCGCGCAGCACGACGCACCGCCGGCAGCGAGCAGCGCTGACGCGTCGTCGCGGCCGGCCGAACAGTTCAAGGAAGTGACGATTCCGCGCGGCACGACGTTGACGTTTGCGCTCGACGACGCCGTCGGCTCGGCGACCAGCCGCGTCGACGAGCGCGTGCGCGGTCATCTCACGCGTCCCGTCGTCGTCAACGGCGCGCCCATCGTTCCGGCCGGCAGCGAGGTGGCGGGCGCCGTCGTCGACGCCAAGCCGTCGCATCGCGTCAAAGGTCGCGGAGAAGTCGGCATACGTTTCACCACGCTGCGCGACGGAAGCGAGACGTACTCGATTCAGACGCCTGCGATCGTTCGGAAAGCTGCGGGCCAGATGAAGAACGACACGATGAAGGTCGCGATTCCGGCTGCGGCGGGCGCCGTGCTTGGCGGCGTCCTCGGCGGCGGCAAGGGAGCGGTCATCGGCGGCGCCGTCGGCGGCGGCGCGGGCGCGGGCTACGTCATGTCGCAACGCGGTCCAGATGTCGTACTTCGCGCCGGCACGCCGCTGACGGTAAAGCTGCTCGAACCACTCACTGTGCGCGTTCGCGAGCCTCAACCCGCTCACGAAGCGCAGGCGTCGAACTGAGCATCTTGGTCCGGCTAAAGCCGGACACTACTTGGTATTCCGCTTGTCGACGACGACAACGCCGCCTTTAATCGTCACCTTCGTCTTCAGCCAGTTCCAGTAGCCCTCGAGCGGGTTGCCGTCGAGGAGGACGATGTCGGCGATCTTGCCGGACTCCAGTGTCCCGAGCTGATCGCTCATCTGGATGTACGCCGCGGTATTCGGCCCCATCAGTTTCACGATGTCCTGCATCGAAAACATCATGTTGTAGGTCTTCAACTCGTGCTCGAGGCCGGCGAGCGCGTCGTACGTCGAGTCGGTGCAGTAGCCGAGCGCCGCGCCGGCGTCCCACAGCGTGCGTGAGTTGACGGTGGTATAGCCGATCTCCTGGCCGACAGGCACGCCGTCGAGCAGGTCGGCGCCGACGATCGACGCGGGCCACGGCTTGCCGTCGCGGAAGCGCGGGTTGTTGTCGTGTTCGAAGACCCCGAAGATCGGCGCGCCGAATCCGATTGTCCCGAGGATGTGCGTGCCGGTCGCGGCGAGCTTCAGCGCGTCTGCATGGGTGACCCAACTCTTATTCGGTACGTGCACCAGACGGCGAACGCCCGCGTCGACAGCAGCCATCATCGCCACCGAGCTGACAGCGTGCACCTGCACGGTGACGCCGGCCTTCTTTGCCTCGTCGACGATCGCTTTGAGCGTTTCGATTTCCTGCGGGCTCGGTCCGGGCTCCGGTGTCAGCGCAATCTCTCCGGTGTACTTGACGCCCAACTCCGCCATCTTCCGAATCTGTTCTCGCGCCATCTCGGGCGTGTTGTTCGCGAGCCGAATCTGGCCGGACGGAATGATTCGCGGGCCGTTGATGACGCCCTTCTCGATGTGATCGCGGAGGGTGATGTTGCCGTCGGCGGGACCTCCGCCGGACAGAATCGTCGTGTAGCCCGCCTCGAGTTGCGCCTGCATCTGCGCCTTTTCGTTCGGACCGGTGTTGATGTGCCGGTGCGCGTCGATGAAGCCAGGCATCGCCGTCATCCCTTTGGCGTCGATCGTCGTGCCCGCAGGCGACGACGGCGCGCCCGCGGCCGCTGCCACGATCTTCCCACCGCGAACGACGATCGACCCGCGCTCGATGACCGTGCCGTTCGGCCCGATGATGCGCGCGTTGGTGATGGTCAGGTCCTGAGCGGCCACGCGCACAGCGGCGGAAAGGGTGAGAACGAGCAGCGCGGCGAGATGTTTTTTCATGCGCACAGTGTATACTCGCGCCCGGCGTGAAGGACGCCTCCGAGTCTGCGGGAAGGGCATAGCCCACCACATGAAGGAGGCGCATGCGTCCAAATCTCGAACATCTTCGCAAGCAAGCCAAAACGCTCCTGTCCGATCTGCGCGCGGGCGACGTCGCCGCCGCGAATACGTTCATCGAACACTTGCCGGCAGCGCACGCGATGACGCCGGCCGACGTGCGGCGCGCCGGCTTCCGGCTCGCGGACGCGCAGTCGGCCACTGCGCATAAGTCTGGCTTCGGCACCTGGCCCGGGCTCGCGCGTCACGTCGAGCAGTTGCGCGCGCTCGAGGGCGAGTGGACGTTCGAGTCTCTCGAGATCGACGGCCAGCCCGTGCCGACTGCGATCTCAGGCAACTCGACGCTGCTCATCGACGGCGATCTCTTCCGCATGGAATCGCCTGAAGCGACCTACGAAGGCATCTTCAACATCGACGTCGAGCAGACCCCGCCTCACATCGACATCGAGTTCGTCGAGGGGCCGGAAGCAGGCGAGTGGTCGTACGGCATCTACGCGCTCGACGGCGACACGCTGACGTTGTGCCTGGGCCTGGCCGGTTCGTCGCGCCCGGCGACGTTTGCGACGTCGCCGAGGTCAGGCCACGCCTTCGAGCGGTTCAGGCGCATCTCTCGCGCGCGTCCAGCCGCTGTGACCGGTGGAAAGCGATCGACGCCTAAGTCAAAGCCGCCCGCCATCTCGGTTGATGAATCGGCGTTTGCGCCGGCGATGACGGCGCTGCTCGAGCGCCTTCAAGGCGAGTGGAACCCAACGGCGCTCGTGACGGACGGCAAGCCAATGGAGCCGCAGTGGCTCGCGTTCGGCACGCGCACGCAGATCGGCAACGAGACGAAAGTGGTGTTCGGCGGCCAGACGATGCTGCACGCGCGCATGAGGATCGACGAGAAGACCTCGCCACTCGCGATCGACTACTTGCACATCGGCAAACGCGCGCAGACGCTGTCGCTCGGCATCATGGAGCTGGACGGCGACGAGTGGTGGGTGTGCACGGCGCCGCCCGGCACGCCGCGCCCGAAGGATTTCTCGTGCGCCGCCGGCAGCGGTCACACGTTCAGCCGCTGGAAGCGGAAGTCGACTACTTGAAGACGGCGAACAGGCTGTCGAAGTCGTACGTCACGCCGACCTGCGCGCGCCAGAACGCTTTGTCGATCAATTCGGATCGGTTCGCGAACGTCACCGAAACCGGAATCTTCACGCCGCTTCCTGGCGGCGTGAACGTCAGCCTCGCCTGCCCCAGCGCGATGTTGCCGGTGGTGGTGAACACGGTGCTGGCGTTCGGCGACAACCCGACGAACGCGACGCCGGGCACTGGATTGGTCGGGTCCACGTTCAGGACGGCGGGCGAGTGCTGGTATTGGTAATAGCCCGCCAGGGTGAAGACGAGCGGGCCGGTGATCGCGGAGTCTCCGAGGGACTGATCGAGTTCCGCGGCGACCTGCGCATCGCGCAGCCGGGCGACCCCCGCCGCGGCAATAGACTTGGGATTGTCGTACAGCGTGACGGCGCCGTTCAGCACGAGCTTTGTTCGCTCGGCAAGCGGGATGTCGGCAATCAACCGCAGGTCCGTGGTGACGGGCTGTCCCACCGGACGGTTGTTCGCATATTCAAATGAGACGACGGTGGTGTTCAGCGAGTCGAGCAGCTCATCCTGCGCCAGAAAGAATCGGCTGTATGCCGCGATGGCGGCATCCGCTTGCGCCTGCACCGCCGCGCGGTCTGTCGTCAGCGTCAGCAAATCGCGGAGGGCGTTTGTGAGCGCGTCGACAACCTGCTGGCGATCGCGCGTCGCCCCCGCAGCCCGCAGCCGCGCCAGATGCGTGGTGCGCCACTGATCAAACCCGGCTTCCATCGTCAGGCTGTCGTAGAACGTGCCGGCAGCGGCCAGCAGGTCGGCGCTGCTGCGGTCGATGGCGGCAGGGATCAGCGACTTCCACTTCTCGACAAACGCCTTCGACGTGATGTCCCGCCGGTTCCATAACTCAATCCGGCCGGAGACCGCCGAGATGTCGTTTCGATTCGCTGTAAACGTCACTGGTTGTGTCGTGCCAGCGGACGCCGCGCCTGAAGCGATCGCCGTCGTCTGCGTTTCGCGAGCCATGTCGAACGACACGCCGAGCGATACGCGACGCAGGATGCTCAGCATCGATCCGGGCGCGCAGAAGTCGTTGCGCGCTTCAGCGCCGACGCAATACGGAAAGATGTCGTGCTTGACGAGCGCCGAGGGGACGCCGGCGAGGTTGCCGCGAATCGTGACCACCTGCCCGTTGACCGCCTGCGTGATGGCGCCGTATTCCGCAGCGACAGAGAGGACCTTCGCGGCCGGACCTTGCGAGACGACGCTCGTCGTGCCTGACGACGCGCCCGCCGTGCCCGACTGCTCGTCAGTGCGGGAGCCTTCGAACTTCTTCACGAAGTCGCTGAAGGCAAAACGATTCGCACGGTCCGCATTGGCGACGAAAATCGCGTAGCACCTGGCGCCGAGGCCCGGCGACAGCAGGATCACTGCAGGATCGTTGTTTGATGGAGTGACGACGGCACCGCCGCTGGCGACTAGAACGTCGATCTGACGCTTGAAAAACGTACATCCTTCGATTTGTGCGTAGGCGGGCGCTGCGGCGAGCAGCGCGAACGACATCAATGACAGGGCGACGATGCGTCTCATGATCACTTTCCGATGATTTTGAACGCCTGGAACGGCTCGTCGCCGTTCAAGGAAATCAAGAACTGCGAGTCGGGCGGGGCATCTTCGCGAAGCTCGCCGACGCCGCTGGTCGACGCCGTGAACACGCACACGAGCTTCAGCGTCTTCGGGCCTGGCGCGATGTCGAAGGCGAGCTGCGAAACCGCCTGCCCGGCCGGCACGAGCTGCGCGCCCGCGTACTCCGCCTTCGCGATGAGCACCGCGCCGATGTGATCTCTCGTGACGAGGGTGACCTGCTGGTTCGAGGGCCCCTCGAAGTCAGACGTATCCGGGATCGATTTCAGTAAGCAGGGCATGGGCGAAGGTCTCCTTGGTTGCGCGCTATCATAAGCTCTTCCATGCCGCATCTCAGGTTGTATGTGCCCGAAGAGTGGCTTCGGGAAGACTTCCAACGCACCACCGGATTCGACGCCCGAAAGCTCCTCGATCGCCTCGTGCAAACCGTCGCCGGTCTTCGCATGGAGAACCCGGCGGCAGGCGCGGCGGAGAAAGAGGTGCCGATGATTAACCTGAGCAACCTCAAACACGCCATCGTGCCGCTCACGTATGCGCACGTCGCCGGCGATCCCGGCAAGCGATTTCTTCACGTGACCCTCGCGGCGGGCAACGACACACCCGGACGAACGGCGGCGGTCCGCGTCCGCGCCGCCAGAGTCCTCGGCGACGAAGTCGACAAGTTCGTCGGCGATCTGCCCGGCCTTGCCTCTGTCACCGTCCACGTGCAGGACATCGATCGCGATCGCGGGTACTCCACAACGGCTGAGCGAAGGAAAAAGCGCGAGAACACGTAGCCGATATGGCTGACTTTGAATATTTCGCGGGCCTCTGCGAGTATCTCGGCCCACTCCAATGTCAAAGTGGCTTCGTGCTGTCGTCCTCGCTGTTTGTGTGTGCGGCCTGTTCGCGATCGTCGAAGCCGTCTCGCCCGTTCAAACCGTCTTCGTCATCGTCCTCGAGAACACCAGCTGGTCGAGCCTCGTAAACAATCCGGCCGCTCCGTACATCAACAGCCTGTTGCCGCAGGCCTCACGTGCGGAGCGGTATTTCACGCCTCCCGGGCTTCATCCGAGCGCGCCCAATTACATGTGGATGGAAGGTGGGCGCGATTTTGGCTTCGCCGGCGGAAGCAGCTTCAGTCCCGCAGTGAACTCGCAAAACGCGACGAATCACTTCGTCTCGCAGCTTGCGAGCGCCGGCATCTCGTGGAAGTCGTATCAGGAAGGCATTGCCGCCGGACAGTGTCCGCTGGCCGACAGCGGACGGTACGCCGTTCGTCATAACCCGTTCGTCTTCTTCAACGACGTCACCGGCGGGCAGAACGTCAACTCGCCGTACTGCATTGCCCACGTGCGTCCGTATTCCGAATTCGTCAACGACCTCGCGCAGAACACCATCGCGCGCTACAACTTCATCAAGCCGGATTTGTGTCACGACATGCACGACTGCGGGATCGCCGCGGGCGACGCGTGGCTTGCCGCGGAACTGCCTCGTATTCTCGCGTCGCAGTCGTACCAGCAAGGCGGCGCGGTGTTCATCACGTGGGACGAAGGCGCCGGGTCGACGGAAGACGGTCCGCTCGGGATGATCGTGTTGTCGCCGGCGGCAAAGGGCAACGGCTACTCGAACACCATTGCCTACACGCATAGTTCCCTGCTTCTGACGCTGCAGGAGATCTTCGGCGTCGGTCCGCTGCTCGGCGATGCCGCGAACGCCACGGACCTCAGCGATCTGTTCGCGCGTTTTCCGGCCGTGACGCCGTCGACGCCGTCGCCTGCCGACGCCGCAAGCGGCGTCGGCGCGAACGTCACCCTGAAATGGAGCAGCTCCGGCGGCGCGGACAGCGTGTACTTCGGCGCGTCAAATCCGCCGCCGCTTGTGGCGAGCGGAGTGGCGACGCGGACGTATTCGCCCCCGGCCTTGACGGCCGGCGTGCAGTACTACTGGCAAATTGTGTCCAACACACCAGCGGGCACGACGAGCAGCCCACTCTGGACATTCAACGCGGGGGCGACGACGCTGCCTGGCGGTTGGAGCCACGCCGACGTCGGGAGCGTCGGCGGGCCGGGCAGCGCGTCATTCGCGACGAACACGTTCACGCTGCGCTCGAGTGGCGCAGCCATCGGCGGCACTGCAGACGCTTTTCAGTACATGTCGCAGTTCTCCGGCGGCGACGGTGACATCGTCGCGCGTGTCACGAGTCTGCAGCCGGCGACCGGCAACGGACGCGTCGGGCTGATGCTGCGCGACGCGCTGGATTCGCAGTCACCGTACGTGATGCTCGCCGTTCGCACGGACGGCGTCCTCGAATTCAGCCGGCGTTCGACGGCCGGCGCCGGAAGCACCGCCAGCGAGGTTGCGTCGGCGACGCTGCCGGTCTGGCTTCGGCTCACGCGACGTGGAACCGGCATTTCAGCGGCTGCGTCCACCGACGGCTCGTCGTGGACGACGATCGCAAACGCCGTCGTCTCCACTGTCAACGGCCTGCCGCTGGCCGGCGTGGCGGCGACGAATGGCGGCGGAGTTGCTGCCGCCGCGACAGTCGATCGCGTCGCGCTCACGAACGCACTTCCTGCTGGCTGGACCTCGCAGGACATCGGCAGCGTCGGCGTTGCCGGAAGTGCGTCGAGCAGCGGAAGCGTCATCACAGTGCAAGCGGCCGGCGCCGACGTCTGGGGCAGCGCCGACTCGTTCAATTACACGAGCCAGCCCTTCAATGACGACGGCGTGATTGTCGCGCGCGTGACATCGCTTCAGAACACGAATCCGTTTGCCAAAGCCGGCGTGATGTTCCGTGATGCTCTGACACCGGGATCGATTGACGTCATCCTCGATGTGCGTCCCGGCGGCGCGGTGGAATTCATGACGCGGCAGGCCACAGGCGGAGCGACGACCTACGTGGCGGGAACGACACAAATCATTCCGGCCTGGCTGAAGCTGACGCGCAGCGGCGCGCTGTTCACGGGAGCGGTCTCGGCGGACGGTGTGACATGGAACACCTTCGGCAGCGTGACCGTCGCGTCGATGCGCAGCAACGCGAACGCCGGACTCGCCGTGACGAGCCACACGACCTCGACGCCGACGACGGCGACATTCGACAACGTGACGCTAAGCGCCGGTTCCGTGCCGAACACACCGGCATGGACGACCCAGGACATCGGAGCCGTCGGCATCGCCGGAACCGCAGCACGCGCCGGCAACACGATCGCCGTTCAGGCGGCAGGAGCCGACATCTGGGGATCCGCCGATTCGTTCAGCTTCACGAGC
>Ga0097621_100001671_pt1 | contig 15177 bp, 13 predicted proteins | sample KBSMisM72_FD_73165 | JGI IMG/M metagenome (GOLD analysis project Ga0097621, IMG submission 73165) | Miscanthus rhizosphere microbial communities from Kellogg Biological Station, Michigan, USA - KBS Miscanthus M7-2 (version 2) (version 2) | ecosystem: Host-associated > Plants > Roots >... | reverse complement strand
CGAATAGCGTATTGACGAAGAGCCAGGTCGCTTCCACCCCGCGCAACCTCAATGACCTTTGCGCTCCCGCGCTGCGTTCTGCTTTCGATCAGTGCACGAAGAATTTGAGCGCGCAGTTCATTTGTTTGAGTAGCGTCGTAGAGTTTGATGAGTTCGTCGCTTACCTGTTCGCTATGCTGTTCTCCCAGGCGCTTCACGGCTGTTAAGCGAAGTTTTAGATCGCCGTTACCGCGGGCGATTTCGAGCAGGATTGGAACTGCGCGCGCACCGCCGTGCGAACCCAGCAAGGAAACCGCAGCCGACTGAAAACCAGGACAATTTGTGGAGCCAGCCTTTAGTGAATCGGTGACGATCGCGATAGCTCGATCTTCATCGGCCTGAAAAAGACTTTGCAGTGCGAGGACTTTAATCTCGCAGTCGTCGTTGTTTTTGAAATCAGCCACTATGTTCTGATAGCCCATCATGACCAGCAGGGCTTCGGCTTCGCGACGCCAACTGGAACCGGGAAACCGTTCAATCAAACGCCTCAGTGGTGTGGCTGCGTCTTCTTTAAGACCCTGTTTTTGTAATGCATAGCCGTACCAGTAAAGGGCTGCATCGACGTCTTTCTCTTTTGGATAGCCCTTAATGAATTCGTTAAATTTCTGTGCGGCCTTCGACCAGTTTTGCGCCTCGATCATGTCGCGGCCTTCCTTAAAGATCATCGTGGCCGCAGTATTGACTTTGTTCGTTTGCACAATGCGATTGAGCTTCAGAATGTCTTGATCAATTGCCGAAACGCGCTGTGTGTACACGAGAACAACGGCGAGCAGGCTCATGCTACAGAGCGCAACCAGTGCGGTTCTCATTCGGGGAAAAGTAAATTGTCTCATCGTCATCAGTCCTTTAGTTCAGTCCTTTAATATGTTGGATTGCTTGAGTTAGCCGGTTCACCGCACAAGCACAGAGAACCCGAGAGCAAGCGCAGAAGATCGAGCGGTGATCAAAACGCACATGGCATCTCCATGTTCCCTGTGCTTTTGAGGTGAAAACATTGCCGACTTTCGACGCCATTTGCCGACTGGCAGCAGCAGCGCAACCGTGTTCGTTTATTGATCCCTACAGCTTTTCAAAACCACAAATTGAATATCCGATCGAGCATTCTCTTTCGTTCACTTCAGTCCAGGGCGCGAGCAAGCGCAGTAGAGTTGACCTGCAACAGCGCAACTATATTCTTCCGCTCGACGCGATCCTTGATCACTTTCACTTCGTTGTGTGCGGGCTTTGCAGGAAGATTGGCAATGTCGAGCAAAATAGGCTCGAGGCTCTCAAGTAACGAAGCGACCTGGGCGTCGCCTGCAGCATCGGCCTCGCGTCGCAACATCATGTTTTGATAGACCAACTGCTGCGCCAGTCGCTTTTCATAACCAATTTCCGCAGACACACCCGGACTACTCGTGCGAACGTTTCTGAATGAGCGCAACAACAACTCTGACTTCTGAAAATGGATCGCCGTCATCGTTTCAGTATCTGCCGCGCGCACACGCGTCTCAGGCGCTACAGCTGCGATGTTGTCTTCCGGTGGTTCAACAATCACCGGCGTGATCTTCTTCTTTGGCGCCTTGTTCTTATCGTTGCTCCCCGCAGGCTGTGAACCTTTCGGGACGACACGATCTTTCTGACCACCCTCCGCCGAACGTGAAGGGGCTGGAGCCGGTGTAGGTTTCCTACTTGGGCCACTCGCAATCTCTCCCGATTCTGCAGGTCCGGGCTTTGATCTTGGATACAACAACAGCGCAATTAGTCCGGCGACGATCAGCAGCGAAGCAACCGCTGCAACGGCAGGATTGAAAAGCCAACGCCGCGTGAACCCACGTGAAACCGATGGCGGCTTGCCAAGTATTCGCGCCAGCGCCTCACGTTGTGCGACTGGACGGAACGAAACGGGCACACTCGCGAATTGATTGCGCAGGTTCAGAAAGTCACCACGCGCTTCCTGACATTCGGTGCAGGTCAACAGATGAAGCTCAACTTCACGTGCTTCAACTGGTGAAAGCTCACCGTCGATCAGTAAAGAAACTTTTTCAGTGCAATCGCAGTGCATGGCTAATGTCCGATATGCGTCTTGTCGCTGACTTGCCCAACGAAACTTCAATTCTCAAAATGACCCGGTCGCTACCGCTCCCGTTTTTGACAGAGTCTTCTCTTTCTTCGCCCAACGCTCTCGCAGTGCTGTTCGAGCGCGGAAAATATCAACCTTAATTTTGCTTTCCGAAACGTTTAGCACCTGGCTGATATCCCGATAGCTCAACTGCTCGTGCTCCCGCAGCAACAATGCGACTCGTTGATTCTCTGGTAATGTCGAAAGCATTCCCAAAACGAGGTCCTTGCGCTCCTGAGATTCGTATTCCTCTTCTGGATTCTTTGTTCGCGGTCTCATTGCTTCGACTACCCGATCAAACAGCCTGTGACGCGTGTGTGATTTGCGGAATTCGTTAATCGCAAAATTTCGAGCCACCCGGTAAAGCCAAAAGCGCGCCTCATCACGGGGCAAAGTTCCCCATGCAGTCCGATGCAGTTGCAGGAAACTCTCCTGTGCCAAATCCTGCGCCAGTTCGACGCGTCCCCCTAGTAAACACTCCAAAAAACGACATAGGCTCGGGTAGAAATCCTGAAACAGCACGGTGAACTCTTCATCTTGGCTCGCCATATGCTGCGCTACATCTCCTAAAACACGTGGGCTGGGGAAAAGTTACAAAATAAGTGACCGAGAGGGAAAAAAGTTCCCCGACCTCGGGCGCTGAGGTCAGTACCACAGCGCGGTAGCGTGTGGCTCGCTGAATTCCAGAATTGCTAACAGCCAGTCAAGAGCCACACGCTACCGCGCTGTGGTACTGACTTCTACACTGAGCAAACCCATTAGGTTTGTGGCGGTTCACGAATCTACAGGATAAGATTCGCCGCGCTATCATGACCAACCAAGCTCTAATCAATCAGACTCGATTAGAAAATCACAGGAGAATTCATGCTCAAACGTTATTCGTTCTGGCTCTGGGTGGTTGTCGCGCTGCAGATCCTAACCGCTGCCGCCCACTCACTGAGTTTTATCGTGACTCCTGTAGCGGCAAATCCGACTGAGCGTCAACTGTTGGATCTCATGGCAAATTACCAATCCGACATGGGCGCTGGGATTCATCGCTCAATGAGTCAGCTCTTCACGGCACTGAGCGCGTGTTTTCCACTGCTCTATTTATTAGGTGCACTAAACAACTTCTATCTCCTGAAGAAACGAGTCGAACCGGGCCTCGTAAAAGGTTTTTTGGCAATTCAGCTCGTTGTGTTTGGGATTACTTTTGGAGTAATGGCAGCACTGACTTTTCTGCCACCAATTGTCGCGACGGGGTTAGTGTTTACATTTTTGGCGGTGGCGTTCTTCATGACTCCTAAAGTGGAACCAGGATCGTGACTTTTCAAAATTCGCAATTCTTCGCCTTTCTGCCATAATGTCGCCTCCTTAATGCGCATTTCAATCCTACTAACACCAGCCCTCTTACGAACTTCAGAATGAGCGAAGGAATCGAGAAAGTCAGAGGAGTCAACGAACTCCCAATCTTCCCGCTGCCGGTTGTACTCTTTCCTGGAGTGCCTTTACCTCTGCATATTTTCGAGCCCAAATACCGGCAAATGCTCGAGGATATCGGCAATTTCAATAATCTTTTTGGACTATCTTACTTCGATTCATCAACCTCCGATCGAGATCTACCGTCGCCTGGTGAAATTGGCTGCGTCGCTGAAGTGACAGAGACGCAAACGTTCCCTGACGGCCGCTCAAACATCTTAACGATTGGCTTGGTCAGGTATCGGATTGAGTCCTACGTCGAACGTGGCGATCCTTACCTCGTCGCCCGCGTTAATTACTTTGAAGACACGGATGAAGATGACGACACTTTAATTAAGGCCGCTGAGGACGTTGCCGACACCTTTACGCGAATTGCGTTGGCCGTGCGCACTATCAACGATGAGCGCTTGAATCTGCCGGACATCTCAGACACTGAACCTCAGCGATTGTCGTTTCTAGTGGCGGCCGCGATGGAAGTCGACGTTGAGGTCAAACAGGAATTATTGGAACTGCGGTCCACTGCTGAGCGATTGGAGCGTCTAAAGAACATGCTCGATCGAGCAGTCGAAGGTTATGAAGAACGTGCGCGAATCCATGAGCTAGCCAAAGGAAACGGACATAGCGGTAAGAAAATCGAAATCGAATGACTGAGCAGAAAACCAATCAGATTAGGGTTCGTGTCCTTTTCTTCGGAGGCGCCAAGGATACAGTAGGCACAAATTCACTGGGCCTCTCACTGGATTCTCCCGCCACGCTAGCAACTGCGTCGGCCACACTGCTCGACAAGTTTCCCGAGTTGAAACGCTTCGGGCGTTCGCTGTTGTTTGCTGTGAACCAGGAATACTCGACTCCAGATACCGAGATTGCTGACAACGACGAACTGGCAGTGTTTCCACCGGTTAGCGGCGGGTCAGGAACTGTTTGTGATTATCGTTGCCCATACGATTTTTTTGAGTTGACGACTGAGACAATTGACGTTGGGTCGGTGGCCCGACGCGTTGTGCTTCCTGAGTGTGGCGCAACCGTGACTCTCGATGGATACGCACGCAAATGGACGGCAGGACGCGAGACGGAGTATCTCGTTTACGAATCCTATGAATCGATGGCGCTTTCGGAGTTACAAAAGATCGGCGCGGAGGCTCACAAGCGTTTTGAGATTGCGCACGTTGGCATCGTACATCGCACAGGAAGACTGGAGATTGGCGACACGAGTGTCGTAATCGCAGTCAGCGCGCCACATAGAGGGGCGGCGTTTGAAGCGTGTGAATGGCTGATTAAGGAATTGAAGAGAACCGTGCCGATCTGGAAGAAAGAAGTTTTTCAGGACGGTGAAGAGTGGGTTGAAGGAGAAGGTGTTCGATAAGCTTTAGCTTGTCGTCGCTAAAAAAGAATAAGCCACAAATAAACACGGATGAGACGGATCAGAAATACCGAGGATCCGTCTCATCCGTTTTATCTGTGGCCACATCCGGCCAGCAGTCAACGACAAGCTAAAGCTTATCGGACTTACGCTGGAGCGTCTTCGAGTTCATCCTCAACCGATGGTTCCACTAACGAAGCGCTCGTCACCATGTCCGAAGCATCTGTCTTAATCAGTCGAACGCCCTGGGCGCTTCTACCCGTCTTCCGAATCAAACCCGCCTCAAGTCGAATCAACTTACCTTGTTGAGTGATGATCATGATTTCCGACTCGTCTTCAACCGGGAATACTGCCACCACTTTTCCGGTCTTCTCGGTCGTCTTCATATTAATTACGCCCTTACCACCGCGTGATTGCAGACGATAGGTCGTGATTGGTGTTTGCTTGCCGTAGCCTTGTTCCGAAATAGACAGCATCCGTTCAGAGTCGTCCGGCGAAACGGCACAAACGGAAACCACATAGTCATCCGGCCTCAAGTCGATGCCACGTGTACCACGTGTGGCCCGGCCCATCGGTCGTGCATTCTTCTCGTCAAAACGAATGGCTAATCCGTTGTGAGTAGCGATAAAGATCCGCTTGGTACCGTCAGTCAGGATTACGTCCAACAACGCGTCGCCATCGTCGACGTTGATGGCGATGATGCCGTTGGTACGAATGTTCTGGAAGTCAGCTAATGATGTCTTCTTGATTACGCCCTTGCGAGAAACCATCACAACATACCGACCTTCAGCAAACTCCTTTACCGGAACAACACCAGCAAGCTTTCGATCTGAAGGTATGTTGATAAGGTTCACTACCGCCTTTCCACGAGCCGATGCTGCAGCATCCGGAACTTCATGAACCTTGATCTTGTACACCATGCCGTCGTCAGTAAAGATCATTAGATAAGCATGAGTGGTAGCGATGAACAGGTGTTCGACGAAATCCGCACCCTTCGCCGCAGCCCCGAATCGGCCTTTTCCGCCACGTCCCTGACGTGAATAAGTGGTTACCGGCGTTCGCTTGATGTAACCACTGTTGGTTACAGTAATCGCGACTTCTTCATCAGCGATCAAGTCCTCGATCGAGAGCTCGACTCCTTCGTCGACAATCTCGGTGCGCCGTTCGTCGCCGAAATCTTTCTTAACTTCCTCGAGTTCCTTTCTAATAACCGCACGTAGAGATCTCTCGTTTCCGAGGATCTCTTCCAGTTCGGCAATGAGCTTGATGATGTTCTCGTACTCGTCAGTGATCCTCTGACGCTCGAGAGCAGACAGTCTGCGCAGCTGGAGATCGAGGATCGCCTGGGCCTGCAACTCGGAGAAAGCGAGACGCTCCATAGTTTTTTGGAGCTTGCTGAGATGCGGCTTGAGTTGAACGTCGGACGGAATGCCCTTCCATTCTTTGACCTCGCTCATCGTGCTTAACTGGCCCATCAGCCATTGTCTTGCTTCGTCAACCGAACGCGAGTTTCGGATTAACAAAACGATCGCATCGAGTGCATCGATGGCCTTGGTCAGGCCTTCGAGAATATGCGCGCGCGCTTTCGCCTTTCTCAACTCGTATTCAGTGCGGCGCTTCACAACCTCACGGCGAAAGTCGATAAAGTATTCGAGCATTTGCTTGAGATTGAGTACCCGCGGCTGACCATTGACGATCGCCAGGTTGATAACCCCAAATGACGATTGCATTGGCGTGAGCTTGTAGAGCTTGTTCAGCACCACCTGGGGAACTGAGTCGCGCTTCAACTCAACCACGATTCGCATACCAGTACGATCCGACTCGTCACGCAGGTCTGAGATACCATCGAGCTTCTTCTCGTTGACAAGTTCAGCTATGCGTTCGATCAGGCGTGCTTTGTTTACCTGGAATGGAATTTCTGTAATTACGATCGCATCGCGCTCCTGGGTACCACGACCAATGCGATCGATTCCAGCGCGAGCGCGTAACTGAATAACACCTCGCCCTTCCATGTAAGACTTTCGAATTTCCTCACGACCGTAGATAAACCCGCCGGTTGGGAAATCGGGGCCCGTCACGATTTTGGTGAGTCCTTCGATCGGAATATCCGGGTCTTTGAGTAATGCCAACGTGGCATCGACTACTTCCGTCAGATTGTGCGGCGCAATCTTGGTCGCCATACCAACCGCAATACCGTCTGAACCGTTAATCAAAAGGTTCGGCACGCGCGCCGGCAAAACTTTTGGCTCAGTTTGCGAGTCGTCGTAGTTTGGTTGGTGATCGACTGTTTCTTTTTCAATGTCTGCCAGCAGTTCATTTGTCAGCCGCGACATTCGGATCTCGGTGTAACGCATGGCAGCCGCCGCGTCGCCGTCAACCGATCCAAAATTCCCCTGGCCATCGATCAGCGGATAGCGCATGGAGAAGTCCTGCGCTAAACGAACGATCGTGTCATACACGGCGACATCGCCGTGCGGGTGATACTTACCGATAACGTCGCCAACGATGCGGGCGCTTTTCTTGTAAGGCTTGTTATAAGTGTTTCCGAGCTCATGCATCGCCCACATGACGCGGCGGTGAACAGGCTTTAGTCCGTCCCGAATGTCGGGCAGTGCACGGCCGATAATGACCGACATCGCATAGTCGAGATACGAACGCCGCATCTCATCTTCGATGTTTATATGATTCTTCTCAGAAGTGGTTTCCATCTACTAACCTTTCCAGTACAATCCGCCAGTCTTGGCTACTTAAAAATTTGCGGAGCCCTTCACCTACCAAGGCATATGAATCTAATCCCAAAGGCACACTGAAACCCCCACCGAACTAAAGTCGACTCGCGTTGAGGGCTCTTTTTTTGTGGTTAAAAAACGGGTGGTGCATCAGCTTTTGAACACGTCGCATTTTAGCTTTTTTAGGTAGTTTTGGCAAACCTCCAAACTGAGCGAAACTCTAATAAAATCAATGGCTTCAGCGGGCTCAGCGCAGCGCAAACGACGGGCAGTTAAAGCCACCCTTTTTATCGTCAGTGACCCCCTTTCCGCCCAATGAGTGAACAACGTACTTGGAAGCGAATCCGGGAACGTCTAGAGCTGAAACTACCCGTCCGTATTCTTTGTCGGGAAACACTCGATTTTGAATGGATGGAAGTCACCAGACTCATCGATGTAACTCCGTTTGGCTGCGGATTCACCCTGAAGCGGCCCACGGAAAAAGGACGAATTCTCCACATGACGATTCCGTTGCCTCGACAGTTGCGCGTTTTTGATCACGCCGAAGATCAATATCGGATTTGGGCGCTTGTGCGTCGCGTGACGCCAGGCGCTTCCCCCGATAACAAAACCGCGACTTTCGATGTCGGTGTTGCGTTCATCGGAAAGCGTCCGCCGGCGAGTTATCAAATGGAGCCGTGGAAACGGTACGACATTTCGAATACGGCGTTTCAAGCAATGGCCACACCCGAAGAGATCAAGCCAATTCCCACTTCGGACCAGCGCATTCATACGCGGCACAACATCGCAGTTGATATGCAGCTCGAAGCCATTGACGAGAAAGGTGCGACCAGTCAAACCGAATCAACTGTGACAGAGAACATCAGCCGACGAGGCGCCACCCTGTTCACGACGCTCCACATTCCGATCGGCCGGTTTATCCGACTGACAAGTGCTGCCTACGGTCTTACTGTGTTTGCGGCAATCAGGGCACGAAGCACAGGAGTGGATGGAATTCCACGAATCCATGTCGAGTTCATCGATAAGGAATGGCCGTTGTAAAATGTCGCTATGCGAATAAAACGTGGCATAACGATCGAGCGGCAGATTCTCCTAATAGAGATCGAACGGAGATGTTCATTTCCCGAGTGCAATGAAAGAGTGTTCGTGGGGCTGACGAAGAAAGAAGCTCTCGAATACCTTGGATTCGAATGCCTCGAATGTGAGCGATGGAACGAAGACCGGCTAAAACGAACCGATGTCCCTGACTGGTGGGACGAAATCAATCAGGAAGCGACCCACTAACGGGCTTGAGCAATAATGGCACATCCCAATCACGCAACGGTGCGACTCGAGACAACAAGAGTCGCGCGATGTTTCCCCAGTGGGCGTTGGAAGTTATCAGGAGCGTTGTAGCGGTCGGTTCAAGGTTCTTGTGGAAGATCGAATTCAACGGGACTGAAAATGTTCCTCGTAATGGCGGCCTCATCATCGCCGCAAATCACCAAACTTACATAGATCCATTTTGGCTCTCCTTACCGATCAAACGTCCAACGCGTTACCTGGCTTGGAGTGCGGCTTTCAAGTGGCCGATCGTGGGTAAATGCTTGACGTGGTTTGGAGCGTGGCCGCTCGCGCTTGAAGGAAGTGACCCGGCAGCAATACGCCGCTCCTTGCAATGGCTACGCGATGGTGGCGCCGTGGTGATCTTTCCCGAAGGTGGACGCAGCACTGCGAGCGGCGAATTAGAAAGATTCAAAGCTGGAGCGGTCAGGTTAGCGCTTGAAGCTGATGTGCCGATTCTGCCCGTGACAATCAGGGGTGGAAACCAAGTTTGGCCCAGAGGATGGAAACTCCCGCACCTTGGCAAAGTCGTGATTACTTACCACCCGCTCTATCACATTTCACCTGGTCCAAATGAAGAGACACGAGCATGTGCAAGACGCGAGACTGAGCGGCTTGCAAGGGTGATTGGATCGGCGCTTTGAGAGAGGAAAGATCATTTTCCATATGTCATTTGACATTGCTCAGTTGGTCATTGAGAAGAAAATGTTGTCAGTACCACAACGCGGTAGCGTGTGGCTTGGCGGTCCAGGAACAGATTACTTAAAGCTAAGCCACACGCTACCGCGTTGTGGTACTGACTAGATCACCACTTTGCGCGCTACTCGCCCGACCAAATGACAACTGAAAAATGTCAAAATGATATATGGAAAATGCGTTGTCTTTCCTCAGACTTAGGACGCTAACAACCGCAGCATCGCTTCGTGCACCAATCCATTAGTTGCAAGTACTTTCTTCGTATAGATGCTCAACGGCTCGTCCTGAAAATTCGTTACCCGTCCACCAGCTTCCTCAATCAACAAGATCCCGGCGGCCATGTCCCAGGGATTCAGTCCGTCTTCCCAGAACCCATCAAAGCGTCCACAAGCGACGTAAGCCAGATCGATTGCTGCTGACCCATCGCGTCTGACTGCCTGCGCATTCATGGTGAAGATTGCAAATTCGCGAGCAAAGTCAGGTCGCTCACGGACGTTGTATGGGAATCCGGTAACCAGCATCGCGCTATTTAGTTCTTCGACATCCGATACTCGAATCCGTCGATCGTTTAGCGTTGCGCCCTGTCCACGCTCAGCGGCAAACATCTCGTCACGCATTGGATCGTAAACGACACCCAGTTCAAGCACGCCGTTGTGCTCGAGCCCGATCGACACGCAGAAGCATGGGTAACCATGCGCGTAGTTTGTCGTTCCGTCGAGCGGATCGATGACCCACTTCCATGAACTGCCGTCTCCGCCAATGGAGATGGCTTCTCCCGACTCTTCGGCCAGCACGCTATGTCGCGGGTAGTAAGAACGAATCTGATCGATAATTAATTTTTCGGCGGCGATGTCGGCCTCAGTGACTAGATCAATGTCACCTTTGTTGGAGACACGTGCGGAACCAAGGCGTTGAACAAGAAGAGTTCCCGCGTCGAGAGCGATCTGTTTGGCGAAGTTAAGCACTTGGTTTCAATTTGCGCCTAGGTTTCTTTGTGCTGGTAGGGTTCGGAGGGATACGCATTTTTTCCGCAGCAATTTTCAGAACTTCCTGAACTTGTTTGTCCCAATATCCCCAGGAATGATCCCCCGGAAGTTCCCGATACTCATGCGGGATTTTCTTTTCTAACATTAGCGCCGCCAGCTCACGATTGTACGGAAAGATCCGAGCTGAATCTTCAGTGCCACAATCAAAGTAAAAGAACGGCAGGCCGGCAACACGATTCGGTTGTAGTTCCTTTAGGAGTAGAAACAGATCGTTTGCTTTACGCGTCTCGCTATCAATCGGTCCAAACAACTTCAATGCGGCGGCCCAACGGGACGCGCCCGCTTCCTGCTCAGTCATTCGCGTCTCGCCGAATGCGCCACTCATTGATCCGACAAAGACGAATGTCGCCGGCGACTTCACGCCAAACTTTATCGAGCCATAGCCACCCATTGATAGACCCGCGATCGCACGTCCATATCGAGCTTCGATCGTGCGATATCGTTGCTGCACATCGGGAATCAATTCCTTCAAAATGTATGACTCATATTTGTCAGTGGCAACTGTTGAGCTATCGGTGTACCAGCCATCGTTTCCTTCAGGCGTGACTACAATCATTCGGTATTGCGAAGCGTAGTCCGCTACGTTGGTGCGCGTCACCCAGTCTGAATAGTGACCGGTTAGTCCGTGCAAAAGGTAAAGCACTGGATAACGAGTCGTGGGTGAAATGTCGTAATCGGATGGGAGGATTACGTTGTAAGGAAGCGTTGCGTTAACGAGCTTGCTTTGAAACCGAACCGTGTCGACGCGAGCGCCTGCAAGTGTGGCAACTGAGAAAACGAGAATGAGTGATGTCGCTAACGACAGTCTAGTAACTAGTTTCATCTTTGATCGCTCGCTAATCGAACAATTGATATTACCTCTCAGGTTGGGAAATGGTCTCAGAAGTTGGGATGCACTAATAGTCTAAACAAGTCGGGAAGTGGGTTAGCGTCGCCTTAGTGGATTGAACAAGCTGGGAAGGGGGCAGCGAAAATTTGGGCGTGTGGCAATTGTGGCCCAGAGCGTGCCCCCGCTGAGATTCACTTGTACCAGCTAAGTTTTTCATATGGCGACTCAGCGGGGGCACGCTCAGGGTCACAGTCTTTCCAGCTTGTTCAATCCATCATTGGTATCTGAATCTCTTTTTCCCGGGCCGTCTCCTCAGCTTCTTCATAGCCTGCGTCCACGTGACGCGCCACACCCAGACCCGGATCATTCGTCAGCACTCGATTGAGTCGTCGCGAGGCCTCTTCTGTTCCGTCCGCCACCGACACTTGGCCAGCGTGCAAAGAGTAGCCAATGCCGACTCCGCCGCCATGATGAAACGACACCCAACTCGCTCCACTTGCAGTGTTGAGCAGCGCGTTCAATATTGGCCAATCAGCGACAGCGTCCGATCCATCTTTCATCGCTTCTGTTTCGCGGAATGGCGACGCCACGGACCCCGTATCGAGATGATCACGACCAATTGCAACTGGCGCCTGCAACTCTCCGCGCTTCACCAGGTCGTTGATGGCTTCCCCCATCTCCGCGCGTTCACCATAGCCAAGCCAACAGATGCGCGCCGGTAATCCCTGGAAGTGAACTCGATCGCGGGCAAGTCGCAACCAACGATTCAGCGTCTTGTCTTCTGGAAACAACTCCAACGCCAGATCGTCAGTCTTTCTTATGTCGTTAGCATCACCCGAAAGCGCGACCCAGCGGAACGGGCCCTTGCCTTCGCAAAACAATGGTCGAATGTACTCGGGCACAAAACCAGGAATCTCAAAGGCGTCCGCGCACCCAGCATCCAGTGCCTGCTTGCGGATGTTATTGCCGTAGTCAAACGCGACTGCCCCAGATCGCTTCAACGCCAACATCGCCTCAACATGTTGGGCCATCGAATGCATCGATCGCTTTATGTAGTCGCTTGGATTTGCCTGGCGTAGTTCTTCGGCTTCGATCAAAGAAAGCCCCGCAGGAACATAGCCGTTGAGTGGATCGTGAGCACTCGTTTGATCCGTAACGACATCTACCTTGACGCCTCGTCGAACAATCTCTGGCATTAACTCCGCGCAGTTTCCCACCAACCCAACTGACACCGCCTGCTTTTGTTCACGTGCTTCTTCACAAATCTTCAACGCCTCATCAAGCGTGAAGGCAATGCAATCGCAGTAACCGGTGCGCACACGACGATCGATACGTGCCGGATCGACATCAATGCCCAAAAACACAGCGCCATTCAGCGTAGCAGCAAGTGGCTGAGCGCCGCCCATTCCACCCATGCCACCGGACACAACCAGTTTGCCTGAGAGATCACCGCCAAATTGTTTGTCGGCCATTGCCGCAAATGTTTCAAAGGTTCCCTGGACGATTCCCTGTGTACCAATGTAGATCCAACTACCGGCGGTCATCTGGCCGTACATCATCAAGCCACGACGTTCAAGTTCATGAAAGTGTTCCCAGTTGGCCCAGGCGCCAACGAGATTCGAGTTGGCTATTAATACTCGCGGGGCGTAGTCATGGGTTCTAAAAACTCCGATCGGCTTGCCGGACTGCACCAACAGGGTTTCATCGTTTTCAATGGTCTGCAGCTCGCGAACGATCGCGTCGAAACAATTCCAGTTGCGCGCTGCTTTCCCAGCCCCACCATAGACGATGAGTTCGTCCGGCTTCTCAGCAACATCCGGATCGAGATTGTTCATCAAACAACGCAGCGCGGCTTCCTGATGCCAGCTCTTGCAAGTCAACTGTGAACCGCGCGGCGCGTGAATCGTTTCCCTGTTCATAAGAACTTTCTTTGGAGTGCGGTGGCCTGGCACCGCTTTGGTAATTTCTTCGGAAGTCTTTCTGAGGCCAAAGCGGTGCCAGGCCACCGCACTCCAAAATCTCAGCCTTCGGCAAACCAAAGACGACTGAACCAACTATCGGTATTACTGTCGCGTTTGAGAAGTTGTTCTAATTCTCCGGAGTCGAGCCAGATGCCTCCACACTTTTCACAAGTGTCGATCATTACTTCTTCAAACTTGCTCTCCTTGAGCGCGCCCGCACAACGGGGACATAACATCGATGAAAGTCCCGCCGCCTTCGCATCCTCAGCTACTTTCATCTTGGCTCGTAGCTTTTCAATGATTTCCTTGTTCTTGCGCTGAAAGTATTCTTCGTTAAGTCCTTCGGACATGAGTTCTTCTCCAAAACCTGTGGGGTCTTAACTATCGGTTCGCAGTGGTCATGAAGTCAGTACCACCCCGCGGTAGCGTGTGGCTCGTTGATTATCGAGAATCGCTTTACTCAGTCTAGAGCCACACGCTACCGCGCGGTGGTACTGACGTCATCGCCACTGGGTGGGTCACTACCAAGAATTAGTCCAATAAAGCCTCAAACGCATCACTCTGGATCAAGCGAACAATCTCTTCGATATCGACCGACATAGAGCGGTCGGCTTCAGTGTGTGATACGTGAGCGCGAACAATTTCATGAGCTTGCCTGACGCCTTTTCCCGGTTTGAGCGGAACGCGAAAATCGAGCGCTTGCGCGGCGGTCAGTAACTCAATCGCGGTGGCCATCTCAGCGATGTCGACAATGGACCGCAACTTTGTTGCTGAAGTCATTCCCATCGAGACATGATCTTCCTTGCCGCCGTCAGTCGGAACGTTGTCGACACTTGCCGGATGCGCCAACACCTTGGCCTCATTCAACAAAGCCACAGCAGAGACCTGCAACATCATGAAGCCTGAAGAGATTCCGGGCTGGGACGTAAGGAACGGCGGTAGACCTTCATTCGAATCCGGGTTTACGAGTCGATCGATCCTGCGTTCGGTGATACTCATCAAATCAGTCACAGCGATGGCCGCGTAGTCGAGAACAAGCGCGACCGGGGCACCATGAAAATTCCCACCTGACAGGACTTCACCAGTGTCAGCAAAAACCAACGGGTTGTCGGTTGCGCTTCCACTTTCAATTTCGAGAGTCTCACGCGCGTGCAGCAAAGCATTACGCACGGCACCGTGAACTTGCGGCATGCAGCGCAAACTATAAGCATCCTGCACACGTGGATCATTATTCAGATGAGACTTCCGAATTTCACTGTCTTGAAGTAAGTCGCGGAGGTGTGAAGCAACTGCCAGTTGACCAGCATGTGGACGCGCCGTGTGGATACGCTGATCAAATGCGACTGGAGTTCCGCGCAGTGATTCGAGAGTCATCGCCCCAGCGACATCCGCAAGTCGAACTAACCTTTCGGCGCGATACAGGGCCAACCCTCCTACGGCACCCATCGCCTGCGTACCATTAAGTAGGGCGAGACCCTCTTTGACTTCCAAACGAAGCGGCTCAATTTGTGCTCTTTCGAGTGCGACTGCACTCGCTATCCGTTCGCCTTTATAGAACGCCTCGCCTTCGCCAATTGCCGTGGACGCTAAGTGTGCAAGCGGGGCCAGGTCACCACTAGCGCCTACCGATCCCTT
>Ga0097621_100001670_pt1 | contig 15179 bp, 10 predicted proteins | sample KBSMisM72_FD_73165 | JGI IMG/M metagenome (GOLD analysis project Ga0097621, IMG submission 73165) | Miscanthus rhizosphere microbial communities from Kellogg Biological Station, Michigan, USA - KBS Miscanthus M7-2 (version 2) (version 2) | ecosystem: Host-associated > Plants > Roots >... | reverse complement strand
GGGTTCCGGGGTCGCATTTTCTGCACCCCGGCGACCAAGGAGCTGTGCTCGCTGGTGCTGCCCGACGCGGCGCACATCCAGGAGGAGGACGCGAGGGAGGCGAACCGGCATGGGTTCACCAAACACGCGCCGGCGCTGCCGCTTTACACCTCAGCAGATGCGGCGCGCGCCCTCGGTCAGCTGCAGCCAGTCGGCTACGACCGGGAGGTCCCGCTCTGGGGTCAGACCGGGGTCAGATCTAGATCTGACCCTACCCCCTCCGGTAGCCAGGAGAAATCGGACCCAGGGTCAGATCTAGATCTGACCCTGCCGCCTACCGTCGAGTTCATCAATGCCGGCCACCTGCTGGGGTCGGCGTACGCGCGCGTCAGGGTGGCAGGAAAGACGATCCTGTTCGGCGGAGACCTTGGCAGATATGGACGGCCGGTCCTCCCGGACCCGACGTCGGTACCTGAAGCCGACGTCCTGCTCCTCGAATCGACCTACGGTGACCGCCTGCACGAGGCCGACGACAACGGCGCCCGGCTGGCCGCCATCGTCAACGACGCCGCCGCGCGCGGCGGAAAGCTGATCATCCCGTCGTTCGCGATCGGCCGCGTCGAGGAAGTGCTGTATTGGCTGAAGCGGCTCGAGGAGGAGAAGCGCATCCCTGTGCTGCCGGTCTACATCGACAGCCCGATGGCGATCTCGGCGTTGCAGTTTTATGCCGCCCGCCTGAACGAGCTCGATGCAGATCTTACGGTCTCAGAGACGCCGTCTCAGAGGTCCGGTCTCAGAGACGCGGTCTCAGAGACGCCGTCTCAGAGGTCTGGTCTCAGAGACGCCGTCTCAGAGCCCGGACTCCGAACACGCGGGCTCCGGCACGTCGCCGCGTTCGCGACCACCCGCATGACGATGGTCGCGTCGCCGCGGCAGTCGGCTGACCTCATCGCCTCGCGCCAGCCGTCGATCGTGATCGCGTCCAGCGGAATGGCGACCGGCGGCCGCGTCCTGCGCCACCTCGCCGCCACGATCTCGAACCCGAAGAACACGGTCATGTTCGTCGGCTACCAGGCGGCCGGCACCCGCGGACGACTGCTCGTCGACGGCGCGACGGAGATCAAGCTAGTGGGACGCGTCTACCCCGTGGCGGCGCACGTCGAACGGATCGACTCGATGTCGGCGCACGCGGACTACAGCGAAACCCTGCGCTGGCTCTCTGGCTTCACACGACCGCCAAGCATGACGTATCTCGTGCACGGCGACCCCGTCGCGCTCGCCGCGCTCGCGGGACGCATCACCACCGAAAAACAGTGGCCGGTCCACGTCGCGGCACATCTCGAGCGCGTCGAGATTCCCGCGTAGTAGGCTAGCTGGAACACAACGGATTGGGGACGCAGGGACTGGGGACATGGGGACTGGGAACGTGGGGACTTGGGAGGCTAGGGACTGCGAAGTATGAACGAGCCGACGCCGGCGCCGGTGACGAACGCTCCGGCCGCTGATCGACCCTATCTGCTCGAGCGCGTCGGCGAAGCCGCGGTGGTACAGGTCTATGCGGATGGCTTCCGCGATCTGCCGCTTCGCGAGCGCACGCTGGTCTGGCACCTGGGCCAGGCGGCCATCGCCGGCCGCGACATCTTCTACGACCAGCGTTACGCGCACAACCTCGAGATGCGCGACGTCCTGGAAGCGATCGTCACCCATTCGTCCGGCATCGATCGATCCACGCTCGACGAGATCGTCCGCTACACGAAGCTGTTCTGGATCAACACCGGCCCCTACAACAACCTGACGTCGCGCAAGTTCGTGCTCGCGTGCACGACCGCGGACTTCGTCGCCGCGGCACAGGCCGCCGCCCGCGACGGCGCCCGCTTTCCGCTGCAGGACGGCGAGACGCTCGACGCGCTCCTCGCGCGGCTGCACCCGATGTTCTTCGATCTCGACGTCGATCCCATCGTCACCAGCAAGACGCCGCGCGCCGGCAAGGACATCGTCACGGCCAGCGCGAACAATCTCTACGTCGGCCTGACGATGAAGGATCTCGAAGGCTTCGAGGAGAAGCACCCGTTGAACTCGCGCCTCGTCAAGCGCGACGGGCAGCTGGTTGAGGAGGTCTATCGCGTCGGCGGCCGGTACGGCGAGCAGATTGCCGCCATCGTGCAGCATCTCGAGGCCGCGATTCCGTACGCCACCGAGGCGATGGCGCGGGCCCTGCGCGCGCTCGTCACGTTCTACCGCACCGGGGAAGAAGCCGACCGCGAGGCGTACGACATCGCGTGGGTGCAGGACAAGGCGTCGCCGGTGGACACCATCAACGGCTTCGTCGAGGTCTATCTGGACGCGCGGAGCATCAAGGGCGCGTGGGAAGCGCTCGTCTTCTACGTCAACCGCGAGAAGACGTCGCAGATCCAGACGATCGCCTCGCAGGCGCAGTGGTTCGAAGACCACATGCCGTGGGACCCGAAGTACCGCAAGGACGGCGTTCACGGCGTCACCGCAAACGCGATCGACATCGTCATCGAGGCGGGCGACTCCGGCCCGATCACGCCGGTCGGCATCAACCTGCCCAACGATCAGGCGATCCGCGAGCGCTACGGCAGCAAGTCGGTGTCGCTGTCGAACGTGAACGAGGCGTACGATCGATCGACGCTGCCTGAGTTCCGCAGCGAGTTTTCCTGGACGGTCGAAGAAGCCGAGCGGTCGAAGCGCTGGAACGCATTCGCCGGCGAGCTGACGACGAACATGCACGAGGTGATCGGCCACGGATCGGGCAAGGTGGCCGAGCGGCTGAACGGCAGCCCGCAGGCCGCGCTCAAGGAGCAGTTCTCGGCGATCGAGGAATCGCGCGCGGATCTCGTCGCGCTGTATTTCCTCCCCGATCGCCAGCTGGTCGAGTTCGGCCTGGTGCCGGAGGACGCCCACGACGAGATCGTGCGCACCGAATACGAGAGCTACGCGCGCAATGCGCTGGTCCAGCTGCGACGGGTCCGCGAAGGCACCGAGATCGAAGAGGACCACATGCGCAACCGCCAGATGATCGTGCACTGGCTGATGGCGAACACCTCGGCCATCGACGTGCGGACCCGCGGCGGCAAGACCTACTACGTGATGACCGATCCCTCGGCGTTTCGCGAGGGCGTCGGCCGGCTGCTCGCCGAAGTGCAGCGCATCAAGGGCGAGGGCGACTACGACGCCGCGCTGGCCCTGTTCAACACCTACGGCGTCCATTTCGACGCCGCGCTGCGCGATGAGGTCGTGGCGCGGGTCGATCGACTCCAACTGCCGTCCTACACCGGCTTCGTGATGCCGAAGCTGGAGCCGGTGACCAACGACGCCGGCGAGATCGTCGACGTGACGATTTCTTATCCGCTGGACCTGACCACGCAGATGCTCGAATACTCCGCAGCCACTCGCCACTTGCGCCCATGAGACGATCAGAAGGAACCGCAGAGACCGGGAAGCGCGCAGAGAAAATGTGGCTCTGCGTACTCTGCGTTCTCGGCGGTTTCTTCTTTTCGTGGTCGGCCTCGGCGCAGGACGAGCCGCCCGCGGCGTCTCGGACGACGCGGCTCGCGGTGCTCCAGGCCGAGGATCGCCGCGCGCCGAATGCGCGCGACCTCTCGATCATCCGCTCCGGTCTGCACGGTGGCGACGCGCAGACCGTCCGCGTCGCGGTGCGCGCCCTCGGCCGGCTCGAGCGGCCGGCGCTCATTCCCGACCTCACCCCATCGCTGCGCCACGCGCTTCCGGAAATTCGAGCGGAGGCGGCGAACGCGATCGCGCAGGCCGCCCAGGGTTGGAAACGCGACAAGGCGCCGGCCGCCGCCGCGATCGACGCCGCGCTCGCGCCGCTCGTCGCGCGGCTGAAAGTGGAAGCCGATCCCGACGTGCGCGAAGCGATCTGCGATGCGATCGGCCGCCTGCCGTACGTCAACGCGGCGCAGGCCGAGTCGGCGGAACGAGCGCTGGTCGAGATGGCCGGCCGCGTCGAAACAGTGACCGATCGGCTCGCTGTCGCGCAGGGCCTCGAAGCGTTCGCGCGCACGCAGCGCAAGCTCCGTGCGCCGGGCGACGAAGCGCTTGCGGTGCTGCGCCGCCTGGCGATCCCGATGAAGGGCGAAGCGGTCACCGGCGCGCGTGTCCGCCGGCTGGCGCTCGAGGCGCTGACGACGGCCGCCGCGGTCGACGTGGAGACGCTGGGCGGGGCGGCACATGATCCCGATGCGCAGGTGCGCCGGCTGGCGATGCGGGCGGCGGCCGCCGCGGCGCCTCAAGTGGCGCCGGCCGAGCTCCACAGCGTCCTGATGACGGGGCGCGCAGACGATTCGCCGATCGCGCGGCTCGAGGCGTTGCGGAGCCTGCGCACCCGGAACGACGCCGACTCTTGCGCCGCCGCGATGACCGCCACCGGCGATCGCGACATGCACGTGACGCTGTTCGCGCTGGATCAACTGGGGGGATGCGGGTCCGCGCCCGATGCGGTCGCGGCGCTCGAGCGCACGGTTCACGATCTGTCCGAGGCCGGTCAGGCCCGCGGCTGGCATCGTGCGGCACACGCGCTGGTCGCCCTCGCCGCGGCCGCACCGGCGCAAGCCAGGGCCGCGATGCCGCAGTTCACCGGCTCCCGGATCTGGCAGCTGCGGATGTATGCGGCGCGGGCCGCGGTAGAGGTGAAGGATCTCGAGACGCTCACCAACCTGGCGCGCGACGCGGACGACAATGTCGCCGAGACCGCCGTCGAGGGCCTGCGCAAGCTCGCTGTCCATGAGGCCGACCCCGTCTACGTGTCCGAGCTCTCACGCAACGGCTATCAGGTCCTGCGCGCCGCGGCGCTGGCGCTCGACGGGACGCCGCACGCGGATCTGGCGGCGCCGGCTCTGAAGAGCGCGTGGCAGCGGCTGATCGCCGAAGGCCATGACAACTCGCACGATGCGCGCGATGCGATCGCCAAAACCCTGACCGGTCTGGGCGACCCGCCGAAACCGTTCACCCCGAGGCCGCCGCAAAACGATCTCAACGCCGATGATTTACGCCGCCTCGCCGCGCCGCGCGCGCGCGTGACGATCCGCGGCGTCGGCGCCTTCGAGCTCGCGCTGTTCACGTCCCAGGCGCCCGCCGCGGTCCTTCGCTTCGCGCACCTCGCGGAGGCGGGCTACTACAACGGCCTCACGTTCCACCGTGTCGTCGCGAACTTCGTGATCCAGGGCGGCAGCCCCGGCGCCACCGAGTTCATCGGCGACGCGAGCTTCATGCGCGACGAGGTCGGCCTGTGGCCGCACGTCCGTGGTGCAGTCGGCGTCTCGACCCGCGGCCGCGACACCGGCGACGCGCAGATCTTCGTCGACCTGGTCGACAACCCGCGCCTCGATCACGAGTACACGGTCTTCGCGCAGGTGCTGAACGGCATCGAGGTCGTCGACCAGGTCCTCGAAGGCGACGTCATCGACCGGATCGAGATCCTCGTCGGGCCCTGAGCCTTTCCCCCTCTGTTCTTGCGCGCCATGCTCGTCAAGCTGGAGGCCAAAGGCGCGATCCGGCACCGCACCGAGGGCCTCCGCTACGTCTACTCGCCGACCGCCACCCGCGCCAGCGCCCAGAAGAAGGCCGTCAGCCGGCTGATGCGCGTCTTCTCCGGCGGATCCGCCAGCGAAGCCGCGGCGGCGTTGTTGAAACAGGAATCGTGGAGCGACGCGGAGCTCGAGGCGCTGCGCGCGCAGATTGACCAGGTCCGCAAGAAGCGGAAGTCGTCGTCATGATGGCGCAGTTGGCGGACCTCGCGGTGATGATCAGCCAGTCATTCGAGCGCGCGCTCTTCGAAGCCGCGAAGGACGGCGACATCGACGAGGTGAACGAAACCCTCGCGGCCGGCGCCGACGTCAACGGCGTGATCGAAGGCGACGGCAGCCCGCTGATTGGCGCGGCGCAGTCGGGGGTTATTGCGATCGCCAGGCGATTGCTGGACGCCGGCGCCGATCCGAACCTGCGCGTGGATGGCGACGGATCGCCGCTGATTCAGGCGGCTGCGCGCGGCCACCTCGACCTCGTCACGCTCCTGCTGGATCGCGGCGCCGACGTGAACCAGATCGTGCCCGTCGACGAGAACGCGCTGATGAACGCGAGCGAGCAGGGCCACCTGCCGGTGGTGCAGCTGCTGGTCAGCCGCGGCGCCAATGTTCACGAGCGGATCTGGACCGAGTGGTCAGGCGCCGATCGGCGCGGCGAGTGGCGTACCGCCATCAGCCAGGCGCGCAAGAACGGGCACACCGCGGTGGTGTCGTTCCTGATGTCCGCCGGCGCGCGCGAATAGCCGCAAGTACACCAGTACAATGCGGGAAGGGCCGTGTTCTCTTCCCGCATTCCGACAGATCTGACACCCAATCCGCTGACAGCGGCCCTCCGCGCTGCCCGCGCGGACGGGCGGGTGCTGGTCGATCTCACCGAATCCAATCCGACCCGCGCGGGGTTCGACTATCCGCCCGATCTGCTGGCGCCGCTGGGTGATGCGCGCGGGCTTCGCTATGCGCCGTCGCCGCTCGGGACGCTCGACGCCCGCCGCGCCATCGCGGCCGACTACGCCAGGCAGGGTATCAGCGTCGAGCCGCGCCGCATCGTGCTCACGGCCAGCACGAGCGACGGCTACTCGTTGCTGTTCAAGCTGCTCGCTGACGCCGGCGACGAGGTCCTGGTGCCGCGGCCGAGCTATCCGCTGTTCGATCACTTGACGCGGCTCGATCTCGTCGCGACCCGCGAGTACGATCTCGACATCGATGAATCGTGGTCGATCGACTTCACCAGCATCGAACGCGTCCTCACGCCTCGTACTCGCGCCGTCCTGGTCGTGAGTCCGAACAACCCGACCGGCTCGTTCGTCACCGCGGACGAGCTCGAGCGGCTCGCGGCTCTCTGCGCGCCGCGCGGCATCGCGATCATCGCGGATGAAGTCTTCGCCGACTACGAACTGGAAGCGGGTGCGGCAGGCGGCGCCGCCCGCGTCACGATGCGTCCCGACGTGCTGTCGTTCGCACTCGGCGGCCTGTCGAAGTCGGTCGGCCTGCCGCAGGTAAAGCTGGGTTGGATGGCGGTCGGCGGCCCCGATCGACTCGTGGAGGAAGCGCTCGAGCGCCTGGAGCTCATTTGCGATAGCTACCTCGCGGTCTCGACGCCGGCGCAGAATGCGGTCGGCGGGATCCTCGAGCGAGGCGCGGCCGTCCGCGCACAAATCGCGGCACGCGTCGTCGCGAATTACCGGACGCTGCAGACGATGACCGCCGGCGCGTCGAGCTGCCGCGCGCTGCCGGCCGCGGGTGGCTGGTATGCGGTGCTGCGGGTGCCGTCGCTCGAACCGGAAGAGGACCTCGTGCTGCGGCTCCTGGCCGACGGTGTGCTCACGCATCCCGGATACTTCTTCGACTTTCCGCGAGAGTCGTATCTGATCGTCAGCCTGCTTCCGTCCGAGGCGGTGTTTGCCGACGGTCTGTCGCGCGTGCTGCGGCACTTCGATTGCACGGTGAATCCGGCATGAGCTCACCGACGGTCCGTCGCCGCGCAGGTCTGCTCATCCCGTTGTTCTCGTGTCCCTCCACCGCGAGCTGGGGGATTGGCGACATCGGCGACGTCGAGCCGATGACCGCCTGGCTCGCCGGCGCCGGTCAGCGCATCCTGCAGCTGCTGCCGCTCAACGAGATGGCGCCAGGCCAGCAGTCGCCGTATTCGGCGATCAGCGCCATGGCGATCGATCCGATCTTCATCAGCGTGCCGCGGGTGCCGGAGTTCGCCGCGCTCGGCGGAGAAGACTCGCTGTCGCCCGAGGACCGCCACACGCTGGCGGCGGTCCGCCGGTCGCCGCACATCGAGCACCGCGACGTCCGCCCGCTCAAACAGCGCGCGCTGCGATCGGCGTTCGAGCGCTTTCTCGAGCGGGAGTGGCGTGGCGGCAGCGAGCGCGGCCGCGCCTTTCAGTCCTACGTCAGCGAGCAGGCGTGGTGGCTCGAGGACTACAGCCTCTTTCGCGCGTTGCACGTGCGCGAGCACGAGCGGCCGTGGATGGAATGGCCGGAAGCGCTGCAGCGGCGCGATCCCCCGGCGATCGATCGCGCGCGGCGCGACCTGGCCGACCAGGTGCTGTTCCAGCAGTATCTCCAGTGGCTCGCCGGGTCGCAGTGGCAGCAGGCGCGGCGGCAGTCGAACGGCGTGGCCTTGTTCGGCGATCTGCCGTTCATGGTCGACAGCGACAGCGCCGACGTGTGGGTGCGGCAGCATCAGTTCCGTCTCGACATGTCGGTCGGGGCGCCGCCTGACGCCTTCAGCGCGACGGGCCAGGACTGGGGGATGCCGGTCTATCAGTGGAACGCGCTCGCCGCCGAAGACTACCGGTGGCTGCGCGAGCGGGCGCGCCGCAGCGCAGACCTCTTCGACGGCTACCGCGTCGATCACCTGGTCGGGTTCTACCGGACCTACGGGCGCGTGAAGGGCGGCGGTGAAGGGTTCTTCACGCCGGCCGACGAGGCGGCGCAGCGCGCGCTCGGCGAAACGGTGCTGGATCTATTTCGCGGCGCCGGGGCGGAGATCATCGCGGAGGATCTCGGGACCGTGCCTGATTTCGTGCGCGGATCGCTCGCGCGTCTGGGCATCCCCGGCTACCGCGTGTTTCGGTGGGAGCGGTACTGGCATGCCGAAGGGCAGCCGTTCCGCGATCCGTCGGACTATCCCCAGATGTCGGTTGCCGCGTCAGGGACGCACGATACCGAGCCGGTGGCCGTGTGGTGGGACGCGGCGTCGGAGTCCGAGCGGCGGCAGGTGAGCGGGCTGCCGTCGGTCCAGCGGCTGACCAAGGGAACCGATCTCACGCACCGCTCGTTCGATGCCACGGTCCGCGATGTCCTGCTCGAAGTCCTGTTCGCGTCCGCGTCCGAGACGCTCCTGCTGCCGCTGCAGGACGCCTTCGGCTGGCGAGACCGGATCAACGAGCCTGCGACGGTCAACGATGGGAACTGGACCTATCGCCTGCCATGGCCGGTGGATCGGATGGATGAGATCCCTGAGGCGTGCGAGCGGAAGGAACTGCTGCGCGCCTGGTCGGCGCGCTACGGACGAACCTGACGAGAAGAAGAAACCGCGGGGACCGCATCCTTCGACAGGCTCAGGATGAGCGCTCATGGTGAGCTTGTCGAACCATGCGATCTCCGCGGTTTTTTCTTACGGCTGCGTGCCGCGGCCGGCCGGCGGCGTGGGCTTGGGCAGCGGCTTGCGCGGCAGCTTTTCGTCGCGGTTCGCCGTGTTCATCACGAACGTGGCGACGATGACCGCGTTGCGCATCATGTCGTTGGCCTGGATGCGCTCGTAGGTATCCATGTTCGAGTGATGCGTGCGCGAGTTGTATTCGACTTCGTCCTGGATGAACTGGAAGCCCGGCAGGCCGACCGCGTCGTACGACAGATGATCCGTGCCGCCGGTGTTGCGAATCGTCAGCGTGGTCATCCCGAGGTTCTTGAACGGCTCCATCCAGTGCTGGAAGATCGGCGCGACCGCTTCGTTCCCCTGCAGGTAGACGCCGCGGATCAGGCCGGTGCCGTTGTCGACGTTGAAGTAGCCGGCCAGCTTCGCATGGTCCGGCTTCAGCGCCATCGTCGCCGGATCGCCGTAGTGCGCCTTGATGTATTCCTTCGATCCGAGGAGCCCTTCTTCCTCGCCGCCCCAGAGGCCGATGCGCACGGTGCGGCGCAGCTTGACCCCGCTGGCCTTGAGCAGGCGCATCGCTTCCATCATCACCGCTGATCCGGCCGCGTTGTCGGTCGCGCCGGTGCCGGTGTGCCATGAATCGAAATGGGCGCCGAGCATCACGACCTCGTCGGCTTTGTCGGTGCCAGGCAGGTCGGCGACGATGTTGAAGGAGTTGAGGTCGGCGTCGAAGAACTTGTTGTCGGCGTCGATCTGCAGCGTGACCGGGACCTTTTTCTCGAGCGTGCGCCAGATCCGTCCGTAGTGCTCGACGGCGAGGACGATCTGGGCGGGCGACGGAGGATCCTTTGCGTCGCGCGAGCCGCCGCCCTGGACGAACAGCGTGCCGCCGTCGCCGCGGCTGATGTCGAGCACGGCTGCGACCCCTTCGTCGATCCAGAACTGGGTCTTCTTCCGGGTAAAGGTCTGATCGAACTGCCCGCGTCCGCCGCGGCCGCCGCCGGCCGGCGGCTGCTTCGAGAGATCCGCGAGGTCGCCGTCGCTATAGCGGCTGCCCTGCGCCTCGAAGTGCGCCGGCACGTCGCGCATCGCCGTGCCGAGGACGAACTTGCCGCGCAGCTTGCCGCGGAAGGTGTCGAAATCCTTGTCGGTGTTGATGACGGCGATGACCGCTTCGCCGGTCACCGGTCCGTTGGTGCCGGGCGTCCAGGCTTTCGGGTAGGCGATGAGAGGATAGGCGCGCGGCGTCAGTGCGTTGGCGGTGAAGCGCTGGTTTTGCCAGCCGCGTCCGAAAGGCCAGGCCTCCTCGTGGACGTTGGTCAGGCCCCAGTCCTTCATGGTCTTCATCGCCCAGTCGCCGGCTTCCTTCATGTTGGGCGAGCCCGTGAGGCGCGGGCCGTATACGTCGGTGAGGTAGCTCTCGATCTCCATCACCTTCGACCGCTGCAGACCTTCGTCCTTGATGCGGTACAGCGCGTCGAGATCGACCTTCTCCGGCGTCGGCAGCTGGGCGGAGAGCGGCAGCGCGACGAGCAGGGCGATGATCGCACTAAGTGCAAACTTGCGTCGGAATTGCATGGAAATAACAGCCTCCAGTCGAGACTGTATCGACTTGTCCCATTTCCGGTCAACGCCTCAGAGGTCTGGTCTCAGAGACGCGGTCTCAGAGACGCGGTCTCAGAGATTCGGTCTCAGAGACGCCGTCTCAGAGACGGCGTGCTACGATGCCGGCTTTCGTACGGCACTGGCCGTCTTAGTCTCTGGAACCGATACAGTCGTAGCTCAACATTGCGCACGATCCTTTTATTCCTCATCGGCGCCAGCGTCGCGGCCTCGGGCTGCGACACGCGGACCAACGCGAGCGTGGCGCGGCCGGATACCCTTGCCGCGGCGAAAGGCGACATCCTGCTCGCGCTCGAGACGACGGTGGTGACCTCGCGCGTCCACGCCGGCGCGACCCTCGCGTCGGTGCTGCGCGCGCACGACGTCGCCGTCGCGGACGCCGCGGCCATCGTCGCGCAGGCGGCGGCGGTGTTCGACCTGCGGAAGGTGCGCGCCAACCAGCCGTACCGTCTCGAGACCACGAACACCGGCACCATCCGCGCCTTCGAATACGAAATCGACGGCGACCGCTTCCTGCGCGTCGGCCGATCGCCGGACAAAGCGCTGGTCGCGAGAGTGCTGCCGATTCCAAAGACGCGCAGCATCGAGGTGGTGACCGGCGCGATCGACCGCGAGCACACCTCGCTGGTGGCGGCGCTCGACGCGGCCGGCGAGACGATCGACCTGACCCTGGCGCTCGCCGACATCTTCGGCGGCGACATCGACTTCACCACCGAACTGCAGCCAGGCGATCACTTCGAGCTCACCGTCGAGAAGCAGTTCCGCGACGACCATCAGTTTGCCGGCTACGGTCCCATTCTCGGCGCCGAGTTCACCAACGCCGGACGCCGCGTGCAGGCGACGCGCTTCACGCCGGATGGCGGATCGCCGGGCTACTACGACGAGCACGGCCGATCGATGCGCCGGTTCTTTCTCGCCTCGCCGCTGAAATTTCAGCCCGTGGTGACCTCCGCCTTCTCAAAGGCACGCATGCACCCGGTCCTGCGAGAAGTGCGCGCCCACCTCGGGGTCGACTATCGCGCGCCGGCCGGCGCCCCGGTCGTGGCGGTCGCTGACGGCGTGGTCGTGTCCGCGGGCGCGAGCGGCGGCGCCGGACGCATGGTCCACCTGCGCCATGCCAACGGCTTCGAAACCGAGTATCTGCACCTGTCCGTGCTCTCTGTGCGGGCCGGCGCTCGCGTGCGCCAGGGCGAGCTCGTTGGCCGCGTCGGTTCCACCGGCCTGGCGACGGGCGCCCACCTCGACTATCGCCTGAAGAAGAACGGCGCCTTCATCAACCCGATCACCGCCCATCGCGCGATGCCGCCAGCCGAGCCGATCCCTGCGGCTCAGATGGTGGCCTTTGAATCGGCCCGCGATCAGGCGATGGCCGCGCTGTCGAAGCCGGCGGCCGCCCACACGAGCCCGGTCGCCACCGCGCCGCACTAGCGCGGCTCTGCCGTCCCGCTCCACCACCTGTGAACGCTTCGGTTGCTGAGCTGTGCAACAGTGACGCGATTTCGAACGCTGTCGCGCAATAACGTCACGTCAGCGCAGACACCATGACGTGAGGGCCTCTCGAGCCGGAGGTCGCTACAGGCAGCAGTCTGGCGCGCATTTGGCAACGAGATGTGCCATGGAAATTTCGATAGCCGAGCTCCAGGCGGCGGGAACCCAACTCGAAGCGGATGAGGCGGTGGCGATCGCCCAGCAGCTGATTGAGGTGCTGCGCGACCCTCGGGCGAATGCCGAGGTGGAGCCGCCGTATGGCCCTCCGTCGGCCGAGACGGTGTTTCTGCACAGCGATGGAACGGTGGCGTGCCGCGGCTGCGGGACGACGCCGAGTGTCTCGGAGGTCGGGATCTTTCTCCATGCTCTGCTGCGCGAGGGGGCAGCGAAAGTGCCGGGTGGTCTCCGCTACACCATCGCTCGGGCGCTGCTCGACGTCGACGTCCCGCCGTTCGACACACTGGACGATTTCTCGCGGGATCTGGCACGTCACGAGCGTGGCGCGCGCGCCGAGATCGTGCGGCGTCTGTTGAGGCGCGCCCGAGGCGAACGCACCGCCATTGCCGTGGCGCCCTTCGATCGCCGGCGAGCCAGGACAGCACCGTCTGCCACCGAGCTGCGCCGCGCGCTCCGGGAAGCCGAAGTGCGTCTGTACGAGCAGCAGCATCTCTCCGAGTCCCCGGTCAAGGGCATGTCGGTGATCGATCAGCTTCCGGCGCCACCCACACAGCTTCAGGCGCCATCGACGCCGGCGCCCGAACATCGGACGCTGACGGCTGTCGCGGGCCTGGCGGCGGGCATTGCCCTCATCTGCACCGGTGAGCTCATGCACAAGCGCACCGAGACGATCGTCCAGACGCCGCCATCCGCTTCGCTCATCGCGCAGGCCCCGGCGCCGCCGCCACCGGCAGTCCCGGTCGCGTTGGAACCCGGCCTCGTTGCCCTGCGCGACGTGCCGGCGATATCGGCTCCCGCTTCTCGTCCCGAGGCGCAGCGCCTCTCGGTCAAACGGACCAAGCGGCCCGCAGCAACGAACGTCCGGCGATCGTCAACCACTCGTCAGTCGAAGGGTGTGCTCGATCGCCTCCGCCTCGGATGGCTGCGTAAGCCATTCACCTCGCGTTCGTCGCTCTAGCCGCCTTCGCACGTCGCGCGAGGCGGCTGCCATATAATTTGAGCGTCATGTCGACGCTCTATCCGTTCCGTGCGCTGCGTCCGGACGCAGCCAGCGCTCCCCGCATTGCCGCCGTTCCCTACGATGTCGTCAGCACCGACGAGGCCCGCACGCTTGCCGACGGCAACCCCCTGAGCTTCCTTCACGTCTCGCGCGCGGAGATCGACCTGCCGGCAGGGACCGATCCGTATGCCGACGCGGTCTATCAGAAAGCCGCCGACACCTTCGCTGCGCTGCGACAGAAGGCGCTGATGGTGGAGGGCGAAGCGAGCGTCTACCTGTATCGCCTGCAGATGGGCAGCCACGTGCAGACCGGCCTGGCGGCCTGCTTCTCGCTCGACGAGTACGACCGCGACATCATCAAGAAGCACGAGCGCACGCGCCGCGACAAGGAAGACGATCGCACGAAGCACATGCTCGCGCTCGGCGCGCAGACTGGGCCGGTGTTCCTGACGTATCGCGCGGCCGCGGAGATCGACCGCGTAGCCGCGACCGTCACGCAGGGCGAACCGATCATCGACTTCACGGCGCCCGACGAGGTGCGCCACACGATCTGGCGCGTCGGCGGGGCCGAGCGTGACACGCTGGTCGCCGCCGTCGGCCGGATTCCGGCCTTCTACATCGCCGACGGTCATCATCGGGCCGCGAGCGCGGCCCGGGCGCGCGCTGAGATGCGCGACCGCAAACTGCCGGGCCATCCCCTGGGCGACGGCGCCGATGCCTCGACGATGCTGGCGGTGGCGTTTCCACACGATCAGGTGCAGATCCTGTCGTACAACCGCACCGTGAAGGATCTCGGCGGCCTGTCGCCTGGCGACTTCCTCGCGGCGGTGCGCGAACGGTTCGACGTGACGGCGGGGCCGGGGATGCCGGCGCGTCGTGGCGACATCGCGATGTACTTCGCCGGCGCCTGGCAGACGCTGCGGCCGCGTGTCGCGCCGGATCCGGGCGATCCGATCGGCTCGCTGGACGTCAGCGTGCTGCAGGAGGGCCTGCTGGCGCCGGTGTTGAAGATCGCCGACGTGCGGACGGACAAGCGGATCGATTTCGTCGGCGGCGCGCGCGGCACGAAGGCGCTCGAGGCGCTGGTCGACTCGGGCAGGGCTGCGGTGGCGTTTTCACTCTTTCCCGTCAGCGTCGCCGATCTGATGGCCGTCTCCGACGCCGGCGCGATCATGCCGCCCAAGTCGACCTGGTTCGAGCCGAAGCTGCGCGATGGGTTGTTGATACATGTCATCTGATCGTTCGACGTTCGAGGTTCGTGGTTCGTCGTTCATTGTTCGTCGTTCGAGGTTCGTGGTTCGTCGTTCTCAGAGCGGCGAGGCACACGTCGAACGCCCAACGCCGAACGGAGAGCGAAGCACGTCGAACGCCGAACGCCGAACGGAGAACGACGCGTGAGGGTCCTGGTCGCGGATAAATTCGAACAAAGCGGGATCGACGGCTTGAAGGCCGCCGGGTGCGATGTCGTCTATTCACCCGATCTCAAAGACGAGACGTTGACCCAGGCGTTGCGCGAGACCTCCGCTGACGTGCTGGTGGTTCGCAGCACGTCGGTAACCGCGCCGATGCTCGAGGCCGGGTCGCTCTCGCTGGTCGTCCGCGCCGGCGCGGGGTACAACACCATCGACGTCGTTGCCGCTTCGAAGCGCGGCATTTACGTCTCGAACTGCCCCGGCAAGAACGCAATCGCGGTGGCCGAGCTCGCCTTTGCGCTGGTGCTCGCGCTCGATCG
>Ga0097621_100001657_pt1 | contig 15226 bp, 14 predicted proteins | sample KBSMisM72_FD_73165 | JGI IMG/M metagenome (GOLD analysis project Ga0097621, IMG submission 73165) | Miscanthus rhizosphere microbial communities from Kellogg Biological Station, Michigan, USA - KBS Miscanthus M7-2 (version 2) (version 2) | ecosystem: Host-associated > Plants > Roots >... | reverse complement strand
CGCGCGCTCGCGATGTCGGTCGACGGCAACGGCCGCTACTGCTATCTCGATCCGAAACACGGTGCGATGCTCGCCGTGGCCGAGGCGGCGCGCAACGTCGCGTGCGCCGGCGGACGGCCGCTCGCCGCGACCAACTGCCTGAACTTCGGCAACCCGGAACGTGCCGGCATCATGTGGCAGTTCGGCCAGGCGGTGGCCGGCATCAGCGAGGCCTGCCGCGCGCTCGACACGCCGATCACGGGCGGCAACGTCAGCCTGTACAACGAAACCGATGGCAGAGCGATTTATCCGACGCCCGTCATCGGCGTCGTGGGGCTGCTCGAACACGCGGACCGTGTCGTGTCGCGACGTTTCCAATCTGCCGGCGATGCCCTGATCCTGCTCGGAGACGGAAAAGGCGAGCTCGGCGGCAGCGAGTATCTGAAGGTCGCGTACGGACTCGTACAGGGCACGCCGCCCGCGCTCGACCTCACTGCGGAGCGGGCGCTGCAGGCGCTGCTCGTGCAGTTGGCAGGCGCGCGGTTGATGCGATCCGCGCACGACTGTTCGGACGGCGGCCTCGCCGTGACGCTCGCGGAGTGCACGTTCGACACCGACGGCATCGGCGCGGACGTGTCAATCGACGCGGTGTCCGTCGCGCGGAACGGCGAGACGAATCGCGCGGCGGCGCTCTTTGGCGAGTCGGCGTCGCGAGCGGTGATCGCTGTCGCGCAGAGCGACGTCGCTGAGGTGCTGAAACGCGCGTCGGCCGCAGCCGTGCCCGCGAAAGTGATTGGTCGCACCGGCGGAGACTCGATTCGAATTTCGGTGGGTGGAGAAGCAGCCGTCACGCTTGCCGTCGCCGAGGCGGAACGGGCGTGGTCGAACGCGGTAGAACAATACTTCGCCAAGCGGGTGGCATAAAGCCCATGTTCGACAAATTCCACGACGAATGCGGCGTCTTCGGCATCTTCGGTCATCCCGAAGCGGCCAACATGACCTACCTCGGTCTGTATGCGTTGCAGCATCGAGGGCAGGAGAGCGCAGGCATTGCCGCGTCGGATGGACAAACAGTCCGTCTGTCGCGCGCCATGGGGTACGTCGCGGACGTGTTCAACGGCGAGAACCTCGCGCACTTGACCGGGCCGATGGCGATCGGGCACGTGCGATACTCCACCGCCGGCGAGAGCCGCGTCGCGAACGCGCAGCCATTCCTCATCGACTGCGCGCACGGGCAGATGGCCATCTGCCACAACGGCAACCTCGTGAACGCGAGCGAGCTGAAGGACATGCTCGTGCGGCAGGGGTCGATCTTCCAGTCGAGCACTGACACCGAAGTCGTACTGCACCTGTACGCGCGTTCCAAGAAAGCCACCGTCGAAGACGCGGTGGTCGACGCCGTCTCACAAGTGCAAGGCGCGTTTTCCTTCGTCATGATGACGCGCGATCGCCTGATTGCCGTGCGCGATCCTCACGGGTTCCGCCCGCTGGCGCTCGGCCGCCTCAACGACGCTTACGTGGTCTGCTCTGAAACCTGCGCGATGGATTTGATCGGCGCCACCTACGTGCGCGACGTCGAGCCTGGCGAAATACTGATCATCAACGCTGACGGCGCGCGATCGATCCGTCCGTTTCCTCCCGCCCATCTCGCACAGTGTGTCTTCGAACACGTGTACTTCGCGCGGCCCGACAGTATCGTGTTCGGCGAGAGCGTCAACGAAGTGCGGACCAATCTCGGCCGGATCCTCGCGCGCGAGCAGGCCGTCGACGCGGACGTCGTCGTGCCGGTGCCCGACTCGGGTGTATGCGCCGCCATGGGATTCGCTGAAGAGTCCAAGATTCCGCTGCGGATGGGATTGATTCGCAATCACTACGTCGGCAGGACGTTCATCCAGCCGCAGTCGTCGATCCGCCACTTCGGCGTGAAGGTGAAGCTCAACCCGGTCAAGAGCATCCTCGACGGCAGGCGTGTCGTGCTCGTCGACGACTCGCTCGTGCGCGGCACGACGAGCCGGAAAATCGTGCGGATGGTCAGAGCCGCGGGCGCAAGAGAAGTCCACGTGCGCATCAGCTGCCCGCCGACGATCTCGCCGTGCTTCTACGGCGTCGACACACCACGTCGCTCGGAGTTGATTGCCGCCACGCACACCCTCGAGGAAATCCGAACTTACCTCGACGCCGACAGCGTCGCCTATCTGAGCCTCGAAGGCCTCATGTCTGCCGTCGGCCGCGGCAGCAGCAACTATTGCAGTTCGTGCTACACCGGCCACTATCCAGTCAGCTTCCCGCGCGACGAAGCGACGTATCTTCAGCTCGCGTTGAAACTCGACAAATCTGACAGGGCCGACAGCGTCGACAGGGCGGACAAGGACGAAGCCGCGGCGACGGCAAAGTAGAAGCGTGGCCATCGACTATCGAGCGTCCGGCGTCGACATCGACGCGGGCAACGAAACCGTCCGCCGCATCAAGGCGCTCGCCAAGTCGACGTTTACCCCTGGCGTTCTTTCCGACATCGGATCGTTTGGCGGCCTGTTCGCCCTCGATCGCAGCCGCTATCAGGAGCCCGTGCTCGTCGCGAGCACGGACGGCGTGGGCACGAAACTCAAGGTCGCGTTCATGACGGGCCGCCACGACACGGTCGGGGCCGACCTCGTGAATCACTGCGTCAACGACATCCTCGTCCAGGGCGCCGAGCCGCTGTTTTTCCTCGACTATCTTGCAACTGGACGTCTGTCGCCCGACGTCGCGGAACAGGTGGTGGCCGGCGTCGCGCGCGGCTGCAGGGAAAACGGATGCGCGTTGCTTGGCGGCGAGACGGCCGAGATGCCCGGCTTCTACGCCGACGGTGAATATGACATCGCCGGCACCATTGTCGGCGTCGTCGAGAAGTCGAAGGTCATCGACGGACGCACGATTGTGGCTGGCGACGCCGTGATTGGATTGCCGTCGGCCGGTCTTCACACCAACGGCTATTCACTGGCGCGACGGGTCCTGTTCGACGTCTGCGGATTCGCGCCCGACCAGGTGGTCGCCGAGCTCGGTGCCACCGCGGGTGAGGCCCTGCTCGCGCCCCACCGCTCGTATCTCTCGGTCATGCGTCCCTTGATTTCGTCGAATCTGGTGAAGGGCATGGCCCACATCACCGGCGGTGGAATCACGGAGAACCTTCCGCGTATTCTTCCTGATGGCACGGCCGCCGCAATCACCAGGGACGCGTGGACAGTGCCGCCGATTTTCAGACTTCTGCAGGATCGCGGCGGGATTGCCGAGGACGAGATGTTTCGCGCGTTCAACATGGGCATCGGTCTCGTGATCGTGTGCGCTGGCGCGCACGCAGGGCGCGTGATCGACGCGCTGGCGGGCGCAGGCGAGCACCCGGTTCGGCTTGGCGCTATCGTGGCCGGCTCGCCGTCCGTGCTCTATCGGAGGGGCGTCTGATGGAATCACGCACCGTTCGTTCGCTGGACGTTCAGGCATCCGATGCGGCACGCATCGCCAACGGCATCGAGGACTTGTATAACGACAAGCTCGACGTCATCGTCATCCGCCGTGCGTTCGTGCCGGAACCGCTTGCCGCCGTCGGCGCGAAGCTCGATCGCGACGACGTGAATCCCGGGTGGGCGCGTCCGAACGAGAAGATGCCCGTCGAGGACATTCAACTGCTCGGCACGGATACGCCGGCGACGCCGACGTTTCAGGCCCCGCGCGGCGCGTCCATCGACGCCTATCTCGACAGCGCGGCGAAGCACCACGCAGACGCCGACGCGGTGTTTCAGCAGGGCTTCGACGCCACGCGCGAATTCCAGCACGTGCTGGGCCAATGCGCCGGCGGCCGCCCGGTCGACGTCGCCACGAGCCCCGACGGCCGTGCATTCGTGCCGTACACGATCCGCCGGCTCATCGACGGCAAGCAGATCGGCATCCATCACGACTACCACTATCCGCTCGCGCTCTACAAAGATCTCGCGCCGCAGCTCGACACGACGACGCTCGTCAGCTTCGTCGTGACGCTTGGGGCTCCGCAGGCGGGCGGTGAGCTGTTCGTCTACGCCGCCGGCCCCGCGACGCCGGACGTCCCGAAGATGCCGAACGGATTCCAGTACGATCTCGACGCGATCGAAAAGCGCTATCACTTCGCCAAGTTTGTGATGGACGTGGGCGATCTCTTTCTGCTTGCGTCAGGACGCTGTCTGCATCGCGTCGGCAAAATCAGCGGTCCGAAAGCCCGCGTGACGATGGGCGGGTTTCTCGCACTCGACAAAGCGCGCGAACGCGTCCTGTTTTGGAGCTAGCGAGTCAGGGTCGTCGGCTCGGCGTGCTGATTTCCGGCCGCGGCAGCAACCTTCAATCGATCGTCGACGCCATCGGCTCGGGCCGCCTCAACGCCGCCATCGCCGTCGTCATTTCGAATCGCGCCGATGCGGCTGGTTTGCAGCGCGCGCGCGACGCCGGCTTGCAGACCTTATTCCTGAGTCACAAGGACTACGCGAGCCGTGAGGAGTACGACCGCGCGCTCGTGGCGGCGCTGCGCGCGCACGGCGTGGATCTCGTCTGCCTCGCCGGATTCATGCGCATCTTCAGCGCGGAAATGCTCGAGGCCTATCCCCAACGGATTCTGAACATCCACCCGTCCCTGCTGCCGGCCTTTCCAGGCTTGCACCCGCAGCGTCAGGCGATCGATTACGGCGTCCGCTATTCCGGCGCCACGGTGCACCTCGTGGACGCCGCGCTCGACGGCGGGCCAATCGTCGTGCAGTCGGTCGTGCCGATCAGGGATGGCGACACCGAGGAGACGCTGGCGGCGCGCATTCTCACGGAAGAACACCGCATCTATCCGGAAGCAATCCGCGTCGTGCTCGACGGCGGGTGGTCGATCCGCGGCCGTCGTTTCGTCCAGCACAACGCATGACGCCGCGCCGTCCCCCGTGGCGCGCGTATCTGCTTCTCTCGCGCGTGTCGAACCTGCCGACGGTGTGGAGCAACGTACTCGCCGGATGCGTGCTCGTCGCTCCGATCGTGCCGTGGCCGGTGTTCTACCGGATCGCCAGTGGCGTCTCGTTGCTGTACACGTCCGGAATGTTTTTGAACGACGCGTTCGATTACAAGTCCGACGTGGCGGCGCGCCCCGATCGTCCTCTGCCTGCCGGGGACGTGTCCGTGCTCGCGGCGTTCGTCGCCGGCTTCGTGCTCATGGCGGTGGGCGAGCTCGTCATCGCGGCGCAGGGCATGACCGACGCACCCGCATTGTGGGGACTCGGCCTGGCCGCCGCGATCATCTACTACAACGTCCGGCACAAGCGAGACGCGTTCGGTCCGCTCGTGATGGGAGTCTGCCGCGGACTGGTGTATTGCCTTGCCGCGTCAGCCGCGGCGCCGGCGCTGACGCCCGCCGTGTTCGTCGCCGCCGTCGTCATGACCGCGTATGTGCTCTCGCTCACGTTCGTCGCGAAGAAGCTCGGTCCGAAGGCCGGCGTGGTGATTCCGATCTTGATTGCGGGGATCTCGGTCGTGGATGCCGTCGTGATCGCCGTCGCGGGCGGCGGTCTCGCGCTCGTGCTCGTGGCGCTGGTCGCGGGGGTGCTGACGCTGGGACTGCAGCGCGTGGTGCCGGGGACCTGAACTCTCCACCACAGAGGACACGGAAGACACGGAGGACGACTATCAACGCAGAGCCGCAGAGCGCGCGGAGAAAGACCGGCGTCGACGCGGCGCCGCGAAGCGGCGATGTCAGGCCGAGAGATCGGGATTGTGAGCCACTCAGTGATCGCTCTTGGTTCACAATCCCGATCTCTCGACCTGACATCCGGGCCTGCTCCGCAGGCCGGCCGCGTCGACTGTTCCTCAGCGTCCTCTGCGGTGCCGTGTTTTCTCTGCGTGCTCAGCGGCTCTGCGTTGATCGTCGTGAATGGTCCGCCTGAAGGCGGACACTACCTTAAAAGTGGAGACCCAATTTCACGCCGAATTCGTCGGTGCTGTTGAAGGGTTCGTAGAACCCGAGTCGTTCGTGGGCGGTGACATGATTCACCGTGAAGGTCACCGTCTGATCGTTCACCGGCGAGGCGTTGACGCTCCAGTGGATGTAAAACGGTTCCACTGACCAGCGTCTGGTGACCTGATACTTCGCGCTGGCGCGCAGCGCCCATCCTCCCGGCTGGGAGAACGAGACGTCACTGAAGCCGTCGATCGTGAAAGCCGGCGCCGTGCTCGTTGCGGGAACGCCGCCGCCGCCCAGTGCCGATCCGCGAGTCGTTTGCCAACCGTGAAGCAGAGAATCGAGTTCCAGATTGAGGCTTAGCACGCCGTGAGACGCAACCCTGGTGCGTGTCGTCAGACCGACGGGCACATAGAGATACTCATCGGTACGATAGCCGGCGGTGCCGGTCGTGCCGTTCGACAGATGGCGGACGCCGAGGCCGCTATATGGCGACCACCCCCATGTCGCGCCGATGAAATCCTTGCCGACGAGGATGCGGCCTTCCACATACCAGTCTCGATCGCCATTCTCACTGCATGGTGACGCGTCGCCGAAGTCGAGCTCGTAGCCATTCGGCGAGCCGCTGTTTGGAGCGATTAAGAATGGTGAACACCAACCCGTGTAGGTGACGCTGCCGACGCTGCCTCGCACGTCCGCCTGAGCAAACCAATGGCGCCGCTTATCGAGCGACAGCGTGGCCGTGTATTCGCCTCCGACCTTCACGCCGTCAATCGATATGCTCAGCGCACCAGGTTCCTTGTAGGTGTAGCTGCCGATGCTGACATTCACCTCATGTCCGGTTGGTGTGGCGAGGCCGGCGTCACCTTGCGCAAGCGCCTCGGATGAAATCAGCGCGGCGACTCCGACAAACAAGAGGATTTTCATCGTCGTGATTAGTCGAACAGGTGCGCCAGCATCAGATCGCGAACCGCTGTGGACTCGACGACCTCGTCGCGAATCGCGCCTCGTTCCGACGAAATGCAGACGGGACCGTCGTCCAGCTTGTCCGTGACGCGTCCGTGCGAGCCGCGGACGATCGACGCATCCAGCGGGATGACTTCCATCAGATAGCGGAATCCCAGTTTCTTCTTGAGCAGCGTCCACGCGACCTTCAGCTGCGGCAGCGACAGCGCCGGATCGACAAACAGCTCAGCGGGGTCGTATCCAGGTTTGCGGTGAATGTCCACAGTGCGCGCGAAATCCGGCGCCTGACCGTCGTCCAGCCAATAGTAGTACGTGAACCAGCTGTCCGCCGACGAAATCGCAACGAGCTCTCCCGAGCGCGCGTGGTCGAGTCCGATCTCCGCCTGCTGCCGGCGATCGAGGACCTGTTCGATGCCCGGCGTCCGCAACAGCACGGCCTTCACGTCGGCGATGCGTTTCGGATTCGGCACGTAGACGTGGGCCACCTGATGATCGGCGACGGCAAACGCTTCGCTCGCACCGGCATCAAGGGCTTCCGTGCCGAGTTCCTCACGCACCGCCAGCCAGCCGGCCTCCCGCAGGATTCGATTGATGTGGATTGGCCGGTTGACGGGTGTGATGCCGTACTCCGACACGACGAGAATCCGCCGTCCCTGCGCGCGCAGCGCCTCGAAAAGCTTCCCGCAAATCGCGTCGATCGCCCGGACGTCTTCGCGAAGCTTCGGATCGTTCGGGCCGAGGCGCTGCAGGTTGTAATCGAGATGCGGCAAGTAGACGAGCAGCAGCGACGGCGAAAACCAGGCGCCGACGTTCACCGCGGCCTCGGCAATCCACGCACTCGACTTGATGTCGGCCGTGGGTCCCCAGAAACTGAAAAACGGAAACGGCCCAAGTTCCGCAGTGAGGCGGTCCTTGAGTTCGGCAGGATGCGAATAAAGGTCAGGAATCTTGCGGCCGTCCGCCGGATAGATCGGCCTCGGCGTGGCCGACCACTCCACCGTGCTGTACATGTTGAACCACCAGAACATCTGCGCGCATGTCGCGCGAGGATCGCGCCGTCGCGCCGCGTCCCACACCTGCTCCCCGCCAACGAGCGCGTTCGACTGCCGCCAGAACATGACTTGAGCGATGTCGCGGAAGTACCAACCGTTGCCGACCACGCCGTGTTCGCGCGGCAGCGTTCCGGTCAGGAACGTCGCCTGCGCCGAGCAGGTGACGGCTGGAGTGATGGCGTGGATGGGCGCGCTCGACCCGTCGCGGACGAGCGCGTTGAGATGCGGTGTGTCCGCACCCATCAACGATCGCGTCAGACCGACGACGTTGATGACGGCGGTGGGATGCATGGCCCGCGCGAAGCGGCGTGGCGCGTCAGCGGACGGCGTGCACCGGCTCGCCGCGGAGCACCGAGTTGCTCTCGAATTTCTCCGCGCGGCTGACGACCGGCCGCTCGCCGATTTCCGCCAGATCGAGCCGGCCGCTCTGCCCGAAGAAGCTGATCGGGTTGTGCCAGACGATTCTCTGAATGATGTCGTCGGGAATGCCCTGAGCCCGCATCACGTCGATCGTCTTCGGCACCTTGAGCGGGTCGCTGATGCCCCAGTCTGCCGCGCTGTTCACGATGATGCGGTCCGGCCCGTATTTCTTGACGAGGGCCGCCATCCGCTGCTCGTCCATCTTCGTATGCGGGTAGATGGAGTGGCCGGCCCAGCACTTCGTCTCGAGCACGATCGGCAGCGTCTCTTCGTTGTTGTGGTCGATCAGCACGCGCTCTTCCGGGAAGCCGGCCTTCCGGATTGTCTCGATCGTATGAATCGTTCCTTGCTTCTTGTCGCGGTGCGGCGTGTGAATCAGCACCGGCAGCTCGAACTCGCGCGCGAGCTCGAACTGCTTCATGAGCGAACGTTCCTCGGCCTCGGTCTGATCGTCGAAGCCCACCTCGCCGACGGCGACCACGCCGTCCTTGGCAAGATAGCGCGGCAGCAGCGCAATCACTTCGTCGGCCAGCTTCGCGTTGTTCGATTCCTTCGGGTTGAGGCCGATGGTGCAGAAATGGCGGATGCCGAACTGCGATGCCCGAAACCGCTCCCAGCCGACGAGACTGTTGAAGTAATCGACGAAGCTGCCGACCGTCGTACGGGGCTGGCCGAGCCAGAACGCCGGCTCGACGAGCGCGACGACGCCGGCCTTGGCCATGGCTTCGTAGTCGTCGGTCGTCCGAGAGGTCATATGGACGTGCGGATCGAAAATCTTCATGAGACGGGTTCCTCGATACGGGCATCGTGAAGCGCGAGAGAAAGATCGGCCGGCACCGTACGCCCGGCCGCGCGTCGCTCCGAGGCATAGTCGCGCGCCATGCGCGACAAGTCCGGATTGAGCCGCCGGCGGAGGCCGACGACTCGCGCGAGCGGGACGCCGATGAAGAGCGCTTTCAACACGAGCTGATTGAAATTCAGGTCCGGGAAGTGAACCGACGGAAACGGGTTGTCGCAGGCGATCGCTTCAAACGTCGGTTGGATATGGCTGCGGCACGCGTCGACGCCGTACGCCGCGAACCGCTCCGCGAGCGGCAGCAGGCTGATCGTGCGCAGCCAGCTTTGCTGCTCGCGGGCGTCGCCGTTCTCGTAGCAGGCCGACGCGGTGGCGACCCAGGTGGGCGCATCGTCTACTACACGCGCAGCTCCGAGCAAGATGGTCGCACGGACGAGATCTTCGAGCGTCCAACGATCGCACGACAACCCCGGCGACAGCGCGTCGATGGCCGCGTGTTCGACAGCCGTGAGGCTGAGATCGCGGCCGGCGGTTTTTCGTGACGCCGACGTGTACACGCCGAGCAGTCTGTTGATGTCGCGTCCACCGGCAACAGCAAGCGCGTCGTCGAGCCAGCGCTCATCGGGAGCGAGGCGCGCGCGCGCGGCGCCGAACAGAACATCAAGGCCGTGCGTCTGCATAAGAACTGAGGTGATTCGGTACTGTAAACCAGAAGCAGGCACGCGGCAACCAACAGTGCGATGCATGCGCGACGAAGACTTTTTGTATCTGTGAGGAAGCATTTCATGTCTCGTCACCGAGTGCCGTGGTGCGCAACGATGAACGCATTGACGGACGGCGATTCGTGAACGACAATTTTTCTCGCGTGTCTCTCCCCAATCCAGCTCTTCTGATGCAGCTCGCGCTGGCGTATCGATCGTCAGCGGTGCTATTCGCCGCCGTCGAACTCGGCATCTTCACTGCCGTCGCCGACAAACCGCTCGGCGCCGCCGAGGTCGCGCGCGCGTGCGGCGCCGATCCCGAACGCCTTCGATATCTGCTCGAGGCGTGCGTCGCCGAGGGACTGCTGTCGCGCGACGGCGAGTCGTACGCCAACACGCCGGTGACCGAGGCGTTTCTCGTGCGCGGCCGCCCCGCCTACAGTGCGAATGGGTTGAAGTACGCGCAGGATTTGTATCCTGCCTGGAATCGACTCTCCGATCTCATGCGCACCGGCCGTCCGCCGATGCCGCCGGAAACGATTCTCGGCGACGACAAAGAGAAGACGCGCGCGTTCGTGTACGCCATGCACGAACGCGCACGCGGTATTGGATCGGTGCTGCCGCATCTGGTCGACTTGAAGGGACGAAAGAAGCTGCTCGATGTCGGCGGTGGTCCCGGGACGTACTCCGTCGCGCTCATTCAGCAGACTCCCGGACTGACATCGACCGTGCTCGACGTGCCCGGCGTGCTCGAAGTCGCACGCGAACTCATCAATGCGAGCGGCTACCGCGATCGCGTCACGCTCATGCCGGGCGACTACTTGAAGTCGTCGTTCGGCCAGGGCTATGACGTCGCGCTGCTGTCCGGCATGATGCACCGCGAGACGCCGGACACGTGTCGCATGCTGCTCAAGAAAGCCTTCGACGCGCTCGATCCGGGCGGCCTCGTGATTGTCAGCGACGTGTTCTTCGAAGACGACGCCAAGACGAAGCCGGCGTTTGCGCTCTACTTCGCATTGAACATGATGCTGACGAGCGACGAGGGCGCGGCGCACTCCGTCACCGAGATGGCACGGTGGACCGCCGAGGCAGGATTCCACGACGTCAACGTCCGCGAACTGCCGAAGCCGAATCCGCACTCGCTCGTGGTTGGCGCCAAGCCCCCGGCGTCATGACGCTTCCGCAGGCGAGCACCACGTCCGTCGCCGCGCCACGGCGGCGGCCGCCCGCGTGGCTGATGATCGCGACGGGCATCCTCGCGCTGACCATCCTGGTGCTCGCCGTCGCGGAAACCAACCTGCGCGCGCACTACCTGATCGACCAGGGCGAGTTCATCAGCGTCCTCGGGTTGATTTTCATCCTCGGCGCCGGCTTCGTGCTGTTCGCGCGGCGACAGCTGTTCGTGTCGCTGCCGCTGGTGTTCCCGTGGCTGCTCTATCCAGTGGTCACCCAGGGCGATCAGATCATCGACAACCTGTCGATCAACCCGATGCGCGTCGTCGTCCACGTGCTGCTCGCGGCGATCTTCCTGACGCCGGTGGCCGTCATCGTGCTCGGCGCCAAACGTGTGCTCGAGCCGAAGGAAGGACGCGAACGCCGCGTGCCGTCGTGGACCGCGCTGTTTCCTGGCCTTCGCGCCATCGCCGATGGGCGAACGCGCCAGGGCACGATGCTGCTGGCGGCGTCGTTGATGGCGATTGAGATGTGGCTGGCCGATCAGTATCTCGGCACTCTGATGATCGTCACCCTGATTCTGATGATCGTCCCGGCCCTTCTGGTCGCGTCGTTTCCGGAGACGGCGCGTGGCGCGGCGGCGTCACGCCGTGCGCCTTCCGAAACGTTCGCGCTGATTGTGCTGCTCGTCGGAGTGGCCGTATCGGGCGGCGCGTATTTCGGCTACAAGAATCGGCCGGGCGCGTATCAGGGCAGTCCGAGCTTCTTCATGGACCCGAAAGAGCAGAGCGCGAACTATCGGCTCGATCGCATTGCGGTGCCGTCGCGCGCGCCCGAACTGCCGGCCGCGCCGGATGCCTCGCGTCAGGCGCTGACGGCTTACGGCCACACGCTGGAGCGAATGCTCGCGGGCTACCACATCCTCGATCGAAACTACACGTACGACTTCCACAACGAGCTCTTCCTTCGGAACACGCCGCTGGTGCCGAACTACCGTCAGGCGGGGCTCCAACTCGTCGAAGAGGCCAGGCAGCTTCGCGCCGACGCGGACGCGAAAGCCGCCGCCGCTCGCGCCGGCCTTCGCGACGACGATCCGCTGGCGGCATTGCTCGACGACGTCCGGGCATACGTCGCCTTCAACTTCGATCGCGCCCCTGTGCTCGAGCGTCTGAGCGCCGGCTTCGAAAAGACGCCCGCCGGCCTGCAGCACGCCGCCCATCTCTACGAAGGGGAGAGCAAGTTCCTCGGCACCCGCCTCGCAGAAATCGTCGATAAGCATCACGCCGTCGTCGAGTCGCCGACGCTGACGCCGGTGACCGGCGAATTCGCGTCGACGACGCGCGCGCTTCACGACGCGTACGCCCACCACGTCGTCGGGTTCTGACACCACGCACGGCATGAAGCGCACTGCGATGCTCATCGCGTCCGTCGCGGGCGCGGTCGTTCTGTCCAAGCTGCTCGTCGAAAACGTGATGGGCTTGAGCATCGAGCAGATGGCGCGGGCGTGGCTGTCGCAGGCGGGCGCGGGCACCGCGGTGACCGTCGTCGCGCTGCTGGCGATGGATCTTTTTCTTCCGATTCCTTCCAGCATCGTTATGGTGCTCAGCGGCGCGGCGTTCGGCGTCTTCTGGGGAGGGCTGCTGTCGCTCGTCGGATCGGTCGGCGGCGAATGGCTCGGATTCGAGCTCGTGCGGCAGTACGGCCGTCGCGCGTCGGCACGGATCGTCGGGGACGAGGAGATCGAGCGTCTGAGCCGTGTGTTCGCGCGTCACGGCGCGGCCGCGATCGCCGTCACACGGGCGCTACCCGTCGTGATGGAAACCATGAGCGTCGTCGCCGGGTTGTCGACGATGAGTCGACGGACGTTTCTTCTTGCGTCGCTGATTGGAACCGGGCCGATTGTGTTCGTCTACGCCTGGGCGGGCGCGGTGTCACGTCAGACGGGCAACGCGCTGCCGGCGGTGATCATGCTAGTCGCGGTCGCGGCGTTTGGCTGGATTCTGTATCGCGCGAGAGTGGCGAATACAACCACGTCGCCACGAGGACACGAAGATCACGAAGACGCACGAAGTTAGTTGTGTCGTTCAGGCAGAACGCAGCGTCAAAACGGCGATCTCCGGCTGGCAGTTGATCCTCACCGGCACATAAACCGTCCCGAGTCCTCTACTGACGAACATCGTCGTGTTGTCGCGGGAGCCGATGCCCGCGACGACGGGAAACTTCTGGGCGGCGACTGGGCCCACCAAAGGAAGCACCACTTGTCCACCGTGCGTGTGTCCTGACAGCACGAGTGGAATCTTGAGCGCGGCGGCCTCGGCGAGCCGTCGTGGATCGTGGGCCAGCAGGATGACGTTGTGCGAGGCTCCGCGCAGCAGCGGCGCGATGTCGACCTGTCGTTTGGTCCAAAAGCGAATGCCGACGAGATCGACGCGCTCGCCTTTGATCGTCAGCCGCGTGCGGGCGTCTTTCAACATGGTGACGCCGTGAGCGGCGAGCGCCGCCGGCATGTCGCGGTCGTCGTCGTGATTCCCCAGGATGCCGAACACACCGTGCGGCGCCGAGAGCACCTCGAGCGCTTCCGCGGAAGGCTTGACGTGTGTGCGGTCGCCCCATGTGACGTAGTCGCCACCGAGCACGATCATGTCGGGCTGCTCGTCGCGCAGTTGCAGCGCGGCTCGTCTGACGTCTTCGGGCGACATCCATCGGCTGCAGTGGATATCTGTGAGAAAGCCGATGCGAAGTCCGTCGAGCGAGGGCGACAGGCCGGCGACGCGAACGCGCGAATGCGTCACGGAGAGTTGCCGACGCTCGTCGAAAAATCCGTACGCGCCCGCGCCGGCGATCGCGCCGGCGGCCGTTGCCGCAAACGCTTTCAGCACCGTGCGGCGAGTCACAGCCATCGGCTGATATAGTAGCGTCCCGTGAACGTCTACGACGAATTCCAGTGGCGTGGAATGGTGTACGACGCCACGGAAGGACTTTCCGAACTCTTTGCGACGCAGTCACTGACCGGTTACATCGGCTTCGATCCCACCGCCTCCAGCCTCCACGTCGGATCGCTCTTGACGGTCATGGGCCTGGCGCGCCTTCAGCGGTTTGGCCACACGCCGATTGCGATTGTCGGCGGCGGCACAGGGATGATCGGCGATCCCAGCGGCAAATCGCAGGAGCGCGTGCTCTTATCGCCGGAGCAAATCGATGGGAACGTGGCGGGTGTGCGCGCGCAGTTGGGACGTTTCCTCGATTTCAACGCAGGAGCGCACGCCGCGCGCATCGTCAACAACGCCGAGTGGCTCGGCCGTATCGATCTGCTGTCGTTTTTGCGCGACGCGGGCAAGCATTTCACCGTGAACTCCATGTTGCAGAAGGAATCGGTGAGCCGGCGTCTCGAGAGCGAAGAGGGCATTTCGTTCACCGAGTTCAGCTATCTCGTGCTGCAGGCCTACGACTTCTTGCAGTTGTTCGATCGCTATGGGTGCACCGTGCAAATGGGCGGCAGCGATCAGTGGGGCAACATCACCGCGGGGATTGATCTCATTCGCAAGCTGCGCGCGAAGAAGGCGCACGGGCTCGTGTGGCCGCTGATGAAAACTGCCGCCGGCACCAAGTTCGGCAAGACGGAAGCCGGCACGGTGTGGCTTGACGCGGCTCGAACCTCGCCGTTCAAGTTCTATCAGTTCTGGGTCAACACGGACGACAGCGACGTCATCGCGTACTTGAAGTGCTTTACGTTTCTCGATCGCCCGACGATTGACGCCCTCGAGGACGTCGCGCGGACCGCGCCGGAGAAGCGAGAAGCGCAGCGTGTTCTCGCGCGCGAAGTGACGACGGCCGTCCATGGGGCGGAACACGTGACGCGAGCCGAGCATGCGTCCAGCGTGCTGTTTGGCGAGGACATCGCGACGTTGTCGGCGGACCAGGTGCTGGCCGTTTTCAGCGATGTCCCGTCGAGCGAGCTTTCGGGTTCGGCGTTCGAGGGTGCGGGGATGCCGCTCGTGGAACTGCTTGCGGATCCTGCGGTCAAGCTCGCGCCGTCGAAGAGCGAGGCGCGGCGGCTCGTGCAGTCGGGCGGTGTGTACGTCAACAACCGCCGTGCGTCGGATGTTCAGATGCGATTGACGCGCGATCAAGCTATCGAAGGCGTGCTGTTTGTCGTCCGAAAGGGGCAGAAACAGAATCATGTGGTGCGATTGCGTTAGCGACAGGC
>Ga0097621_100001655_pt1 | contig 15229 bp, 10 predicted proteins | sample KBSMisM72_FD_73165 | JGI IMG/M metagenome (GOLD analysis project Ga0097621, IMG submission 73165) | Miscanthus rhizosphere microbial communities from Kellogg Biological Station, Michigan, USA - KBS Miscanthus M7-2 (version 2) (version 2) | ecosystem: Host-associated > Plants > Roots >... | reverse complement strand
TGTTTCCGGTCACGAACCGCGCGCGCGACGTGCTGACCGCGCTGCTGCGCGAGAGCGAAGCCGTCGGCGTCCAGCTGCGTGCGGAACAGCGCGTGACGGACGTGGTCCGGCTGGATCCGGGCACGGCCGATCCTGCCGGATTCCGCATCGTCACCGGCCGCGGCGAGATGCGCGCATCGGCGGTCGTCCTTGCGACGGGCGGCCAGTCGCTGCCAAAGAGCGGCAGCGACGGCGCCGGGTTTGCCATCGCCGGCCGCCTCGGCCACACGATCGTGCCGACGACGCCGGCGCTCGCGCCGCTCGTTCTCGACGCCACGGACGCCGTTCACGCCAGCGTCTCCGGCGTATCGCAGGACGTCGAGCTCGCCGTATGGATTGACGGTGCGGTCGCGGCGCGCGCGATCGGGTCGCTTCTCTGGACCCATTTCGGCGTCAGCGGTCCAGTGGCGTTGAACATCTCGCGCCATTGGCTGCGCGCCAGGCTCGAAGGGCGCCCGACCGCGATCACCGCGAGCTTCCGGCCCGGCGCTCAGTTCGACGAGGTCGATGCGGACTGGCAGCGGCGGGCGATCGCGAACCCGAAAGCCTCCGTGCAAACCACGCTCGCGTCACTCGTGCCGGCGTCGGTCGCCGCGGCGATCCTTCGACAGCTCGGGCTGGATGCCACCACGACCCTCGCGCATCTCGCGCGGGACGATCGCCGCCGCCTGTCGCGCGCCCTGGTCGAATTTCCACTGCCAGTGACCGACTCGCGCGGCTACACCTATGCGGAAGCGACGGCCGGCGGCGTGGCGCTTGCGGAAATCGACGCCGGCACGATGGCGTCGCGGGTCTGCCCCGGCCTCTCGTGCGTCGGGGAGATCCTCGACGTTGACGGGCGGATCGGCGGCTTCAATTTTCAGTGGGCCTGGTCGAGCGGGTTCGTCGCCGGCCGCGCGCTGGGCTCGATTTGACACCGGCGCCGTCCGGGTCCTACGCTCTCCGGTGATGCACCGGCCGTTTCTCTTCTGGGGATTCAAGTCCTCGCACGAAATCCTCGAAAGCCGCCTCGGCGCGCTCGAGCGCGCGGTAATGACCGTCGTGTGGAAGGCCGGCGAGATCAACGTCCGCGAAGCCTGCGAGCTGCTGGAGTCCTCCGTCGCCTACACCACGGTGATGACGACGATGGATCGGCTGTTCAAGAAGCGCCTGCTGGCCCGGCGCAAGGTCGGCCGCGCGTTCGTGTATTCGGCCACCGCCACCCGCGATGAAATGGAAGGAGCCGTCGCGACCGAGCTGGTGCAGAGCCTGCTGCAGCGCCATGGCAGCGAGCCGCTCCCGCTTCTATCGTCACTGGTCGACGCGGTCTCCGACCGCGATCGCGCGCTGCTGGACGAGCTCGAGCGGCTGGTCCGCGAGAAACGCCGCGCCGCAGATCGCGAGAAGAGCAAATGAGCGACGGGCCGTTCCTGATCCACGGCATGACGTTGGCGTTCGCCTGGTTCCTGCTGCTCAACGCCGCGGTCAGCCTGCTGGTCGTGCTCGCTTCATCCCGGCTGACGAAGCGGCCGGGCCCGGGATCGCCCGGCCTCTGGCTCGCTTTGCGGCTCTCGCCTGCTGCTGTCTCGATCACGTTCGTGGCGCTGGTGTTTCTGCCGTCGTACTGGCGCTACGAGCCGCGTGAGTTCGTCGAGGGGTTCGATGTCACCCTCACCGCTCTCGCAGGGCTCGCGGTCGTCATCGCCGGCGCCGCCGTTGCGCGCGGCGTGACTGCGTGGCGCCGGGCGGAGCAACGGACGCAAGACTGGATGCGCGCGGGGCGTCCGCTGGCGCTCGCCGACACGTCGATGAAGGCCTACGCGATCGACACCGACGCGCCGCTGATGGCCCTGGTCGGCATGCTGCGCCCCCGCCTGCTGATCACGAGGCCGGTGCTGGAGGCGCTCACCGACGAGGAGCTGAGCGCGAGCGTCGCCCACGAGCTCGGCCACTGGCACGCGTGGGACAACCTCAAGCGGCTGGCGATGCGCGCCGCACCGGACCTGCTCTCCGCCAGCGGCGCCGCGCGAGCGCTCGAGCGGCGATGGGCGGCGGCAGCGGAGCACGTCGCCGATCTCTCCGCCGGCGACAGCGGCGACGCCCGATGCGCCCTCGCGTCGGCGCTGGTCAAGGTCGCCCGCCTGACCCCACGCAGCCCCTCGGTCGGCGAGCCCATCAGCGCGCTCATCGACGGCGGCGACATCACGGCGCGGGTCCAGCGGCTGCTCGACGACGCGCCGGCTGGAGGACGCGGGCCGGTCCGCTGGCTGGCGTTCCTGGTTCCGGCGGCCGTCCTCGCGATTGGCTACTCGCCGCTCCTCCGCGTCGTGCACTCCGTGACCGAAGTCCTGGTCAACGGCCTGCCCTGATCCGAACTTTTTGACAACGGCTCCCGTCCAAGTGCACGATCTCCCCTAACCAAGTTATGGGAACCAAGGACCATGAGCCGGCCTTCCTGCCAGGCACGCTCGACATGCTCGTGCTGAAGACCGTCAGCCGTGGCGCGATGCACGGCTACTCGATCGCGCAGTTCATCCAGGAGGCGTCCAGCGACGTGCTGAAGGTCGAGGAGGGAGCGCTGTACCCGGCGCTCCACCGGCTCGAAGTGCGGGGCCTCCTGAAATCCGAGTGGGGCTCCTCGGACAACAACCGCCGCGCGAAGTTCTACCGCCTCACTGCGCACGGCCGCCGGGAGCTCGAGCACGAAGCCGACTACTGGACGCGCGTGGCAGGAGCGGTGACGAGGATCATGCAGACGGCGTGAGGCTCGGCCCGGGAAGGCCGACATATGGAATTTCCGACCATCTGGCATCGCCTCCGGGCGATCGTCCGCCGGCGCCGTCTCGACCGCGATCTGGACGATGAGCTCGCGTTCCATCTGGCGATGCGCGAGGCGGACTACCAGACGCGGGGCGCCGATGCCGCCGACGCCCGCGTGCTCGCGCGCCGTCGATTCGGCAGCGTGGCCTACCTGAAGGAGCAGTGCCGCGACATGTGGACCTTTCACCCGCTCGAGACCCTGGCGCAGGACGTCCGCTACGCGCTGCGCACCCTGCGCAAGTCACCCGGCTTCACGCTCGTTGCCGTCTTCGCGCTCGCCGTCGGCATCGGCGGCAACACCGCCATCTTCAGCCTGATCGATGCGATACGGTCGCGTGCGTTGCCCTACAAGGATCCGGGTGCGCTGGTCGCGCTCTGGGGCAACGTGATGCGCGCGCGGCTGGAACGCCGCGGCAACTCCTATCCCGATTTCCAGGACTGGCGCGCCCAGGCCAGGAGCTTCGAAGACATGGCCGCCTTCGACGGCCAGACCGTGACGCTGACCGGCATCGACGAACCGGAGCGCATCCTGGTCGAGTTCGCGTCGGCGCCCTACTTCTCGCTGCTCGGCGTCAACGCCGAGCGCGGCCGCACGTTCACCGCCCAGGAGGATCTCGTCGGCGCGGCCCCGGTGGTCGTCCTGAGCGACGGTCTGTGGCGTCGGCGCTTCGGAGCGGACGCGCAGATTACCGGGCGCAGCCTCACGCTGAACGCGCGCCCCTACACGATCGTCGGCGTCATGCCGCCCGGCTTCAAGGGGCTGTCCGACACCGCGGAATTGTGGGTCCCGTTTGGCGCCTACGCGCCCGCGGGAACGATGGCCGCGCGTGGCAATCGTGGCTTCGGCGCGCTGGCGCGGCTGAAGCCGGGCGTGACCGTGGCGAGCGCGCAAAGCGAGATGGACGGCATCTCGCGCCAGCTCGAGCGGGCCTACCCCGACACCAACGAGAAGCGCGGCGTCGAGGTCAGCCCGCTCGACGTCGAGCTGTTCGGGGCACTGCGGCCGGCGCTCCTCACGCTCATGGCGGCGGTCGCGTTCGTGCTGCTCATCGCCTGCGCCAACGTCGCCAACCTGCTGATCGCCCGATCCGAGGCGCGCCAGCGCGAGATTGCGCTGCGCACGGCGCTCGGCGCGGGATGGCCGCGCTTGTTGCGCCAGTTGATCACGGAGGGGTGCGTGCTCACCTCGTTCGGGGCGATCGCGGGGCTGTTGCTCGCCGAAGGGGCGGTGAGGGCGCTCCTCGCCACCAGCCCGGTCACCTTTCCGAGCTTCGTCACGCCGGGGATCAACACACAAGTCGCGCTGTTCACGATCGGCGTCTCCCTTGCGAGCGGCATCCTCCTGGGCCTCGCGCCCGCCGCCCACGCGCGGATCTCGCGGCTGTCAGAGGCGCTGAAAGACTCGTCGCGCGGCAGCGACGGCCGGCGCTCGCAGCGGATGCGCGGCGCGCTGGTGGTCGTGGAAGTCTCGCTGGCCGTGGTGCTGCTCGTCGGCGCCGGCCTGATGATCCGCTCGGTTCGCAACGTGATGGCGCTCGATCCCGGTTTCGATCCGAGATCCGTCCTGGAGCTACGCGTGAGCGTCCCGCGCGCCGCAGCGCCGCCGGCGACGACCGCGCCAGGCGCGCCAGCGACTCCGCCCGAGGCGGTGGTCCGCGGCCGCACGCTGCTGGATCGAATCCGTGCCGTGCCAGGGGTCGCCGCGGTCGCGCTCGGCACCGACCTGCCGCTGGACGGCAACGCCGCGGCCGGCTTCTACACCGCCGAAGGCATGCCGCCGGCCACTGCCCAGACCATGCCGCGCGCCTACACGCATCGCATTTCGCCCGAGTTCTTCGGCACGCTGCGGATTCCCATCGTCGCCGGCCGCACCTTTCAGGAGTCGGAGATGACCGCCGCTTCGTCCTCGGCGGTGGTGAGCGAACGGGTCGCGCAGCGCTTCTGGCGCGGGCAGGATCCGATCGGGAAACGCATCAAGTTCGGGGCGCTGACGTCCCAGAGCCCGTGGCTGACGATCGTCGGCGTCGTCGGCGAAGTGAAGTACCGGGGCCTGCCCGAGAATCCGACGAACGATCCCGATGTCTATCTGCCGTTCGTGGATCGCAACTCGCAGTTCGCGTTCGCGATACGGGCGACCGTGCCGCCCTCGTCTCTGGTGGCGCCGATCCGCGCCGTCATTCGCAGCGCCGATTCCTCGATCCCCGTCTACCAGGTCTCGACCATGGAAGATCTCGTCGGCGGGCAGACGTCGCAGTCGCGCTTCACGATGTGGCTGATGGGCGTGTTCGCCGCCGCGGCATTGATGCTCGCGGTCGTCGGCATCTATGGCGTGATGTCGTACCTGGTGACGCAGCGGACGCGCGAAATCGGGATCCGTCTGGCGCTCGGGGCGGGCGGGCACGACATCCTGCGGCTCGTGGTCGGCAACGGGGCAAGGCTGATCGCGACGGGCATCGTGATCGGGCTTGCGGCCTCCTTCGCCCTTCAGCGCCTGGTCGCCTCGCTGCTGTTCGGCGTCAGCACCGCGGACCTGTCCTCCGGCGTCGCGGTGGCCCTGCTCGCTGCCGTCGCGATGCTGGCTTGCTACCTACCCGCGCTGCGCGCGACCCGCGTCGATCCGCTCCAGGCGCTGCGGCAGGAATAGCAATCGGACTCGGGTTCGGGGTTCAGGGTGCCGGGTTCAGGGTTCGCCGCGAGAACCCGAACCCTACGGCGAACCCCGAACCCGGAGCCCGAACCTGGAACCCGGAACCATGAACGAACCCTGAACCCTGAACCTTGAACGGTGAACGCTATCCCGGTGGAGGCAACGTGACGCAGAACGTCGTGCCGCCAGCGCCGCTGCGTTCGAGCACCAGCGTGCCACCGTGCGCTTCGGCGATCCAGCGCGCGATCGGCAGGCCGAGGCCGGCTCCCTGACCGCGGCGCGCCGCATCGAGCTGCACGAAGCGATTGAAGATCCGGCGCTGGTCGTCGGGTGGGATGCCGGGCCCCTCGTCGGTCACGCGGATCCGCACCGCCTCCGACTCCTGACGGATGTCCACGCCGACCGAGCCGCCCGCCGGCGTGTGCTGGACGGCGTTCTGCAGCACGTTCAGCACGAGCCGGCGCAGCAGATCTTCATCACCGCGGAACGGGATGTCCGGCGATGCGCCGGATCGGATCGTGACGCCGCGCTCGGTCGCGAGCACGTCGACCGCCCGACGGCAGTCGGCGACGACCTCGTCGAGATAGAGATCCACCGGACGGAGCGGATAGCCGCCGGCATCGGCCCTCGCCAGCACCAGCATGTCTTCGACCAGATGGCTCAGCCGCCGCGCCTGGCCGCCGACAATCGTCATCGCCTCGCGGTACTCCATCTCGTCGCGGTGATCGCGGCTCAGCATGACGTCGGCGGTCGCACGGACGACCGACACCGGCGTGCGCAGCTCGTGAGACGCGTCGGCCATGAACTGGCGCTGCGTCTGCAGCGTCGCGCGGAGGCGCGCCACCAGCCCGTTGAATGCGGTCGCCAGCTGGCCGAGCTCGTCGGTCCGCGCCGTTTGTCCCAGATCCTCGAGGCCGCTCGGCGCGATCCGCGCCGCGCGGCGCGCCATGTCGGTGATCGGCCGCAACCCGATCGAGGCGAGCCACAATCCGCCGGCGGCCGCGAGCAGCAGCGCGATCGGGATCCCGACGAGCATCGCCTCCAGCCCTTCGTGCTGCTCCCGCAGGACGTCCGTGAGCGGGCTCCCGACGATGAGGACGAGCGTGACCGTCCCGAACGTGCGGCGCCGGCCATACAGGCGCCACCCGCGCGTGCCCGTCTCGGTGTTCCAGACGCGCGCCGATGGATCGCTGAGGCTCGACCCTTCGCGCCAATCGAGCCCGCTCGGCCGCGCGGACAGCACGGCGCCGTCGGCGTCGAGGATCGCGAGTGCACGGCCGGAGGCGTTGACCGTGGTGGTGGCCTCGACGGCGGCGGTCGCCGGATCGTCCATTTCGTTCAGCTCGTCCTGGACGACGTTCTCGAGCGTGGCCAGCAGACCGGCGAGCTCGCGATCCACGCGGCGGATCCCGATCCGCTGCTGCTGCCACAGGACGGTGGCCGCGAACACGCAGAGGACGACCAGCAGCGCGATCGTGTACCACAGCGTGAGACGCGCCCGAAGCGGGAGCGTCCTCACGGCTGGTCCGTTCCGGTGACCAGCTGATAGCCTTCGCCGCGCCGCGTGCGGATCAGCGACTCGGTTCCGGTACGATCGAGCTTGCGCCTCAGCCGCTGCACGTAGACGTCCACCACGTTCGACAACGGATCGTGGTGCTCGTCCCACACGTGCTCGGAAATATCGGCGCGGCTGACCACGTCGCCGGCGCGGCGGACGAGGTACTCGAGGAGCGCGTATTCCTTCGCGGTGAGCAGCACGGCGGCGTTGCGGATGCGAACCTGACGGCTGCGGGTGTCGATCGCGAGCGGCCCGGCGGTCAGCTGCTCGGGCAGCAGCGGCTGGCGTCCGCGGCGGACCAGCGCCCGCAGGCGCGCGAGCAGCTCGCCGAAGTCGAACGGCTTCACCAGGTAGTCGTCGGCGCCGCAATCCAGTCCTTCGATGCGCGCCTCGACCGCGTCGCGCGCGGTCAGCATCAGGATCGGTACGGCGCAGCCCGACTCGCGGATGGCGCGGCAGACGGCGAAGCCATCGCGCCTGGGCAGCATCACGTCGAGGATCACCGCATCGTAGTCGGTCGTCCCCGCCTGAAACACCGCGGCATCGCCGTCCCCCACCACGTCCACGGCGTAGCTCTGCTCGCGCAGCCCCTTGGCCACGATGTGAGCGGCGGAGGGTTCGTCTTCGACGAGGAGGACGCGCATCGGACAGATTCGCGAACGGCAGCGCCCGCTCGGGTGATCATAGCGGCCGCCGCATGAATACGCCATGACACCAGTTCATCCCCGGTTCATCATCGCCACACTAGACTGACTGATCGTGAAGGGGCTGGTGTGCACGCTGATCGCGTTCTTTGCCGCGGCAGCGCTTGCGCACGCGCAGACCCCTGTCGCCGTCGGCGGCGTCGTCCAGGACCAGACCGGCGCGGTGCTCCCGGCCGCGACCGTCGAGCTCGTGAGCGCCGCGGGCACGGTGGTGCAGACGGTCAGCACCGACGCCGCCGGCGCCTTCCGGTTCGAGCGGGTGGCGCCCGGCGCCTACGAACTGCGCGCGGGCTACGAAGGATTCAAGCCGGCCACCACCAGGCTTCGCGTCGGCACGCGGGCGCCCTCGTCGCAGCGCCTCGTGCTCGACCTCGCGTCGCTGACCCAGGAAATCACCGTGAGCAACGCCGTCACCGACGTCGGCACCGCGGCCGGCAACAACGTCGATGCGATCACGATCGACCAGAACATGCTGGACAGCCTGCCGGTCTTCGACAACGACTTCGTCGCGACGATGTCGCAGTTCCTGGATGCGGGATCGATCGGCAACGGCGGCGTCACCATCGTGGTCAACGGCATGGAAGTGAGCGCGCTCAACGTCAGCGCGTCGGCGATGCAGCAGATCCGGATCAACCAGGATCCCTACTCCGCCGAGTACTCCCGGCCGGGCCGCGGTCGCGTCGAGATCCTGACCAAGCCCGGCACCCAGCAGTACCACGGCGAAGGCTCGATGGTCTTCCGCAACGCCCAGTTCAACGCGCGCAACCCGTTCGCCGCGACCAAGCCGCCCGAGCAGCGGCTGATCTACGAAGGATTTCTCGGCGGCCCGGTGGGCTCCGCCGGCAAGACCTCGTTCGTGCTGTCGGCCAACGATCAGATCCTGGATCAGCAGTCGTTCATCTATGCCTCCGGGCCGGAGGGGATCATCCAGGACTCGCTGCCCCACAAGAGCGGCGAGGCGCGGGTCAGCGGCAGCATCACCCATCAGATCAGCGACGCGAACACGTTTTTCGTCCGGCCGAACTACCAGTACGAGACCGATCAGAATCGGGGCGTCGGCGGCACCACCCTGGCGAGCGCGGCATCCACCTTTACGCACCACGAGCAGCAGGTCACCTATACCCAGCAGACGATCGTGAGCCCGACGCTGCTCAACCAGTTTCAGGTGCTCGTCGGACACGAGCGCGAGCCGACCGTCAGCGCCTCTCCCGCGCAGGCGATCGTCGTCAACGGCGCGTTCACCGGCGGCGGCGCGCAGAGCGACCTGGTGCGCACCGAAACCCACATGAACCTCAACGAGAGCCTGGCGTGGACGAAGGGGCATCACCTGGTCCAGGCGGGGTTCCAGCTGCCCGACTGGAGCCGCCGCGGCTTCTACGATCGCACCAACTTCGGGGGAACGTTCACCTTCTCGGGCCTCGAGGCTTACTCGCTCGTTCCGCCCCGCCCCTACGCATTCACGCAGCAGCAGGGCAACGGCGACCTCGCGTTCCTCGAGAAACTGCTCGGCGCCTACCTCAAGGACGACTGGCAGGCGAAGTCCGGCCTGTCGCTCTCGTTCGGCCTCCGCTACGACTGGCAGAACTATTTTCACGACACCAACAACTTCGCGCCGAGGTTCTCGCTGGCGTATGCGCCGGGCAACAAGAAGACCAACGTGCTGCGCCTCGGCATCGGCGTCTTCAACGACCGCAGCGGTCCGGCGGTGATCGCCGACGTGCTGCACTCGCAGCCCGGCGGCCTCATCAAGTACGTGATCACCGATCCCGGGTTCCCCGATCCGTTCGCGTCTGCAAAGGTCGCGGCATCGCAGCCGCCGAGCATCGTGCGGCTCGCGCCCGACGTCGAGATTCCGCAGACGGTGCAGTACAGCGCCGGCCTGGATCATCAGCTGCAGAAGTCGCTGACGCTTTCGCTCACCTACACGGGTGCGCGCGGCTACCACATGTTCCGATCGCGCGACGTCAACGCGCCGCCGCCGCCGTTCTACCTCACCCGTCCGGATCCGGCCTATGGGGTGGTGCGGGAGGTGGAATCCAACGGACGGCAGCAGACCGACTCGCTGCAGGTCACCCTCCGCGGCAAAGTGTCACGCTGGTTCAACGGCCAGATGCAGTACTCGCTGAGCCGCGGATTCAACGACACCAACGGCATCGGATCGTTCCCGGCCAACGACTACGATCTCACCGGCGAGTGGGCGCGGGCCGACTTCGACCGCCGTCATCGCCTCAACCTGATCGGCCGCACCGGCCTCAAGGTGATCGACCTCGGCGTCGCGCTGTCGATGAACACCGGCGGTCCCTATAACGAGACGCTCGGCTTCGACCCGTACAACAACGGGCGCGGCCGCGCACGCCCTCTGGGGGTGCCGCGCAATACCCTCGAAACCGGCGGCTTCGCGTCGCTTGATCTCCGCGGCTCGCGCGAGCTCAAGCTCGGCGGTGGCAAGGATCCGCGTGCGATTACGCTCGGATTCGACGCCTTCAACGTGCTCAACCACGTCAACTACGGATCGTATGTCGGCACGGTCGGCTCGGAGCTGTTCGGGCAGCCGGTGACGGCTCGAGCGGCACGCCAGCTGCAGTTCTCGATGCGCATGAAATTCTGATCTCATTCAGCAGTAAAAAGGAGCGCGTATGCTACGCACAGCAGCGGTCGTGGTCATTCTGTCTCTGGCGGTGGTGGGAGGGCTTCAGGGCCAGGAAGGGCCGTACCACGCCGGCCCGGTCATCCAGATCGGCGGCGAAGGCGGCTGGGACTACCTCTCGGTCGATCCCGCGGCGCATCGGCTGTACGTGAGCCACGCGACCCACGTCGTCGTGATCGACACGCAGACGAACAAGGTGGTCGGCGACATCCCCGACACCCCTGGTGTTCACGGCTTCATCGCCGTCCCGGAGCTCGGCAAGGGCTTCACCAGCAACGGCCGCGGCAACAATGTGAGCGTCGTCGATCTGAAGACGTTGAAGCTGCTGCAGAAGATCGACACCGGCGAGAACCCCGACACGATCGTCTACGACGCGGCGAAGAAAGAGGTCTACACGATGAACGGGCGCGGCAAGTCGGCGAGCGTGATCGACACCGCCACCGGCAAGGTCGTGGCGACCATCCCGCTCGAGGGCAAGCCCGAGGCCGCGCAGGTGGATTCCAAGGCCGGCAAGATCTACGTCAACATGGAAGATCTCAACTCGGTGAAGGTGATCGATACGGCGACGCGCAAGGTGTCGGCAACCTGGCCAGGCGCGCCGTGCGAGGCGGCAACCGGAATGGCATTCGACGTCGCGACGCACCGCCTCTTCCTCGGCTGCGACAACAAGCTGATGGTCATGATGGACAGCACCAACGGCAAGGTCGTCTACAGCGTGCCGGTCGGCGAAGGGGTCGATGCGACCTGGTTCGACCCCGGCACGAAGCTGGCCTTCACCTCGAACGGCGGCGCCGGCACCGTCACGGTCGCGCACGAAGACTCACCGTCGCTGCTGAAGGTCGTCCAGACGATCAAGACCGTCCGCGGCGCGCGCACCATGGCGCTCGATCCGACGACGCACACGATCTACCTCGCCGCGACCGACTACGAGCCGCAGGCGCCCGGCTCGAAGGATCGGCCGAAGGCGGTGGCCGGGACCTTCCGCGTGCTGACGTATCAGATGAAATGAACACCGTCTTTCGGCGCTGTCGCCGAACCCGTGGAGGCAAGCCTTTCATGACCGCTTCGATCACCCGCCTGCTGCTCGCCGGGCTGCTCCTTGCTGCCCCTGCCGCGGCCCAGCCGTCCGCGGACGCGCCGCTGACGCTGCAGGCCGTGCTCGACCTGGCGCGCGCCAACAGCCAGCAGTTCCGCGCGGCGCAGCTCGCGTCCGATCTGGCGGCCGAAGACCGGAAGCAGGGGAAAGCAGCCCTGCTTCCTTCGCTCAACGGGTTCACCCAGTACATCTACACGCAGCCCAACGGCACGCCGTCAGGCATCTGGGTGCCGAACGACGGGCCGAACATCTATGCGATGTGGCTGAATGTGCACGGCGACGTCTTCTCCTACTCGAAGTGGGCGGAGTACCGCAGCGCGGCCGCGGCGGAGGCGGTCGCCCGCGCGAAAGCCGAAGTGGCCGCGCGGGGGCTCGTGGCCACGACCGTGCAGAACTATTACAGCCTGGTGGCTGCGCAGCGTAAGGTCGCCAGCGCGCAACAGGCGCTCCTCGAGACGCAGAAGTTCCTCGACACCACGAGGCGCCTCGAGGCCGGCGGCGAAGTGGCGCACTCCGACGTCGTGAAGGCGCAGATCCAGGTCGCTCAGCGCACCCGCGACGCGCAGGATGCGGAGCTTGCCGCCCTGAAGAGCCGGCTCGGCCTCTCGGTGATGGTGTTCCCCGACTTCCGCGATGCATTCACCGTCGTCGACGACCTGCAGACAATCGTGCCGCTCCCGGCACTCACGGATGTCGCGGCCTCGGCCCAGGCCAACAGTCCGGACGTGCGCGCGGCCACGGCGGCGGTGCAGCAGGAAAAGTCCGGCATCGAGATCGCGCGCGGCGGCGTCCTGCCGTCGGTGTCGTTCGACTACTTCTACGGCATCAACGCAAACCAGTTCGCGACGCACGATCCCGAGGGCAACCTGCTGCTGGGCTCGGTCGCGCAAGTGCAGCTCAATGTGCCGCTCTGGGGCTGGGGCGCGGCGCAGAGCAAGCTGACGCAGGCCCACTTGCGCGAGCAGGCGGCGAAGAGCGACCTCACGCAGGCGCAGCGGCAGCTGCAGGCCAGCATCGCCACGTTCCACCGTGAAGCCGAGATCGCGCGCGGCCAGGTCGCATCGCTGCGTGAATCGCTCGATCTCGCCACCGAGAGCCTGCGGCTGACCGTCCTCCGCTACGAGGCCGGCGAGGTCTCCGTGCTCGAGGTCGTCGACGCGCACAACACGCTCGTCGACGCTCGCAACGGTTACAACGACGGACTCGTGCGGTATCGCGTCGCGCTCGCCGCGCTGCAAACGCTGACCGGGACTTTGTAAACATGAAATTGACAATTGTAAATTTACTCGCGGGCTGCGCCCTGCTCGGCGTGACCGCTTCGGGCTGCAAGAAGGCGGAGACCAAGGAAGAGATCGTCGCACCGGTCCGCGTGTCTCCGGCGATCAAGGGCAGCATCCGCCTGATCGTCAACGCCGACGCCGTGCTCTTCCCGCGCGACCAGGCCAACATCGTCCCGAAGATCAGCGCCCCGGTCAGGCGGTTCCTGGTCAACCGCGGCGATCACGTGAAGGAGGGACAGCTGCTGGCCCAGCTCGAGGCGCGCGATCTCGCCGCCGCCGCGCAGGCCAGCCGCGGGCAGTACGAACAGGCGCAGTCGAACTATCGATCGACGACTGCGGTCGGCGTGCCGGAACAGATGACCAAGGCGCAGTCCGATGTGACGGCCGCGCGCGAGGCGATGGACGCCGCCAAGCGGCTGCTCGACAACCGCCAGCAGCTGTTCAAGGACGGGGCGCTCGCCAGGAAACTCGTTGACGAAGCCGAGGTCACGTACACCCAGGCGAAGGCGACCTTCGACACGGCGCAGCAGCACCTGCAGGCGCTGCAGAGCGTCGGCGGCAAGGAGCTGGTCACCACGGCGGCGGCGCAGGTCGAGGCGGCGAAGGGCCAGTACGAAGGCGCCCAGGCGCAGGCCAGCTACGCCGAAATTCACAGCCCGATCACCGGCGTCGTCACCGACCGGCCGCTGTATCCGGGCGAGATGGCGGCGGCCGGCACGCCGCTGCTCACCGTGATGGACATGTCGAAGGTGGTCGCGCGCGTGAACATGGCGCAGGACCAGGCGCGAAACGTGAAGGTCGGCAACGAGGCGACGATCACGCCCGCCGACGGCGGCGAGCTCGTCACCGCACGGGTCACCATCGTCAGCCCGGCGTCCGACGCCAACAGCACCACGGTGCAGGTCTGGGTGGAGGCCAACAACCCGGGCGAGAAGATGCACGCCGGCCAGGCGGTTCACGTGTCGATCGTGGCGGCCACGCTCGATGGCGCGACACTGATTCCGGCGCCCGCCATCCTGCCCAACGCCGAAGGCGAAACCATCGTCCTGATCGTCGACGACAAGAACGTCGCGCACGAAAAGGTCGTGCAAATCGGCGTGCGCGAGCCGGAGATGGTCCAGATTGTCGCCGGCGTCAACGTGGGAGATCGCGTCGTCACACAGGGCGGACTCGGGCTCGAGGACAAGACGAAAGTCCGGATCATGAAGCCGGGGGAGAAGGCCGCCGGCGAGAAGGACGAGCCGGAAGAGGACGCTAAGTGAGGAGCAAGCCGACCATCTTCGTCATTCTCTCGCTGGTCGTCTTCGGCGCCTATCTCGCGACGACGATCCCGGTCGCGGTCTTTCCCGAGGTCAACTTCCCGCGCGTCCTCGTCGGCGTCGACAACGGCGTCGCCCCGATCGATCAGATGCAGGTGACCGTCACCCGGCCGATCGAGGAAGCGCTGAACTCAGTGGAAGGGCTGGAGCGGGTCCAGTCGATTACCAGCCGCGGCACGGTCGAAGTCGACATGTTCTTCTCCTGGAAGGTCGACATGTTCCAGACGCTGCAGCGGGTCAACGCCGCGCTCGCGCGCGTCCAGTCCGAGCTGCCGCCGACCGCGAAGATCACCGCCAACCGGCTGACGTTCGCCGCCTTCCCGATCATGGGCTACAGCCTGACGTCGGACACGGTGCCGATGACGCGGCTGTGGGAGCTGGCCACCTACGAGCTGAAGCCGCGGTTGAACCGGAAGATCGGTGTCTCCACCATCGTCGTGCAGGGCGGCCAGGAGCCGGAGTTCGAGGTGAAGCCCGACCCCGCCAAGCTGGTGCAGACGCAGATCACCGTCCCGAACCTGCTCGAGGCGCTCGGCCGCAGCAACATGATCGACTCGCCCGGCCTGTTCGAGAACAACCACCAGCTGGTGCTCAGCCTGGTCAGCGGCCAGGCGCGGTCGCTCGACGACATCGCGGACATCGTGGTGAAGACGACGGCGCTCGGCGCGCCGATCAAGGTCGGCGACATCGCGGCGGTCTCGAAGTCGATCAAGCCGGTCTACGTCGGCGTGACGGCCAACGCCAAAACCGCGGTGCTGATGAATGTCTTCCGTCAGCCCGACAGCAACACGGTGACGGTCGCGCAGCAGATCCACGCCGAGATCGAGGCGATCCGCAAGGAGCTGCCGAAAGGGGTCGAGCTGCAGCCGTTCTACGATCAGTCGGATCTGGTCAACGACTCGATCGCCAGCGTGCGCGACGCCGTCATCATCGGCATCGTGCTGGCGTCGCTGATCATGGTGTGGTTCCTGCGCGACTGGGGGACGTCACTGGTCGCGGGCATGGTGATTCCGGCCACGCTCGCGATCACCTTCATCGTGCTGCGCCTGCTCGACGAAAGCTTCAACCTGATGACGCTCGGCGGCCTCGCCGCCGCCGTCGGCCTGGTCATCGACGATGCGATCGTCGTCGTCGAGAACA
>Ga0097621_100001651_pt1 | contig 15266 bp, 12 predicted proteins | sample KBSMisM72_FD_73165 | JGI IMG/M metagenome (GOLD analysis project Ga0097621, IMG submission 73165) | Miscanthus rhizosphere microbial communities from Kellogg Biological Station, Michigan, USA - KBS Miscanthus M7-2 (version 2) (version 2) | ecosystem: Host-associated > Plants > Roots >... | reverse complement strand
CCTCTGGCCTCGTCTCTTCTACCAGCCGCCGCGTAAGCGTAACCAACCATAGCCAGGATGTCGGGATTATTATGCGAAAGCTCCAGGGCTCGCCGCAGCTCCGCTATTGAGTCGTCGTGCTGGCCTGTTTGGGTGTAAGACAAACCTAATTGAATATGAGCGGGTACAAAGTCTCGATCCATCTGGAGCACTTGCTGAGAAAGAGCTATTGCTTCTCCATAACGTCGCGCGCGATAAAGCGCCAGCGCAACGTTTTCCGTCTCAGCCAGCGAGAGTGGATCAAGGGCCCGTGCTTTCTCAGCCTCGGCAACCGATTCATCCAACCGGTCCATAATAGAGAGATACTGAGAATACAAGTGATGAACGGTGGGATAATTCGGGTTCAACTGAAGCGCGCGTTGAAAATGTCGTTCCGCCTCCGGCCAATCCCAGTAGTAGTCCATGATGTTCGCTGCCAGCGACGTGTGTGCTTCAGAGAGTTGGTCGTCAAGTTCGAGCGCTCGTATCGCGGCGGCTTTCGCTAAAGGATGCGACTCGCTCATCTTCATCTCGCCTGCAGTCCCCAGGAAGTTGTATGAGTCCGCGATACCAGCGTAAGCAAGCGCGTAATTTGGATCTAGTTTTAGAGCTTCGTGGTAACGATCGATACTTTGTCTGAAGCCTTCACCGGTCCGTTTGCCCCACAGATAACGACCTGTCAGGTATAAGCGGTATGCTTCGATATTTGCTGTGTCGTGTTTGAGGACGAAGTCGTGTTCCTTGCCGTCCAGACGCGCAAACAAAATGTTAGCGACTCGCTCTGAAACCCGATCTTGAACAACAAATATGTCGGTGAAAGTTTCGTCGAACGTGCCATCCCAGAGTTGTCTTCCGTCGCCGACTCGTAAAAGCCGTGCGGTCACACGAACGCGGTCCCCAACGCGCGCTATGCTGCCGTCAAGCACCGCCTCAACTTGAAGCTCACGACCTGCTGAGAGTGCGTCCTGTTCAGGACTTACATAACGTCGTACCGCGCTCAAAGGACGGACGATTGTGCCGTGGACACTACTGAGTCGTGTAATCAGCGTGTCGGCCATTCCCAATTCCAGCACCTCATCGCGATTCGCGGCCACGAGTGGTTTGAACGGTAGAACTGCGATTGACCTGATCTGTGTTGACTGCGTATTGCGTTCGCTTTCCTTCACCCAGATGAAATAAACCGCGAAAGCAATAAGCAAAGCGCAAAATGGAATCAGATACATCAGTGCTCGCCTCGTTTTAGGCTTAGCACTTAATCGCGTGAGATCTACGCCGGCCGAATTGTCTGTTTCCTCTTCTTCGAGGGTGATTGCAGTCCGCGTCCGCTCGTGTATCACCAATGGACCGCTCACCACACCACTGCGCACGTCGGCCACGAAACGGTAGCCCTCGCCGGGAATCGTCACGATGTAATTGTGGTCGTCGCGCTTTTCTCCGAGTGCTTTTCGGAGGAGGGAGATGTTTGTTGTTAGGTTTGTCTCTTCAACAATCGTATCGCCCCAGACTTCGTGCATTAATTCATCCTTCGTAATGCACTTGGTTGCTCGCTCAACCAGTACTCGCAGGGTCTCAAACTGTTTTGGTGTGAGTGGGACAGGGAGGCCGTCTTTGAGCAGAATGCGTCGTTTCGCGTCGAGGCGAAATGGGCCGAATTCAAAAATGTCTGAAATTTCCTCGCTCAAGACCGTTCTTAAGAAACTCCAAGAACTTCCAAGCCGCTCTTAAAAGACTTCCAAACTAGCTTTTCACTATTGTCCGCCAACGTCAGGCGAGACGGGAGCAAGAGTGATGTTTCTCAAGTTCTTTGACGCGGCTGCAAGTCGTCGGGACACGACGTCAACGGGATGTTTGAGGCGAATTCTAACGCTCCCTTACCACCTGAACAACGAATTACGGCTATCGATGATGAAGAAACGAACACGAATAACCCGAGTTTATCGCGAGACTGAACGGATCTTAACGGTCAGCGGGAATCTATTGGCCCCCTGCGGCGAATGTGGAAGAGATGTACGACTGGCAACGCTTAACGAGGCGGCTCGAATTGCGGGTGTTAGCGATCGGACACTTTACCGCGACGTCGAATCTCACCGCTTGCACTTCATCGAGACGTCAGAAGGACAGTTGCTCATTTGCCTTGTCTCCCTCGAACGACTCAGAGCCCCCATCGAATTCACAACAATTCAAGAAAACTCAGAAAGTGAGTAAGAACATGTATTTCAGAATCACCACTGTCAGCTTGGTTCTAGGCTTAGGTTTGCTCGGCTTGCCGACAGCGCCGACACAACGACGCGCAGTTGCAGGTGGGAAACCAATCACCGTCAAGCTCTAGGTCGATCAATTAGTCTGCAATCACATTACGAAAGAATAAGCATGAAAGACGACAGTAATCTCATCTTGAAATCTCTATTGATAGTTGTAGCGACACTAGCGTTTGTCGTTGAGCCTTTCGCTCAAAAGAAACGCGCGCAACAGCAGGAACGCGTTAGCCAGGCGCCGCAGTTGGTGCGCGCATTTCGAGGACGAGGCAAGTCACAAAAAGATTTGCCCAGGGCGGAAAACCTGGAAATCGGCGGCGATCAAATCGGGCAAATACTCCAAAACGAAACGCTCGTGAGGCTGAGTGCGCGCACGCTGTTTGTTGCTGACCGTGGTTACTTGATCTTTAGATCCGGAGATTCCTCGCACCCGCCCCTGCATCCACAAGTCTCGAGCGGTGCGGAAGTAAACGGCCTGATAGGGAGTGCGCGTTTCAACGGTCTCACAAACGAAATCGAAATCGGCGTGAAGCTCAAGCCCAACAGAATCTACCTGCTAGACGTGAGTGTGAAGCATTCGCCAAATTGCGACAGGTGCGGGTTTTCAATTGTCGGACCGGACCACACGGAATCATGGGACGCAACTCAATCAGAAACACAGCACCTTTACTTCACCATCATCACGAACGACAACGATTGGTATCCATTAGTGCTGAGAGGAGGCACCTTTGAATTCGATTATTGCTCTGTTCACGAAGTTCGACCCGTGTGACTAACGGGAATCTAAGAACCACAGGAAGCCATAGCGAGGTATCCATCGGAGTTTTATGCGCTCAAAGAATGTTCCAATCATCACTGCGTTGATTGCTCTGGCTATATGTTTTGCCATTCCGACGATCCTGCAATCGTCCTTAGCTCAAAAACGTTCTGACGACGATCGCGTGAGAACTTTTCGCCGCAGGCCTCCACAGACCGAGCTGGAATCGCAAATCACCATTACTCAAGCTCAACAAATCCTGCAAACAAAGAGCTACTACGCATCGCTTAGTCCACGACAAACGTGGGCTGATGGAAAGGGGTTCTTGAACTTTGTTTTTCCCGCAAATTCCGGCCTGGGTGAAGTCAGCGCCCAGCATGGCACGGCAAACTTCAGAGGTGTTGGTCAAGTTGTGGAGATCGGTGTCCGCGCGAGCGCTCCCGCGAAAAACTATCTGCTCGATTGCACCGTGAAGGCCGGAGCTTGTCCTAGCTGCGTCTTCGCCATTCACGGTCCTGATGGACACGAGGAGTACTGGAAGAGGACGGATAGTGATTGGAAGCACCTGCTCTTTACGATAAGCCCGGGCGACACAGACTGGTTCGTCCTAAAACTGGAAGGAGCCTTCGGCATGACCTTCAAATCATGCGACGTGATGGAACTGCCGTGAGCTGCTCAACAAGCAGTACGAGTAAAAGGAGACATATAACGCATCCCGGTGGACACAGACTTTTTCCTTAGAGCCGGAGGAAATCGTGAAGTTTCTTAAGAACCTCAGGAAGCCATTGGGAAGTATGGGAGGAGTTTCATGCGCTCAAAGAATATTCGAATTACCACTTCGTTGATTGCGCTGGTTGTATGTTTTTCGATTCCGACGATCCTGCAATCGTCCTCAGCTCAAAAACGTTCTGACGACGATCGCGTGAGAGCTTTTCGGCGCAAGCATCGGCAGACCGGGCTGGAATCGCAAATCACTACGACTCAAGCTCAACAAATCCTGCAAACCAAGAACTACTACGCATCACTCAACCCGCGACAAACGTGGGTCGACGGAAAAGGGTTCCTGAACTTCACATCAAGTGACGGTACCGCTGAAGTCAGCGGCCAGCATGGCACGGCGCATTTCACAAATACGCTTCAAGCTGTGGAGATCGGTGTCCGCGCGAGCACTCCGGCGAAAAACTATCTACTCGATTGCACCGTGAAGGGGCCGGCACCCTGTGGTTTCTGCAACTTCGCCATTGACGGTCCTGATGGACACCATGAGGGTTGGGAGAGGACGGACAGTGATTGGAAGCATCTGCTCTTTACGGTCAGTCCGGACGACACAGACTGGTTCGTCGTAAAACTGACAGGAGCAGGAATGACGTTCAAATCATGCGACGTGATGGAACTGCCGTGAGGGCACTCAACAAGGAGTGCGTATGAAAGAAGTATGTAATGAACCTGCAAGACTTCGCAAAGTAATTTCTTTCTCGTGCGACATCCCCGTTCAGGGCGACTTAACAAACTAAAGGAAGACAGCATGAATCGCAACGCACACAAAAGAATCTTCAGGCTATCTCTGGCGGACTCGATTGTTTGCTTAGGCTTACTTACCTGCCTTCTCTTTTCGCCAGCCTTCGCCCACATTCGCAATAAACACAGTGCTCCGCAAGGTCCAAACGCCGGCAAGGTCAGGAGGTTGTCCTTTACCGTCAAGACGGCCGATGACGATTTGCGTGGAGGAGACGACAACCTGAACGTTGCCGTGAACCTCCGCGATGGCAGTCAACAATGGACGAAGAATGTGAACCATGGTCAGAGCTGGGGAAACCAAACGACGCACACATTCGACATTGAACTGAGATTCCCGGTTCTCCTCGATGAGATTGCTTCGATCGAGTTTCGCACGACGTTCACCGGAGGAATGAGCGGCGACAACTGGAACATGGGATCCGTGTCGGTCAGGGCAATGGGCGATGAGATAGACAAAATCATCGCTACCCACGGATTCATGAGGTTCACGGGAGATTACAAATCCCTTTCGTTTCCGATCAGGATCCCTGGGCCCGCTGAGCCCGGTAAGGCAACCAGGCTTGAGTTTAGTGTCACAACCGGCGGCGATGACCTGCGAGGAAACGTAAACAATCTCGACATCACTATTCGCTTCCGTGGTGGCTACAGCCAAACCGCGAGAAACATAAATGGAAGTCGCAATTGGGCGAACGGATCGACGCATATCGAAACCATCGCGTTGGATCACGCAGTAGACCCGTCGGAGATAGTGGAGATCGATCTCAACCCTGAGTTAGTGGCGACAACTCAACATCCTGAAGACTTCGACAACTGGGACATGGATTCGATCTCAATCAGGGCAATAGGCGAAGGCGTGGACAAGATCATTGCCAGACACGGGTTCTATCGGTTCAAGGCCTTGAAGGATGCCCTTAGGATTCTGATTACGGGACCAGAGCTGGGCAAGGCAAACAAGCTTGAGTTTATTTTCCTGACCGGCGGCGATGACCTTCGTGGAGATGACGACAATCTCAACGTGATCGTTCATTTTCGCGGCGGTGGCACCCAGGGCGAGAATATTAACGGCGGCAAGGCGTGGGCCAACGGGTCCCTGCACAATGAGACGATCACTCTACAGCAACCCGTGGATCCATCGGACATTGTAAGAATCGATTTGCAAACTACTTTCACCGGTGGCGCTGGTGGCGACAACTGGGACATGCAGTCCCTGCTGGTCAACGCAATTGGTGAAGGCGTGAACGAAATCATCACCCGGCACGGCTTCTTTCGCTTCACAAAATCCCAGAACCTGCTTTCGATTCCCCTAACCCGAGCAGAACCCGGCAAAGCGAACAAGCTTGAGCTCACTATTAGGACCGGTGGCGATGACTTGCGTGGCGACAATGATGATCTCAACATTACTGTTTTCTTTCGCGATGGCCGGCGCCAGGTGGCGCGCAACATTAATAACGGCAAAGCGTGGTCAAACAACTCGACTCACGTAGAGAACATCACCCTGAATCAAGCTGTGGACCCGACGAACATCGTTGAGCTCGATCTCGAGACGACTTTCGGCGGCGGCAGCGGCGGCGACAACTGGGACATGGACTCACTCACTGTGAAGGCAGTCGGCGGAGGCGTTAACGAGGTGCTCTTCAAGCATGGACCGCGGCGATTTACGCATGACAACGGCATTCTGACGCTGAGAAGAGGTCAATAGACCAGTTAGGCAATCCCCCTTCTAAGAACTATTGAGTTGAATTGGGGAAACACGGTGAAAGCAATCGGCGACGGCGTTAACGAAATAATCTTCACACACGGCTCTAAACGCTTCACCGGCGACGACACAATTTTACGGTTGCGAAGAGGCCAATAAAACTCGAACAGGCGTTCAACCTCCACCGTCCAACAAGAATTAATGGAGAGAACATCATGAGCAACAAAAAAGAAAAAGGAATCCTCAGATTATCTTTTAATCGCCGGGCCATTCAGTTCAGCTTGTTGTTACTAATGGTTTGCTTCGTGTCTTCGATGCTTATGCATTCGAGTATCGCTCAGGACGGAGTCAAGATCAGGAGATTGTCCTTCACCGTCAAAACAGGCGATGACGATCTCCGTGGCGGGAACGACAATCTGCACGTTGCCATTAACTTCCGCGACGGAAACGTGCAATTCAAGCGGAACGTCAACCACGGTCAGCGTTGGGCTGACAACTCGATCGAGACCTTTGACATCAGCCTTGACCGGCCCGTTCCCTTGTCCGAGATTGCATCAATCACATTTCAGAAGCCGACTGGAGGCGTCTCTGGAGCGGACGAATGGCATATGTCATCGGTTTCGATCAGAGCAACAGGCGATGGAATCGATAAGGTGATCGTGACCCACGGCTTCCAGATATTCAACGGCGATGAACTCACGATGCTCGTTACGGCTCCTGAACCCGGCAAGGCGACTAAACTCGAATTGACGATCAAAACCGGCGGCGACGATTTGCGCGGGAACGTCAACAATCTCTATGTGACTACTCACTTTCGTGATGGCACTTCGCAGCGTGTCACGAACGTAAATGGAGGCGAGGCGTGGGGGAACGGATCAACTCATGTCAAAGTAATCACGTTAGATCATGCGGTACTGCCGTCGGACATTGTGAGAATAGATTTGTGGAAGAACCCTCAATTTGCTGGAGAGTTCTCAACTTCCGACAATTGGGATATGGACTCGATCTCGATCAAAGCGATTGGCGCAGGCGTCGACAAAGTCATCGGGCATTATGGTGCGTTTCGGTTTACGGACTCCCACGCTACTCTGTTAATCCCCATAACTTTAACTGTTGCAGGCAAAGCAAACAAACTTGAGTTGACGATCATAACTGGCGATGACGATCTACGCGGCGATCACGATAATCTCAACATCATTGTCCACTTTCGTGGTGGACGAATCCAGCCCGTACCGAATATCAATGGAGGCAAGGCGTGGCATAACGGCTCGGTACACGTGCAAACCTTCACCCTGGCCCAGGCTGTTGATCCCTCGGACATTGTAGAAGTCGATCTGCAAACAACTTTCACCGGTGGAATGGGCGGCGACAACTGGAATTTGGATTCTGTTACGGTCAAAGCAATCGGCGAAGACGTTAACGAAGTAATCTTCAAAGATAGTTACAAACGCTTCACAGGCGAGGACAAAATCCTACGTCTTAAGAAACCGTAATTACGTCTCTGTTCGTCTGGGGGAAACACCATGAAACCTCGTTTCAGATTTCTGTTCGTGGCAATGTTGTTGGCCGCTTTAACGCAGCGAACTAATGCTCAGGGAACGATTATGAACTGGACCGTTGATGGCGAGAAACGCGAAGCGCTGGTCTTTGCGCCAACCACCGACATGGCAGTCAAGCGTCCCCTCGTACTCGCGTTCCATGGGCACGGCGGCAACATGCAGGGCGCTGCACAACTCATGCACATTCATACCGCTTGGCCCGAAGCGATTGTCGTCTACCCACAAGGCCTGACCCATCGGCCAAGCCCTATCGATCAACAAGGGAATCGAACGGGATGGCAAGTTGAAGCAAATCAGTCTGCGGGAGGCGTGGGGAACAAGGATCTGGATTTCTTCGATGCGATGCTAGCCAGGATTCAACAGAAGTATCTCGTCGATGACCGACGCGTTTACGCGACCGGCTTCTCGAACGGTGCAGTTTTCAGTTACCTCCTATGGGCCGAGCGCAACAAGGTCATTGCCGCCATCGGCGAGGTCGCGGGCAGACTTTGGGATTCGGAGCATCTCACGGAGCCGAGACCACTCCTGGCAATTGGCGGCTTAGCCGATACGACCGATCCGTTCACCATGCAAGCAGCTTCAATCGAAACCGCTCGTCAAGCAGATCACGCGACGAGCAATGGCCAGGACTGTCCTGCACCGAACGGTGCGACCGGAACAAAATGCACTTTCTTTCCGTCAACTACCCAAACTCCAGTCAAGACGCTAATTCACTCAGGCGCACACCTCTACCCGACTTGGGCTCCCAGCGAAATTGTGAAGTTTTTCAAAAACCATGCGCAGCCATGATTCCAGTCATATTGCCGGAGGATGCCACCGCGGCGTTCTCTCGATCGACCAAGGAGCAGTACAGAGATGTGGAACAATCAAACCAAATCGAAATTAGGTCTTCTGTTTGTGCTGTTCGTATTGAGCAGCATATTTCTGTCCTGCAGGCTGTACAAGGGCATGCCGGACCGAAGCACGATGTTCGAAGGGACGGCCATGTCTGATGCAGCGACCTCTTTCAAGAAGAAGCTCGGAGGATCCTTCAAGGCGCTTAGTGTTCAGATCAATCACGATTCAGTAACTCTGCGCGCGCAGGACCCAAAGCAGCCTGCGAATGTCGATGAATACAGATATTCGGCTTTTTTGCGATCGGTTTCTGGACCTCGTCCGGTGGAGTTGAGTTCGCTCGAGAACAATCTCGACAGCACGCTTTTTGATTTCGACTCAGTCAATTGGGCGGCGACCGAATCGGTGGCACGAGCCGCAATCGAGCGCACTCAACTTGACGGCGGCAAGATCGAGAAGATGACTGTCGAGCGCGGACTCACCCTCGGCAACAGTGTAACGAAGTCTGGCTCCCTGAGTTGGACTGTCGAAGTCAATAACTCGCGCGAACATGCCACGGCCTACGCTGACCCACAGGGTAAGATCACGCGACTTGACCTTTCACACACTGCCCGCGCAGCGACGTTCGATATTCTGACTCCTGAAAACCTACGCGAAGCTGTGTCGCTTATCGATTCCGAGTTTGGCCCTCACGCCCAGGTTATGGATATTCACATGTGGGGCAAGAATCTGCGCTTCAAAGCAGCGGATCCAAAGACAAAAGAAATGAATCAGTATTCATACGACATCAACGGTATAAGCGAAGACGTAATCCTGGATGAGTCGTTGGCAACTGGGCAGGACGTTCGGAAAATTCAACGTGGTCACAATATCGAAGAAATTCTTTTTGACATCGACTCGATCGCAATCGAACAGGCACCCGAGTTTGGACGCAAAGCGATTCAGCGACTAGGTTTCGAAAATGCGGGCATATCGTCGATAAACGTAAAACGCGAAGAGCTGATCAATAGTACCAAGCTCATAACCTTCTGGGAGGTTATCTGCAAGGCGGGCCGAAAGTATGGCACGGTCTACTACGATCTGAACGGCAAGGAACTTGGAACCAACATAGAATGAGCAAAAGCGAAGCAAGGGCCATAAACGTACCAGAGCAAGAATACAACAGCAGAATTCTTGCTGCTCTTTTCTGCCTCTATGGATGCTCGCATCTAGTCGTGGTAGCCTTCTTATGGATGGTGTTTCTCGCGCTAGCCGGCGCTGGATACTTCGATGTGTTGCGAGAGTTGAAAACGTTGACACTCTTCGGAGTGACTCTATCGGGAGTCGCGATGCCACTGCTTTCAGGATATGCCTTGTTGCGCAGAAGATCATGGGCCAGCGGAGTGGTTTGCCTCACGTGCCTCGCGATTTTGATCATGACCTTCATACTGTTTCGGCAGATCGCCTGGCCGACGCTAAGTACGAATCGAATTATCTTCGGCGCTCTTTATGCCGGATCGAATCTGTCGCTGAGTACGTATGCGTGTTGGTTTGTGAATAAGCTTCGTCATGATCGATGGTTGACCTGGTCAAAGACTTGATCGACTGTGCAGAGGCGAATGAAGTTGAATTCAAACCTTGAGCAGGCGCAGTCACCTTATGCCTCATTCTTCCGTCGTGCCCTGGCGCGCTTGATTGATTTGTGTGTTGTGCTCGCGCCGTGCGCCATCCTCTATCTCATCAACCAAGCGCTGGGATTCCCCGTGAGATACACGTCCATTTTCAACTGGGCGCGGCCTGAGTCGGCCACAATGTTTATGAGCGCAGATTTTCCGGGAGTCTTTATTACGTTTGCCTCAATCAAACTTTTCCTCGCCTTTCCTTACTTTGCTTTGATGGAAAGCAGCCGCAGACAAGGGACGATTGGAAAGCAGGTGATGCGAATTAAGGTCACTGACATCAATGGCGCGAGGATCTCTTTTGGTCGCGCTACTGGCAGATACTTTCTCAAGATGGTTTCAAGTTTTGAATTCATGCTCGGCTACCTAATCTCTTTTTCTGATCAGCGGCAAACATGGCACGACTACGTCGCAAGGACGCTGGTCGTGAGGAGCGCCATTATTTTTTCACCTTATTATCTAATGCCCCGGGTCTCGTCGCGTTGGATGTTCACGGTGCCGCTCGTTTCAAAACCAAAGATCAACGGAGCGCAACAATTCGCGTTCGAATGCATCTGGGGCGACTACCGATCAAATGATGAGGGAACGACGTGTCCGGAATGCGGCCGTCCCGGGTATCTACGCGTCGCGGCGATCAGAGGAATCGTCTTGATGTGCGGCGTTATCTTTACATTGCTAGGCGGCTTTCTCGCGTACACCCTATTTTGGGTAATCACCGATCGAATTGCTGACTACCGGCTCGACAGATATGGAACCCCCGTAGGGGTGATCTTCATCATCTTTTTGGCCACGACGTTTTGTTTGGCTGGAGGTTTATCGTCGCTGTTTGGATCGAAGTGGTTCATCCGATTGCTGCTGTTCGTAGGACTCTTTTCGGGCCGAGGGAACTGGAAATCAAACGCCAGGCGGTGATGTCGTGTCCTAAATTAAGTTGTTCGGGGTGTGACCCTATCGAGGGCGCTGCCACTGCTTTCAGGATGCCCTTGTTGCGGAGGAGATCATGGTGCCGGCGGAATGGCTTGCCTCACGTGCCTCGCGATTTTGATCATGACCTTCATAGTTTTCGCAGGTAGGAGTAAGTTCGGTGGTAACTTCTTAAAGACTATGAAAATCCTGTCTTGCAATGCTCCATACAATGACGGCGGGCTCGGGAAAGTGCTGGCCCAAGTGGTCGAGGAAGCACGCTCTGCCAGAACACTTGATTGCTATTACACGAGCCGCAAGAAATCAAATGATCCGAAAGGTCACGATATTTCACTCAAGCGCTTTCGCTGGTTGTTTCATTCCCTTCCCCTTCGTTACTCGCTTAGCTGGAGAGACTTTCTAGCCGCCGATCTATTCGACCGGGCGGTAGCAAAAACGCTCGCTGCTTCAATGATATTTCATGGCTTCTGCGGGAGAGCCCAACACAGTTTCGTGAGCGCTCGTAAACTGGGATACCAACAGTTCATCCTGGAATCCGCGACTTCACACATAAGCAATGTGATGCAGCAACATCAACGAGCCGCGAAAGCATTTCCGATTGAAAAAGGCTGGCTTAACAGACAACAGTACGATAAGACTTTGAAGGAGTACGAGACCGCCGATCTTATTTATGTACTTTCAGAATATTCACGACAGACTTTTCTGAAGGCAGGATTGCCGGAAGCGAAAGTGCAACGACGCGTTCTAACCGTAGAGCCCAGGTTTGCCCCACCGACGCGACAGGTTGATTCGGGCCGCTTCACAATCGTATATGTCGGGCGTTTACAGGTCTCTAAAGGACTACCCGTCTTGTTGGACGCGTTCAAACAAATTCAAGATAAAGACGCGCAACTGATCCTGGTAGGTGGCTATGGTAGTAACGGGATGGAGAGCTACTTGCGCCGAAGAATTGAGGCTGACCGTCGTATCAAGATTTGTCCAGGTGATCCGTTGCCTTCGCTGCATCGCGCGGATGTGTTGGTCCACCCTAGTTTTGAAGATGGACTCGGTCTTGCGCCTCTCGAGGCCCTTGCTTGCGGCGTGCCCGTTATAGTTACAGAAGATACCGGCATGAAAGAATATGTGGCGGATGGCGTTAATGGCTACGTCCTACCTACAGGAAACGTTGAGGCTCTCGTTGATCAGTTGAGAGCAATTCGACTTCGGCCACTCAACGGAGCCTTTGCACCGGGTTTCACCGCCGATAGGGTAATGGCTGCGAAAACGCAATAATACCTTCCACAGATCAGCGCGATTACACAGATCTCTTCCATCGAAAACGTTAGTGCAGTGGCTTTTCTCGAGAGGAGTCTGTGTAATCGAGGTAACCTGTGGATGATCGTCTTTTGTCGAATGAGGAGCAACAACGAGGAATGCGTTTACTATTCTGCCTGCCCAGTACCCAAATTAGCGGCGGCCTTAAAGTCATTTTCCAATTAGTTAATCAGCTTAAAGCGAACGGTGAGTCAGTAGATGTTTTCTCATTTGCTGGTTTCCCCAAGTGGTTTCCTCTAAAAGCAAATCTGATCGAAGCCAAGGACTTCGAGTCCATTGACATGAGTGCTTACGACTTTGTGTTGGTGTCGAATGCTTTTATGGTGCCGATGGTCCTTCCCCTTCTTCAAACTGCTCGCTGCATTTTGTTCTGCCAGGATTACGAAAGTTATCACCACGCGCGCGGGCAAAGATACGAAGACTTCATTTCAGACTCTCCTACCTTTACCAAAATCTACGAACTTCCTGTTCCGATCATAACGATTTCGATGGCAGTCCAAAGTTTGCTGAAAGAGCGAGTTGGCCGTGACGCGTTATATCTTCCGATGGGGCTCAACAAGGAAGTCTTTGCTCCACAGGAACAAAAGCCACCTACGGAATTCAAGCGGGTCCTGATGGTAGGCAATTACTTGATGCCTTACAAAGGAATGAACGATGGCTTTGAAGCTCTCGGCAAGCTTTCAAGTGAGATGCGCGTTCAGTTGGTCATGGCAACTCAGGAATCCAGGGGGCGCGGTGTTTTTGAGGGACTAAACTTTCCAATTGAGTTGCACTATTGTCCGACAGAAGAACGGATGCCGGCAATTATTTCTAGTTGTGATGCATATTGCTGCACCTCCTGGTATGAAGGCCTGGGACTTCCAGCGATCGAGGCATTTCGCTGCGGAGTTCCGGTAGTATCAACGCGTACTTTCGGGGTTTCTGATTACGGTATCGATGATGTCAATTTACTCCTGGCTCAGCCCAACGACCCACATGATCTCTATCTGAAACTGCGCCGACTATTGTCTGATGAATCGCTTGCCGACAGACTCCGCCGAGAAGCATTGAAGTCGACGGAACAACGTTACGACTGGAGTACATCCGCCAAGATTTTTAGGGAACATCTCAATGAAATTGATCGGACCTATGACGGCGCGGGTCGAGTTGAGCCCATGGAGATGCAGCGTCTGCTGGCTGAATTGGAGCGAGATGGCAATTTGACACCTATCGCGGTCTACAGGCGGTTTCAAGAATTGGCCACCGCTTTGAATACACTTACACAAAGGATACGCACCGAAAAACATCCAAGCTCTGCGATGTTGCTAGAATTGTCCGTCTTGCGTGATGAGTTGCGTTCATATCTTACGAATGAGAACGCTGAATACTACGACGCATTCAAAGCTAAGTATGATTGGTGTCAACTAATTTTAAGTCTTAAGGATAATACGCGGTTCAGCGAGTACCTTGAGCTGATGTTGAGTCGGAGACAAGAACGTGAACCTCGAACTGCTTCTCCATTTTCTGAAATTCGATATACACAGCAATAGCCTGGACTTCAAGCGATGGATCGACCGAGTTTATGTCTCAAACGATTTGACGCAGACATTCCCAGATAAATGCGCGTCGCTCAAGTTAATCATCGAAAGTAAAGACGCTCCTGAAGCTTTGCTGATAAAGCCACCTGCGAAGGGGGTGTTTGCAGAGACGAATCTCTGCACGGGGCGTTGTTACTATGAAGAGGGACGGTTCTTCTCTTCCAACCATGGAGACTACTGGCACGAGATGGAGTATGACCTTCAGGCCCATACGATTCGCGCCAACGTCGCCGGCAAGTACTTGTCTAACAGCCAGGCATTCCTCTCACATATGATTCGACCGATCCTGCAAAGTTTTATTTTGCCGTTCTACCGGATGAAGACTCTTCACGGCGCGGTTTTGACGAAGTCTGAGCGAACAGTGTTTCTAAGCGGTCAAGGTGGAGTTGGAAAGACAACCAGTGCTGTTCAATTGATGCGCGCCGGTTACGATCTGTTATCGGAAGATGGGCCGCTCTTTATCACCAAAAATGGATCCGCATATGCATTGTCATCACTTGATTTTTTACATGTAACTGAGAACACCTTAAGCCTGTTTCCGGAGTTGAAAGCATATGTGGTAGGTGAGAAAGATCACCGGGAAAAATTCGCTGTAAGTATGAGTAACCTTCAAAATAGCAGCGCGTGGACCAAACCTCAGCGGGTCACTCACTACATTCAACTTCGCCGACAATCGGATCTTAGTCGTCCACGGATTAAACAACTCGAACGCGGCTTGGTCCATCGCGCTCTTATCAATGAAAGCATGGTTATCTTTCGCCAGGCATCGTTTCGCAGACAGGCGAAACCGTTCGGTGACTACAGTGAATTTGTCTTCGATCTGCTTACGAAAGTAATTCACGGAGCCGAAACCTATGAATTGGAATACGCGGATCAGCACCTTGAAGAGATACCAGAACTCATCAGCCAGCTTTAAATACATGAAGGACCTCGGAATCTGAATGGGCGGGAATCATCCGGCTAGCGTAGACATCATTATTGCCGCCAGGAATGAAGAGCGGTACCTCGCTCACTGCCTCGAGGCTATTCGAGCGCAGGATTATCCCGAGGAACAGCTACAGATCTACCTGGTTGATAACGGCTCTACGGATCGCACGGTAACGATCGCGGAAGAACATGGAGTCAATGTCTTGATTGAACCGAAACCCGGTGCAGC
>Ga0097621_100001649_pt1 | contig 15278 bp, 11 predicted proteins | sample KBSMisM72_FD_73165 | JGI IMG/M metagenome (GOLD analysis project Ga0097621, IMG submission 73165) | Miscanthus rhizosphere microbial communities from Kellogg Biological Station, Michigan, USA - KBS Miscanthus M7-2 (version 2) (version 2) | ecosystem: Host-associated > Plants > Roots >... | reverse complement strand
GGGCTTGGCGGCCTGGCGTACATCGTGGCCGCTGAGACGCCCAAAGGGCCGCTCGCGAAGTATCTGCCCGAGGATCGTCGCAACCGGATCTTCGAAGCGGCCGACGTGAAACAGGGCGACGCCGTGTTCTTCGTGTCAGGTCCGTCGAAAACGCTGATGAAGGCGATCGACGGTCTGCGCGGCCATCTGGCGAGGGAACTCGGACTGCTCGAACAGAACGCGTATCGTTTCTGCTGGATCACCGATTTCCCGTTCTACGAGCTCAATCCAGACACCAATCAAATCGAGTTCAGTCACAACCCGTTCTCGATGCCGCAGGGCGGTCTCGACGCGTTGAACGGATCCGACCCGCTGTCGATCAAGGCCTTCCAGTACGACATCGTCTGCAACGGCGTCGAGCTGTCGAGCGGCGCGATCAGAAACCATCGCCCCGACGTCATGCTGCGTGCGTTCGAGATCGCCGGTTACGGACCGGATGAGGTCGAGAAGCGATTCGGCGGGATGCTGAATGCGTTCCGCCACGGGGCCCCGCCGCACGGCGGCCTGGCGCCCGGCGTCGATCGCATCGTCATGCTGCTGGCGCAGGAGCCGAACCTGCGCGAAGTGATCGCATTCCCGATGACGCAGAATGCCGAAGACCTGCTGATGGGCGCGCCGTCGCCTGTGTCGGACAAGCAGCTGCGGGAACTCCACATCCGTGTGGTCGATCCGAAGGACGGCAAAAAGAAGTGAGCGATAATAACTAAAGTGCGACGCATTTCCGTCCCCGAAGAAGGGGCTGCCACGCTGTTCGGCTCGTACGACGAGAACCTCAAACACCTCGAATCGCTCTTCCGCGTCCGCATCCGCACGCAGGGCCACGACCTGATCGTCGACGGCGACGATCCCGGTCCCGATCGGGTCGATCGCGTGGTGGGCCAGCTCTCGACGCTGCTGCGCGACGGTTACAAGCTGTCGAATGCGGATGTGAAGACCGCGTCCGAAATGGTCGCGCGCGACGAAGACGTCGACCTGCGCGAGCACTTCATGAAAGGGACGCTGACGGCAGCCGGCAAGCGGCGCGTCGCGCCGAAGAGCGTCAACCAGCGCCGCTATCTCGACGAAATCGAGAAGAACGACATCGTCTTCGGCGTCGGACCGGCGGGCACGGGAAAGACGTACCTCGCGATGGCCCAGGCCGTCGCCTACCTGGTCGCGAAGAAGGTCAATCGCATCATTCTCGCGCGGCCGGCGGTGGAAGCCGGCGAGAAGCTTGGGTTTCTTCCCGGCGATCTGCAGGAGAAAGTCAATCCGTACCTGCGCCCGCTGTACGACGCGCTCTACGACATGCTCGACGTCGATCGCGTCGAGCGGTACGTCGAGCGCGGCACGATCGAAATCGCGCCCATCGCGTTCATGCGCGGCCGGACGCTCAACGATTCGTTCGTCATCCTCGACGAGGCGCAGAACACGACGACCGAGCAGATGAAGATGTTTCTGACGCGTCTCGGGTTCGGCACCAAGGCGGTGATCACGGGCGACGTCACGCAAATCGACCTTCCGCCCGGCCGTACGTCGGGGCTGGTCGAGGCCATGCGCGTCGTCGGCAACATCGAGGGCATCTCGTTCGTGCGCTTCGACGACCGCGACGTCGTGCGCCACAAACTCGTCCAGCAGATTGTCAAAGCGTACGAAGCCTTCTCGACCGGGAACGCTGCGCGTTCAGGTCAGTGACGCGCGCGGACGCCGGTTGGCCGCGCCAGGCCTCGCGGCGTGGCTCTGCCGCGTCGCGCCCGCTCGCGCCAGAGGCATGGTGACGATCGCGCTGCTTAGCGATCGTGAAATACGGACGCTCAACCGTAAGTTTCGCCGCGTGGACGACGCCACCGACGTTCTGAGTTTTCCCGGCCCGCCCATCCGGCCCGCCCCGCCCACCCCGCCGTTTCTCGGCGAAATCGCCATCGCTCGCGGTGTTGCGCGCCGTCAGGCGAGAGCCGCCGGACATTCCGAGGCGACCGAGTGGCGGGTGCTCGCTTTACATGGTCTGCTGCACTTGCTGGGGTACGATCATGAACACGATGACGGGCGCATGCAGCGTGTCGAGCGGAAGCTCCGCCGTAAAGGCGGGCTGCGCGAGGGGCTGATCGACCGGTCGAGATGATTCCTCTCGAGCTCTTTCTCCTCGGCCTTGCCGCAATCTATCTCGGCGCGCTCGAAGCAGCGTTCAGCGCGCTCATGCGGCTATCGCTGCGGCTCGCCGCCGAACGAAGCGATCGCCCCGACGCGCTCGCGACGTTCCTCGACGAACCGCTCCTGCTGTTGATCCCGCTCCGTCTGTTGCTCGGCGCGGTCACGGCGGCGGCCACCGTGCTGATTGCAGATGTGATCGGCGTCGGCGCCGCGCACAAGCTGACGCTCATCGTGGTGAGCGTGCTGGTGTTCGTGATCTTCTGCGAGCTCCTGATTCCGCTGGTGATCATTCGCCGCGACCCCGGGCACGCGCTCGACCTGCTGTTGCCCACGTTCGTGCCCGTCACGCGCGCCCTCGCGCCGCTGACGCGCTGGATCGCCCGGCGAATGATCGTCCGCGGGCCGGCTGTGCCGATCGCGACGGCCGCCGAGGCGGCTCCGCCGGCGGACGCCGTTCAGGCGACGCCGCCTCCGAACAACGGGGAACACGAACAAGAGGTGGGCGAAGAAGACCGGCGGCTGCTTCAGAACATCGTCGACTTCGGCGACACGCTCGTACGCGAGGTGATGACGCCGCGGCCCGACATCGTCGCGATTCCCGAGACCGCGACGATCGCTGACTGGCGCGCGCTCTTTCGCGAACAGGAGTATTCGCGCTTTCCGGTGTTCAAAGAGAGCCTCGACAACATCGCCGGGTTCGTGTTCATCAAGGACGTCGTCGCCCTCGGCGCAACGGACGACGCGCGTCCCATCGCGCCGCTCATCCGTCCGGCGACGGTCGTGCCTGAAACGAAGCAGGTGCCCGAGCTGCTCAGGCAGTTCCAGATTCAGCAGACGCAATGCGCGATTGTCGTCGACGAGTACGGCGGCACCGCCGGGCTGGTGACACTCGAAGATCTGCTCGAGGAGATCGTCGGCGAGATACGCGACGAGTACGACGTCGAGTCCGACTCGGTGGTCGACGAAGGCCACGGCCGTTTCGTGTTCAGCGGCAAAGTCGACATCGACGCCGTCGCGCAGCAGCTCGATGTCGATATCGAACGCGAAGGGTTCGAGACGGTCGGCGGCTATCTTCTCGCCCGCATCGGACGCGTGCCGACGGTGGGCGAGCATTTCGAGATCGACGGCCTCAGCGTCGAGGTGCTCGACGCCGAGCGCAGGAGAATCACGAAGGTGCGGATGACGAAGGCCGAGGCCGCACCAGAGGAGCCCGCAGAGGAATGAAGTCCGGCTTCGTGTCGTTCATCGGCCGTCCAAACGCCGGCAAGTCGACGCTGCTCAACCGGCTCGTCGGAACCAAGCTGGCGATCGTGTCGGACAAACCTCAGACGACGAGGACGCGGATCCTCGGCGTCAAGAACTATCCTGACGCGCAGGTCGTGTTCCTCGACACACCTGGCATTCATCGGCCGCTGCACCGCATGAACGTGCGGATGGTCGATGCCGCCCTCGACACGATTCGCGAAGTGGACGTGCTCGGCCTCGTCGTGGATGCGAACGAACCCGCGGGGAAGGGCGATCAATTTGTGTTCGATCTCGTGAAGGACGCGAAGGCGCCGGTGCTGCTCCTTTTGAACAAGATCGACCTGATGAAGAAGAACCGGCTGCTGCCGATCATCGAACGATATGCGGCCGGCGGCACGTTCGCCGAGATTGTCCCCATTTCGGCCGCGACCGGCGTGAACGTCGATCGGCTCGAGCGGGTCATCCTCGACAGGCTGCCTGAGGGCGAGGCGCTGTACCCGGCCGACTACCTCACGGACCAGCCGGAGCGGTTCTTCGCCGCCGAGATCGTGCGCGAGAAGCTGCTGCAGTTCACCCACGCCGAAATCCCGTTTTCGAGCGCCGTCATCGTCGACCGGTTCGAAGAGCCGACCGGCACGTCGACTTTGCTGCGCTTGTATTGCACGATCGTCGTCGAACGGGAGTCGCACAAGCCGATCGTCGTCGGGCACGGCGGCGACATGATCAAGAAGATAGGCACGGCCGCACGGGAAGAGCTCGAGCGGTTTTTCGAGACGAAGGTCTATCTCGATCTCCACGTCCGCGTGAAGGCGGAGTGGCGCGAGGACGACCGGGTGCTGGGCGAGATCGGACTAGGTGATAAAACGTAGTCGTCCTCAGGACTTGGGCCTTGGTGCTTGGTCCGTCCTCAGTCCTCGGTGCGCTGTCCACGCGAACGAAGGACAAAGGACCGAGGGCCAAGGACCAAGGACCAAGGACGGACCCAGGACGAAGGACGGACCCAGGACGAAGGACGGACCAAGCACCAAGCACCAAGTACTAAGGACAACTTGTAGTACGATCGTGTTCCGCCCTGAATGCCGCTCTATACCACCGACGCGTTGATTTTACGCACGTACAAGCTCGGTGAGTCGGATCGGATCGTCGTGTTCCTCACGCGCGATCGCGGGAAGAAGCGCGGCGTCGCGAAGAACGCGCGTCAGAGCAGGCGGCGGTTCGGCGGCGCGCTCGAGCCGATGACGACGGGGCGCGTCGGTTACGTCGAGCGCGAGCGGCGCGACCTGGTCCGGCTCGATTACGTCGAGCCGCTGCGGTCGCCGCTGGCGGCCGCCCACGGCGAGGCGCTCGGCTACGTCGGCTACTTCGCGGAGTTGATCGACGAATGGGCGCAGCACGACGATCCGAACGAGCCGCTGTTCCGGTTGGGCTCGTCGGTGATCGACGCGATGGCCGCTGGCGTGCCCATCGAGCCGCTGGCGAGGTATTTCGAGTACTGGCTGCTGCGGCTGCAGGGCGTGTACGACCACGAGCGCCGCATGTCGTCTGAAGCGAAGGCGTTCCTCGAGACGGCGCGCTCCTCCAGCCCGTTTGCGCTGGCCGGCGTGGCCGTGCCGCAGCGGGCGCTGAAGGAAATCGAGTCGGCGCATCGCGAGCTGATCGCGATGCATCTCGAGAAAGACTTGAAGTCGGTGCGCGTGCTGCGCGAGATACGGCGATGACCGTGGGTCGATGACATTTCAGAGTCTGATTCTCAAGCTGTCGGAGTTCTGGGCCTCGCGCGGGTGTGCGCTGCAGCAGCCGCTCGACGTGGAGGTCGGCGCCGGCACGATGCATCCGGAGACGTTCCTGCGCGTGCTCGGCCCCGCGCACTGGAACGTCGCGTACGTACAGCCGTCGCGCCGGCCCGCGGACGGCCGGTTCGGCGAGAACCCGAACCGCCTGTTCAAGCACCACCAGTTCCAGGTGATCCTCAAGCCGTCGCCGGACGACGTGCAGGGAATCTACCTCGAGAGTCTCGAGGCCTGCGGCATCAACCCGCGTCAGCATGACATCCGATTCGAGGAAGACAACTGGGAGTCGCCGACGCTTGGCGCATGGGGCATCGGCTGGCAGGTGCTGTTCGACGGCATGGAAATCACGCAGTTCACGTACTTTCAGCAGGCCGGAGGCGTCGAGCTGTCGCCGATTGCCGTGGAGCTGACCTACGGCCTCGAGCGCATCGCCATGGTGCTGCAGAAAGTCGACAGCATCTTCGACCTCGAATGGGCGCCTGGCGTGAAGTACTCCGAGGTGCGTTATCGGGACGAAGTCGAACAATCGAAGTACGCGTTCAACGTCGACATCGAATTGCCCGCCGGTGACACCTTCGCCGCGCTTCATCGACGCCTCTACGAGGACAACTACAAGCTCGCGCAGGCGCTGCTGAATGCCGGCCTCGTCGTGCCCGCGCTCGAGCACACGCTGAAGTGCTCGCATCTGTTCAACATCCTCGACGCGAGCAACAGCATCGGCGTCACCGAACGGACGGCGTTCATTCTCAACATCCGGAAGCTGGCGCTCGGCGTCGCCAAGGCGTACGTCGAGCAGACGACGTCCGCCGTCGCGGCGAATGCGGTGGGGCTCTAGCGGTGGACCGCGAACTGCTGCTCGAACTCGGGTGCGAAGAGATTCCGGCGAGCTGGCTGCCGTCGCTCACGAATCAAGTGGGCGAAGTGTTGGCGGCGCAGCTGCGCGAACGGCGTCTCGCGCCAGAGACGCCCGTCGAAACCTACAGCACGCCGCGGCGGCTCATGGTCCGCATCGCGCGGATTCCCGAGCGGCAAGTCGATTTCGAAGAGCTGATCACGGGACCACCGGCGTCCGCACCTGAAGCGGCGATCGCCGGATTCGCGGCCAAGCAGGGTGTCGACGCGCCGATGCTCGAGAGGATCGAGACGCCGAAAGGCCTCTACGTCGCCTTTCGCAAGAAGCTCCGTGGGAAGGCGGCCGTCGACGTGTTGCCCGACGTGCTCGGCGGCACGCTCCGAGGGCTGCCGTTTCCGAAGATGATGCACTGGGACGCGATGCTCGAAGACGGCAAGGGCGAGCTGCTCTTCGGACGGCCGATTCGCTGGATCCTGTACACGTACGGCGGCCGCGTCGTGCCGTTTACGATCTCGCGCACGTCGGCGGCGCAGAGCGGTCAGGTGCAGGAGATCAACACCGGCGCGTCGACCTACGGCCATCGTTTTCTGACGACGAGCGGCCGGGCAGGACGCTCGATCAAGGTCCGCTCGTTCGATGACTATCGCAACCGCCTGCTCGAGAACTTCGTGATCATCGAGCGCAGCGAGCGGCACAACAAGATCGCGCGCGAGCTCGACGCCAAAGCGCAGCGGCTGCAGGGCCGCGTCAGCCGCGTCGTGCATCAGAACTCAGGTCTGCTCGAGGAGGTCCCCGACCTGGTGGAATATCCGTCCGTCATCGCCGGGACCTTCGCGCGCGAGTTCCTCGAGCTGCCGGAAGAGGTGCTGACGACGACGCTGATTCACCATCAGCATTACTTTCCGGTGGAAGGCGAGGACGGGAAGCTGAAGGAAGCGTTCCTCGCCGTCATCAACACCGAGCCCGACAACGAGCGCAGCATCGCGCGCAACGCCGAACGCGTCGTCACGGCGCGTCTTCGCGACGCGCGGTTTTTCTGGGAAGCCGATCGCAAGCTGTCGCTCGAGTCGCGCATCGAACGGCTGTCGACGCTCGTGTTTCACAAGAAGCTCGGGAGCTACAAAGACAAGGCCACGCGGATCGAGACGCTCGCTCGCTGGATCGCCAAGGACGGATTCGCCGCACCCGACGATCTCGCGAACCAGGCCGCACTCGCCGCCCGCCTCGCCAAGACCGATCTTGCGACCGACATGGTTCGGGAGTTTCCGGAGCTGCAGGGCATCATGGGCGGCGTGTACGCTCGTGCGGAAGGGCAGCCTGACGCGGTCTGGAAAGCGATCTATCACCATTACTTGCCGCACGGGGTCGAGGTCGACGCACCACCGACCGAGAAGCAGCTCGGAAAGGCAGCGCTGACGTGGGCCGCCGTGTCACTTGCGGACAAGTTCGACACGCTCGTGGGGCTGTTCGCGGCTGGCGAAAAGCCGACGGGATCGCGCGATCCGTACGGGTTGCGTCGCGCTGCCCAGGGCGCAATGAAGATTCTGATCGATCAACGCGGTCTGTTCGCGGCTGAGTTGGCTCCAGGCGTCGATCAGTTGCTCGAGCACGCGTTCGAGGGCTATTCGAACCTCAACTTCACCTCGGAGAACTGGCGCGCCCTGCTGTCGGACTTTCTGGCGGAGCGCGTCACACACATCTTCGAACGACGTGGCTATCGTCCGGACGAAGCGCGTGCGGTCGCCGCGTTCTGGAAGACGCCCCATGGCGCATTGAAAAGAATCGAAGCGCTGTCGCGCGAACGCGGGTCGGAACAGTTTGCCGCCCTCGCGGCGCTTTTGAAACGCGTGAAGAACATCACCAAAGATCAACGCGACGGGGGAGCGCAGCTGGCCGAGGTCCGTGGTCGCTTGAAAGAACCGGCGGAAGTGGCACTGGCTGCGGAAATCGATCAGCGCTGGCCGCAGATCGCGCAAGCCAAGAGTCGCGAACAATTCGGCGACGCCATGAAAATCATCGTCGGGCTTCGCGACTCCGTGGACAGGTTCTTTACGGACGTCCTCGTGATGACCGACGACGCGCAGTTGCGGAAGGACCGCTTGGCGTTGCTGACGATGTTGCGCGAAACGATTACGCAAATCGCGGATATTTCTGAGATGGCGTCGGAGTGACGCCACAATTCACCACATCACCTACATACAGCGGACGGACATGGCGAAGAAAACGAGCGCGAGCGGCAAGGCGGGAAAGCACGTTTATCTCTTCGGCGGCGGCAAGGCGGACGGCAACGGCGGCATGAAGCCGCTGCTCGGCGGCAAAGGCGCGGGGCTTGCCGAGATGTGCCGCATTGGATTGCCGGTGCCTCCAGGGTTCACGATCACGACCGAGGTGTGCACGTATTACTACGGGCACAAGCGGACGTATCCGCCGTCGCTCAAGGCGCAGATGCAAGCGGGGCTGGCGTCGATCGAGCGGATCACAGGCAAGACGTTCGGCGACGTCAAGAACCCGCTGCTCGTCTCGGTCCGCTCCGGCGCGCGCGATTCCATGCCCGGCATGATGGACACGATTCTCAATCTCGGCCTCAACGACGAGACCGTGGAGGGGCTCGCGAAGAAAACCGGCAACCCGCGCTTCGCGTGGGACTGCTATCGCCGCTTCGTTCAGATGTACGGCGACGTCGTCCTCGGCGTGCAGAAACGCGAGGACGAGGACCACGAGCCCTTTGAGACCGTCATTCACTTGCTGAAAGACCAGCGCTATCACCAGGACATCGACGACACGAAGCTCAGCACCGACGACTTGAAGGAACTCGTGAAGCGGTTCAAAGCGTTGGTCAAGGAGCGCGCGGGCAAAGACTTCCCAGCCTCGCCGTGGGATCAGTTGATGGGCGCCGTCGGTGCGGTGTTCGGATCGTGGATGAACGATCGGGCGATGGTCTATCGCCGCAAGTACAACATCCCCTCCGAGTGGGGAACGGCCGTCAACGTACAGGCGATGGTCTACGGGAATACCGGCGATCAATCGGGCTCGGGTGTGGCGTTCACGCGCAATCCCGCCAACGGCGTGAAGGAGTTCTACGGCGAGTTCCTGATCAACGCGCAGGGCGAGGACGTCGTTGCCGGCGTCAGGACGCCAGAGCCCGTCGCGCAGCTGAAGCGGCACCTGCCGAAGGCGTATCACGAGCTCGAGCGAATTCGACAGACGCTGGAGAAGCATTTCAAAGACGTGCAGGACTTCGAGTTCACCATCGAGGACGGCACGGTCTACATGCTGCAGACGCGCAACGGCAAACGGACCGCGATGGCGGCGCTCAAGTTCTCGATGGATATGCAGAAGGAGAAGCTGATCGACTGGAAGACCGCGGTGATGCGCAACCCGGCCGACCAGCTCGATCAACTGCTGGCGCCCGTGTTCGATGCCAACGAGGCCAAGAAGGCGAAGGTCATCGCGACGGGATTGCCCGCCGGGCCTGGCGCGGCGTCGGGGCAGATTTATCTGAACGCGAACCGCGCCGTCGACGCCGCGAACCGCAAAGAGCAGGTGCTGCTCGTTCGCGTGGAGACGTCGCCCGAAGATCTGCGAGGCATGATCGCGGCCGAAGGCATTCTCACGGCGCGTGGCGGCGTGTCATCGCACGCGGCGCTGGTCGCTCGGCAGATGGGCAAGGTGTGCGTCTGCGGCGCGTCGGCGCTCGACATCGACTACCAGGCGCGGACGGTGAAGGTGGACGGCAAGACGTTCAAGGAAGGCGAGTGGCTGTCGATTGACGGGACGGCCGGCAAAGTGTACGCAGGACGGTTGGCGACTGGCGCGTCGGAAATCGTCGCCGGTCTCATCGAGAACGACGCCGCCGCCAAGAAGACCGAGAAGTTCAAGAGCTTTCAGCAGCTGATGAAGTGGTGCGATCAGGCGACGCGGATGTCGGTGCGCACCAACGCCGACACGCCCGAGCAGACCCAGAACGCGATGGCGTTCGGCGCCGTCGGCATCGGCCTCTGCCGCACCGAGCACATGTTCTTCGAGGGCAACCGGATCGACGCGATGCGCGAGATGATTCTCGCCGACACGCTCGAGGCACGGAAGGCGGCGCTCGCGAAGCTGCTGCCGTACCAGCGCGACGACTTCGCCGGCATCTTCCGCGCGCTCAAAGGGCTGCCCGCGACCATTCGCTTCCTCGACCCGCCGCTGCACGAGTTCCTGCCGCACACGCCGGAACAGCAGAAGGATCTCTCGAAGAAAATGGGCATCCCCGCCGAGAAGATCCACACGCGCGTCGAACAGCTGCACGAGTTCAACCCGATGCTCGGGCTCCGCGGCTGCCGTCTCGGCATCGACTTCCCGGAGATTTCAGAAATGCAGGCGCGCGCCGTCTTCGAGGCTGCCGCGATCGTGCAAGCGGAAGGCATCAAGGTGCGGCCCGAGATCATGATTCCGCTCGTGGGCTTCAAGAAGGAGCTCGACCTGCAGCTCGAGGTCGTCCATCGCGTCGCGAAGGACGTCCAGGCGGAGCGCAAGGCGAAGCTCACTTACATGGTCGGCACGATGATCGAAGTCCCGCGCGGTGCGCTGACCGCCGACGAGATCGCGCACTCGGCCGAGTTCTTCAGCTTCGGCACGAACGACCTGACGCAGACCGGCCTCGGCATGTCTCGCGACGACTCGGGATCGTTCCTGCCACACTACGCCGAGCTCGAGATCGTGAAGAAGAACCCGTTCGCGACGATCGACACGACCGGCGTCGGCCAGCTCGTCGAGATGGCGGTCACCAAAGGGCGCAGCACGAGGAAGGACATCAAGCTCGGCATCTGCGGCGAACACGGCGGCGACCCCGACTCGATCCAGTTCTTCGAGAAGGTGGGTCTCGACTACGTCAGCGCGTCGCCGTTCCGCGTACCGGTGGCGCGCCTCGCTGCTGCTCAAGCCGCGCTCGCTGCGAAAACGAAGGGCTAAAGGCGAAGGGCTGAGGGCTGGCTGGGCCTCAGCCCTCAGCCCTCAGCCTTAAGCCCTAGTCATGAACACCATCTTCGTCCACCGCGACGGCCGGACCGAGCAGGTCACCAGCATCGACCGCACCTGGCTCAATCCGGGCGGCTCGGTGTATCTGTGGGTGGATCTCTCCGCGCCGTCGATTCCAGAGTCGCTCGTGCTCACCGACACGTTCTCGTTTCATCGTCTTGCCGTGGACGACGCGGTGGCGCAGACGCAGTCGCCGAAAATCGAAGCCTATGACGGCTATCTGTTCGCCGCTGTGGCCGGCCCCGACGCCGACGTCTCGTTTTTCGTCGGCCCGCACTATCTCGTCAGCGTGCATTGGCGCGAGTCGAAAACCATCAACGACCTGATGGACAGCGTGCGCCACGGCGGCAAGGCGTTCGCCGAAGGTCCAGTCGCGATGTTCCATCGGCTCGTCGACGGCGCAACGATCGGGTTGATGCCGTTGACGGACAAGCTGACGGCCTGGGTGAACACGCTCGAGAAGCGGCTGATCGAGAAGGCGAACGCCGACTTGGTGACGGAAATCCTCGACGCCCGCCGCGACGTGTTCGCGTCCACGCAGCGGATCTCGCGCCAGCGCGAAGCGCTCGACCGTCTCGTTCGAAACGAAGTCGTCGACCTCAGCGCCGAGATGTCCTTCCGCTTCCGGCACGTCCGCGATCGGCTGATTCGGCTTTCCGACGGCATGCACGCGCTCGATCACCGCCTCGCCGGGCTGCTGACGGCTGCCGCGCATCTGGCCGGCCGCCGCTGGATGTAGCGTGGGCAAGATCAACCGCCTGCCGGCGGACCTCGCCAACCAAATCGCCGCGGGCGAAGTCGTCGAACGTCCCGCCTCGATCGTGAAGGAGCTCGTCGAGAACGCCATCGACGCCGGCGCTGCACGCATCACCATCCACATCGAGCTCGGAGGCAAGAAGCAGGTCCGCGTGGACGACGATGGGGAAGGGATGGAGCCGGAGGACGCCCGTCTGTCGCTCGAGAGGCACGCGACGAGCAAGATACGCCGCGCCGACGATTTGGCGGCGATCGCGACGATGGGGTTTCGAGGCGAGGCGCTGCCGTCGATTGCGTCGGTGTCGCATTTCGTCCTGCGGACGCGCGCGCGGGGACAGCAGAGCGGGACCGAAATCCGCGTGAACGGCGGCGCCGTTGCGTCGGTCGCCGAAGTCGGCGCGCCTGAAGGCACGCGCGTGGAGGTCAACGACATCTTCTACAACCTGCCGGCGCGGCGGAAATTCCTGAAGTCGGACGGCGCCGAGAGCGCGCAGGTCTCGCGCGTGGTCACGCAGCTGGCCCTCGCGCATCCGTCGATCGGATTCACGCTCACGAGCGCCGGGCGAACGGTGCTTCAGTGTCCACCGTCCGTGTCGATGCGCGATCGGTTGTTCCAACTGTACGGTGAACGAGCGGATCTGCTGGAGGTCGGCAAGGACGCTGGAGGCGTTCGCTTGACGGGCTACGTCGCGGCGCTGGCCGACCAGGGGCCGACGCGCGGTCCGCAGAACATCTTCGTCAACCGCCGCATCGTCAAGGATCGGACAATCGCACACGCGATCATCGACGCCTACAGCATCGCGTCGATCAAGGAGCGCAGTCCCGAGGTGCATCTGTTCATCGAGATGTCGCACGAGGCGGTCGACGTGAACGTGCATCCGACGAAGGCGGAGGTGCGTTTCCGCGAACAGTCGCTCGTGCACGAAGTCGTCCGCCGCGCACTCATGGACGCGCTCGGCCAGGGCGGCGTGCCGCAACTGCAGCTGCGGCCCGAAATCGCCGTCGCACCGCAGCCAGGCACCGTCTCGTTGCCGGGCGTCCTCTCGAGCGGCGTCTATCCGAATCGGTGGCTGCCGAATCCGGTCCGCGAACCTCTGGAACCCCGCGAACCTCTCGAACCTCTCGAACCCCGAGAACCTCTGATCAAGCCCATGATCCCTCTCGGGCAGTTCAGGGATACGTTCATCATCGCCATCGACGATGAGGGCGTGGCGATCATCGATCAGCATGTGGCGCACGAGCGCGTGTTGTTCGAGCGCGTGATGGAGCGGCTCACCACCGGCCGGCTCGAGTCGCAGCGGCTGCTGATCCCGATGATCGTCGACGTGTCGGTCGCGGAGCACGACTCGCTGACAGCGCGGACGGCGGAACTTCACCAGTTCGGGTTCGAGGTCGAGAGCTTCGGCGGATCGTCAGTGAGGGTGACGGCCGTGCCGGCAGTGCTCGACGTCAACGACAGCGCGGCCGCGCTGGTGGCGCTTGCGCACGACCTCGAGGGTCTCGATCGCGGCGCAAAGGTGCAGGAGGCGCTGCAGAGGATCGCGGCCACCACCGCGTGTCACGCCGCCGTGAAGGCGAACTATCCGCTCAGCTATGAGAAGATGACGCACATTCTCGACGAGCTGCGCGCGACGGCGTACTCGACGGTGTGCCCTCACGGCAGGCCCGTGATGCTGCGGCTGACCCGCCGCGAGATAGAGAAGAATTTCGAGCGGATTTGAAGGCAGGATGGGCATAGGCGCGTGGGCGCACTGATCTATTACTTGGGCCGCGCGGGGCAGCTGCTCGGCATGTGGATTCTTCTCGTCGACGTCGTCACTGCCGGACCGATGGGGCCGAACGCGAAACTATTCGGCCTGGGCGTCGCGGTTTTTCTGGCAGGATGGGGGCTGGTACGGGTCGCCGGTAGAAAATCATAACGAGCCACGAGCCACGAGTCACGAATGAGACCAATCGATTGCATTCTGTTCAGCGGCGGCATGAAGGGCGCCGAAGCGGCGTTCGGCGAGTGCGCGGTCAGGCACGGCGTCGAGGAAGTGAACTTCACGTTCGACGGCCATCCCATCGAGCGCAGCCGCGGCGTGCGCGTGCTGAATCACGAAGAGCTGCAGAACGGCGACGTCAGCCTCGCGTACGTGTCGAAGCTGATGAACCGCCGGTACACGGACGCGCCGACCATCCGCAAGGTCCTGCAGACGCTCTGGTATCAGGTGAACAACGGCCAGGAAATCTATGTCGTCGGCGCGATTCTGGCCGACGACACGGTTCGCGGCGGCACCGGCTGGGGCGCCGAGTTCGCGAAGCTCTGCAACAAGCCGCTGTTCGTGTTCGATCAGGAACGCGACGGATGGTTCAAGTGGACGGGCGACGCGTGGGAAGCGGTCGGCGACACGCCGGTCATCACCCATCCGCACTTCACCGGTACGGGGACGCGGACGCTGCTCGCCAACGGCAAGAACGCGATCGACGAGCTGTTCGCGCGTTCGTTCAGAGCGTAGGCAGGAAGGGCAGGAGGGGCGAGATAGGCAGGATGGTCGAGCACACGGAGGCTCAGCGTTCTCGACTCTCCTGCCCTTCCCGCCCAGCCTGCCGCTTTTTCTTAAGCTCCGTCCAGCCGTCGAGGCGGCGCTTGATCTCTTTTTCGAAGCCGCGTTCTTTCGGCTCGTAGTATTTCTTGTCGGCCAGCTCGGGCGGCAGGCACGACATGTCGGTCACGGCGTTGGCGTCGTTGTGCGCGTACTGATAGCCCTTCCCGTAATCAAGATCCTTCATCAGCTTCGTCGGCGCGTTTCGCAAATGCAGCGGCACCGGCGCCGCGACGTCGTGATGGGCATCTTCGGCCGCGCGGGCGTAAGCCTCGTAGACCGCGTTGCTCTTCGGAGCCGTCGCCATGTAGATGGCCGCTTGAGCGAGCGCCGTGTTGCCTTCCGGCATGCCGATGAAGTGGACCGCGTCTTTCGCAGCGACGGCGACCGTCAGCGCGTGCGGGTCCGCGTTTCCGATGTCCTCAGACGCGAAGCGGACGAGACGGCGCGCGATATAGAGCGGATCCTCGCCGGCCTCCACCATCCTCGCGAGCCAGTAGACCGACGCGTCCGGGTCGCTGTTGCGCATCGACTTGTGCAGCGCCGAGATCAGGTTGTAGTGCTCCTCGCCCGACTTGTCGTACAGCAGAGCACGACGCTGAATCGTCTGCTCGACCCGCGCCTTGTCGACGCGCCGCTGACCGTCGGCGCCGGCGGGCGCTGCGGCGACGCTCAATTCAAGCAGGTTGAGCGCCGACCGCGCGTCGCCGTTCGCGTACAACGCGATCGCCTGCAGCGCGGCATCGTCGACAGCCACCTGCGATGTGCCGAGGCCGCGCTCCGGGTCGCGCAGCGCCCTCGTCAGGATGCCCGCCACCTCGTCGACCGTGAGCCCGCGCAGCACGAACACTTTCGATCGCG
>Ga0097621_100001647_pt1 | contig 15280 bp, 13 predicted proteins | sample KBSMisM72_FD_73165 | JGI IMG/M metagenome (GOLD analysis project Ga0097621, IMG submission 73165) | Miscanthus rhizosphere microbial communities from Kellogg Biological Station, Michigan, USA - KBS Miscanthus M7-2 (version 2) (version 2) | ecosystem: Host-associated > Plants > Roots >... | reverse complement strand
CGCCGCGGCAGGCAGCGTGCCGCCCATTGCCACCGTCGGGACCGCGAGCACGATGGCACTCAGCACCAGCCGTTCGACCGTCGCCGCGGTGAGACCGAGCCGGCTCGACCCGCCGCTGGCCAGGTAGATGGTGCGCGCGAGGCCGAGCAGCAGCGGGCTCAGCGCCGCGAAGATCGCGACCACCGACTCGAGGGTCGCGTAGTAGAGGAGCGGGCGCGGATGGCGATCGGCGCGCGGGCCCAGCAGCAGGCCGCCGACGCCGAGGCCGCCGATGAAGATCGCGAGGACGGCGGCGGAGGCGAGCGTCGACGCGCCGAAGATCAGCCGGAATTCGCGCAGCCAGCTGACCTGGTAGACGAGGGCACAAAAACCTGAGGTGAAGAGCAGCGCCGCCACCGGTGCGGTGCGCGCTCGCATCAGCGTGTCAGCGTCCAGACCAGGGTGAGCGCGGCGGCGGCGCCCGCCGCCTGCAGCCACAGCTCGGCCTTCTCCTGCAGGAACAGCAGGCCGAGCGTCATGAACGCCGCGGCCGCCAGCAGGAAGCGCCAGTAGAGCTCTTCGTTGGCGACCTCGAGACCGCGCGATCCGGCGCGCTTGCGCGCCGCGTCGATGATGCGGTTCGAGATCTCGCGGTCGCCTTCGCGGTCCAGCTCCATGTACTCGCCGCCGCCGGCGTTGGCGATCATCATCAGCGAGCCGCGGTCGAGCGCGGCGCGGATCGGCGGTTCACGCGGCGACGTGTCGTTCGGCTTGCGCTCCGGCTCCGGGATGAAGGCGCCCACGGTGGTGCCGACGCCGACGACGAAGACCGGCACGTCGTTGGTGCGGGCGGTCTTGAGCGCGCGCGCCACCTCGCCGCTCCAGGCCTGGCCGTCGGTGATCAGCACGAACGCCTTCGCGTTCGGCGACTTGCCGTACAGCTCGGTGTCCTTCTCGATCAGCCGCATGCCCCAGGCGATGCCCAGCTCGATGTTCGTATCCCAGCTGGTGTCGTCCTCGAGCCGGAACGGCGGTTCCTGCGCGAGGTGATCGAGGAAAAAGAAGAAGGTGTTGGGATCCTTGGTGAGCCGGACCTGCGGCGCCGCGATGTGCGCGAAGAGCGCCATCGCCATGCGGTCGTCCTTCCACGCCAGCGATTCGCCGAGCACGCGCAGGAATCGCATCGACCGCTGCCACCGGTTGCCCGCCACGTCGGCGGTGCGCATCGACGCCGAGCCGTCCTGCAGGACGACGAGGTCGACGCCGGCGGTGCGCACCAGCGCCGCAGCCGCGGTCGGGCGCGACAGCGCGAGGATGGTGCACGCGCTGGCGAAAATCAGGCACAGCCAGAACACCAGGTTGCCGAACACCGGGAACCGTTCGCGCACCGGCAGCCGGCGGTGCTGCCTGAAGCGCCGCGAATCCCGCCGCCGCGCCGCCAACTGCCAGAACCAGCCGATCAGCAGCACCCCGGGCGCAATCAGCAGCCACAGGTACTCCGGCGCCGCAAACCGAATCGTGTCGAGGTTTACTCCCAGCACCCGAATTCCAAATTCTTAATTCCTAATTCTTAATTCTTAATTCTTAATTCCCTATCCCTTACGGATCTTCTGTCCGCCCTTGCCCGCATCAGGCGCGTCCTTCCGCTCTTCGCCCCGCTTCGGGATGACGATCTTGAACTGGTTCATGTCCACCGCCGCGGGCGGCGCGCCGGGCTTGCCGTGGAGCGTGGGGCCCGCGGGCAGATCGGTGTCTTCAGCCTTGGCGGCCAGTTTCGCGGCACCCTTGGCCGTCGCCGGCCCGCGCTGTTTGGCGAGCAGGTCGCGCGTGCGGATCGCGTACTCGTAGTTGAACGCCGCGTCGGTCGCGCGGCCGTCGCAGGCGCGATCGCCGGCGCCGCACGCCGGCGCCTTCAGCACCTCGGCGTAGTTCTTGACGACGGTGTCGAGGCGTCGCACCGTGTCGAGCCGATCGCCGGCCGCCTGGCTCGCGCGGAACGCCGCGTTCGCGTTCAGCAGCAGGATCGCCGGATCGGTCTCGGTGACCACGCCGTTGGCGTCGTGCTGCGGCGCGATCGCGGCGTAGTCGGTGCGCCAGTAGCCGGCGGCGGCGCGGACATCGCGCGCGTCGGTCTCGGCCGCCTTGCCCAGCATCGGCACGCGCCGCTCCAGCGCGAGCGACTGCGATCGCTCCACCTCGGCGCCGACGGTCTGGGCGTCGGCGTACTGCAGCGTGGCGAGCTGTTTGTGCACATCGGCCAGGCGGGTTTCAGTACGCCCGGCCAGCCACAGTCCGGCGCCTGCGAGCACCAGGACGATGGCCACGACGAAGGGTCCGACCGCTGATTTCATCTCATCCTCATCTACAAAAGACGATCAACGCAGAAACCGCGGAGTCCGCAGAGAAATACCGGTGTGCTCAGCGTGCTCTGCGAATTCTGCGTTCAACGTCGTCGCTCTACGGAAACTTTCTAAAATACGGCACCGTCAACTGCAGCGTGAGCGCGACCACCCAGAAGCTCGCCGCCAGGAACGCGTATCCCGCGAACTTGGGCTGCTGGCTGCTGTAGCGCTTCACGTCGACCCGCCCCGCCGACCGCACGTCGATGTCCTTGATCGCGTTGAGCACCGCCTGCTCGTCGCCGGCGGGATAGAACTTGCCGCCGGTCGCCTCGATCGCCGGCTTCCAGATGTCGTCGGGCAGCACCGCGCCCAGCCCCTTGTTGTAGCTGGTGCGGATCATGTAAACCGGAATCTTGGTCTGCTTCGCGCCTTCCAGAATCTCGTTCACGTTCTTGCCGTGAATCGTGACCTGCGTGTCCTGGCCGTCGGTGAAGAGCAGCATCAGGTTGCCGGCCGCGTCGAGGAAGTCGAACGCCTTGAACAGCCCGGTCGCCTGCTCGATCGCCAGCCCGATCGTCGTGCCCTGATCCGGGAACTTCATGAACTCGGTCCAGTCGCCGATCAGGTTCAGGCTGAGCAGGATGTTGTCGTAGTCGCTGGTGAACGGCGTGACGACGTAGGCTTCGTCGCCGAATTCGATCAGCCCGATCAGGTCGTGGTACTTGCCGTTCATCCGCTGGCGGATGAACGTCTCCGCCGCGGCGACCGTCGTGAAGAACGTCGCCTCGTTCGGCGCCTTGGCGTTCAGGTGCGCGGCGGGAAAGCGCGCCATCATGCTCGACGAAGCGTCGATCATCAGCGCGATGCGGCGGCCCGGAAAGCTGACCTGCTCGTGGGTCAGCGACGAGTACGGATCGGCGAAGGCGAGCACGAAGAACGGCAGCCCGGCCAGGAACAGGATCAGCGCGCCGTGGCGGACGATCGACATCCACGATCCGCCGCTCCAGTCGAGCACCGCCGGCAGGGCGACCTGGGTGCGCCCCGCCTTGTTGCGGGTCAGCGCCCGGCCGACCAGGACCGCCATTGCCAGCCCGATCAGCACGACCATCGCGATGATCGAGTCGTCGCGGTGCGTGAACAGCAGGTCGGCCGTCCGCGCGTTGCGCCACTCGAAGATCACGTCCCGGATGACGGCCGGGACCTGGGTTATCGGGACCACGCGCGGTTGTCCAGCTCCGTGCCTGCGCGGCGCACCGCGAGCCGCTTCATGAACCACAACTGCTCGAACTTCATGCGGCGGAGCACCTGCTTCGAGGTGGCGAGCGCTTCGTCGAGCGCCGAGTCGTCCAGTGCGCCTTCACGGCTGAAGGTCGCCACCGTGAACGTCGCGAGCGCGCGCGACAGCGACTCGAGCAGCGCGGTGCGGGCCGGTGTGGTGCCGGGGCGGGCGAGCAGGCGGCTGATGGTCTGCGGCGTCACCGCGCCGGAGACCGCAATCCGCTTGCTGCGCGGCCAGCCGGTCTTGAGAATCAGGCGGCCCGGCTCCGCGGTCTCGCCGCCGTCGGCGAGCAGCCGGCTGGCGGGCATCTGGCTGACCGGGCGGCCGATCGCGTAGGTGGCGGCGATGCGCAGCGCGCCGGTCGCGCGGCTGGCCAGCTCCGGCGTCCAGCTGCCGGCGTCGCGATCGCGCTGCACCGAGGAGAGCTCACGCCCCACGCCGCTCAGAATCGCCCGGTCGCTGATCAAGCGTTCGCTGACGACCGCCGGCTTGCGGTAGCGCTGGAACAGACGCACCAGACCAAGAATCGCCATCAGCCCGGCCAGCACGAAGAGGACGCTGCCGATCACGGTGAAGAGATTGGCGCGAAACGCGCGCTGGTCGAGATCGCCGAAGGTGTCGCTCGCCGAGGTGTCGCGGATGTCGGCGGCGTCGGCGGGCACCAGCGACAGCACGCGCATCGACTGCGCCGGCATCACGTAGGTCTGGTCGCGCCCCTGCAGCGACGTCTTCTGGCCGACCTTGCTCTGGACGCGGTAGCTGATTTTCGTCTCGGGCAGCGCGACGTCCTTGCCGAACATGCCGTCGGCAATCAGCCGGAGCCGGTACTCGTACTGGAAGAAGCGGCGCTGGTCGGTGCGCAGGTCCGCGCCGTGGGTGCCGCCGAGCACCTCGAACGGCGCGAACTGCACCACCGACGGCTCCAGCCGGGTCTGGTCCACGACCACCGTCACATCGTCGGTCTCGAGGACCGCGCAGGTGAGGACGACGGCGAACGGTTCGCCGACGCGGACGGCGCCGGCGCTGGTGCGCCACCAGCACTGCAGCGGATCGGTCTGGACGGTTTGGGCCGCGGCGCCGGTGACGGCGGCGGCAGCGAGCATCAACGCGAACACAAGCTTCTTCATGAGCCCTCGCGGGCGGACACATGGGTCCGCCCCTACCTATCTATCTCGTGGGGGCCGACCCGTGTGTCGGCCCTTTGCCTTCACCACGAAAATCACGAAACATCAGGACTCACGAAACGCACGAAACAAAACCAACGTTTCTTTTCGTGTTTTTCGTGCCGTTCTCTTTCGTGCCTTTCGTGGTTCGTCTGTCCTACGCCGCTACGTCTGTCTTTGCCGACGGACACGCGGGTCCGCCGCTACACCTGCTCTGGCCGGCGGACACGCGGGTCCGCCGCTACGCCTCTATCTCGTAGGGGCCGACCTGTGTGTCGGCCCGCTCCTACGCCGCTTTTCTCAGTCGCCGTTCCGCAATGAACTCACTCAGCGCGATCGCGGTCTGCAACTCGTCGACGCCGATGCGCAGGACGTCGAGGTCGTTGTCCTTGGCCATCCGCGCGACCTCGTCCTGCCAGGTCCGCGTCCGCGCGGACAGCGTGCGGAGGGCGCCGCGCGACATCACCTTCGATCGCCCGGTTTCCACGTCGAACGCCTCGATCCAGCCGGCCGACACCGACGGCAGCTCGAACGCGAAGGCGCTGTCGATGAGCACGATGAAGACATCGTGCGCCGAGTTGAGCTGGCCGAGCTCCTTCATGATCGCGCCCGCATCGTCGAACAGGAAGTCGGAAATCACCGGCACCATCGTCGTCTTCCGCATGAAGCCGGCGAGCGACATGCTCAGGCTGTCGGAGCGCTTCAGCGGCTGCAGCCCGGTGCCGAACTGGTAGGCGTCGAGCGTGTGGATCACCTGGTTCTTGCCGACGCGGGGACGGATCGCGGCGAGCTGTTCGAACTTCGCGTCGAAGGTGATGAGGCCGAACAGGTCCTGGAAGAACACCGCCGACATGCCGATGGTGCCGATCGTCCGCGCGATCGCCGCGGCGATCGGGACGCCGTCGATGCCGCAGCGGGTCGAGAGCGAGGCGTCGGCGATCGCCACGACCGTCGCCGTGCTGCGCTGCTCGTAGTCGCGGACGATCATCGGGCTGAAGTTGGTGAGCGTGGACTGCGCCCAGTCGATGTTGGAGGTGCGGTCGCCCGGCTGCCAGTCGCGCAGCCCGACGAAGTCGAAGCCCGATCCGGTGAAGAGGCTGCGATGCTCGCCGATCGTGAACTCGCGCATGCGGCGCATGATGAGGAGCTCGATCTCGGTGAGCTCCGACAGATTCACGAACGGCTCGACATCGGTCTCGCGGGTCCTCATTGGCGTGCCCGCCAGATCGCGGAGGAGGCAGAGGACACCGAGAGGAACGAGCCACCGAGACACGGAGACACTGAGTAACAGAGATCTAAAGCACTCTGTGTCTCGGTGTCTCGGCGGCGTGTTTCTCCGTGCGCTCCGTAGCCTCTGCGTCCTTGACCCATTACGGAACCGCCACTCTCTCGATCACGTCCGCGATGACGCTGTCGGTGGTCAGGCCGTGGCTGGCGGCGTGGGGGCCCAGCCAGAGGCGATGGCCCAGCACGTAGACCGCGAGGTCCTGGATGTCCTCCGGGTAGACCTCGGTCCGCTTGCGCACCAGCAGCGCCCAGACCTTGGCCAGGCGGCCCCAGCAGATGATCGCGCGCGGCGAGGCGCCGAGGTCGACGCCGTGCTCGACCAGCTCGGAGGGCGAGTGCACGTGCCAGTCGGTGTCCGGATTGTAGGGCCGCGTGGCCGCGACCAGGCGCTGGATGTACATCCCGAGCTTCGGGTGCATGAAGACGTGCTCGCTGATCGACGAGCGCAGCTGGATGATCCGCTCCTTGGACATCAGCTCGCTGAGGCGCACGCTCTTGAAGTCGAAGTGCACCAGCTTGGCTTCCTCCTCGGGCGGCAGGTAGCCGATGTTCACCATGATGGCGAACCGGTCGGTGGCCGCCTCCGAGAGGGGAAAGGTGCCCTGGCCGAGTTCGACCGGGTTCATCGTCGCGATCGCGAAGCTGAACGCCGGCAGCTCGAAGGTGGTCTTGCCGACGGTGACCGTCCGATCCTGGAGCGCTTCGAGGAACGCGCTCTGCGACTTGAGCGGGATGCGGTTGATCTCGTCGAGGAGGATGACCTCTGCCTCCGCCAGCGGACCGAATTCGGTCATGAGCTCGCCGGTGGCCGGATTGATCATCTGGAAGCCGACGACTTCGGTCGGCTGCAGGTCCGCGCGCCCTTGAATGCGCACGAACTTCGCGTTGCTGATGGCCGCGAGGATGACGCCGAAGAACGTCTTGCCGACGCCCGGGACGCCGCGCAACAACAGGTTGCCGGCGTTGACCTGACGCTGTTCCTTCTTGTCGTACGAGGTCGGGATCTCCGACATCAGCACGACGTTGGCGAGCGCTTTGGCGGTGTCGTAGCCGACGAGCGCCTTTCCGCCTTCCGCGACGATCGATTCGTGGAACCCGATGGCTTGTTCGAGGTCAGGATGCATCAAATGGGAGTGTCATCTTACTTGATAGAATACCGTCCGTGAACAAAGTGCTGGCGAGCGCCGCGGAGGCGGTCGAGCGCATCCCGGACGGAGCGACAATATTGATGGGCGGCTTCGGGCTGTGCGGCATCCCGGAGACGCTGATCGCCGCCCTGCGGGCGCGCGGGACCAAGGGGCTGACCGTCATCAGCAACAACGCCGGCATCGACGATTTCGGCATCGGCGTGCTCCTCCGGGCGCGGCAGGTGCGCAAGATGATTTCGACGTATGTGGGGGAGAACAAGGAGTTCGAGCGCCAGTTCCTGACCGGGGAACTGGAGGTCGAGCTCGTGCCCCAGGGCACCTTCGCGGAGCGAATCCGGGCAGGAGGCGCCGGCATCGGCGGATTCTTTACGCCGACCGGTTATGGGACGCTTGTCTCCGAAGGTAAAGAAACCCGCATCATCGACGGCAAGCCCTACGTCCTCGAGTCGCCGCTCAAGGCTGATTTCGCCTTCGTGAAGGCCTGGAGAGGCGACCGCGCCGGCAATCTCGTCTACCGGAAGACCGCGCGCAACTTCAACCCGGTGATGGCGACCGCCGCCGCGGTGACGATCGCCGAGGTCGAGCACCTGGTCGAGCCGGGGGAGCTGGACCCCGATCAGGTCGTCACGCCGGGGATCTTCGTCCGCTACATCCTCGAAGGCACGCATTACGAAAAGCGGATTGAAAAGCGGACCGTCAGGGACCAGGGAACAGGGATCGGGGATCAGCGGTAATGGATGTCCGCGAACGAATCGTCAAACGGGTCGCACGGGAGCTGAAGGATGGTGACTACGTCAATCTCGGCATCGGCATGCCGACGCTGGTCGCGAACCACATCCCGCCGGGTGTGAACATCACCCTGCATTCCGAAAACGGCCTGCTCGGCATCGGACCGTTTCCCACCGATGAGGAAGTCGATCCGGACTTGATCAACGCGGGCAAGGAGACGGTGACCGAAACGCCCGGCTGCTCCTACTTCAGCAGCGCCGACTCGTTCGCGATGGTGCGCGGCGGGCACATCGACCTCACGGTTCTCGGCGCGCTGCAGGTGGATCAGGAGGGCAACCTCGCCAACTGGATGATCCCCGGCAAGATGGTGAAGGGGATGGGCGGGGCGATGGATCTGGTCGCCGGCGCGAAGAAGGTCGTGATCGCGATGGAGCACGCGACCCGGGATGGCGGCCACAAGATCCTGACGCGCTGCACGCTGCCGTTCACCGGCTTGAAGGTCGTCAACCTGATCATCACCGAGCTGGCGGTGATCGAAGTCACGCCGCGCGGGCTGCTGCTGAAGGAGATCGCCTCGGACACCACGATCGAAGCGGTCCGTCAGGCCACCGGAGCGGACCTCATCATCGACGGCACGCCTCTGGTGTTCTGACCCCTACGCCGGTGCTGCGTATTTCGCGAGCAGCCGGCGCGCGATGAGCAGGCGCACGATTTCTCCGGTGCCGCCGCCAATCAGCGTCAACGGAGCGTCGCGATAGTACCGTTCGACGGGGAAGTCCTTCGAATAGCCGTTGCCGCCGAGGATCTTCATCGCCTCGAGGCTCGTCTCGACCGCTGTCTCGCTGGCAAACACCTTGGCCATCGCCACCTCGAGGTCGCAGCGCTGGCCCCGGTCCTTCTTCTCGGCCGCCGAGTAGGTGAGCAGGCGCGTGGCCTCGATCCGCGTCGCCATGTCGGCCAGCTTCAACTGGATCGCCTGATGCTCGGCGATCGGCTTGCCGAAGGTCACGCGTTGCTGCGCATACGCAATCGCATCCTCGAACGCCGCCCGCGCCAGCCCCAAAGCCCTCGCCGCCAGGTTCAGGCGCTCAGCTTCGAAGCCGGTCATCACTTGCGCGAACCCCTGCCCTTCGACGCCGCCGATCAGGTTCGCCGCGGGTACGGCGAAGTTCTCGAAATGGACTTCGCAGGTCTCGAGCCCGCGGTAGCCCAGCTTCGGGATGTCCCGTCCCACCGTGAGGCCGGGTTGCCCCTTCTGCGCGACGAATGCGCTGATGCCGCGGTGAGCCGGCTTCACGCTGGTGTCGGTTTTCGTCAGAACCAGAAACAGCTGCGCGTGCCTGGCGTTCGTGATCCACATCTTGGAGCCGTTGATGCGGTACACCTCGCCATCGCGCGTCGCGGTCGTCCGGAGGCTTTGCAGGTCGCTGCCGGCTTCCGTTTCCGACAGGCAGAGCGCGCCCCGGGCCTCGCCCTGCGCGAGCACCGGAAGAAAGCGCTGCTTCTGTTCCGGCGTACCGAAGGACTTCAGGATGTCGCAGAGCACCAGGTGCGTGGCGAGGATTCCCGACAGGCCGAGCCACGCGCGGGCCAGTTCCTCGAACACCGCGGCGAAGGTGGAGTAGCCGGCATCGGCTCCCCCGTACTCTTCGGGGATGTTCAGCCCGAACAATCCCAGCCGGCCCATCGTCGCAACCAGCGCCTCGGGATAGGTGTCGTGCCGTTCCATGTCGGACGCGACGGGACGGACTTCCCGCTCGACGAACTCGCGGACCGTCCGGACGATCAGGTCATGGTCGCTATTCACGGTCTCTTTTTACACTCTCTCGACGAAACGCCTCCGCTTTTTCTGACACGACGGACAACGCAGAACGCGCTGAACGCGCAGAAAACTTTTGGGTCTGCGTGTTCCGCGGATTCTGCGTCGATCGTCGTCTGAGAGCGACGATTTTCGGGGACTGCGGCCAACGGTGCCGGGAATCCGGCAGGCGAGGCAGGAGCGGGCGGATCACGACGATTGAACTGCGCCCGAGTGTGAAACAGTGGCATTCCGGGCCGGTGCGAACCTTGCAGTTCGTCAGGGAAATGCCTTATTCCCCCGCTATCGTCATGAACCGGGTAGCGCGCGGGATTCTGCTACCAACCGTTCTCTTACTCGTGTCGTGTGGCAGCAACCCGACTAGCCCCTCCTCGCCCAGCGTGACGCCTCCAGCCCCGACGCTGCCGACTGGGAGTCGCCTTGAAGTGCAGCCGCCCTTTTTCGTGTTCGTTGGTGAAGAAGATCAGGCTCGCGCGATCGCCTTTGTTCCTCTCCAGGCGGTTGACGTTTCGAGCCAATCCGAGTGGCAGTCCTCAAACCCGGGCGTGGTGTCGGTGAGTTCCACTGGACAAGTCATCGCGCGGAGTGTCGGTGTGACGCAGCTGACGGCGAAGTATCAAGGGCTGCTGGCGTCATCGGCCCTGGCCGTGTCGCAGGATTCGGATGTGCAGTCAGTCACGATCCAATCTTGCGGTGGCTCGATACTTGTCGGTATGACCAACGACTGCGCTGCGGTCGTTCGCGTGACAGGTGTATCGGTCCTTCAGAACATCGCCGACAAGGCGTCGTGGTCGTCGACAGATGCCAGCGTCGTCGCGGTGTCGGCTGGAGGGCATGTGCGCGCCGTGGCCCCGGGGCAGGCTCGTCTTTCCGCAACGTACCACGGGCAAATCGGAACGATGTCCTTCGTTGTGACGCAGGCTGAGCAAGATGCTCTCACCATCTCTGGCGGCTCCAGCACAGGCTTGTTCAGGCCCGGCAACACCGTCCGACTGGGCTTGGACGTCGTATACTCCGTGGTTTCAGCAAACACAGGTCAACTCGTCTTGCGGGCTTACGATCAGACGGCGCTTATCGGTGCGAGCGCCGTGACTTCAGTGCCGCGTGGCAGCAACAGCCTGTTTCTGAGTACCACGGTCACCATTCCGCCGAGCAGCACCCAAGTGTGCTGGGCCGCGTACCTGACGGTAGGGGGGAACACGTTCGTCTCCCCGGCAGATCCTCAAGACCCGCGGGGGGCTATTTGCGGCCGGGTTTCTCAGTAGGCGCGGCATCCCGACCCTGGGGTTCGAGTCCCTCGTTGTGCCGCTGACGGTTCCCGCCTACGATAGCGCCGCACCGCCGGCGTGGGTTCAGACAGGAAGGCTCAAATGCAGGCACCGTCCGAAGTGTTTGACGCGATCGTCGTCGGCTCCGGCATCTCGGGCGGGTGGGCGGCCAAGGAACTCACCGAGCGCGGTCTCCGCGTGCTCATGCTCGAGCGCGGCCGGGACGTCGAACACATCAAGGACTACACCAACGCGCGCAAGGCCCCGTGGGAATACCCGCATCGCGGCGGCCGCACGCACGCAATGGAAGAAGCGTACCCGGTCCTCAAGCGCGATTACCCGCTCAACGAAAAGAACCTCGAGTGGTGGGCGAACGAGAAGGACTCGCCTTACACCGAGGTCAAGCGGTTCGACTGGTACCGCGGCTATCACGTGGGTGGCCGCTCGCTCACCTGGGGGCGGCAGAGTTACCGGCTGAGCGACCTGGATTTCGAGGCGAACGCGAAGGAGGGGATCGCGATCGACTGGCCGATCCGGTACGCGGACCTCGCGCCCTGGTACGATCACGTCGAGCGCTTCGCGGGAGTCGCCGGATCGGTCGAAGGGCTGCCGCAGCTTCCCGACGGGCAGTTTCAGCCGGCGATGCCGCTCAATGTGGCGGAGGAGAGGATCGCCGGGCGCCTGGCGAAACAGTTCGGCGGCCGCCGCCGGCTCATTCCGGGCCGCGTGGCCAACCTGACGCGGCCGCTGCCGGGCCGCGGGCGATGCCAGTATCGCAACGCCTGCTGGCTCGGCTGCCCGTACGGCGCCTACTTCAGCTCGCAGTCGTCGACGCTACCGGCCGCGGCGGCCACGGGCCGTCTGACGCTCAAGACATTCCAGATCGTGACCGACGTGGTCTACGACGCCGGACGCAAGCGCGCCACCGGCGTGCGGGCGATCGACGCGGGGACCGGCGCGTCGACGGTGTACTCGGCAAAGGTCGTGTTCGTCTGCGCCTCGACGATCAACAGCACGTGGCTCCTCATGCGCTCGGCCCGCGACGTGTGGCCGGGCGGGCTCGGCAGCAGCTCCGGCGAGTTGGGCCACAACCTGATGGACCACCACTTCCGCCTTGGCGCCAATGGCGCGATCGACGATCTGCAGGATCGCAATGTGATCGGCGCACGGCCGACCGGCTTCTACATTCCGCGTTACCGTAATTTCTTCGGCGACAAGCGCGGCTACCTTCGCGGGTTCGGTTATCAGGGCAGCGCGAGCCGGCAGGGGTGGCAGCGCGCGGTCGCAGAGCTCGGGGTCGGCGGCGCCTTCAAGGACGAGATGGCGACCCCGGGCGCGTGGCAGATGGGCGCCACCGCATTCGGCGAGATGCTGCCGAACCACGCGAACAGGATCACCATCGACGAGACGAAGAAGGACAAGTGGGGCCTGCCTGTCGTCTCGATCGACTGCGCCACCGGCGAAAACGAGCGCCTGATGCGCACCGACATGATGAACGACATGGCCGAGATGCTCGAGGCGACCGGCGTCAAGGACGTGCGCGTCTACGACAACACCTCGTTCCCGGGCATGGGCATCCACGAAATGGGGACGGCGCGCATGGGCCGCGACGCGAAGACCTCGGTGTTGAACGCGCACAGCCAGGTGTGGGACTGCACCAACGTCTTCGTCACCGATGGGTCCGGCATGGTGTCGTCAGGATGCCAGAACCCCTCGCTCACCTACATGGCGCTCACGGCTCGCGCGGCGGCGTTCGCCGTCGACGAGCTCAAGCGCGGCAACCTGTGAGAAGGAGGCATCGATGACCGATCGCACAACCGTCCGTGTGACCAGGCGCGAGGCGGTGCAGCGCGTCGTGGCCCTCCTTGGTGGAGCGGCGCTCGCCGGTGGTGACCGGTTGTTGGCGTTCTCGTTCGAGCCCGCGGTCATCGAGCGAGTGATGGTGCAAGGCGCCGGCACCTTTGCGGCGACAGATGTGGCGTTGCTCGACGAGATCGCCGAGACCATCCTGCCGGAAACGTCGACGCCGGGCGCCAAGGCGGCTCAGGTCGGCGCGTTCATGGCGCTGATGGTCAGCGAGACGTATGACGAGCGCGAACGCCAGGTGTTTCAGCAGGGCCTGCGGCAGCTGGACGAAGCCTGCCGCCAGGCGCACGGGTCCTCGTTCATGCAGGCGTCCGCCGCCCAGCGGCTGTCGCTCGTGGAGGCGCTCGATCGCGAGCAACACGCCGTGATGGAGGATCGCGCGCCCAAGCGGCGCGTGCGCGCCCCGGCGGCCCCGTCCGCGAGCGACGAGCCCGCGCACTATTTTCGCCTGATGAAGGAGCTCACCTTGCTCGGCTACTTCACGTCGGAGATTGGCTGCACCAGGGCGATGCGTTACGTCGAGTCGCCCGGGCGCTTCGATCCCAACGCGCCCCACGCAGCGGGGGACAAATCCTGGGCGTCGCACGCCTGAGCACTGGCCGCGCATTTCCAGCCGCGGCCGGATCCGCCGGCGAAATAGCGGGTCGTCCTGCGCTAGCATCCACACATGCGAATGGTGCTGTCGGTGTGCGCCGCCGGCGTGGTGCTGGCGGCGGGTCTTCTCGCGCAGCCGGTGTTCAGCGGTCGCGAGATCTTTCCGCCCGAAGAGTTTGCCGCCAGACGGGCCAGGGTGATCGCGCAGATTGGCGACGGCGTGGCGATCGTCCTCGGCACGACCGAGCCGCCCGGCGAGATGCCGTTCCGGCAGAACAGCCAGTTCTTTTACCTGACCGGCGTGACCGAGCCGCGCGCGAGCGTGATCATCGACGGCCGCACCAAAACGACGACGGTGTTTCTCCAGCCGAAGACGGCCACGCAGGACAACAGCCAGTACGGGCCCGGCATGAGCCCGGGCGCCGGGGCGGCGACGGCGTTGGGCGTGGATGCAGCCGTCGATCGCGCGGAGTTCACGGCGGCCATCACCGCACTGGGGAAGGACAAGCGGACGATCCACACGCCGTTCGCCGCGGAGGTGCTCGGGAGTCAGAGCCAGGGCGATCCGACGCGGCTCTGGGCCACCAACCAGAAGGACCCGTGGGACGGACGGGACTCGCGCGAGATGACGTTCGTCTCGAAGCTCAAGACCGCCGCGCCCGGCTCGCGGATCGAGAACCTCGACCCGGTCGTCAACGCGCTGCGCGCGGTCAAGAGCGCGAGAGAGATCGCGGTGATCCGCGAGGCGACACGGGTCACCGGCGAGGCGATCCTCGCGGCGATGAAGGCGGCCAGGCCGGGCATGCACGAGTACGAGCTGCAGGCGAGCGCCGAATACGTGTTCAAGAAGAACGGTGCGCTCGGCGCCTCGTACTTTGCGCTCATCGCGACCGGCCGGAACACCTACTACACGCACTACAACCGCAACACGTCGGTGCTGGCCGACGGCGACCTCGTGCAGTTCGACTACGCGCCCGACTACAAGTACTACCAGTCGGATGTCACGCGCGTGTTCCCCGCCAACGGCAGGTTTACGCCGCGGCAGCGCGAGATGTACGGGATCTATCTCGAGCTCTATCAGGCGGTGCTGACGTCCATCCAGGTACACAGGACCCCAGCGGACTGCGTCAAGGGCGCGCTCGTGAAGATGGACGCCGCGATGGCGTCCTACACGTTCACCGACGGGCGCATCAAGGCCGCCGCAGCGAAAATGGTGGAAGGCTACCGTTCGCGGCAGGCCACCACCCGGAGCCTCGGCCACAACGTCGGCCTCGAAGTCCACGACGTCGGCGGGCTCCAGGCGGATACATTCGAGCCCGGCCGCGTCTTCACGATCGAACCGCAGTTCCGGATCGAGGAAGAACACCTCGGCATTCGGCTGGAGGACATGATCCTGATCACCGACAACGGTGTGGAGGTGCTGTCGGGCAGTCTGCCGATCACGGTGGCGGAGATCGAACAGGTGATGAAGCAGTAGTTGCGCAAAGGAGACTCCGTGCAGACCTATTCCAATTACATTGCCGGCGCCGACGTTCCTGCGGCGGACGGACGCACCTTCACCGCCTTCAATCCGACCACCGGCGGCGTGTGGGGCACCTTCGCGCTCGCGGGACCCGCCGAGGTCGATCGCGCGGTGAAGGCGGCGTCCGATGCGTTCCGCACCGGGCCGTGGGGCAGGCTGTCGCCGACCCGGCGCGGGCGGCTCCTGATGAAGTGGGGTGACGTGATCGCCGAGCACGCCGATCGCATCGCGACGATCGAAACCGAACAGAACGGCAAGCTCTTCGCCGAGATGCGCGCGCAGGC
>Ga0097621_100001644_pt1 | contig 15296 bp, 12 predicted proteins | sample KBSMisM72_FD_73165 | JGI IMG/M metagenome (GOLD analysis project Ga0097621, IMG submission 73165) | Miscanthus rhizosphere microbial communities from Kellogg Biological Station, Michigan, USA - KBS Miscanthus M7-2 (version 2) (version 2) | ecosystem: Host-associated > Plants > Roots >... | reverse complement strand
CGACGAAGACTATAACGGTTTTAAATAATTAACCGGCAAATCGTTTGAGTTGTGTGTTGCAACAGTTTTGTTGAAACAGTTTAAAACAAATAAAAAATAGAAATGAAAAAATCGATCCCGTTGCCGCTGATTCTTTTCCTGTTTATGATGACATTTTTTTCCAGTGAGAAGGTTGCAGCCCAGGAGAAAACGCAAATAGTGCGGCTGGCAAAATTAGTAATTGATTCTGCACAGTTAGAAAGCTATAATGCTTTGCTGAAGGAAGGAATTGAAACTGCTGTAAAGGTCGAACCGGGAGTACTGACTTTATATGCTGTTGCTGAAAAAAATAACCCCACTCATATCACCATCTTAGAAATATATGCTGATGCAGCTGCTTACAAAGCGCATGTGCAAACACCTCATTTTTTAAAATACAAGACCGGCACAAAGGACATGGTCAAGTCACTTGAACTGGTAGAAACTGTTCCGCTGATCCCCGGCATGAAGATAAAGTGAAGCAATAATTGCCTGTTGTTTGATTTTCCTAGATAGTTGTTTCTTTTTACAGGGGAACCGGAAAAGGGTTCAGTAATTTCTCAAAAAAGTTTGGCAACATTAATAACTAACATCATTGAATCCCCCGAAAAATACAGTCATGAAAACCTGGGCGTAAACAAACCCAATTCCTAATACATTTTATATCAAGTTAATTGATCCTGATTTTAAATATCCCTGTTTTTTGAAATCTGGCATAATATTTCCACATTAAAACCAGGATCATTTGTAGTTGCAATGGCGCATCGCCATGGTAATTATTTTTTGTAAAAAATTTCTTAACAGTTTAAATTTTATAAAATGAAAAAAGGAATCTTAGCAAAGGGGTTTATTTTGGCATTGGCCGGAATATTCATCACGTCAGCCATCCTGGCGCAGGATGATAAATCAAAGCGGCCCAGCCCGCCTGCCACCGCTACCGGTACAGTGAATGGAGCCACCATTACTATTAATTACAGCAGCCCGTATGTAAAAGGAAGAAAGATATGGGGAGAGCTGGTTCCGTACGATAAAGTTTGGCGGGCGGGAGCCAATGAAGCTACCCTATTTGAAACCAGCAAGGATATCAAAGTAGAAGGTAAAACACTGGCTGCCGGAAAGTACAGTTTGTATGCCATACCCGGGGAAAAGGAATGGACAATTATTTTAAATTCAGCAACGGGTCAGTGGGGAATCAACCGGGACGGAACAACAACGGAAGATGCTGCAAAAGATGTACTACGAGTAACAGTACCATCCAAAAAGTCAGCAAGCTTTAATGAACGGTTAAAGTATACAGTAGATGCTAAAGGTTTTGCGTTGCTGTGGGAAAATGTCGAAGTGCCCGTTTCAATAAAATAATTATTACCTAAACAGTTTCCGTTAAATGAAAGCCCAATATTGGGCTTTTGTTATTTTTATTGAAATTTCTTTTCATGCAAAATACTTTTATCGATTACGTTTACCTTGTCTTTATCATCATTGCATTGGTGATGCTGGCAAATAAGCTAAAACTGGCTTATCCAATTGTGCTGGTGTTGGGAGGACTGGCGCTGAGTTTCACCAAGACGTTTTCCAACATCACTATAGACCCGGAGCTGATCTTTTTTATTTTCCTTCCGCCGTTACTGTATGAAGCAGCCTGGCAAACATCCTGGAAAGAATTCTGGAAATGGAGGCGGGTGATCATGAGTTTTGCATTTCCCATTGTGATCCTGACCTCCTGCGTCGTTGCATTTGCAGCACATGCACTTATTCCCGGATTTACCCTGGCGCTTGGCTTTTTGTTAGGCGGTATTGTATCTCCACCCGACGCTATTTCAGCAACCACCATTATGCGGCAGGTAAAAGTTCCTAAGATACTCGTAAGCGTTATTGAAGGTGAAAGCCTGCTGAATGATGCAGCTTCTTTGATCGTGTTTCGTTTTGCCTTGGTTGCAGTTATCACGGGGCAGTTTCATTTTGCACAAGCCGCCGGTAGTTTTTTCCTGGTGATCATTATGGGAACGCTGATCGGAATTGCGACAGGGTATATTTTCTATGGTATTTACCGATGGCTCCCCACCACGCCCAGCATTGAAATTGTACTGAGTTTTTTGGCACCTTATTGCATGTATTATTTTGCAGAGCGTTTTCATTTTTCAGGAGTGCTGGCAGTAGTGGCGGGTGGCTTGCTGTTATCTAACAAACTAGACAGCATGCTCAGCTACCAGGGGCGTGTGCAGGGATACAATGTATGGTCCACTATTGGCTTTGTTCTCAATGGCATCGTGTTTCTATTAATAGGGCTTCAGCTGCCGTTAATTACCAGTAAGGTGGAAGAGGTGAGCCTGTGGCAGGCAATAGGGTATGGGGCAGCGATTTCTTTTGTATTGATCGTAGCAAGATTGCTGAGTACATTGGGTGCGGCTGTTTTTACAAAGTTTATAGGACGTTTTATTACGGTTGCCGACCGAAACCCCGGGTGGAGAATTCCGGTGATCTTTGGATGGGCCGGAATGCGTGGTGTGGTTTCGTTGGCCGCTGCATTATCCATTCCTGTTTTTATCCAGGGAGATCAACCTTTTCCTTACCGCAATTTGATACTCATTATTACTTTCATCGTTATCCTGGTTACGCTGGTATTCCAGGGACTAACGCTGCCCTGGCTTATCCGGAAAGTACATCCCACGGATAAATTCGCTGTTATACCAGAGCATGAACAGGAGAAGATAATTCAAAAGAAAATGGCACATTATTCCCTTAAATATATAGAAGAAAAATACGGAGCCGATTGGCTGAAAAATGAACACTTACAAAGTCTTCGATTAAGGCTCACGACAGAATTAAATTTTTTTAGCAGGGAATTGGAAGAAGAAAACAATACACAAGCCAATTCATTAAAAGAATATCAACGCATTTACCTGGAAATATTAGAAAAACAGCGAAGCTTGCTGAATAAGATCAACCACCATGCTGAATTTGATGAAGACCTGGTGAGGAAATATCTATCACTGGTCGACCTTGAAGAATTCAAGACCCGGGAAAAACAACTGCATTGAAATGGCTTATCCATTTTCATAATGGTGTGAGTTGTTTCCTGCTTTTTGAAACTTTAATAATTTATTGAAAATTTTTTTGCAGTATTATTTAAATATCACCGTTCCGATCTTATTGGTTAGTTCCATCTCCATTTGTTTTAAATGCTGGTGCACCTGCAATAGTTCGATTTGTTCAGCGGCAGTATGGCTTTTTTCAAGGTCACGCTGGTTCTCATCCATCATGCGCTTTATTTTTCGCAGCTTGAGATAATTGAGGATAGACGAAAATTCTTCCTTGTACAAATCTTCTGGCCGGATAATTTTACCTTCAAAAACCCTGTCCCAGTTAATACTCAGTTCTTCATTATTATCCAGTATTTTAACGTCTAAAGAATTGATGATAAAACCTTCGCTGTACAAAAAACTTCTTAACGTGGGTTCTTTGCCCTGGTTATAAAAATCTTTATAACTTTTTATAAGCTCTGTCAATTTTTTGTTGTCAAATAATTCATCCAGCCCGTTGGCTTCAATTTCTTTAAAAGCATGATCTGCCAAAGCCTGGTCTTCATCCCAGGGTTTTAATCCATACTCCAGCAGGATCCTTACCAATGCTCTTTCATGCTGTTCCTCTTTGTTCAGTAACGCAACAGCATCTTCTTCTATTCCATAATCCACACCCGGTTGTTCGGATGCCATGGACTGGTTGTAGTTGTCATCCGCTTCCTGCCTGGTTATCCTGTTTTCTTCTTTGTTTATTTTATCCCGGATGAATTTATTCACCAAAGCATGCAAACCGCTTTCTTCAATTTTCAGCAACTCTGCACACTGCTTGATATAATCCTGCTGCTTGGTAAAATCTTCCGCTTTATTGATCTTGGAAATGGTTTCTGCTACCTGGTTTACCAGCGCAGATTTTTTGGTGGAGTCGTTGGCAGCATCTTTTAAAGAAACTTCCAGTTGAAAAAGAATAAAGTCTTTTTTATTATCCGCAATAAAATCTTTGAATGCAGCAGCACCTACTTTGTTTACATAACTGTCAGGGTCTTCATTATCCGGTATCAATACCAGCTTTACATTCAAGCCTGCTTCAAAGGCAAGGTCCATTCCACGCAGGGCAGCTTTGATACCGGCACTGTCACCATCATAAATAATCGTAAGGTTATCGGTGTATTTTTTTACCAGCCGAAGTTGATCCGGTGTAAGGGAGGTTCCTCCACTAGCAACTACATTTTCAATGCCGGCCTGGTGTAAAGAAATGACATCGGTATAGCCTTCCACCAGCAAACATTCATCTGCTTTGTCAATGGCCATCCTCGCAAAATAACTACCATACAGCAATTTGCTTTTTACGTAGATATCATTTTCGGGCGTGTTGATGTATTTAGGCGCCCGGTCGTTTGTCTTTAATATCCTGGCGCCAAATCCCAATACTTTACCACTCTGGTTATGTACCGGGAAAATGATCCTGCCGCGGTAGTTGTCCATTGGTCTGCCATCTCTTACTGTAACCAGGCCGCTTTTTTGAAGCAGCTCAATATTGTATTGAGCATTGAGCGCCGCAATGGTAAAACTGTCTCTTGCCTCAGGGTTAAAACCTAGTTGGAATTTTTTGATGATCTCTTCTTTGAAACCTCTTTCCTGCAGGTAACTCAAACCAATATCCTGTCCTTCTTCGGTATTGAACAAATAATTACTGAAAAATTTTTGCGCAAAATGGTTGATGATATACAGACTGTCTGCTGCCTGTTGCTGCAGCTTTTGTTCAGGAGTAGTTTCCGTTTCTTCAATCTCTACATTGTATTTGTTGGCCAGCCACCGCAGGGCTTCCACGTAGCTGTATTTTTCCAGTTCCATTAAAAACCCAATGGAATTGCCACTGCGGCCACAGCCAAAGCATTTGTAAATTTCTTTAGCCGGCGATACGGTAAAAGATGGGCTCTTTTCATTGTGAAAAGGGCAGAGCCCCAGGTAATTGGTACCCCGCTTTTTCAGTTTAACAAAAGAACCCACTATTTCCACAATATCAATGCGGCTGAGGATCTGCTGTATAGTATTCTGTGATATCAATGGTTGCTGCTAAATTTCCCGGCAAATGTAATCAATAGTGAACAGCAGAAAATTTGCTGTTTTTATTTTTTAATTCCTCCTTTGCATTTGCTTCCTTTTCTGGCATGGTTTATGAAAAATATGGTTGGTTTTTTACCTGAATTGGAAACAAACCAATACCTTTAAACGCTAAAAATAAATTAATTACAAATTACTTAAAATGAAGAAGCTTTCCTTACTTGCCATCCTTGTTGCAACCACCTGTTTTGCGTTTGCCCAGGATATTGAACAGATAAAAACCTTTGCTTTATTGGGACAAACCCAAAAGGGGAAAGAAGCAGTGGATAAATTCCTCGCAGTTGAAAAAAATTCTAAAAAGCCAGAAGCCTGGTTTTATAAAGGATACTTGTATAACCAGGGCTCCAAGGACTCCTCCAAAACCCTGGCTGAAAATATGGCCATCAAAAATGAATCATTTGATGCCTTTAAAAAATACCGGGAGCTGGATCCAAAAAGTGGTTTGCTGACCGAACAAAACAACAGCCCGTTATTTGATTTGTATGTTGGGTACTCCACAGAAATTGGTGTAGTGGCGTACAATAAGAAAGACCAGAATACTGCTTTTGAAGGTTTTAAAAGAGCGCTGGATGTACATGATTACATTTACTCCAATAATTTAACCGGGGCTAATGGGTATAAGTTTTCCGCTTTGGATACCACGCTGGTTACTTATGCTGCCATTGCTGCTTACGAGGCAAAAAGGCCTGATGACGGGGCTATCTATTACAAAAAACTGGCAGATGCCAATGTATCTGATCCGCAGTATTTAGATGTTTACCAGGTGCTGGCAGATTATTACAGAACAAAAAAAGATAAAGCTTCTTTTGATGATATCCTTGCAAAAGGGAGAAAATTTTATCCTACCAATGAAGAGTACTGGATGGCGCTGGAAGTGGATTATGCAACGCAGGGTGTGGGTAAACCTGCCGTGTTCGCAAAATATGATGAGTTGATGGCGCTTCATCCAAACAACTATATCCTGTCTTACAATTACGGGGTGGAATTGTACCAGTATATTTATTCTGACTCAGTAAAAGCTGCTGATGTAAATCAATACAAAGACAAACTGGTGGAGGTGATGAAAAAAGCTGTTGCAGCAAAATCAACAGTAGAAGCTAATTTTTTACTGGCCAATTTCCTGTACAATAATTCAATTGATGTTGCTGAAGAAGCAAGAAAAATAAAGGGTACCAAGCCGGAAGATGTTAAAAAGAAGAAGGACCTGACTACAGCATCCAATAAGTCTATGGAAGATGCTATTCCTTATGCACTGGCTGTTGAGCCGGCATTTACGGCTATAGCCAAACCTAAAAATTCAGAGAAAGTGAATTATAAGCAATCGCTGGTAATTTTAAAGAATATTTATGAAGCGAAAAAAGATGTCGCTAAAACGGCCGAATACGATAAGAAAGTAAAAGCAGCGGAATAATTCTGTCTGCATGGATAAAAAAGCAGCGCAATAATCTTGCGCTGCTTTTTTATTTATAAAAAGGGGCCGCAAAAATGCAGCCCCTCAGAAAGCAAAAAACGGAGAATGTTATCCATTTTTTTGCATGGAAGAAGATCACAAGGGCTGAGCCAACAGCATTGTTGCCGAATGGCATCCTGTTGATAAGAATCATTTTTGCCTGTAGTCATTCACTTTTTTAATATACGGTGAATCATTTTAAAAGAAGACCAACACTAACTTCGGGTAAAAAGTTGACGTATTGGCCTTGTTGATGAAATGGTTTCCAGGGTTATTTTTTACTTTTTTGCACCAAGAGAAAAGTTATAGCCAAGATGAACCCCGATATAACCGACATTGTCTCCCTCCACACTGCCGCTTTGATAACGCACGCCAATGTCTATATTGTTTTTTGCAAATCCAACACCGGCAGAATAGGTGAAAGCTCCGGTTGAACTGGAGATGGTTGCTCCATCAAATTTGATTTTTGCTATATAAACGCCATAACCGACCTGCGGCTCGATATAAAGACCGCCCATGGAAAGCCGGTAGCCCGCCAATATAGGAACAATAGCCGCAGAAGCACTGCCTTCAGTAGTGTTTCCCTCGGCCTGAAAATTAACATAGCCTGTTGTAACAGTTACCTGGCCTGTGTTGCCAACGCCGAAGAGGCCCCTGATGGTACCGCCAAAACCGGTGTTGATCCCGTCTTTAAAACTCCCTGTAGGAAATCCTACTTCTGCAGCTATGCCAATTTGGTTGTTTCCCTTTTGTGCTTTCACAGAAAAAAGCACAGCGAGTAACAGTGAAGCAGATAAAAATAACTTTTTCATTTTTTTTAGTTTTGTTTTTTAACGCCTACTCTTGCTGGTTTTCGGCATCCCCGTTTTTATTGAAAGCTTTCTGAAACAAAACTAACAGGCAGGCGGATGAAGTTAAAATTGATAAATGGGCGCCGGCAATGCTTAGTGTTGAAATTTAATAAGTATTGTCATTAACAATTCAATTGCTTCGGATTTTTTGCTAATGCGGGTAGTTTTATTAAATGTGGTTGCAGTTTTCCCTAACAATTATTCAGCAATTATGGAAAATCCGTAAATTTATTTTGAAATGACCAATCTAAACCTGCAACAAGAATTATTCAGTTACATTAAAACAGCGTTGCCGCCTCATATTGCCATGGTAGACGCTATTGCAGACCTGCTTGACATCAGCCATGATAGCGTGTACAGGAGGATGAGAGGTGAAAAGCCCATTACCCTGGACGAATTAAAAATGCTTTGTGAGCATTTTAATATTTCACTTGACCAGGCCATGCAATTAAAATCCAATACGATTGTGTTTAAAGATTATGATGTAGATGGTACACCGATGGATTTTCAACAGTACCTGCAGGGGTTATTGCTCCAGTTAAAATATATCAACCAGTTTGAGCACAAAGAGTTGCTTTTCCTGGCCAAGGATATTCCGCCCTTTCACTTTTTTTTATCAGAAGAACTGGCTGCTTTTAAATCATTTTTTTTTGAAAAAAGTATTTTAAATAATCCAGCCTTCAGCGGTAAAGGTTTTAGCATAAAAAATTTTGACGCTTCTGTTTATTATGCGACCGGCAAACAAATCCTGGATACGTACAATTCTTTTGAATCTGTGGAATTATGGAACTATGAAAGTATTAACAGCACGATGCTGCAAATTCAATATTACCAGGAGGCAGGGATTTTTGAAAGCAAAGAAGATATGAATGCCGTGATAAACGCCTGTGATAAAATGCTGGAGCACCTGCAAAAGCAGGTAGAAAAAGGCTGTAAATTTAGTATAGGCGCACCTGATAGTGCTTACAGGGCACCGATCAAGTTTTATATTAATGAACTGATACTCGGTAACAACAGCATTATGGTAGAGCTCAATGGAAATAAACTTGCTTTTATTAATCATGTTGTTTTAAAATATATCAGTACCAATGATAAAAAATTTACCGAGAAGATGTTTAATAATTTTAATAACCTGGCAAGCAGGTCCACACTCATTAGTGGCACTGGCGAAAGAGACAGGAATAAATTTTTTAAGCAGTTAAGAGAAAGAGTGATGTCATTGAAGAAATAACCTATGAGTGAAAGTAAAAAGATTCGGCTGGTTGAATGTCCCCGTGATGCAATGCAGGGTTGGAAGCATATCATACCAACCGAAAAAAAGATCAGTTATATTAATGCCTTATTGAAAGTTGGATTTGATACGATTGATTTTGGAAGTTTTGTATCACCAAAAGCCATTCCGCAAATGGCGGATACAAAAACAGTGATCCCGAAGCTGGATTTGAGTAACAGTCAATCAAAATTATTAGCCATTGTTGCGAATGTCCGCGGTGCTGAAGAAGCGGTGGTATTTGATGAGATCAGCTGTCTCGGTTTTCCTTTTTCTATCTCTCCAACATTTCAGTTGCGCAATACCAACAGCAGCATCCGGGGATCCCTGGAAAGAGTAGCCGAGATACAAAATCTTTGCATCAAAAACCGCAAACAACTGGTTGTATATATATCCATGGGTTTTGGTAATCCGTATGGAGATGAATACAATGAGGCCATCGTAATGCAATGGGTAGATAAAATGGTAGAGCTGGAAATAGAGATCATCTCTGTTGCGGATACAGTAGGGCTGGCCACTGCAGAGCAGGTATCATCTATTTTAAAAGTATTAATACCTGCTTACCGCAATACGGAAATAGGTGTGCATTTGCATTCAACCATTGCTAACTGGAGGGAAAAAACTGCTGCAGCAGTAGATGCAGGATGCAAAAGATTCGACGGCGCTATTAAAGGCATTGGAGGCTGCCCAATGGCCGGGGATGAACTGGTAGGTAATATGGATACAGAATTATTGATCCCTTACTTCGATGAAGCAGGGATACTTAATAATATCGATTTAGAGGCCTTCAAAAAATGCAGCTTCATGGCATCCGAGATATTTGTGTAACACGTGTATTTATTTTCATCTCCCGGGATATTTATCCCTGTTAATTCGTATAAATTAATTTAATTAGTGTAATATAAAGTGTAAACGCAGCGTATGGAATTCAGATTAGAATTTACTCCCAGGCCTTTCCCTTCCAGGATCAGTCATCAGCACCCATTGTTTTTGATTGGTTCCTGCTTTACTGAAAATATTGGTAGTAAATTAAAACAACTGAAGTTTTCTGTTTTAGAAAACCCAAATGGTATATTATTTAATCCTGTTAGCATTATAAAGTCGCTGGGTTCTTATATTGAGAACAGGCAATATAAAGAGGCGGATTTATTTTATCAAAATGAAAGCTGGAACAGTTGGGAACATCATAGCCGTTTTTCTCATCCAGATAAAAATACCTGCCTGCAAATGATCAATCAGTCGCAGCAGGCAGCCCATCAATTTTTAAAAAAGGCCGATTGGCTTTTGATAACCGTAGGTTCTGCCTTTGTGTATGAAATTCAAACCTCAACCGGCACCCTTGCCGAACCCGGCAGCAATGTGGTGGCTAATTGCCATAAGGTACCGACAGATAAATTTCATAAAAGATTGTTGAGTGCTGCAGAAATAACAACAGTATTTAAAACGTTGCTGGATAAAATAGCTGTTTTCAATCCAGCAGTTAAGATCATTTTTACCATTAGCCCGGTAAGACATTTAAGAGAGGGTTTTGTTGAGAATAACCGCAGTAAAGCTACACTGATACAGGCGATACATGCGCTGGTTGATGAGCATGAACAACTGCTTTATTTCCCTGCTTACGAACTGGTAATTGACGACCTGAGAGATTACCGTTTTTATGCAGAGGATATGGTACATCCTAACTATGCCGCAACCAATTATGTGTGGGAAAAATTTGTCGCTACGGCTGTAGACGAATCCTCACAGCAATTAATGAAAGAGATCAACCTTATCAATGCCGCCATCAATCATAAACCATTTAACCCAACCTCAGATGCGCACAAAAAATTTCTAAAGGTCAATGCTGAAAAATTAGCCCAGCTTAGAGCACAACTTCCCTATGTTGATTTTTCTGCCGAGGAGCGCTATTTTACCAGTTGAAAAACTGAATGTTCAATTCTTATTCCAAATGAAAAATAAGACTATGTTTAATTGAATTTAACAGCAGTAGTTTAAGCCACTCAGGAGTGTTCACTGATCCCGGGACGTAATCCACGATCCAGTGAAAAGTAGCCCCCGCCTTCTACGGAGAAAAAACATAAGAGCAATAGAATAATGATGGAGAAAGGGAGGTCCGTACCGCCGGAAAAAAAGCCTTCCCTGGTGTTGACCAAAAAAACGGCGCCCAGCAAAATAGGAATTTGAACGAGGCAAAAAAAGCGGGTAAATAAGCCGGCAATAATTAAGGCACCGCCCAGCAAATGTATAATTGGTATGAATGTGCCGAGCCATGTAAAGCGGGAGAGCAGAGTACTTCCTGCCAATAACCGGTCCAGTAAAATACTGTTTTGAATAAATTGTATGCCTTTAATAAACAGGCAAAGACCAAGACCTGCCCGAAGAACTACTAGCCACTTTGGATTGTGCTTTTCGCTCCAGGATGCTATTTGCTGAAAAACCCCCATTGCGCAAGGTTTAAATCGTAAAGAACCGGTATAAAACTAAAAAATATTAATGGCAATTCAAATCAATTAGGGGAAGATTTTTCAAAATAATTATATGATTTACCGGGCGTTAATACTTAACAAGTTGTCCTGCCTTTTTATTTTAACTAAATATTAAGCTGACCCTTTTTACAACACATCATTCGCAGGTTATTTCTGAAATAAAAAAGAGGCTGCATTTTTGTACAGCCTCTTTTTGTTTACGGTATATTTTTATTTCCCGATCATGAGTTTGGCCATTTGTATAATTGACCCGGTTTGTATCTTAATAAAATACATTCCATTTGGTAGATTGCCTGCATCTAATTTCCAGGAATTGTCTCCGGCATTCACTCCAAGGCTTTTGGTTAAGACCACTGAACCTGTTTGATTGATGACAGAAATGGTTGCCTTGCCGGCTGCATCAGCATTAAAGGCCATATTTACCATATTCCTGGCAGGATTCGGTGATACTGAAAATTTGGTGCTAAAGTATGGTACATCTCCACCTGCATTCCTGGAAGCAGTTCCTGTTTGTACCTTTAAAGTATAACAACTACTGGCACTGAATGCTCCATTGTTTCTTGGATACACCCTTACATAACAAGTACCTGCTGTTACCGTGCTGTTGATGGTTTCATTAGCAGTGCCGCTATTGGTTGACGATTGCAATACAGCACCACTGTTATTTAATAGATCCAGCTGGTAGTCTGCAGGTAATGTCGTTAATGATAAAGTGATGGCGCCGCCTGTTGTGACAACGAATTTGTAATAATCAATATCACCCCTCACATTTATTAAGCCATTCACATCCGTATTCAAAGGTATGGCTGCGGCGCCTGCAGTAGTTCCATTTGTGCTTACATCATAAGTGCCAGGGCAAACAACTGTTGCACCTGCAGTGGTAAATTGTGCCTGCACATAAGTTCCGGTTCCGGCGGGGCAGGTTGCCCTCACTCTCCAGTCGTACAAAGTATTTGCGGTTAAGCCTGTTAAATTTACTGATATAGCTGCGGTAGCAGCAGCTCCACTGATCCATGTTCCCGACGATGCAGCTTTATAATCTACATCATAACTGGTGGCCGCACTAACAGCGGCCCAGCTTAGGGTGGCTGCAGTTTGTGTAATAGCTGATGAAGTTAACCCTGTTGGGTTTGCACAGGGAGCCGGTGTACCAATGGTAAAATTAGTATTGGAGATATCAAAGAAAATATTTCCCACTGCTTCTACTTTTATGCGGTTGGTGGTACCCGTTGCAGCGGGAACGGTAATTACTTCTGAACCATCATTGGCGGTTGACGCTGCTAAAACAGTTGGGAATGTATTGCCACCATCAGTAGATAATAAAATATTTACTGCACTGCAATTTACAGCTCCTGCGTTAGTGCCGTTTACACTCCAGGTAATGGTAGCAGTGCTTCCTGCACTCCAGGTGACATTTGTATTAGGCGCTGTTACCTGGAATGGACCGGAAGTATTGGTAACAGTAACCACCACATCTGTAAAAGCTGTTTGACCAACAACCACAGGAGCAGTTGAACTATAAGCATGATTGTCTCTAACGGTTAACCTGAAGTTTAAGGTCCTTGAAACGGAACTCAATGCTTCTATGTTGGCGCCTGCATCACCGCCCGGCAATGGAGGCGTTACCAATAAACCGGAAAGGATGGTTGACAATTTAGGAAAGGTCCTGGTTGGGGATACGGTAGGACTAAATGACAACCAATTGGGCCCGCTTGCTTTTGAAGGAGACGCAACACTACTGGTTCCGGTGGTGGTTGAATTGTCATTTTGCTCCCAGCAATACGTCAGTGCATCGCCATTGGCATCGCTGGCAGAACCGGTGAGGGCAAATGGGGTACTGATCGGAATGGTATAATTGTTAACCGCTGCAATAACCGGCGCTACATTATTAGCTGAAATGTTGGTAGATACCGGGCAGGTTTTAGTAGCTAAATTAGTCTGTATCTGGGCGATAGAGGTCTCATGATAGATATCAATGGAATGTGGAGCTACATCCTGGGATGTGATGCCTGCATATCCCATGATGGTGATGCCGGAACCCACTTCTTTTTGCTGCCCCGTACTTTCATTTGACATTGAAAAAGTATGATTGGCACCCAACTGATGTCCCACTTCATGCACCACGTAGTCGATATCGAAATTATCTCCCGTTGGAATTCCATCAGCCGGTGAAGTAATGCCGGAGCCCTTGGCTAGAGAATTGCTGCCGGCAGGGTCCACGCAAACACAACCAATACATCCTGCATTCCCACCACCACCGGAAGCACCAAACATATGGCCAATATCGTAATTGGCACTGCCAATAACGGAGGTTAAGGTTTTTTGCAATTGCAGGTTCCAGCTTGATAAAGTGGTATAGGGATCTGTTGAAGGGTTATAATATATAACCGAGGTGCTACTTGCAATTAGATTCAGGTGTAATGCAAGATCTCGTTCATAACATCCGTTGCAGCGGGTAAGGGTGGCATTAAAAGCAGCTAAAACCAGCGCTACCTGTGCCGAACTGGTAGCTCCAAAATAATTGGCGTACTCACCGTTACAGGACTGGGCCAGTCGCATGGTCTTTAATTGGCCTGTTGAAGTGCCCGCAGCTAAAACAGTATTTGAGATTTTTGAGTTGATATCTGCAGTCATCTGCTTTTCATCCGTTGTGCAGGTCCATGGCAATTTTCCTTTTTCTCTATGCGATTTGTACACGGAATAAACGTTATGATCCTGAGAATAAGGCTCAATAAATTCATTGTCTTTTTCTGTTCTGAAAACCATGGTTTGTATTCCCTGCGGAGAAATACTCAATTTTACCGTTGCGTACTTATCGGTAATACCTTTACCAGAATAAGCCCTGATCTCAGGAAACTGTGCCTGCAGATCCGGTTCAAAATTGGAGGCTTCCACTACCTCAAATTGTTCCAGGTTCCCATCAGCATTTGGCAAAGAAATAACGGTGGAAGCTTTACTTCGATTACTACCAGCGATAGCAAACAATTCCTTCCTGAAAGGAGGGGCATTTAAATTAAATAATTTATAGTCTTTAGGATAGCTAAGCCGGGCAACGGCTTTGTCAGTGGCAATATTGCTGCGGTTTTCTTTATTGACAGACCAAAATTTGTCTGATTGTGAAAACCCCAGGGTGGTAATCAAAGCTAATAGTTGTGTCAGTAGTAAAACTCTCTTCATGTGTTTAAATTTACTTTTGAATGATAGATATATTGTTAAACCATTAAGGAAATTCCAGCCATATTTTTAAGAAAAGGATATACCCGGTCTGAAAAAGCCACGCTTCATCTTGAGGTATTGAAATGATCCCGGTCTTAAAAAAATCAATAAAATCAGTAAAGAAAAGGGGGAGTTTTTTTCTTTTTAAAATGATTTAGCCGATCAAAAACTGTGGTAATGCAGAAGATACAGGAACATGAATTTAAAATATTCTTGTCAAACTAAAATTTATTTTTTTTCAGTTTAGTTTTTACTGCTATTTTTTAGCAGCGGGAAAGTCCATATATCTGTTGGGCAAGGCATAAAAAAAGACCGGATAAAAATCCAGCCCTTAAAATTTTAATTCACCTTTCTTAAATAACCAAATAATCGTATGCCAACTTTAAACGAAAATGAGCAGTCTGTTGTTATCGTTACTTATAGATAGCTAAAGCTGGTTTGTATAAACTTGAGAAATATCACTCACTCCAGAATAGTTTAAAAGTAATGCATCTTTTTTTACGACAATATTCTTACTGCGAAAACATTTTTTAGCATGACAAATGTAATCGTGTGAGGATGGTAACAGCAACACATTTACTTTTTTGATATCCCCGTGATTAGACATTAAAGCCACCTCAATTATATTTTGTATAGGCTTTGAAGGGAAGTATTTTAGCAAGAAATATTCTTTATTCCTATCTATAAATAATTCGTCTGTCCTGTTAAGTATCTGTTCTACTATTGGGAGGGTTGATAACCTGTTTTCAGCATGAAATACAATAGTTTTTATTACCCTGAATATTTCTAATTTCCCTTTATTGTTGATTTCAATCCTGCTGTTATTTGGAGCTATCATTTTTATTTTAAAATTACCTGTATGTG
>Ga0097621_100001643_pt1 | contig 15299 bp, 18 predicted proteins | sample KBSMisM72_FD_73165 | JGI IMG/M metagenome (GOLD analysis project Ga0097621, IMG submission 73165) | Miscanthus rhizosphere microbial communities from Kellogg Biological Station, Michigan, USA - KBS Miscanthus M7-2 (version 2) (version 2) | ecosystem: Host-associated > Plants > Roots >... | reverse complement strand
AATGCGCGGCGCCGTTCAGGCGGAAATGATCCAGCCTTCGCCGCGAGGCGCGCCGGCCGGCAGCCCATGGTTCGGCCGCCGCGCCGCCCATGCCGCCTGCACCGCGCAGATGGCGGCATCGAGGCGGTCGCCGGAGCCATCCTCGACCAGCGAATCCTCGAGCTTCTTCGCCATCGCCACGGCGATGCCGAGCGGGCGGCCGGCGCGAAGCGCTCGCGTGACCTGCCTGCGCAGTTCCTTGCGCGCGGGAGTGTGCTCGGCGCGCGTGTCGCTCTTGTAGGAATGGCGCAGGCCGAGCTGCTTTCGCACCAGCAGCCCGGGATACGCCTCGAGCGCGACGCGCCGCCGATCTCCGTCGGCGAGCGCCGGAACGTGCACGCCGGCCGCGAGCAGGCGGCGCGCGCCTTCATGGAACATGAGGGCGACGGGAGGATTGACCAGCTTCATCGGGCTGGATGAGCCCGCCGGGGCGTCGGTCGCGCGATGCGCGTACTTGCTGCCCGAGGGACGCGAGGCGCGATAGCGGTCCAGCACCTCTCGCAGTTGCAGCCGGTCGAGGCTCGCGCAGTGCGCGACCAGCGCCTTCCAGCGCGACGGCCAGCCGAGGTCGCGCACCAGCTCGCGCGGCAGGCTGAAGGGAAAGTCGAAGCCGCCGACCCACGGCCCGGGACGCCGCAGGAACGCTTCGAATCCGGCGAAGGTTTCCAGCCCCTCGACCTCCTCCAGATGGAGGACGTGTTTCTTCAGGATGCCGACGGCAACGGTGATCGGCTTCGCCCTGCGCGGCGCGCAGGTGAAGTCGACGCCGTAGATCCTCACTCGAGGTACTTCGCGTTCCAGTCGACGTACTTCTCGTACGCCGCGGCCTTCATCGCGTACTTGTCACCGAAGTCCTTCGGGTCGAGCGGGTCGAAGACGTAGTAGTTGGCGCGGTCGTTCACCGTGAACATCATCTGGCGGATCCGGTCGGGCAGCGTCTGGCCCTGCCACTCGAAGTCGTCCTGCGCCTCGTAATGCAGGAACACCGGCACGATCGGGACCCCGGTGCGGATCGAAACGTCGAAGGCGCCGCTCAGGAACTCCTTGTACAGGCGCCGGCCCTTGCAGCCGCCTTCGGGGTAAAGCGCGATGTTCTGTCCCGCGTTCACCGCGTCCACCATGGTGTCGATCGCCGCGTGCCGCGACTCGGGATCCTCGCGGTCCACATACAGCGTGCCGGCCGCCTTGCTGATGCGGCCGACGACGAACCAGTCGCCGACCTGGATCTTGGCGAGCGACACCACATCGAACAGCGCCGGGATGCCGACGTCCTCGAAGGCGGACGGATGGTTGGCGATCAGGATGTAGCGCTCCGGCAGGCGCCGCAGGTTCTTCTGGTGCAGCCGCAGGTCGACGCCGAGGGCGCGCACGAACGAGCGGCACCATGCGTTGAACAGGCGAGCGACCGGGTGCTTCTTTCCCGGCCACGGCAGCCAGGCGAGCAGGTAGAGGAAAGCGGTGAAGGCGAGGAAGTCGGCGATCGCGAGCAGCCGCAGCAGGAGCCTCAGGATCAGGAACACCGCTTCAGGTCCTCGGCCGACAGGTTGTGGATGCGGCCGAAGCCGGCGACGAAGCGCGCGTCGCGCGGCTCGATGCGCCAGAAGGAGAAGTCGGCCAGCTCGAAGTTGATCGCCTGCTCGGGGAAGCGTTGCAGCCAGGCCTCCTTCATGTTGTTGTCTTTCAGCTGAACAGCTTCCCCTCTTATCGATACCCGCATCAGCGTGAACGGATCGGCCCGCCGGTCGTCGGTCTCGGCGATCGAGAGCGCGACGCGCGGGTCCTGCGCCATGTCCTGGGTGTGCCAGGCGAGGCGGCTGACGTGCACGAAGAAGGCGGAGAAATCCGGCGCCGGCAGGTACAGCGTCATCGAGGCCATCGGCGCGCCGCCGCGCAGCGTCGCGAGGTGCGCGATTCTTTCCTTGCGCAGCAATCCGGCGAGCAGGCGGGAGGAGTCGGAGTCCACGCGGTCGATTGTAGTATTCTCGCGCCACCGTGCGATACGAGCTCCTGGTCGGCCTGCGCTATACGCGCGCCAAGCGGCGCCATCGCTTCCTCGGTGTCAACGCGGTGGTCTCGATGGTCGGCATCGCGGTCGGCGTGGCGGTGCTGATCGTGGTGCTCTCGGTGGTGAACGGCTTCCAGGACGAGGTGCGCACGCGCATCCTCGGCTTCGCCTCCCATGTGCAGCTCTCCGGGCTCGATGGGCCGATCGGCGACTGGCGCGCGCTCGCGCGCGCCGCGTCGCAGCATCCGCGCGTCGAGGCGGCCGCGCCTTTCGTCGACGCGCCGGCGATGCTGTTCGCGGGAGCGGCGGCGCGCGGCGCGCTGATCCGCGGCGTGGAGCCGCAGCTCGAGCAGCGCGTGGCCGAGTTCGACCGCTACATGCGCGCGGGCTCGCTCGCCGCGCTCAAGCCCGGCGAGTACGGGGTGGTGCTGGGCGCCGACCTCGCGCGCGAGCTCGGCGTCGGGATGGGCGACAGGGTGTCGCTGGTCGCGCCGCAGCGCCAGGAGGGTGACGAGGACGTCTCGCCGACGCTCGGCCAGCTTACCGTCGTCGGCCTGTTCGAAGCCGGCTTCCAGGAGGCCGACGCGCTGCTCGCCGTCGTGAACATCGCCGATGCGCAGGCGCTGTTCCGCCTGGGGAGCGCGGTCTCCGGCGTGCGCCTCAAGCTCGACGACCCCTTCGTCGCGCGCCAGACCGCGCGCGAGCTCTACGCCCTGCTGCCGCAGGACGTGTTCGTCACCGACTGGTCGCGCTTCCACGCCAACTTCTTCCGCGCGGTCGAAGTGACCAAGCGGCTGATGTTCGTGATCCTGGCGATGATCGTCATCGTCGCCGCCATCAATGTCGTGTCGACGCTGGTGGTGATGGTCGGCGGCAAGCAGGGCGACATCGCGATCCTGCGCACCATGGGCGCCTCGCCGCGCGAGGTGATGCGCATCTTCGTCCTCCACGGCCTCGTGCTCGGGGTCGCCGGGACCCTCGCGGGCGTGGCGCTCGGCGCCGCGATCGCGCTCAATATCGACGTCATCATGCCGGCGATCGAGCACGCCTTCGGCATCCACTTCCTGTCGAAGGAGGTCTATCTCATCGACGCGCTGCCATCCTCGCTGCGAGCCGCCGACGTCGCCACGATCTCGCTGACCGCGCTGCTGCTGTCGCTCGCGGCGACGATCTACCCGAGCTGGCGCGCGGCGCGCACCGCGCCGGCCGAAGCGTTGCGCTACGAGTAGGGGCCGGCATGCGCTATGAGCTCATGGTCGGCCTGCGCTACACGCGTGCCCGGCGCCGCGACCGCTTCGTCAGCGTGAACTCGCTCGTCTCCATGGCCGGCATCGCGCTCGGCGTGTGGGCGCTGATCGTGGTGATGTCGGTCATGAACGGGCTGCAGGGCGAGGTGCGCACGCGGCTGCTCGGCGTGGCCTCGCACGTGCAGATCCTCGCCGACCCGCCGGGGCGGCTGGCCGGCTGGCGCGACCTCCAGGCGCTCGCTGCCTCGCAGCCGCATGTAGTGGCGACTGCGCCATTCGTCGAGGCGCAGGCGCTGCTTTCCTCCGGGCGCATCGTGCGCGGCGCGGACGTGCGCGGCATCGTGCCGGCGGAGGAGGCGCGCGTGGCCGACCTCGGCCGCGAGGTGAACAGCGGCTCGCTCGATGCGCTCGCGCCGGGCGCCTTCCGCGTCATCCTGGGAGCCGACCTCGCCCGCGCGCTCGGCGCGCGTCCCGGCGACAAGGTGGCGATCATCGCGCCGCAGGGCATGGTCACGCCGGCCGGGGTGCTGCCGCGGGTTAAGCAATTCACCGTCGCGGCCACCCTTTCGGCCGGCGTGCAGGAGGCCGACGGACGGCTCGCCCTCGTGCACATCGCCGACGCGCAGGCGCTTTACCGCATGGGCGGGGATGTGACGGGCGTGCGCCTGAAGCTCGACGATCTCTTCCAGGCGACGGACGTGGCGCATGCGCTGCAGGCGAAGCTGCCGCAGGGGGTCACGGCCGTCGACTGGTCGCGCAGCCACGCCGCATTCTTCCGCGCGGTCGAGATCGAGAAGCGGGTGATGTTCATCATCCTCGGCCTGATCGTCTTCGTCGCCGCCATCAACATCATCTCGACGCTCGTCGTGGCGGTGAGCGACCGGCAGTCCGACATCGCCATCCTGCGCACCGTCGGCGCCGCCCCGGGCTCGGTGGTGCGGATCTTCATGGTGCAGGGGATGGTGATCGGCGTCATCGGCATCGTCACCGGCCTGGTGGCGGGGATCCTGACGGCGACCAACATCGACGTCATCGTGCCGGCGATCGAGAGCGCCTTCCGCTTCAAGATTTTCTCCAACGACGTGTACCTGATTCCCGACCTGCCCTCGGAGCTGCAGGCCGGGGACGTGGTGGCGGTGACGCTGATGGCCCTGGTGCTCGCCTTCGTGGCCACGATCTACCCGAGCTGGCGCGCGGCGCGCGTCAACCCGGCGGAGGCCTTGCGCTATGAGTGAGGCGATCATCAGCTGCCGCAACCTGCAGAAGACCTATCACGGGCCCGCCGCCGTCCCGGTGCTGATGGGCGTCGACATCGACGTGCACCCGGGAGAGCGCATCGCCATTACCGGGCGCTCGGGCTCCGGCAAATCGACCCTGCTGCACCTGCTAGGCGGGCTCGACACGCCGAGCGCGGGCAGCGTGCTGGTGCAGGGCCGGCCGTTCAGCGAGATGGGCGAGGCCGAGCGCGGCCGCGTGCGCAACGCGACGCTGGGCTTCGTCTACCAGTTCCACCACTTGCTCGCCGAATTTACCGCGGTCGAAAATGTCGCCATGCCGCTCCTGATCAGGAGGATGAAGAGGCGCGAGGCGCTCGAGCGGGCCGCGGCGGTCCTGGGCGACGTGGGCCTCGGTCATCGCCTGGAGCACCTGCCGGGCGAGCTCTCCGGCGGCGAGCGCCAGCGCTGCGCGTTCGCGCGCGCCATCGTCAACCAGCCGGCCTGCGTGCTTGCCGACGAGCCCACCGGCAACCTCGACGAGCATACCGCCGACGAAGTGTTCGAGGTGATGCTCGGCCTTGCCGCCTCGCGCGGCACCGCCTTCATCATCGTGACGCACGACACCGCGCTCGCCGGGCGCGCCGGGCGCACGCTCGACCTGCACGAAGGGCGGCTGCGCGCAAAAGGCCCGCAGGAGGCGAGGCGGTGAAGGTCCTCGAGCTCCTCATTTTCCTGCTCGCCTGCGCGCTCGCGCTGGGCTGGTTCTCGCGCCGCGCCGGCCTGCCTTATCCGATCGCGCTGGTGATCGGCGGCGGCGCGCTGGGCTTCGTGCCGGCGCTGCCGCAGCTCGAGTTCGACCCGCAGTTCCTGCTCGTGCTGGTGCTGCCGCCGATCCTCTACCAGGCGGCGCTGCTCACCTCGTGGCGCGACTTCAAGGCCAACATGCGCCAGATCGGGCTGCTCGCCATCGGCCTGGTGCTGGTCACCACGCTGATCGTCGGCGCGGCGCTCAAGTTCCTGATCCCGGACATCCCCTGGGCCGCGGCCTTCGTCTTCGGCGCCATCGTCTCGCCGCCCGACGCGGTGGCGGCGACCGCCATCATTTCCAAGCTGCACATGCCGCGGCGCATCGTCACGGTGCTCGAAGGCGAGAGCCTGGTGAACGACGCCTCGGGCCTGGTGCTCTACAAGTTCGCCATCGCCGCGGTCATCGCCAGCGGCTTCTCGCTGTTCGACGCCGGCATGCAGTTCGTCCTGATCTCGGCGCTGGGCATCGCCATCGGCGTGCTGCTCGCCGGCGTGTTCGTCATCGTGCACAGGCACATCGGCGATCCGTTCATCGAGGTGCTGGTCTCGCTGTCGATCCCGTACATCGCCTACGTCACCGCGGAGGGCGCGCATGCCTCCGGCGTGCTGGCGGTGGTCGCCGCCGGCATCGTGCGCGGGCGCTACTCGCCCGCCATCGTCTCGGCCGAGATGCGCATCCTCGCGCGCTCGGTGTGGAACATCCTGGTGTTCATGCTGAACAGCCTGATCTTCATCCTGATCGGGCTGCAGCTCTCGGCGGCGCTTTCCCGCCTCAAGGGCTTCGGCGGCTGGGACCTCGCCGCGTACGCGCTCGCCATCAGCATGGTGGCGATCCTGGTGCGCTTCGCCTGGGTGTACATCGTCGAGTACGTCCCCGCCTACGTCATGCGTGCCTTCGGTCGCAGGCCGAACCCGCCGCTGCCCGGCGAGGCGTTCATCGTCAGCTGGTGCGGGATGCGCGGCATCGTATCGCTCGCCGCCGCGCTCGCCCTGCCCACGCAGATCGACGACGGCAACCTGTTTCCCTACCGCGACCTGATCATCTTCCTCACCTTCGTGGTGATCCTGGTCACCCTCGTCGTGCAGGGCCTGACGCTCGCGCCGATCATCCGGCGGCTGAAGATCGGCTCGGACCACAGCGCGCGCGAGGAGCACGACAAGGCGCGGCTCGCCATGTGCCGGGCGGCCATCAGCGTCATCGACAAGATGCAGGCCGAGGGCGCGCCGGCCGAGCTCGCCGACCGCCTGCGCGCCGAGGTGAGCGAGCGCATGGTCGCCCACTCCGCGCTCACCCACCAGCCGGAGGACAGCGGCACCTTCTCGATCGCCACGCGCTTTCGCAAGACCGCGGTGCGCGCCGAGCGCGAAGAGCTGATCCGCATCTGGCGCGCCGGCGAGATCAGCGACGAGGTGCTGCACCACATCGAGGAAGAGCTCGACTACGAGGAGAGCCGGCTCTAGCCGTGCTTCACTGGTGCCGGCGCCGCCAGGCGCGCACGACGTAGAAGCGCCAGGCGATCTCGGTGACGAAGTAGCCGAGGATTGCCAGGCCGGCGGCGAGCACCGGCAGCCCGATCGCGAGCGGCTTGCCGAGCGACACGAGCCAGGCGCCGAAGGCGCGCATCGAGCCCCACAGGTCCGACCAGGCCCACTCGAAGGGCTGCACGTGCGGCGGAACGCCGTCCAGGCCGAGCAGCAGGCGGCCGATGCCGTACGCCGCGAGATAAAGCGGCACGATGGTGAACGGGTTCGTGTAGAGCGTGACGATCAGCGCCACCGGAACGTTCTTGCGGCAGGGCACCGCGATCAGCAGGGCGCCCAGCATCTGGAACGGGCCCGGGATCAGCCCGGCGAAGAGGCCGATCGCCACCGCGCCCGATACCGATCGGCGGCTGAAGCACCACAGGGCGGGATGCTGCAGCCAGCCGCCGAAGCGCAGCACCATGGGATGCGTGCGGAAGTGGTCGAGCCTCGCTCGGTGCTTGCGGAAAAACTTGCGGGTCACGGTCAGCCGGTGGGACGCGGAGCGCGTTCATTGTAGATGACCCTCGCGGCGATCGCCTTCGCTTGCGGCGCCGCGGTGCTGCAGTGGCAGGCGGCGCTGCCGGCATGGGAATGGGTGTGGTGCCTGCCCGCCTGCGCGCTTCTTGCCTGGCGCAACCGGAAACTTGCCCTACCGCTCGCGTTCCTGGGCGGATTCGTGTGGGCGTCCACGTGCGCGCACTTGCGGCTCGCGGACTGGCTCGCGCCCGAGCTCGAGGGGCGAGACCTCGACGTAGTCGGCGTCGTCGCCAGCCTGCCGGCGCGCATGGAGCGCGGCGTGCGCTTCGAGTTCGACGTCGAGTCCGCCCCGAACGGCGAGCGCCTGCCGAAGAAGCTGTGGCTCGCGTGGTATCGCAGCCCCTCCGCGCCCGAAGACCAGCCCGCGCTGCTGCAGACCGACCTGCACCCGGGCGAGCGCTGGCTGCTCACCGTGCGGCTGCGCCGGCCGCACGGCTCGGTGAACCCTGACGGCTTCGACTATGAGGCATGGCTCCTCGAGCGCGGCATCGGCGCGACCGGATACGTCCGGCAGCGCGGCGCGCAAACGCTGCTCGGGACAAGGCGCGGCATTACCGACTTCGTCGAGCAGGCGAGGGAGGCCATCCGCGACCGGTTCGAGAAGCAGCTTGGCGCGACGCCGGCCGCCGGCATCCTCATCGCGCTTGCCGTCGGCGACCAGCGCGCCATCTCGGCCGAGGAATGGCGGCTGTTCAACCGCACCGGCGTCACCCACCTGATGAGCATCTCCGGCCTGCACGTCACGCTGGTCTCCGGGCTGGCGGCGTGGCTCGTCGCCTTCGGCTGGCGCCGCGTGCCCGCCCTCGCGCTGCGGCTGCCGGCGCGAAAGAGCGCTGCGCTCGCCGCGATCCTCGGCGCGCTCGGCTACACGCTGCTCGCCGGCTTCGGCGTGCCGGCGCAGCGCACCTTCTACATGGTGAGCGTCGTCGCGCTCGCGCTCTGGTCCGGGCGCATCGCCTCGCCGGTACGCACGCTCGCGCTGGCGCTCGCCGCGGTGGTCGCCTTCGATCCGTGGGCGCCGCTTTCGCCGGGGCTGTGGCTGTCGTTCGGCGCCGTGGCGCTGATCTTCTACGTCGCATCCAAGGACAAGAACCAGCTCGTGCAATGGGCGCGGATCCAGTGGGCGATCACGCTCGGCCTCGCGCCCGCGGCGCTGCTCCTCTTCGGCCAGATCTCGGTGGCCGGCCCGCTCGCCAACGCGCTCGCCATCCCGGTGGTGTCGATCGTGGTCACGCCGCTCGCGCTTGCCGCGGCGGTGCTGCCGGTGCCCGCGCTCCTCGATTGCGCGGCATGGCTCGTCGAGTGGCTGCTGCAATTCCTCGAGTGGTGCGCGGCGCTGCCCGGCGCCCTCTGGCAGCAGCATTCGCCGCCGCTGTGGTGCGTGGGCCTCGCGTTCGCCGGCGTCGCCTGGCTCCTCGCGCCGCGCGGCGTCCCGTGGCGCAGCGCCGGCCTCGCGCTGATGCTGCCCGCCTTCCTCGTTCCGCCCGCCGCGCCGGCCGAGGGCGCGGCCTGGATCACCGCCCTCGACGTCGGGCAGGGGCTCGCGGTCATCGTGCGCACCTCGAGCCGCACGCTGGTCTACGACACGGGGCCCGCGTTCGGCGCCGACGCCGACAGCGGCGATCGGATCGTGCTGCCGGCTTTGCGCGGCGCGGGCGTCTCGCGCGTGGACGCGATGGTTCTGACGCACGAGGACGGCGACCACGTCGGCGGCGCGCTCAGCATCCTCGAGACGCTTCAGGTGGACGCGCTGCATTCGTCGCTTCCCGCCGCCCACCCGCTGAACGTGCTGGCGCCCGCGCGCCGCTGCCTCGCGGGGCAGGCGTGGACCTGGGACGGCGTGCGCTTCGAATTCCTTCATCCACAGGCCGGGGAAACGTACAAGCGCAACGATTCGAGCTGCGTGCTGCGCATCGAGGCGGGCGGCCGCGCGGTGCTGCTCACCGGCGACATCGAGCGCGGCGCCGAGGCTGCGCTGGTGGCGAGGAATGCGAACCTGCGCGCCGATGTGCTGGTCATGCCGCACCACGGCAGCCGCACCTCGTCGAGCGCGCCGTTCATCGCGGCGGTGGCGCCGCGCTGGGCGGTCGTCACGGCGGGCTACCGCAATCGCTTCGGCCACCCCAGCGCCGAGGTGCTGGAGCGCTATCGGCAGGCGGGCGCGCAGCTGCTGCGCACCGACCGCGACGGCGCGGTCGGCATCCGCCTGGAGGGGGAAGTCTTCATCGACCGGCAGCGCGCTTTGCGGGGACGGTATTGGCTACAATAAATCGCGGCAGTTATCCGACTGCGGCGCAATCCGAGGAGAGGAGCGAGTCATGGCCAAAGGCGAAGGCGCGGTCTATCGCGTTACCGATGTCATCGGCACCAGCAGCACGTCGTGGGAGGAAGCGGCGAAGAACGCCATCAAGACGGCTTCGAAGTCGCTGCGCGACCTGCGCATCGCGGAAGTCACCAAGCTCGACGTGAAGGTCGAGGACGGCAGGGTGGTGCAGTTCCGCACCCGGCTGTCGCTCTCCTTCAAGTACGACGCCTAGCGATGTTCACGGCGGTCGTGCGCGTCAGCGGCGCCGGGCGGCTCGCGGACTTCCGCGAGCACGTCCGGCAGCTGATGGTGCGCGATCCCGACGCCGAGGACTACAGCGAGCACCACGGCGAGGGCTTCCTCGAGTACCGCTTCGAGCCCCGGCGCGGCATTCCGTTCCCGGCCTTCACCGAGGCGTCGAGCGAATTTCCCGAGCTGCGCGTGGAAGCCGAATGGCAGCACGGCGCCCGGCGCGGCCGCGCGGTGATCGAGAACGGCCGCCTGGTCGAGCAGACGGAGGCCGGCGCCGCCGCGGGCCTCGACGTCGAGCTGGGCGAGGAAGGCCTGCTCGTGCTCGGCATGGCGTGCCGCACGAGCGGCGAAGCTTGCATCGGCTATGCGGCCACCGCCGAGCGCCACACCTACTTTCGCTATCGCGACGGCGTGCTCGAGCTGGTCTCGCCCGAGGCGCCCGACGAGGCGCTCGAGGAAACCGCTTTCGACTTCGTCGACGAGTGGATCTGGTACGACGAGGAAGAGGCCGCGCTCGAGCGCACGCGCTATGCGAGCTACGGCTACCCGGTGCGCGGCGCCAACCTGAAGTCGGAAAAAGTGGCGCAGCTGCGCCGCAGCGGCGGGCGCTTTTCCTCGCTCGACGCGCGCGGCCGCGAGGCGCGCGAGAAGCTCGCCGAGACATGGCTGAAGCGGGGCTAGCCGAAGCGCCGCGGCGGCGCTCGGTGCAGTGCGCCTCGCCCAGGGGCCTGCACCGCATGTCGTACCTCGAATGGGGCGACGCGCGGAACCGCGACGTCGTAGTCTGCGTGCACGGCCTCACGCGCAACGGACGCGACTTCGACGAGCTGGCGAGAGCCCTCTGCGGCCGCTGGCGCGTGGTGTGCCCGGATGTGGCGGGCCGCGGCGATTCCGACCGCCTCGCCGATCCGATGCTCTATGCGCTGCCGCAGTACGTGGCCGACATGGTCACGCTGATCGCGCGGCTCGACGTGGAGGCGCTCGACTGGGTCGGCACCTCGATGGGCGGCCTGATCGGCATGGCGCTCGCGGCGCAGGCGGCGACGCCGGTGCGGCGGCTGGTGCTGAACGACGCCGGCCCGGTGGTGAGCCTCGCGTCGCTGCAGCGCATCGCCGCCTACATCGGCGACATGCGCGCCTTTCCCACGATCGAGCAGGCCGAGGACTACGTGCGCCGCATCTGCGCCCCCTTCGGCCCGCACAGCGAGGCGCAGTGGCGCCAGCTCACCGAGGCCTGGATGAAGAAGGGCGACGACGGCTGGCGCCCGAACTACGACCCGGCGATCGCCGAGGCCTACCGCGCCGCGATGCCGGACAAGGATCTCGAGCTGTGGGGGCTCTACGATGCGATCCGCTGTCCCACGCTGGTGGTCCGCGGCGAGCAGTCCGACCTTCTCTCGCGGCGCACGGCCGACGAAATGGCGCGGCGCGGGCCGAAGGCGGCGATCCGCGAAATCAAAGGGGTCGGCCACGCGCCGACGCTGATGCAGCCCGGCCAGATCGAGCTGGTGCGCAATTTTCTGATGCAAGGAGATGCCCCTTGAGGATCCTGCTCCTCCTTTGCTTGCTCGCGGCGGGGACCGCCACCGCGCAATCGACCCTGGACAGCGTGCGCTCGAAGGGATTCGTGCAATGCGGCGTGAGCACTGGCATCGCGGGCTTCTCGGCGCCCGATGCCAAAGGCGTCTGGCGCGGCATCGATGTCGACGTCTGCCGCGCGATCGCCGCGGCGGTCTTCGGCGACGCCGGCAAGGTGCGCTATACGGCGCTCAGCACGCAGCAGCGCTTTACCGCCATCCAGTCGGGGGAGGTCGACGTCCTCTCGCGCAACACCACCTGGACGCTGGCGCGCGACACGACCCTCGGCCTCAACTTCGTCGGCATCAACTACTACGACGGCCAGGGCTTCATGGTGCCGAAGAAGCTCAACCTGAAGAGCGCGAAGCAGCTGAACGGCGCCACCATCTGCATGCAGCCGGGCACCACCACCGAGCTCAACGTCGCCGACTATTTCCGCGCCAACAACATGAAGTTCAAGCCGGTGGTGATCGAGAAGCTGGAGGAGGTGCTGAGCGCCTACTTCAACGGCCGCTGCGACGCCTTCACCACCGACCACTCGGGACTCATCTCGCTGCGCGGCTCGCGCGCGCCGAAGCCCGACGAGCACGTCATCCTGCCGGAGCTGATTTCCAAGGAGCCGCTCGGCCCGGCCGTGCGCCATGGCGACGACCGCTGGTTCGATATCGTGAAATGGTCGATGTTCGCGATGGTGGAGGCCGAGGAGCTCGGGTTGTCGAGCCGCAACATCGACGAGCAGGCGAGGAGCGCGAACCCCTCGATCCAGCGCTTCGTCGGTGTCAACGGCGACATCGGCAGGATGCTCGGCCTCGACAACCGCTGGGCCTTCAACATCGTGAAGCAGGTCGGCAACTACGCCGAGAGCTTCGATGCGAACCTGAAGCCCCTCGGCTTCGAGCGCGGCCTGAACAAGCTGTGGAACCAGGGCGGGCTGATGTACGCTCCGCCCATCCGGTGACAGACGCGGCGAAAGAGATTCGATGAGCGGCGAGCGCAGCCCGTACGAGGCGCCGCAGTCGAAGCTTTCCGATCCGCCGCCGCGGCCGGGGTCGCCCTACAAGGCGGTCGCGCTCGGACTGGCGACCGACTTCGGCGGCACCTTCGCCCTGTCCATCGTCCTCGCCTTCTTCTATGCCATGTCGCTCGCTTCCTCCGGCATGCCGCAGGAGGAGATCGAAGGCGCGATCCAGAGCGTGCCCGACGATTCCTGGGTCTTCTGGCTCGGCGCGGTCGGCGGCACCGCGTTCTCCGTCCTGGGCGGCTACGTCTGCGCGCGCGTCGCGCGCCAGTCCGAATACTCGCTCGGCGTGATCCTCGCCGCGATCACGGTCGTGCTCGGCCTCGCCCTCTTCGGCGGCGGCGGGCGCGAGGCCGGCATGGCCATCGTGCTCAACGCCGTCACCGTCGCCGCGATCATCGCCGGCGCCGCGCTCGGCAAGAAGCGCAACCGGGCAGCGCGCCGCGCCGCGGGCTGACCTTGGCCCTCGGCGCGACGATCTACCATTTCACCATCCGCCTGAGCGACGTCGACCGCGGCGTCTACGAGACGCTGGAGCTCAAGGCGGCGAGGCATCCTTCGGAGAGCGACGAGTACCTGGTGACGCGCGTCATCGCCTACTGCCTGGAATACGCCGAGGGCATCGCGTTCTCGCGCGGCCTTGCCGATCCCGACGAGCCGCCGATCGCGGTGCGCGACCTCACGGGCGCGCTGCGCGCGTGGATCGAGGTCGGCTCCCCCGACGCCGCGCGCCTGCACAAGGCGAGCAAGGCGGCGCCGCGCGTCGCCGTGTACACGCACAAGGATCCGGCGCAGCTCCTGCGCTCGCTCGACGGCGAGCGCATCCATCGCGCCGAGGCGCTGGAGCTCTATTCGCTCGGCCGGGAGCTGGTGGCCGCGCTGGTGAAGCGGCTCGCGCGGCGCACCGAAATGGATTTGTCGGTCAGCGACAGGCACCTGTACTTCGCCATCGCCGGCGAGACGCTGTCCGGAGAAGTCGAGCGCCTGGTGCCCGCATGAGTGAGCGATTGGAACACTAGTGAGTGTTAACTGGTTCCCGGGCCACATGGACGCGGCGCGCAAGGAAGCCGCGAAGACCATGGCGAAGGTCGACGTCGTGATCGAGATCCTCGACGCGCGCCTGCCCGGCGCGAGCAGCAATCCCCTGATCGAGCGCCTGCGCCTGCACAGGCAGCGGCCCTGCCTCAAGGTGCTGAACAAGTCCGACCTCGCCGATCCCGATGCGACGGCGGCCTGGGTGCGGCACTTCGGCCGCGACAAGGCGGTGAAGGCGGTGGCGCTCTCCTGCAAGAAACCCGCGGAGGTCGCGCGCATCCCGGCGCTCGCCGCGGCGCTCGCGCCGCACCGCGATGGCGGGGTGAAGGAGCTGCGCATGATGGTGATGGGCGTGCCCAACGTCGGCAAGTCCACGTTCGTCAACGCGCTGCTCAAGCGCAAGGTGGCGAAGACGGGCGATGAGCCCGCCGTCACGCGCCACCAGAGCCGCTTCGACCTGGGTAACGACATGGTGCTCATCGATACCCCGGGCCTGATGTGGTCGATCAAGCATGCCGACGACGGCCTGATGCTCGCCGCGAGCCATGCGATCGGCGAGAACGCCTTCATCAGCGAAGAAGTGGCCGCGTTCCTCGCCGAGATATTGCTCAAACGCTACCCGGGCTTTATCGAAAAGAGGTACGAAGTCAAAACAAATACCTTGGATGGTCCGGGTTTGGTCGAAGCGATCGCGCGCAAGCGCGGCTACCTGCTCAAGGGCAACCGCGTCGACTACGAGAAGGCCGGGAATGCTCTGGTGTTCGATTACCGCACCGGCGCGCTCGGCCGCATCAGCCTCGAGACGCCGGAAAGTCGCGCCGCCATGCTGGCCCATGCCGGCGGCTAAGCCAGACCGCTGGTGGCTCTACGTGCTCGAGTGCCACAGCGGCGTGCTCTACACCGGCATCGCGAAGGACGTCGACGCGCGATTCAAGGCGCACTGCAGCGGCAAGGGAGCGAAGTTCACGCGCCTCAACCGGCCGGTCGCGATCGTCGGCAAGGTGCGCCTCGCGAGCCGGAGCCGGGCGCTGCGCGCCGAATACGCGCTCAAGCAGCTGCCGCGTGCGGGGAAGCTGGAATGGTGCCGTGCCGGGCTGGGTGCTTTTGTTAAGACGATCCGCCGGCGTGTGCGCTAAGGCCGTTTAGCCCTGTGTCCGGCTCACAGCCTGAGGCTATAGTTTGCTATCGACGCAGACCAGACATTTCGGCAACAGTGATCCAATCGGCAACGCGAGTCATTTGGGCGGCTGCGTTAGCAGGGATAGCCGTCGTGCCGGGGCTTGCTAGCGCGGGCGAGGCGAATTGCGGTTGGTTCGGTTTCGACGCAGGCCCGCAAGCTGAAATCTTGGACTACAAGTACGGTAGTTCCAGGCTTCGCGGCACTTATGCTGAGCCGGGGAATCCTGTACCGCGCGAAGTCGGCTTCTTTGACGCGGGCCTTCTCGGGAAGGGGGACAAGCTTTTCGTCCGCTGGAAGAACAAAGCGACCGGTAAAAAATTTGGTGAGAGCGTCGTGCTCAAAGGTCACCTTCCCGACCACAATCAGACGACCTGCACGCTGTTTTTCTCGATCAAGCAGGATCAGCTTTACGTATTTGTCATTACGCAGGATCTGCGACCGCCGGATTTTCCAATTGTGGATACGAACCCTGAACCCATCGTCACCGACGCGGTGAAGGTATACATCGTGTATCCCTATGGGAAGAATCGTGTTGACTAGCCCGAAACGTAGCCA
>Ga0097621_100001642_pt1 | contig 15302 bp, 4 predicted proteins | sample KBSMisM72_FD_73165 | JGI IMG/M metagenome (GOLD analysis project Ga0097621, IMG submission 73165) | Miscanthus rhizosphere microbial communities from Kellogg Biological Station, Michigan, USA - KBS Miscanthus M7-2 (version 2) (version 2) | ecosystem: Host-associated > Plants > Roots >... | reverse complement strand
ATTGAACTCAGCCTCTTTTCGTTTGGTGGATCCCCGCTGCCAGATGGTGTCGAACTTAATTTTACACCCAGCTATTTAGTATTTGATGAAAAGGTAATTGTGAAGAGTATAGTAAGGGTAAAAGCAAGACCGGGAAGCCTTGGCAAAAAAATACAGGTTGCTGTTTTAGCTACTCATCCAGATTACCCAAGCAGTTACACAATTATTAACTTGAATCCTGCAGCTGGTAGGATTGACAGTTTTACGCCAAATGAAGGTCAAACTCCGATCGCGTTACAACCGGGAAGCGAAGTGATTTTGGAAGGGGTAGGCCTATGCAATCTAACACCTCCGCTAAAAGTACAATTCGGTAATTCTTACGCAGAAGCTACTGTCATCGGAATTGACGGAAGGAGAGCTAGTGTTACCGTACCTAGATTGGCAACCGATGGACCCCTAACACTTGTTTCCGCCAGCGGAACTAACAAGACATTGGGAAATTTTAAAGTGAATAGTTTTAGAAATATACATGGATTTCCCTTTAAAAATTTTGACATGACCGCCGTTACATTTGAAGATTTGACGGAAGCATTCGGAAAAGATCAAACACATTTTTCTGCTATAATTGACCCGTGCAGGGATGCAACTGCGGGATTCGCGCATTGCCCGTTAGTCTCAATCTCAACCGTTCCCAATCCCCTTGCATTCGTTATGCTACCAATAATTAACGCAAATATTACGGCGCATTGTTTTGGCATGAGCCTTATCTCCGAAAGAATGTTGAAAAATGAGGTCCCTTATAATCAGTTTTCACCATTTACAGCTAGAAATGCATTTCAACTATCTGATCGCACCGGTCCATGGGAAGTTTTAAAGCATTATTTGAAAATTCAGTCATTAACACAGTGCAGTTCTGAGTTTTTAAGTTATTGGCTAAACAATGCATCAAATACATTACCATCAGTTGACGCATTTAGGAATCAAGTACCTTCTATAAAGTCTGCAATCACAGCAGATCTGCTGAGAGGAAACTATCCGTTCATCACTATGCGCAAAGGTGGGGAGGGTCATGTGGTTTTAGCATATGACATTGAAAATGGTAGCGAAGAAAACATTGCCTTTTATATTTGCGTATATGACTCCAACCAGCCTTTTACGGATTACCGGGATTTTTCTGATCCCCAAAAACCTATCAAAAATGAAAACACCGATGCAGATGAGCATAAGAAGCATGAAAAAGACAACGGCAGAATTATTATCTATGCTGACGGCAGATGGGAATTTTTAGGTTTTAATCCGAAGTGGGGGTCTTATTTGGATGGAAGCCTTGTAGTTGTTCCGTACAATGCAGTACCTAAAAAACCGTCATTGCCAACTTCCTTAGACGGTGTTGCTGCATTCGTTTTTGGATCAGCGAAAACAGAACAAATTTCAAATACAAAAAATCAGAAGCTTTTCGGTGATGATGGCTCTTTTAATAGTGACCCTACTACTCGGTTGGAGGGCGTTATTCCGTTTGCTTTTCCAAATGGAGATTCGAAATTATCCGAAGCTTTTATTATGAAACCAGGCGTTTATAGTCAACGCATTTCGGGAACTGTGGGTAGCTACTCCAACATGATTGTGGGAAAAGATTTTGCGTTACAGATTCAAAATGTGATTGCAAATAATTCAACAGATGAGATTTACGTGGATCCGCTTTCATCAGGCTTCGCTTTCAAACCAGAAGATGATATCAAGCAATTAAATGCAACATTAATCACTACTGACAAAGACAAATCAATTAAAACAGTTATCATAAGTACGACTGCCTCAAAAAATAAAACTGCAAAAGTCGAATTCAGTTCTGATAAGCAGAATGTGATTTATAAGAATGAAGGAAATACCACATCATTTGGTTTACATCTGGGGTGGGCTGGAACAACGGGACTTCCGGAAATGTTCACATCCGACTTACTTGAAATTAATGCTGAGGAAACATTTGTTTTATATCCAAACTGGAATAATCTAAGTGAAGGTGAAGTGAGCGCCGATATAATCTCCAAAAACGGCAAAGTCCAAAAAAAGAAGCTAAAGAACAAAGCTCAATATCCATTTGAAATCAAAGTTAATGATATAATCATTGAAGATGAAAGTGAAGCGGGTAAGAACTTTAGAATTGATTTTGAACCTTCTCGGTTGGATTTGATCGGCTCGGTAATTCTGACCTGGATTGTATTACAGGGACAAAAGCCTATAGGCCGCCATATTGAGAAAATAGAAGAGAATCATTTAAAGGACGGGAAGCAATCGCATAATTGGAGTTTTTTCGCCGAGGAATCGGGTGAATACAGTATTTCTGCGACGGTCACAGCAATTAGTAAAACACTTCCTCCATTTACACTAAAAAGAACTCGGACGAAGATGTTCAATATAAAGAAAGATGCGGCTCAAATTGTTATCAGTCAAGTCTTGGCAGATCCAAAAGGAAGAGATATAGAGAACGAATATGTGCTTTTGAAAAATATCAGTGATCGAAACATAATTTTATCAGGTTGGAGCATTCGCGATTTAGCTCGACATCAATATGTAATACCAGAGTTTACTTTAAGCGCAGGATCGGAACTAAGAATCTGGACAAAAGCAGGGGCAAATGATCAGTCTGACTTATTCATGGGTCGCAAAAGCGCTATTTGGAACAATAAAGGGGATGTTGCCATTTTATTGAACGAAAAAAATGTTGAAGTAGCAAGGTTAAGTTATTTGCCACATAAAATGTGATTTCGTACGGGTTACATCTACGGCGATGCATAAGGACAAGTATCAAAATGCTCTATAGTTAAATATTCTTCAACCTTAAAGAGCATAGTGTAGCATGTGCTATACGACGCTCTACAATAATTCAGACGACAACTAAAGATTTAAATTATCGAGATAAAGTATCATAAGGCTGACACAACTGGTTATGTATTATTAGGGGAGAAGCAAATGGTGATTTACAACAGAAAACAGCAGCTTTTTATGGAAACACAAATTTTTATTACTAATGTCATTAGAGCAAACAACGGAGAATGTCTGTTAATAATATTTTATTATTTCAGTCGGTTTAACGACAATGGCGCGGTAGATCTACGGAGAGCGGAGTCGCTAATCTAAAGCCAGGTAAAAGGCTTAATAGAATGTAGTGCTGGCAACAAGTTATTTTTAAATCCCGATTTTTACCGGACAGCAATGGTTTGCAACTCAGCGGCAGGCTTGCAAAGCCTGGCACTTTTTTAAAACCATTAAATAAAAGCGATCTTCAAATAAACCAAAATTTTCTTGTTATAATATCTCTTGCACTACTATAAGTATTTCTCAGGCTCATCTCCTTTCCGATACAGAATGTATTTATCCGTTTCTAATAACGATTTAAGCGATTTTTGTGGCATAAATAATGACAAGACTTGGCATAGAAAAATATTTTAAGCCATCGGATGCTTGACTGTATAATAGAAGCTTAAGTTTTGAGGCATGCATTGCAATAAATCATTTGTGAAAAAATTGCAGAAAAGCAATGATCACTCCAATTAAACTCAGGGCTACCAATACAATTGTTAATCTTGTCGCCCCTTATCAAAGCGCTCCATCGTCTTATTAATTTCAGTGGAATTATTATAGGTAATCCGGGAAATAACAGATTCTCTTAGTGCTTTTATTTTAGGGGAGGGTTCATCCCCTCTGATGCTTAGTTTGGCTGTTAATGCGATAAGATCAACAGTATTTGACTCATTTATCATTAAGTTCCAAGATCTTCATTGACCTTAATTGAAGACGTATCTTATGAATTAATAGTAGCACTGCTCTGTGTCAATTTATAAAATATTTTGACTTTTGACGAGTCGTATTTTATTGATATGATTTTTTTATAATGCTTTATTTGTATTTATATTATTATAAGTTTGGTGGCGAGCTTTGCGGCGCCATAGGTGGTACAAGATCGTAACTTGGCCAACCTGTAAAATTCAAATAAAACTTGTCACCCACTTTAATACCAAACGCATTTAATCGATTAGCCAATTTCGCCCCAAATGACGAGTTGACACTCGCATTGCCAAAATAGTAGGTTGACCCTATGTTCGTTTCTGCATTAATAAAAGGATTGGCAATAGAATCAAGAGGATGCATTGCAGCTCTGCCAGCCCTGGTAAAACCGGTGGTATCCATAAATCTTCTTGCCAGTCTTCTCATCATACTATCAGCGGCTAATCGTTGCCCTCTTACCAATGGCCCCGCACTTTGAGCCCATTCAGCATTAAAACGCAAAAAGTTTGCATCGCTTGCAGCTGCCATCAGCTGTCCTTCGTAGGGAAATTCGATGACCGGGATCGCCCTTGCTGCTACAGACTCAAGTCTTGCAAAATATCTTGCTGCAGCCAATGCCCGAACATAATTAACACTGCCAGCTGCTACTATGCCAACTTCTGGCATCATCGCCAGGTTCATTCCAATTGAACCGTCTGGATCTACTTTGTGTAAAACCTTTCCAACAGGAGCAAGCGTCTCAGTTAATAAGTAGTCACCGACATTCCATACAAAACCTATAGTAAGATTGAGGCCAGCATCTATATGATCCGCCCAATCAGGATGTCCTCCATGTGCTTCGGCATCGCGTCTAAACCAGCGAGTGAAAGGGTCGTTTGCCTCCAAAAAATATGACGACTCGAAGTTTTGCTCAAGATCAATAGGCTGTCGAAAATATGATTCCCATGGTTTCATGAAAAGATTGCCGCCATGAATGGTTTGAATGCCATCCATCCATGACCCGTATGAAAGTTTTTCTCTTCCACCCATGGGATCGGTAAATATCAATGGGTTTGATCCAAACGCCTCATAAAGGGATCTTGCGTTGGTATTTTCAACCGGGTCATTTTGTAAAAATCTACCGGTCTCCACATCGTAATGCCTCGCCCTGAAATGATATAGTTTTATCAACTCATCCCATTCACGTCCCATAAATAAATACCTAAAGCCTGGAAAGTTTTTACGAATATCCGATCTACCGTAGGGTTCATAATCGAAACGACCTACTATGCCAGCTGCGTCATCAGTAATTAATCTCGTTGAACCAACAAGATCATGATGAATAAAATGATCTTTGTTATTAGCCGCATAAGCAACCCGGCCATCTGGTTGAGAGGAAATAATATATTCTTCGATCAATGCGTTTTCATAAGAAGCGATTTCAGCAAATGAGTCGTAAGCAAATCGTCGGGTCTTACTTCCATCATTTGTTAGTATTCTTCTTCCGTTTGCATCATAGGTGCAGGCAAAGTTCAATCCTGCATCCGTTACAAGAACCAGTTGATTGTGCTGGTTATATTTAAAAGTTCTTGTACCCGATTTTATAACGTTACCGTTGAGATCATAGGTAAGATTTGTTAGTTTTCCGAGATCATCGAAATGTTCAGTCTTATTTACCGTGGCTGATTTCTCACTCACGCGATTGTTCCATTCATCATAATCATATGCAGGTTCCGGTGACGCTACCGGTATTACTGTATTGCCGACAACGGCATCAACTGCAGATTGCCCGGATAAACTTTGACCCGGTATCGAGAAAGGAGAGAAATTGGCCGGTATCGGGAATGCTGAATTGTTATGCCCGGATCTCGTAAGCCTGTTTAATCCATCATAGTTATAAATTCCCGAGGCAGTTGTTGCTTCCGTACCTGCTTGCCAGTCACATGCACGATTACCATTCTTATCATACAATTGCACGAGATGTAACAAGGAAGTAGTATTGGGTGCCCGGTGATCCATCGAAATTATCCGGCCATTGCGATCATATTGATATAGCGTTGAACTCCCATTCTCATATTCATTAAGCCTCTCGCGGAGTCCGACATAGGATTTGACAATAATAATTTTTATGCCTGCACCCGGGCTTCCCACATTGGGAACACCACGTTTGATATCAGAGATCTGCAACTGCCTGCCCGCAAGATCATATTGATATTCCAGTGTTCTGCTTGAGGGGTAAATCAATTTTACCGGGTTATTTAAAAAATCAAAGCTGCGATTTATTCTAAGTGCACCGGTACCGATCAGGTCCTGCTCCTCGGTAATGATCCTCCCGAAAGAATCATATACATATCTCAATTCACTCTTATCATTGGTAGCTTTTATTGTTCTTCCCATAGCATCGAACACGAATAACTCTGCTGCATCGCTTTGGATGGCCGGCGCTTTTGAATTATCATAGTCAATTCTTGTGACCTGGCCTCCATGATTATAAGAATATGAAGCAGACAAGAGATTAGGCATGACCGACTCTTTCAATAAGCCGGTCTTATCATAATTATACAAGTACACTCTTTCTAACGCCGTTCCAGGAGCCAATACTTTTTTTGTACATTTTTGTAAAGCATTGTATTCGTAGGAGGTCTTAATAAAGTTGCTTAGGATAGGGCTTCCTCTAAATGACATTATTACCTGGCCATCTGCATCATATTCATACCGGGTGACTATCTGTTGTCCGGGTGAAGGATTTTCCGTTTGTTTTGTTTTTCTTCCATATATATCATATTCATAAGTGGTAATATTTCCCAGCGCATCTGTTTTTTTGATAAGCGCATCGCGGCTGTCATAACTATTGAGAATAACATTCCCCAATCCATCAATCTGTTTTACTTTATGATTCAATGCATCAAACTCAGCACCTGAAGAAACGATTTCGGTATTTACTAGATTATTCGCATTGTCATATTCATAGTCGTATTTATCGGTTCTTATCAAGTTTCCGTTCAGGTCATATGTATTCTTTAGCTCACTGACAACAATCTTTTTGTGGGGCAAACGAGTTGACTTCACTACGACCCTTCCACTATGGTCATATTCTGTTGTGATTGAAGAACCAGAGGTTTGTTGTCCTGCCAATGTAACGACACCATCCCGCTGCTCTTTAATTTTTCCATTACCATCGTAGAATATCCAAGATTCAACAGGTATTGCATTGGGTATTGCAACGGTGAAGAGATCCTTTTTCCAATTTATGCCCGTGTTTACAATCACAATAGCATCAAAGAGATAATTGATCGTTTTAATTTTTCTGCCCCGCTCATCATATTCATATTGCTTAACGGTTAAAAGTTTATAAGTATTTGGTTGTTGCCATTCAAAAAATCTTTCTTCAATGGCATTATTTAATTTATCATATTTAATAAGTCCCGTGTGGCCCTGACGGTTATCGAGAGTCCTTTTATCTCTTGCGCCTACTGCGATATCCACGACTTTTACTGTACAAACCAATCTGCCGAAACTATCATAGTCATACCTCGTTGTATTTCCGGCGGTATCTATTTCTGCCTTTTTTTGACCGTCTTCATTGTATCTAACCTCTGAGACAACTGCATTTTCTGTTCCGAAACCCATGATCGTCTTAGTAGGCATTCTCCGGGGATCATGGCGGAAGACTGTTACCGATCTTGTTGGTGAGATCACTCGTTCTGGAAGGCCATCAGCATTGTAAATTTTTTTAGTGAGTAGTGTCGTCTTAAAATCAGTTCCACCCAAACGTTGTGAGACCATCAAACCAAATTCATTGTATTTGTAGCGAGTTGTTTCAGCATCGGCCAATAATAAATTTCCGTTTTCATCCATTATCTTTCTTGTAGTTAACTTGATCTTTCCTTCCCTGGTATATTTAAAATTCGTTTCAAATGCAACAGCCGCACTAAGATTTTTCTTCACTGATGCAGGCTGATCATTTGAATCAACATCATTCTCCGTTGAATTCAGCCGAGCATCGGTTATTTTCACATTCACGCCGCGCGTGTTGACTTTAAATGTCGTCTTACTTTCATCTGCCTCTCCCTTCCCGAGGGTGACCGCACTTACATGGCCCTTTAACGTTATGTTGGAAGCTGGGATCATTAACAGCTCTGGGATTCCCTTCTGTTCCGGCGCTTTCGTATCTGCCTGGGAAAAATAGGTATACTCCGTTATGTGATTGTCTGGGTGATTGACCATTCCCAATAAAGGATCCATGTACTTCAAACTCTTTTGAAATATCTTTCCTTTCTCGGATGCCTTATACGTAAAAAAATCAATTTCATTTTTCCTGGACGTATCGGCGCGATCAGGACCTGTGGTCTCAGGATATATTACTTGTTCGAGTTCACCATTGGCGGTATATTTAAATTTTGTAAAAAAGTTTGCATTGAGCCGAAATCTCGGGTCTGACTTTGTTGCTATTTGCTGGAAAGATGATTCGTATGTATAGTCAATGATAATATCTTCAGGGTCAAAAACGGTAAAAGGCGATGGTGGAGTCCAGGTGCCGGTGACGGCATCGAATAGTTGTGTTGCGCCTGCTTTGAATCGTTTGATCTGCGTTAAGAGATTTCCAAAGGTCTTTCGCTCATCCTTAGTTGGAATTATTCCACTAGCATTAACATGTTCAAACAGATCACGTCCATATATATATTGAGTGAACTGTTTCCCGGGTGATAATTGAGCAATAATATTTCCGTCCAAATTATAAAGGGTGCGGGTAATGAATTTACTTTTTATATTATTCTCATCAAATATTGTCTCCGCTTTAACCAATGCATTTCCATTCTTATTGAACCAGTATTCAACACAATGCCCGGTTGGTTTAAAAGTCACCGCATATCGATTTGGCTTAGTTATATCATCTGGATCATCCGGAATAAGATCGGCATATTGAATCAACCATTCTCCCTCATCATCTCTTTGCCTAGTCACGCGTTCATGGTCAATGAAGTTTTCATTCTTTCCATATTCAATTTCGAGGTATCGTCTTCCGTCCGCATCACCAACACTCAATAACTGATGCGCTACAGGACCCCATTCGGAGCTATATTCATAAAAAAAACTTCTACCCTGCAGATAATCTTTTGTGGATGGAAGTGTCACACTTGTAAGATCATCGTAGTCGTTATAATTGTACGTTACAGACCTGCCCGAATAGTCAACCATCGCAATGATCCTTTTCAGATCATCAAACCTTATTTGAACAACCCTCGTAGGATTTATAGATTTATCGTTGACAATTATCCGAAGAGTTGAAGGATCACTATAATCAAAGGACAGAAAATTATCAAAGCGATCAATAATCTTTGAGATCTTATAAATGATACTGTTATCAGGTGATATATATTCATAACGCATTCCATCAGGACGCGTCAGAACATATGTTCCACTGTGATTTTCTAAAATGGCATGATAACCGTCGGGCGGAGCGTAATAAAAATTTCCGTCATTAGTGCCCTGGACAAGATTGAAATGATCTTCTCTAAAATCTACCGAGTTCAATACAACTTCCGTCAGTGATATTTCTCTCAACCAGAGATTCAGGCTATAGTCCCAGCAAGCGCCTAATGGACCATTAGGATATAAACCCTTACTTCGATAACGCCTTGTGAAATCAAAGTTGATCCCTGCACCGTCCAGGTGCAGATCATCAAAAGTATAAACCAATTGCCCGGTTGCTAAGTCTACCGGGTCTGCCCCTTCCGCTGAATTTTTCTGGGCACCGGCACCGGGAGCAGTAGCCTTAATTGCCTGCTTCGATATAGCTACCGCTACATTTTCAAGTCGCTGATCCAACACAGGACTTTGTGTGAGCTCTTCCGACATCACCAGGCTCTCTTTCACGGCTTTCACTGTTTGCAAATTCTTTCGCTGTTCACTCATTTCCCTCCGCACATATTCCTGCTCAATAGCCGTAAGACCTTTCTTCAGATTTGCTAAAGTCAGGTTCTGGTAGATATCGATTATCGTTGGCCCGAATGAAGCATTTTCAGTACCAGCAACTGTCGGAGTGCTTTCATTTGCCATTTTTCATTTCTTTTTGGAGCGGTCTTCTGAATCTTCTTCCGAATCGTTTTCCGAATTTTTCTTGGAAGGAATACCTAATAGCTGCAATCGGATACTCCGTACAGTTTGCTCATCTTCACCCAAAATCCTTCCCAGGTCTGTTGCAGAAATATCCATTATATCAAAGATTGTATGGAATCCTACGCTTTTGAACAACTTCTTATTTTCAGAGCTCAATTGATCAGAGGATAATGTTAATATGGGAAAACTGGTAGTTGTTGGTCCTGACAATTCAATTTTTCGTTTTTTCTCTTCGGAAGTATTTCTTGTATCCTGTTTTACTTCTTTTTTCTTGTCGGCAGACCCTTTATCATCTTTCTTTTTTGCCCGTTCAGCTTCTTTCTTTAGCTCCGCTAAATGGTAATCATGTCCCTTCTTGAGATTTGAAAGCGATGGAATTTGTTCCTTTAATTCATCGATCCTGGAATGATTGACCAAAAGTCCGGTCAGTACAGGTTCCTTTTTAAATTGTCGCTGCAGGCTGGTCAATTCCACTTCAATGAGTTTGTTTGCAACCTGTCTGAAAAACAGATCTGACTGCCGGAAAGAATATCGGTCTATCAATGTTCCATTCGTTCTTTCTGCCAAACAGGACAATGAGCTATTTAAAGTGTTTCCAACTTGCTTACCCATCATGTTTGCCATTTTTGCACGGGCGGCACCCAACACCTGGTGATCTAACCCGGAAGGAACTGAATTTCCTTTGGGATTTGAAAGGAGAAGCTGTTGATCGTCGTGTTCAGGATGCTGAATAGAAGTAAAATGACTACTCTTGTCAAATGGGGTATTAGATTTCCAGGGTGATACATTCCTTGGATTGATCTTGTTCTCCACGACAATATCCGGCGCGATCAAAATTGCTTTGTCAGGTGCCAAATTATTAAAAGGACTATCGTCACAGGTACTTACACCACGAACCGTTACGAACATATCAACGGCCCTGTTATTCGTGGACATGTCGTTCCTTATATAATACGCTTTTATCCTGCCATGATAGACCATTGTTCCTTCCGAAGTTGGCCAGGCCTGGGCTCTTACCCTTAAGCCATAGTCGGGATGATAATTTTCTATGTCATCCGGGGTATTTAATGAGATCACATCAACAAAAGCTTCTGGTGGTGCCTTTGCAATTTCATCACCAGTTGGCAGTCCCGATTTGTTGTTAGGATCTTCCCAGAGATCGTAACCTCCCAATCCCCTGGTGCGATCGATCTTCCATCCACTATTCGATGTCGGCCGAACTGCCTCTACGAAAGCTTCAGCCGCGACATCACCTTCGCCGAGCAATGAAACAGGTTTTAGATAATCTGGCTTTGTAATGAAACTTGGGGTGATATACCCATCGCAAGTGGCCGGTATATATTTTTTATCCGGCGTATCTGCTGGATTGGCATTACCCGTCCAAACATTTATTGCATTCTTTGTTTGATCAACTATATAGTCGGCGGCTTTCTTAGTTATTCCGGCAATATTCCAAATAGATGTCCCGCCATCATCGATTTGGGGGGCTATTGCGACAAATTCTATCCAATTCGTTTCCGCAGTTTTCGGATCATTCAACGCTTTTGCTGAAGCTTCATCATCCAAATGTGCTGTATATAGCAGTGCATCCAAACAATAATCCTCCATTTTCATGTCATCGGGTCTTGACACGATCAGGAAGAATTCCTGTATACCTTCTATTTGTTGTGGCCCATCGATAAATGTGTACTGATCTTTTTGCTGCAAGGTATGCGGACGTGGTTGTAAGAAAAATATTGCCCTGTTCGTGCCTAAATGATAGGAATTAAGAAGATGATATAAGTTAGAAATATTTGTCGTGTGTGAAGCGCTTTCGCGTAAATCCCTGGAAGAATCGGTATTGGTAACATTCACACTTTCCGAACCACTTTTTTTAATTGTACCCCATTGACCCGATACACCGAATTGCGCACTCGCTCCTGCAAAACCACCACCCATATTCACACCGGTCAGCACGTCATAATTGTCAATGGAACTAGTCGAAGTTGTACCTTTCTTCACATTCATATCCGACTTGGATTGCGTTATCGATTCGCCGGATTCCGTTCCTACTTCGATCAACTCTCTTTTCTTCGGTTCGAAGGATGCGAAATAGGCAAGTTTTGAAGGATCGGTTGTCTCGTTACTTTTTTTCTTTGGATAGATAGCTACCTGGACAAGTGCACCTGAGCATGCATATGCACGATGTTCAGCATCATTGATAATTTTGCATTTCTTTCTCCAGGCATCCAGGTTGGCCTGGTTCTCACCATAGTCTTCTATTGTCGTAACCGGTGCCGGCGGAGGTGGACACTCTTCGCAGGGTGGTACATAACTGGTGATGGAGCAAACAACTTTGAGATAGGTAATCTCCCTGTGACTATTCAGGATCTCTTCAGGCAAGATATCTTTTTGAGGGTCCGGATCATAAGAGAATACAGCCATAGATGACTTCCACATAGCATGAGGAAATCTCTTATCATGGTTGGCGATCATGTCGTCGCTTGTTGCCATCAACTGCCATGGAATATCAATCGGGAGTGAAATGTCCTGGAGGCTCATAAAGTTGTTTTTATGTATTAGAAAATCTTATTCGCTTTTTGATCTACGGGTAGAGAACACTGCTAATATGCATATATACCTCTCAGTTGTACCGAGCTGGAATACGGACACAGAGACTTAACTAAAGTTGATTTAACAGGGGGGACGAAGTGTAGCGTACCTAAAATTGGAAGAATAAAATTAATCGAGCAAATAAATTTCTACCTGGTTGGTAGGTCGATAATCATTAGAGGGACTCATTTTCTATGCTTTGCAGTACAGCGCATGGAATAACGTGAAACTCAGAGAGCGGGTCATGACAGGAGGTTTCAGAACACTTCGATCGAAAAAAGGAACAATGAGGTGTGGGATTTTGGACTTATTTTTAGTCCATCCACAAATAAGTATGACCTTCTAAATGATGTTGACGGAAATGGTATGCGATTCACTACGCGGTGATCTATGAATTTAGGCATTGCCAGCTAATAGATTCTTGGTGTCGTGAGTATCTCTAAAAATAACAGCCAAAAACCTCATTCATCTAAAATTTCTTCCTTCGGAAAAATCTCCTGCTGATCCGCGATCATGTTTGTTGATTTTTTCTGATTCTAATGGTGTTGGTTAGATCTGGCTTTGACTGGAATAAGTATTAATTCTCCTTTACTTCACCAGTGAATTCACTTTTAAGGGCTACTTCATTCGTGACGATACAGAATGTGCTCATCGGCCATTTATCAGTGCTTGAGAAATTAGTAACAGAATTACTGAACTCGAAAATAGCTACTTTCTCGTTCGGCAACGCGGCAAACCCGGAGTCAAACTGATGCGGATAGCACTCGAAAAGTTTAATCTCGTGAAAAACCAATTCGATTCCTTATATAAAACTAAAGTTGATAATTCGGATTTCTTATTCCCTATCGCAATTAACGCAAAAAACTCCTTTTTGCTGAGCTTCATTGAGCGCTTCAACAGTCCTGCTTTCAAATCCAGTTTTGTACCTTGCGATTATGGGATATTGTTTACCTATTCGGGGAGTTTATACTTTTCTTTTTACGACGGTGCTTTTAAATTTTGGAAATGCCCAAAAGGTTGAGCAAACGTACAATACAAAAATAAATCGCGCACATGTTGTGTATATCAAAAATCCGTGTGGGCGTACTTATATAACAAAGGCAGATTCTGTTATAATTAGTGAAGAAGTTAATAAGTCAACGCAGGTTCGTGACACGTTTATGTTCTCATTGCGGTACGAATTTACTTATTCGGTGGATTTAACTCATTTCAGTTTCTCAATTTTATTTTGATGTTTTCAGGGTGATTTCTTCAAAGCGAGTAAACAATCTCGACAGAATACCATTTTCAAAATATCTTTTCACACTATTATTATTGAAACGGTGAGATTGAAAAATTATGTTGACATATATGGAGAGCTGAAATAGAGTTATTCGATTGGAGTTAAGCCACACTCTTTTCGATTTTTTGTTAATGGTGCTCAATCAATTTAACCTTTTATGGCAGCAATTAAATCTTGCGAACATCTCTTAATAAATTCTTCCATTACGTTCTTTTCAACTCCCTCATATGCTGGTATTGCAGGTGCAACCTTTAGTTTTGAAACAGGTTTCGGCTTACTGTTGAATTTTGAAAGTTCACAACCATCGATACAAGGGGTATAATTAAATGTGTATGTGCCTGCCATTTCATTATTTTTCACCAAAATGATTTTAAATTCAGCAGAAGCACCATATTTTTTATACTGTTTGCTCGACGTATACTCTTTTGTTCTGCCTTTTTTATCAACTGAATATGCCTTATTAGTAATATACTGTACTGCCGGATTAATCTTAATTACTTCAACAATTAAATCAGTATTGGTTAAATCCTTTATTTGTGAGTAATTAATATTCTCAGTATTGTCCCTTGACATTTTCTTCAAGACTTCATTGAACAAGCCTCTGTCTCTAACACTAAAACCTGCTCGTAAGAATTCTTTTTCTATAGCATTATAATAAATATCCATCGCTTCATTTTCTTGAGAAACCGCGATTACTTTATCATTAGTACTTTTTGTTGTTACGTCCTCATAGGCATTTGGAACTCTTAAAACAATATTTGGTTGCGAATTCGACCTTAGAAACGTTTTTAAATTTTCGTTGGTGTAAATATCTCGTGGCTTAGGAGTAAACTTTACCAATTTGTCAGGAGTTGAGCAAGACATTATGAGAGTAGAAATCGTCAAAAAAATGAAATAAACATATTTCATATGAGGTTAGTTTTGGTAGTAAGCCCTGAAAGAGGCAGATGATATCAATCAGAGGTAGCACCTAAGATAGCAAACTGAGGGAACAAAAAAAAAATATATATGCTAATCTCATCCCCACCCTTTCATTCCGTCGAAGTCACACTTCTGGAGCGACGATACAGAATGTACTCGTCAAGTATTTGTCAGTGGTCTAGGGAAATTAATAGCAATTACCTTACTAAATTACTTTAACAGCCTAATCGATGTTTTTGAAAGTATTTCGACTTTCATCACGTTTCCTTCTCTAAAAGTCTGCTGAATCCATTCTTTTAGTTTTAGCCCACCGCGTCCATGTATCCTCGGGGTGCCATTCGGATTTGACTTTCTGTCAATGCGTCCTAGTATTTTCATCTCTGTATAGCCTAGAAAAATGTCGATTGCTGAATTGTTTGATTCAAAATTATTGCATCCGCCCGGGATCTTGCCGGCGAATCATAAACCGTTACTCTCAAAATACTAAAAGGCAGACCCCGGACTACTCATCATCCAAACCTAAATTCACATGTCCTACTTTCCGATGCAGAACTTCGAAAAAATATAATCCAGCTGGTCTTCATTTGTGATCTGCCCTGTGATCTCACCGAGATAATGCAGGCAACGTCGAATATCAAGGGCTAAT
>Ga0097621_100001639_pt1 | contig 15326 bp, 10 predicted proteins | sample KBSMisM72_FD_73165 | JGI IMG/M metagenome (GOLD analysis project Ga0097621, IMG submission 73165) | Miscanthus rhizosphere microbial communities from Kellogg Biological Station, Michigan, USA - KBS Miscanthus M7-2 (version 2) (version 2) | ecosystem: Host-associated > Plants > Roots >... | reverse complement strand
TCGTCCACGACGAGAATGTCCCAACCCGCATCGATCGCCTGCTGCAGGCGTCTCTTGCTGTCTGTAAACAGGCCGATCGTGGAAAGCACGTATTGAGAATCGCTGAATGGGTTGACGCCCGAATTGGATGCCTCGATTTCCATGCATCGTTCTTCATCGAATATGTGAAACCAGAGGTTGAACCGTCGCAGCAGCTCTACGAACCATTGGTGCACCAGCGATTCGGGCACCAGAATCAGTGCCCGCTGCACACGTCCGGTGAGAATGAGCCGATGTAGAATCAGACAGGCTTCAATCGTTTTGCCAAGGCCGACTTCGTCGGCAAGCAGAACCCTGGGCGAAAGACGCTCGGATACTTCCGCCGCGATATAGAGCTGGTGAGGAATCAGATCGATCCGGCCGCCAACAAATCCCCGGATCTTCGACTTGCGTCGCTCGAACTGATGATTGAGCGCTTCGACTCGAAGGTCGAACACGTCGGGTGGATCCACGACTCCGGCGAACAGCCGTTCATCGGCCTTGTTGAACGTGATTCGATCATTAAGTTCGGTTTCGCACAGCGTTCGGGCGCCGCCGCGGCCTTCGCCATGATAGAAGATCAGCCCATCGCGTTCGGAAATGGACTGCACGACCAGAGAGACATCCTTGCGGCTTCGGACAGTGGCGCCAACCTGGAACCGTACGCGGCGCAGTGGGGCGTTATTGCGGGCATACTGGCGCGTCGCAGCGCTTGCCTTGAATTCGATGGTCACGGTCCTCGCATTGATCTGCAGCACGGACCCCAGTCCGAGCTCGGGTTCGCTTTCGCTGACCCATCGCTGGCCTTGATAGAAATCGGCTGAAACGTTTTTCATTGATAGAAGGCTGTGTCCTGAAGAACGGGCCGATTGCGCATATTTGCCCACCTTCAAGGCGTGCCCTGTATTTTGGATCTTCAATCTCGAAGGTTGGTAACGAAAAACGATATGGAGCGTGGATGGGGCCGGAAGGTTGAATATGGTAAAGCGACAAATTGCCCTCCTGAGTCAGGAGGGGAATTTTCTTCTCCGATGTCCCTCCGCTATTGCTTCTGGACGGGAATATCCGACGGTATGGGCGGATCGGCTTTCTTGCCGTAGGTTTCAAACAGATAATCGATCAGCGCTGGAAGCTCTTCCGCGGAAACCATTGCCCCCATCGACTGCTGACGCGAAACCAGATTCGCGTAGTCCGCCCTGGTTGAAAAATTCCGCAAACCCGCGAGTTCTGCGACATGACACCCCGAACACGCCCGGTAGAAGGTACTTCTGCCAGGGTTTTCCCGCGGCGGATCCGATTGGGTTGATGGGCTTGCAACCGAGAACTTAGCCACCGTAACAAGCGACACTTTCGCGAGATTGTCCGTAACCTTAACCTGCACGTCGTACGGACCCGGTGCGAAATCCGCAAGTGGGACGCTGTTCGAATAAATCATCTTCTGCCCGACACCCAGCGGCTCCGTAACATTGGAAGTCAATTTCCGGATTTCCTGCCCGTTGTGCGAAACCACCATTTCAAACGTCGCGGAAGGTTTGCGTGTAGGCGTGTCAACGGTGAATCCGTAGATCTCTTGCCAGACGTTCAAACTCTCATTGGTTCGAAATACGCCCGTGACGTTGGGATTTACTCTTTTTTCCCCCAAAGCAAACATGTCGGTTCCCAACATACGTTGTGGCAAATCCGTGATGCTATACGCGAGGATCAAGGAACTGACCTGCAGCGACTGGTCCGGAATGCGAGGTACATTCAGCGCATAGTCCTGCACTCCGATACTTTGAGAATTTGTGTCTTCCACGGTGATATGGACTTTGTACTTCCCTGGAGCCAAATATCGACTTTCCTGAAAGAGAGTCGGCTGGTCCAGATTTGCCGCAAAGGTATTGGACGGAAATTCCAGTGCGATATCCTGTGAGAATCCGGGGAGTCTGCGATTATCAATTCGATAAATCACTCCCTGTATCAGGACTTTTGCTTTCTTCCCCCCGCCTTCATCCCGGAAGGCGAGGTCGCGATTCATAAGTTGAATCGTGATCAAGGTGCGGACCTGATCACTCGTCACTCGAATGTAGTTGGCCTGAACCTTGAAGGGCAGCCTGTTACTTGAAAGTGGAATCGTCAATGTCGCATCGGGTTCGCTGTCTGCAACTCGGGGCGCAACCTCGGTTTGCGCCTCTGTTGCCGGAGCCGTGCCTCGCGGTCTAGTTTCAGCAGACGGTTGCTGCAAAAGTGCCGCGTACCCGATGGCGCTCCGGCTCCAGGAAACGGCTTCCGATACGGGTTTCATCGTGATCGAAGAATTCGTCGCCAACTGTTCACCGGGAAGCAACCTCTTCATTTCGGCACCCTGCTGCACATTCACTTCACCTTCGACCACAGCGACTGTCGTGCCGGATTGTTCGGCGCTGACGAGGAACACCGTCCCCACCACCGACACCACGGCATCGCTCGTTTGAACATACAGGTGTCCCGCGCCCTGTTTGGCAGCGGTGACCAGAATGCTTCCGCCGGTGAGATGCACTCGAATGCCATCGGTGGCGGATTCCAGTTTCATTTCAGACTGCTCGCGCATTTCGATATGTGAGCCGTCTTGCAAAGCGAGGAACAGACCCACGGCACTATTCGAACGAATGACATTTCCCGCTTCGATCGTTTCCCCAACCTGATACATCGAAGGATTACCCGCGACTTCAACGGTAGCCTTCGGACCGGCGTTGCTGCCGGGTTTGCGAACGAGTACCATCGACATTCCGATAGCAAGAACGACCGCAGCCGCTGCCAGTCCCCACGTCACCGCACTGCGACGCTTCAACGAAGCCAGTTCGGGCAGAGGTCCCGGGTTCTTCAGTCGAAACTGCCGAAGGTACGACTCGAATTGTTTATCGTGCTCGTCCATTTTTGCTCCTGACTTTGCTCCTGGCTCCCACCTGAAACTGATCGCGCAATTTCGACAGTCCATATCGGTATCGGGATGCCGCCGTGTTGGGCGAAATTCCCAACGCGGTCGCTACTTCTTCGAAACTCATCTCGCCCCAGACATGCAGCAGAATCACTTCGCGCTGTTCTTCCGGCAGATCCTGCAATGACGATTGCAGTTCGAATCCGGATAGCTCCATCCCGGCCGGGCTGTCCAGCCATGTGTCTTCCAGATTCACTTCCCGCGATCGATTGCGAATCTGATTCAGCGCGACGTTCCGCACCGCGCGATACAAGTACGGAACCGGCTCCCCTTCAATCTCCAGGTCCCCGCGCAACATCCGTTCGAACACCTGATGCAATGCGTCTTCGGCCGATGCAAAGGCCGAAACAAACGAGCAGGCATACGCGAACAAGCCTCGGCTGTGGTGTTCATAAAGCTTTCGGATTTGATCGCGACCGATCCGGCTACCCACTCGTCATCCTCAATTTCGCCTCTGTGTAGAAGACACCGGGGAACGGCAAATTTGTCTAGCGCAGGAATTGGAGATTGTTATACTGCCCGAAGTGATTCAAAGAACAGCAATCTGGATACTGGCGACCCTGGCATTCTGTTCGCCAGGCACCATGGTTACCCAGCAGGTCCGGGAACCGATCGGTGCAGGCTATGTGGTGTGGTCTGTCCAGATTGGATCGAGCGGTGTTCGCCAGGCCATTTCGCGCCTATCCTATCGACCGTCGGCGGACGCCAGCGAACCCATCCTTTATTTCCTGGAACGCTCCACCGCGGCGGCCAGCCGCCTCTATTTCGGTTCGCTCTACAATCGTCCTCCTCCCGCACCGCTCTCCTTCAGCTAGCAACAATTCCAACAACCACAATTTGCTAAGGAGGGTGAAGTGCACCGTCTATTGGAAAACCTGTTTCGTCCGGTTTCTGTCGAAAAGGAAATTCAGACCATAAACGCGCGCCGCCAGGAATTGGCAGGCGTAGATGACACCGCATTAAAGGCTGCAGCCAAACAATCCCGGAGTTTGACCGAAACCATCGCCGTAACTGCAGTCGCGGCAGAACGCGTATTAGGACTTCGAATGTTTGACGTCCAGCTTCGGGGCGCTCTTGCGCTCGCAAAAGGCCGCATCGTCGAGATGCAGACCGGCGAAGGAAAAACACTCGCGGCGGTACCGGCAATCGTTTGGTATGCCAGCCAGGGAAATGGCATCCATGTGATGACCGCCAACGACTATCTGGCCCGGCGTGATGCGGTATGGATGGGCGGCATCTACAAATTCCTTGGCCTGTCTGTCGGCTGCATTCAGCAGGACATGACATCGCAGCAACGCAAGCGCGCTTATGCGTGCGACATCACGTACGGTACTGCAAACGAAGTGGGCTTCGACTATCTCCGAGACCAGCTCGCGTTGTTCCCGGGTGATCAGGTGCACCGCAATTTCTACGCTGTGCTGATCGATGAGGCCGATTCCATTCTGATTGACGAAGCCCGAGTGCCGCTCGTCATTGCCGGTGATGAGAAACCATCGCTGTCGCTGGCCTATCGCGTGGATGAGGTGACACGGCACTTCCGCCGTCATTCCCATTTCACAATCGACGACGGGGGCCGCAACATCGGACTGACCGACGCCGGAATCAGCGCAGTTGAAACCGCGTTTGACTGCGGCAATCTTTTCAATCCGGAGAACCTCGAGCTTCATACTGCCGTCCAGGACTCCATCCACGCGCATGCCCTGCTCCGGCGCGACGTCGACTACCTGGTGAAGAACGGCGCCATTGAATCCGTCGACGAATTCAAAGGCCGCATTATTCAGGATCGCCGCTGGCCCGGAGGCCTTCACACCGCAATCGAAGCAAAGGAAGGTGTCGCACCAAAAAAACAGGGCCGGGTTCTCGGTTCGATTACGCTGCAGAATCTCATCGCTCTCTATCCGATGGCCTGTGGGATGACGGGAACCGCGGCGACCCAGGCCAGCGAGTTCCGGAAAATCTACGATCTGGAAGTCGAGGTGATACCAACGAATCGGCCGATGATTCGTGTGGATCATCCCGATGCAGTGTTTCCGACAATGGCGGAGAAGGAGCAGGCGCTCGTTGAAGAAATACGCAACGTTCACAAAACCGGGCAACCCATTCTGGTTGGTACGGCCAGCGTCGAAGAATCCGAACGCCTCAGCCGCCGGCTCGACGGAATTCCCCACCAGGTGTTGAATGCCCGCAACGACGAAGTCGAAGCGGCAATCGTCCGTCTTGCCGGAGAGCGCGATGCCGTGACGATCTCAACGAACATGGCCGGGCGTGGTACCGATATCCAGCTCGGAACGGGGTCGGCCGAACTCGGAGGCCTGTACGTGATTGGAACCAACCGGCACGAAAGTGTTCGCATCGACAATCAGCTTCGCGGACGTGCCGGACGCCAGGGCGATCCGGGGTGTTCACGATTTTTCGTTTCATATCAGGATGAGCTGCTGGAGAAGTACGGAATCCTTGACGAAACGCATTCGACTCCCGCGGAGATCCAGCGCCGGATCGAAGGTCAGCTGTTGGACATCCGACAGTTTCTCAACAAGTACGAACGCGTCGCCGAGGGTCAACGCCTGGCGATTCAAATGCGAAGACAGGACATACTCGACGGTGCCACCCCTTGCGAATCCGAACTGGAACGACTGGCATCGCTGATTACGATCGACGATCTGTGGGCGGAATATCTTTCGGCGCTCTCGGAAATTCGATCCGGCGTTCAATGGGTGTCGCTGTCCGGAGGGGCGCGGGATCCGGTTCAATCGTTTTTTCGATTTGGTGGATTTGACGCGTTTCGAGAGTACCTGAAGAAAATTCACGCGCTGTTTCAGGAATTGCTCGTGGCCATCGACGAAGAAACTCCTCGGCGCCTGGCGAACATGGAATTGAATGGCATTGACCCGACGCAGCGCGGCTCGACCTGGACGTATGTCACCACGGATCAGCCGTTCACGACGTGGATCGCAAAGGCGCTACGGGAACTGCTACGCCGAAAGCAATAGAATTAGAAACCCTACCCCGCACCCGGCGCTCCAGCCTGCTGGCCGTCGCGCCACCCTCTCCCGTCGGGAGAGGAAACAGCGAAAAGCAACAGTGTGCATGCGTAACAGGAGGAAATTCATCGGCCAGACTTTTGGTTCCAATATCTCCAATGGCCTCGCCCAACCCATATCAGTGCAGCAATGAATCCGATCCATGCAATTGGAAAATCCAAACTGGTGGGGATGTTTAGTAGAGGGCGCCATTTATAGAAGTAGAAAATCACCAGCAGGGCCACAAATAGTGGAAAGACTTCTGTTATAGACCTGACGACTTTCAGAGCGGTCTCCGGTTCGAAATCATGGTTGCTACTACTTCAGCGCTGCGTTTCCTTGTTACGTCTCCAAACCGTAAACGTGCGTCCGTCGCCGCGATCCGACTGGAATTGTGTGGGACGAGGTTTGCCCGGCGCTGCAACACAGATTTTCAACACGTCGCCTTCGAATTCATAAATGCCCTGCTGCGATTTTCCTTTATTCGAACCGGCAGTATTCACGTAATCGATGGTCTTTGGTGCGTTCGACGCATCGAAGGTGAACTCCATCTTCATCATGACCTGTGGCCCCGCGTAGACCGTCGTTTCGCTGCCGCGTGTGATGCGTTTCACCCATTCGACCGCCGACGGATCCAGGGGATTGCCATCCATCACCGCGGACACCATGCTCCACTCGCCTTCGAAATCCGTTGCCGGCGAAGCGGCTTCCCTTGCTCTTGCGACGGCGGCTCTGGGCGATGATGCTTTGTCTTTCTTCGGTGAAACCGCTTCACTGCGAGTGAGCACTTCAAAGATGAAGCCGCTGCCGGCTGGCGCTGAAAACGCGGTCGGCCGGACTTCGCCCCGTGTCGAGAGACAGATCTTCCACGAATCTCCCTTAAGTTCGTAGATGCCAAGATTGGTGTTGCCCTTTTCCGGTCCCGCATCGAATTTCATGTTGAGCTGGTGAGGAATTGCGGAATCGTCGAGGGTGACGGTACCCTCATAGACCGTGCCCATTCCGAGGCTGCTGAATCGATTTCCCGTAATTTCCACCCGAGCGTTTGCCAGCATGCCGCCGGAAATCGTCTGTCCTTCCATTTCCAGTTCCGTCACGGCCCATGTGCCCTGAAGCAGGTCCAGATCGTCTCGCATGAACGCGTAAATATAGAATTGCGGCCTGAGACGCAAGTAGAAACTAAGAAACGCTCAGTTAGTGGACCGGCGCGCCGTTCTGGCCGGCGGGGGCCAGTTGTTCGACGGTGGAATACCGGACTGTACCGTCGGGAGTAACGTAGAAACCGTACCGGCCGCTTCCTGATGCATTCGGGATTGCAGCGCCCACAAAATCCGAACCTGAGCTGATCACGCCGTAATTGAATCCATTCACTGCACCGCGGAAATTTTCCGGTAGCAGGCCGACATCGATCATTTGCGATATCGTGCCGAAGTTCCCCTTACTCACGGAGAGGAATGTTACTTCGGCAGTATTGATCGTTCTCAGTGTTGCAACGGCTGCAGCTTCCATTGCCGCACTTCGGCTGCTTCCTCCGAATTCGCTGACACGCACTCCAACTGCAGCATCTGTCACTGCCGGCGGACGGTCCTGCTCGGAATTTCCCTTCGGAACGACAATCTCGATTCCGGACGTATCCATGCCCGTCACGTTGATCAGCGACGGATCCAGCAAACCGGATTGGCCCGGCTTCGAGCCGGCCAGCGACGGCACATATGGGCCCTGAGGAAGGCTGGAGAAATCGAAGACCCCCCCGGCCCCAATCGTTTGTTCAAAGGTGGAAAACGTTGTGGCATCGCTGAGCACCAGGCGAACATCGGTCGGCTCGGAATTCAATCCAGTAACTCGGCCACTGATTTTTCCGAATGGTATGTCAGGGTCGTGAGCGAAGGTGACTTCAAGGTCCGTTGCCGTGCTTCCCGCAATTTTCAGTGGCGGGAACGAACATCGCGGGGGTGCTCCCTGAACACATGCACGGAGATCCGTGAGCCCGAACATCACGGACTTTACAATGTACCCCAGAGGCAGCGAATCGAAACTGACTTGCCGTTCATCTTCCGGAAGCTTGAGTCGGAATCGCCCGGATGAATCCGGTTTGACCAGAGCGCTAACGGTACTGGAATTACCCAACAGCGACAGTACGTAGCTGGGAACAGGCCCGCTGCCTTCCACCGCGGTTCGCACCGTGACTTCCCGTTCGTGAGGAACCGTAATCTCGATATTGTCGACGTCCTTCATACCCACGCTCACGCTGGGAGACGATGCGGCAGCATTTTCGGGCCTCAGCCGTGCGGTGTAAGCGCCGTTCTGCAGAATGCGGGCAAATTCGAAAGTGCCATCCGCATTGACGATGGCTTCCGTGCTCGAAGTCTTGCTGCCTTCGAGCACGACACGAAATGGCCCCTGCCCCTGATCCTGCCCTATGACTCGGCCGCTGACTTTGGACCACGGATTTGGCGAGGTCGTTCCGAATCCCACCTGTATCTCCGAGGATTCCTTTTCGGAAATGCTCAACGGATCCACCAGAAGATTTACGCCGGCATAGCTGATTGACGTCAGGACGTATGGCGATGGAATACTCGTACGCTGCGCCGCAACACGGTACTCGCCTTCGGGCAACTGAAGTTTGAAACTGCCGTCGGGGAGCGCATCCACGTCCACTTTGATGAGCTGGACTCCACCGGTCCTTGCCTCCTGCTGAAGCGTTGCGATGCCGTCATTGTCCGGTGTAGAACTCCAGTTCGAAACCGAGCCATGAACCAGGATCATTGTGAATTTAGGTGGTGGTCCGTTGCCATCGACAGTGACGCGCCCGGAAACGTTGACGGGAGGGGGTACCGCGATTTCCAGATCAGCAACATTTCTATTCGGAATTACAACGGAAATGGGTGGCGACGCGAGCGGCGAACTCGACATGACTCGGGCGACATATCCTCCGGGCATCACCTGCGACAGCGCAAAGGAGCCATCCGGCTGAATCGCGGATTCATACCCGTTTGTTGAAACGGCTCCAAGAAATGCCAGGGTTGTCGCGCCGCGGTTCATACCTGTGACTTTGCCGGTGACCTTCACACCAGCGGACACTGCAAGCGTCATTGCAATTTGTACCGGCTCGTCCGATCCACCGACTTGAAGTCGATTTGAAAACAGATCGCGCTGGCCTGCAGTCAATGTCTTGATGTAGTAACCGGCCGATAGACGATCCACATGGAGTCGATACTCCCCCTCCGGGACGGTCACTTTGAATGTCCCATCCGGCTGTATTCCGGCAACCGGCCTAATCGGGCCGTCGAAAATCATTGTCGATGAGGTTCCGCGGCCAGCCTCGAATAATCCCGATGAATTGGCGCGGCCTTCAATTGTGACCGTCCCCGCGATATCGAATAGCTTTGGCATTGGGAGTTCCAGCCCGGCAATGTCGCGGTCCACGACTATACTGACCGGCCGCATACCGATCGCAGGCGAAACCTGAAAAGAATATGTGCCGCTGCGGACATGCCGCAGTTCGAAAGTTCCGTCGTCTGCAACAGGTCCGGAAATGTATTGCGTTCCGCTTGAGCTCGATACTTCGGTCGCAGCTTTAGGCTGACTTGGCGGGCGAATCACGCGACCGCTCACGCGGTATCCCGTCAATGCGGCCGGAAGAATGAAGTTGAGATTTTCTGTGACCGATCCTGCTGTGACGGTCAGGATGGTCGCTGCCGCCAGAGTCGTAACGCCAGGATAATAGGCGGCCGAATCGATGGTTCGTATCGCATAACGCCCCGGAGGCAAATTCCGAATTCGAAAGTCTCCGGTTTCACTCGTGCTGGCGCCTAAGCGGAAGGAGTTCTCCGGAGGCCTTCCGGTTTCGGATAAAGGTTGCGCGAAAAGGATGGCCTTCGCGAAAGGAGTTCCGTCCGCATACTTGACGTTGCCCGCCAGAACTCCAACCGGCGGAGCCTGTGCGGCCTGTTGAAACAACATCGCGGCTGTAAGAACGACTGCTCTCAAAATCATTTCAACCTCAGAGCGGATACTCGCCGATGAGCATACTCAAACGCGAGAAATCTTCCATTTTCGTCCGTCACAGAGCAAGGACACCCCCACAACACCGTTTGGTTCATCAATTGGTATACTCATGCCTCTTTTGAGGAGGACGTCGGTTATGAGAATCCAGCAGTTGTTGCAGTCATCACGTCTGGGCCTGGCCCTGGTGCTCGTTTTCACAGTCGCATCACAGGTTGGGTCCAGCCAGCAGACAGTTCCGATGCAAAACGGAATTCCAGTCGCACCTCGTGGCCTGGCGAATAAGCCATTGCCGAAAATGCCGATGGAGTTCGACACAGCCGAAGGGATGAGGATCCGCGTCTCCGCGGTGACCCACGCTCTTGAGAATCCTTTCGGTCTCGCGTTCCTCCCGGACGGCAGCATGCTGGTGACGGAGCGAGCCGGCCGTCTCCGGATCATCCGCAAAGGCGTTCTGGATCCGCAAGCCATCGCGGGAGTGCCGATGTCGCGAAATCTTGGCGTATCCGGGGAACCCGGCGCCGTGCACGGCTTCATGGATGTCGTTCTCCATCCGAATTTCGCAGAGAACCAGTTCGTCTACATCTGCTACACGAAGCCGCTCGACGGGACTCGAAATGCGACCACCATCGCGCGAGGAAAATGGGACGGCAAGGCGATTACCGGAATGAAAGACATCTTCCAGGCGGATGAAGGAACCAGCACCGCGCGTGTTGCATTCGGCAAAGACGGAAAGCTGTACATGACCACGGTCGGCACCCAGGGCAACATATCGCAGGATCCCAACAGCCAGTCGGGCAAGGTGCTGCGGCTGAACGATGACGGCAGCGTCCCCGCGGACAATCCATTCGTGGGCAAAGCCGGTTCCAAACCGCAGGTGTACACGATTGGACACCGCAGCTCACTTGGATTGGCAGTGCATCCGGGCACCGGTGAAATGTGGCTCAATGAGAATGGTCCGAACGGCGGTGACGAGATCAACATTCTCAAGCCGGGCAAGAACTACGGTTGGCCGATCGTCAGTTATGGCAGGACATATCAAGGGCCGTGGCAATCCGAGCATCCCGGAAGTGAAGGTTTCGAACCGCCGCTGGTGTATTGGGTGCCATCGATTGCCGTCTCGGGGATGGCGTTCTATACCGGCGACAAACTTCCCAAGTGGAAAGGCGATGTTTTCGTTGGTGCGCTCCGCACCGGTGAGATTCCAGGAACCGGCCATCTCGAACGAATCATGTTCAACGAGAAGATGGAAGAGGTGCGTCGCGAGTCACTGCTCGTCGAGCTGAGACAGCGGATTCGCGACGTTCGCCAGGGGCCGGACGGATTCCTGTACGTGTTGACCGACGAAAAAGAAGGTGCCGTTCTCCGTATCGAACCCGCTCCTGCCAAATAAAAAAAGGGGCCAGACGTGTCATTTCCCTTTTTCCCGGGGAGAAGAAATGAGGGGACAGTCCCCGCATTCGCTGCGGGATACTGCAATTAGAAAGCGCGTGTGGCGAATGCGGGGACTGTCCCCTCATTTCTTCTCCCCGGGAAAAAGGGAAATGACACGTCTGGCCCCTTTTTTTTATTTCGTGGCGAAGCCGGCGGCGGGATCGAGCTTCTTTCCATCCGCCCTTACGGCAGAAACCCAGATCGCGGCTTTCTGACCATCCTTCATCGGACGTCCGGTGATCGTCAGCTTTGTGCCGACTTTCAGATCGCTCGGCTTGATTCCGGCGCGCAGCAGAGTACTTGGTCCCTCCGCTTCAAATCCCCAGACCACGGTTTTCCCATCCTTGCCGGTCACTTCAACCAGCAGCCACGAATGCGGGTTGGTCAACTGCCACTCCTTGACCACTCCTTCCACCGTAATCGTCTTCGTTGGTTCGAACATCGCGGCCGAATGATGGGCCAGACCTGGTACGACGGTTATGATCAGGGCGCCCAGGCCCATCAGTGTTATGAACAATACTCTCTTCATGGTTTACCTTTCTCTGCGCCGGATTTCTCGCCAAAGTTCAGATTTCGAAACTGGGTGGTACCGTCTTTCGTCTGAACCACGCTGTTGTTTGGGTTCTCACCGCAATTCCAATATCGAATACGCAGGTTCTTGTCCGGATCGTCCAGCTTGACGTAGGTCTGCTTGACATACCACGGTTCCACCAGCGCCGGAGGGTCATAGACCCATACGTCGACGCCCATCGTCCTGGGGTCCATTTTTTTCCAGATCTCCACAGTTTCCACCTGATTGGTGTAATCCGGATTCGATCGCTGATAGATGCCCGCCTGCAACTGATTCGTGTGAACCACCAGCTGTGGTCCGTCCCAGAATCCGATGGAATCGCCGTCGGGAATCGGAAGGCGATCCTCGTCTGGCACGTGCTGTCGTCCATCCGTGTAGACTCGCCGGACGTCGTTGACCATTTCGTTGATCAACCATGTCTGGTCCGGAGTCACAATGAATTCTCGCAGAAAAGGCTCCGTCAACCAGCGGGGCATTCCAGGCGGAGAACAGGTGGAGATCGGATCCCATTCGATGCCGTGCTTCACGTCATCAATTCGCTTCAACAACTTTTTCTGATACTCCGGAGTCAGCTTCGCCGTTGGAAGGCCGCCATCCGGCTGATCCGGATCGAAAGTGAATCCCTTGTCCGCCGGCCTCGAGTAGACACCGCTCCAGTTGGGAACGTCCGCCGGTGACAGGTGCTGGCCACCTTTTGCTTCATCGCGAAGCGCCTGATAAAGATCGGCTGCAGTTTTGTGCTGACGCCCAAGCTCGGCCTTCTGTTCTTTGGTTCGCTCCGTTATGCGTGCTGCAGACGGACCCGCTGTCGGTGGGGCAGAAGCGTTGCAAGCCGACAACATCATCGTGAGCGATAACAGAACAACCGTGGCCGCGACAGTCTTCGTTGAAATTCGTATCATGAATAATCCTCCGACCGAGTGGACTTTTAACACCTTTTGACGCGTCGCTCAAGCGCGTGTAGACGACAGGATGGAAATCCGTCATCATTTCATCGCAGAAGAGGTAATGATGCTTTCAGTCCTGATCACCATCGTCGGCCTGCTTGTCCTGGAAATCGTGCAGAGCGTCGACAACGCCATCGTCAATGCCCATATCCTCAAGAGCATGAGCGAGAGGGCCCGGAAGTGGTTTCTGGTTTGGGGCATCCTGACGGCCGTCTTTCTCGTCCGTGGACTGCTGCCGCTGCTCATCGTGTGGATTACCGCACCCGGCATTACGCTGTGGCAAGCGGTGCTGGCCACGTTCGGCAGTGATCCTCTCGCACACGATGCGATGGAGAAGAGTTCGTTCATCCTTCTCATCGGCGGCGGAATGTTTCTGATGTTGCTCTATTTTCACTGGCTCTTCCTTGAGAAGAAGGATCCGTATTTTTTCATCGACCGACTTGTGAAGGAGCAGCACGGCGTCTGGTTTTTCGCATTGGCCGGATTGATGCTCGTCGGAATTATGTGGGCCGTACGCGACCAGCCGCTCGCCATGATCGCCGCGGCAACGGGCAATGCCGTGTTTTTTATCCTGTTCGGATTTCGTCAGATGGCGGAACAGCAGGAGCGCGAAATTGAGAAGGGAACCAGCGACATTGCAAAGCTGCTGTTTCTCGAAGTGCTGGATCTCTCCTTCAGCATTGACGGGATCTTCGGAGCGTTCGCATTCACGACAAACGTCGGGCTGATTCTGATTGGAAACGGCATTGGCGCAATTGTGGTGCGTGAACTTACCATCAAGGGAATCGATAAGGTCGAAAAGTACCGATGGTTGAAAAACGGTGCCATGACTTCCATCGGAGTTCTTGGAGCGTTCATGATCGTCGAAGCACTGGGTTTACATTTGCCGGAATGGTTTCCGACTGTGGCGACACTCACGCTTGTCGGCATGGCGTTCTGGTCGTCTCACAGGCACCTCAAAACCGAAGCGCAACAGGCGGCATAAAGTTCGGGAGAGAGGGACTGTTACCTCTTTCCCAAATTCCTGATAATTCAATATCGGAGGATGCATCATGATCCAGGCAAAACGGATTGCGTTTCTCCTGATTCTCATCACCACGACCATTCTGGCGGAACGGACGAAACTAAAACCGGCAACAAGTGGTCCCCCGCAGGACGACATCAAGATGGGACTCAGCGCTGCCACGGAAGCGGAAAAGCAACTCGTACTGATCAAGAACCCCGAAGCCACCGCCTACATTTCGTCGCTGGGAAGCTCTCTGGTGGCGAAGGCTCCGAACGAAAACAAATTCCCGTTCACGTTCAAGATTGTCGACGACCGATCGATCAACGCCTTTGCTCTTCCCGGCGGCCCCATCTATGTCAACCGCGGAGCGATCGAAGCCGCGGACAACGAAGCCCAGATTGCCGGTGTGATCGGTCATGAGGCTGGCCATGTCATTCTTCGGCATGGAATGGCACAGGCAAAGAAATCCCAGTTGACGCAGGGCATCATCGGGGGGATTGGCGCCATTTTCGGAAACAGCACCGTCGGTCAGGTCGCTGATGCAGCTGGAGCATTTGCGGGCAGTTCGATACTGTTGCGATATTCCCGCGATGCCGAATCCCAGGCCGACCTCATGGGCACACAAATACTGTTCGACAGTGGGTATGACCCAACGGCAATGGCGGTGTTCTTCGACAAGCTTGCAAAGGATCACAAAGGAAGCAAGTCCGAACAGTTCTTCAGCAATCACCCCATACCAGAGAATCGCGTCAAGAAGGTCAATGACGAGATCATGCGGATCGGCGCCGTGCCGCCGAATCCTCGAACGGACAGTCCGGAATTCCAGAGCGTCAAAAAGCTCTTACTCGCAATGCCCGATCCTCCAAAACCATCACCTTCAGCCGCGGGTGGGAACGCCACACCACCACCAGCACCTTCTGCGAAGTTGACGGACTTCCAAACGTCCAACCTGCAACTTCGCCATCCGGACAATTGGAAACCCGCCATCGATGGAACCAATATCACGCTGGCTCCAAGTGGAGGTGTCGTGGGGAAGGGCGATCTGGCGTACGGGCTGATTATCGATGTTTTCAAGCCGCAGAACGCGGGGAATCTGGATCAGGCCACAACACAGTTTCTGGACAATCTTCTAAAAGGAAACCCTTCTGCAAAAATTATACGGACGCGAGTTGCCGCACAAGTGGGAGGGAAACCCGCAGAACTCACCGAGCTTTCAAACACCAGTCCAACGGGTGGTCCGGAATCCGATATCGTGGTCACCGTCCTGCAGCCGGATGGAAACCTCATGTACTTCATCGAGGTCGCTCCGACGAAAGATATGCCGCAATATCAGGCCGCTTTCCGTTCCATTCTGGATTCCATCCGTTTC
>Ga0097621_100001637_pt1 | contig 15341 bp, 16 predicted proteins | sample KBSMisM72_FD_73165 | JGI IMG/M metagenome (GOLD analysis project Ga0097621, IMG submission 73165) | Miscanthus rhizosphere microbial communities from Kellogg Biological Station, Michigan, USA - KBS Miscanthus M7-2 (version 2) (version 2) | ecosystem: Host-associated > Plants > Roots >... | reverse complement strand
GGGCGGCGACTTTGGCGCTGGCCGGCATCATCTGCATCAGGCCGCGCGCCCCCGCATTCGACACGGCATAGGCGTCGAACTCGGTTTCCTGCCGGATCAGCCCCAGCACCAAGGTTGGATCGGGCGCGCTGCCGGGTCCGGGATAAGGAGGCAGGGCGATCACGGGATGGGTAAAGGCCGGCATCATCGTGCCGCCATAGCTCAGACCCTTGGCCAGCCGGACCGCGATCTCCGGATAACCCCAGTCGGTCAAGAGCAGTATCAGCCGCTTGATATGGCGGGACGAGGGATAGGCTTCGGCATCACGGTCCACGAACAGTCTCAGGCTGCCCGCTTCGCCGAGCTCCGCCAAAATCTTGATCTGGGGCATCAGGGGATCGCCGTCCAGCTCGCCGGCGCCTGCCGCCTCAACCGCAGTCTCGCTCAGGTGCAGAACCGGGTTGGGGTCGATATGGGCCAAGGCAACCTGACCGTAGAAGGTTTCCGGATAGAGAGCCGCCTGGCGGTAATGCGCCAGTGCGCTGGCATTGTCGCCCAGCGCTTCATAGGCCCGGCCTTGCCAATATTGCGCCCGCGATTTGCTGATGGGCCGCGCGACCGCCGCATCCAGCCTCTGGAACGCCGCCAGAGCGGCATTGGCGTCCTTCAGGGAGCGCAGGGCAATGAACCCGGCAAGGAATTGCTGCTCGGCATATTGGTCGCCCGCGCCAAGGCCGGCATGCTCCACCAGCTGAAGCGCCAGACGGGCGTCGCCGCTCGCCAGGGCGTCGCGGGCCTGGACGTTGATCTCCGCCCACCAGCGCGCGACATGGTCCTTCACCATCGGCGCCGCCGGCACCTTCAGCAGCATCGCATGGGCTTCGCTGTCGCGGCCGGCCAGCCGCAGCGCATGGGCCCAGTCGAAGAGCAAGGCAGGATCGGTGCTGTCGCGCAGTTTTTCCATAATGGGCTGTGCCCTGGGCAGCCCATAGGAATTAAGCGCGATGCGGGCATCGGCAATGTCGGCGGCATTGACGCGCGTCACCTGCCGTTTGGCGGCGGTGATCTCGCCGCGCCACAACAGGGCATCCAACCGGGCGCGATCGCTGTCCGGGGTCAGGCTGGCGGCATCCTTTTGCAGAATCGCCTGTTCGATTTCGGGATCGAAACTGCCCTCGCTCCAGCCGCTGCGGATCAGTGCGGCCCCGCGCGCCCTCTCGCCAGTGGCGATCAGCGCCTCGCCCAGCCGGATTTTGCCGATGCTGGAATTGGGCGTGCGGGTGGCGAACCAGGCCGCGACGGTTGCGGCGGGGAGTTCAGGAGTGATCTGGGCCTCGGCGCGCGCCTGCAGGGTTCCGCGCAACGGCCAGGTGGCTGCGCTGGTCCTCGTCTTGTCCGGGGATTCGGTATCTTTGATCACCGCATCGATCTCGGCGAAGGTGGCGCCGCTGTTTTTGTCCAGGGCGTAGCGCCATTCGACCAGCCGCCGGGCAAGGCTGTTTTGTCCCTGGCTTGCCAAATTTCGAGCGGCGATCCAGTCGCCGCGCGCCGCGGCCTGGAAGGCGCGGACGAAAAGGTCGTGATCGGAAGCCGACAGCACCCGGATATGGCTGGGGCGGGGGCCGGGCAGTCCAGGCTCGTTGATGCTGCCGTCGGGGGTCGGCTGCATCATCACCACATTGCCGTTGGGGCCGCCCGGAGGCACGGCGGGCTGGGGCTGGGCGCCCGCAATCAGGCTGGCCCCTGACAGAACCCCCGCCAAGGGAAGTGAAAACAGGCAGGCACGCAGAAAAGTCATGCTGGGTAACTGGGCTGGCGTCTTGTTGAAAAGGCTGGATCAGCTTAGACGAAAGGCTCACCCGGCAGCCATAATGGCCCTGATTTAATTATCGGCAGCCGCGGGCATAAATGTGACCGTTCATAGGAATTCGGAAACTGGAACCATGACCAATATTCGCGATCGCATCAAAGGCTCCATTACCGCCCTGATCACGCCCTTCAAGGACGGCAGGGTCGACGAGGCCGCATTCCGCAAGCTGGTCAACTGGCAGATCGCCGAAGGTACCAATGGACTGGTGCCCTGCGGCACCACCGGCGAATCGCCGACCCTCAGTCATGAGGAGCATAACCGGGTGATCGAGATCTGTGTCGAGGAAGCACGCGGCCGGGTACCGGTGATCGCAGGCGCCGGTTCCAACGCCACCGACGAAGCGATTGCGCTCACCAAGCACGCCAAGGAGGTGGGCTGCGACGCCGTGCTCTCGGTGACCGGCTATTACAACAAGCCCACGCAGGAGGGGCAGTATCGCCACTTCATGGCTATTGCCGACGCCGTGGACATTCCCATCGTGCTTTACAACATCCCCGCCCGCGCCATCGTAGGCATCACGGTGGAGACCATGGCGCGCCTGGCCAAGCACAAGAATATCATCGGGGTGAAGGATGCCACCGCCAACCTGATGCGGCCCTCGCTGGAGCGGGTTGCGATAGGCAAGGACTGGGTGATGGTCTCGGGCGAAGACGGCACCGCGCTGGGTTACAACGCCCATGGCGGGCAAGGCTGCATCTCGGTCACCGCCAATATCGCCCCGCGACTGTGCGCCGAGTTCCAGGCTGCCTGTGCGGCGGGCGATTATGCCAAGGCCCGCGACTATCAGGACCGGCTGACGCCGCTGCACGATGCGCTGTTCTGCGAGACCAGCCCGGCGCCGGTGAAATATGCCGCCTCGCTGTTGGGCTTATGCACGCCGGATGTTCGCTTGCCGCTGGTGGAAGCCAGTGATGGGGCACGCGTCCAGGTGAAGGCGGCGATGCAGGCGGCCGGCCTAAAAGTCTAACGCCTTGTCATGGCCGGGCTTGACCCGGCCATCCATCCATCTGTTTTTGTGATCGGTATGGCCAAGAAAAAAGACGACGGTTTCAAGATCATCGCCGACAACCGCAGGGCGCGCTACGCCTATGCCATCGACGAGACTTTGGAAGCCGGCATCATGCTGGTGGGTTCGGAGGTCAAGTCGCTGCGCAGCGGCAAGACCACCATCGGAGAGTCCTATGCTCATGCCAAGGACGGCGAGCTGTGGCTGGTGAATTGCTATATCCCCGAATACACCCAGGCCAGCCGCTTCAATCACGAGCCCAAGCGCAGCCGCAAGCTGTTGGTGCACAAGCGCGAGGCGGCCCGGCTGGCGGCTGCCATCCAGCGCGAAGGCATGACCCTGATTCCGCTGAAATTGTATTTCAACGCCAAAGGCACGGCCAAGATCGAGATCGGCGTCGCCAAGGGCAAGAAGCTGCATGACAAGCGCGAAACCGAAAAGCAGCGCGATTGGCAGCGGGATAAGGCAAGATTGTTGAGAGATAAAGGCTAAGAAATGTCATCCCCTTCCCCCGGGCCGCGCTATCGCGCTGCCCTCGCCGGGGATGACAATTGGGTTTAAATTTCCGCCAACTTCTTCGCCTTGCCCACCACATCCTCGAACATCTTGGTGGTCAGCACGCCCGTATTGGTGTTGTAGCGCGAGCAGTGATAGCTGGAGATCAGCTTGAACTTGCCGATGTCATAAGCCACGCCGTGCTTGAATGGGTGCAACGCCTTGCGCGCACCCAAGGTGTCGCACACCGAGTCATGGGCGATCTTGCCCAGCGCCAGGATCACTTTGACGTTTGGCAAGGTTTCCAATTCGCTTTTTAGAAACTGGCGGCAGGTCTTGATCTCCGATGGCTCCGGCTTGTTCTGCGGCGGCACGCAGCGCACCGCATTGGCAATGCGGCAATCCACCAGCTCCAAACTATCGTCGATGCGTTCCTCATATACGCCTCTGGCCAGTCCGTGCTTGAGCAGGGTGGCGTAGAGCAGGTCACCGGCCCAGTCGCCGGTGAAGGGCCGTCCGGTGCGATTGGCGCCTTGCAGGCCCGGCGCAAGACCCGCAATCAGGATGCGCGCGCTCAGCGGCCCGAAGCTGGGAACAGGATCGTTGAACCAGTCCGGATATTTCGCGCGGTTTGTGTCGCGAAAGGTTTTCAATCGCGGACAGAGCGGACAGTCATGTGGAGGAGAGGCGGGGGATTTCATCATTTGGCACTAAGGCCAGTGCGCGGCTAAGTCCATATCCGCCTGCATTGCGGCGCCCCTTCTGAGGGAATAGAAAAAACCATGATCCTGATCGGGCTGGGCGCCAATCTGCCAAGTCCCGCCGGTCCGCCGGCGGCGACCCTGAGCGGCGCGCTGGGCCGGCTGAAGCAATGCGGCATTGCCGTCCTGTCGGTCTCGTCCTTCTACCAGACCCCGGCCTGGCCCGATCCGTCCGAACCGCCCTTTGTGAATGCCGTGGCATCCGTGGCGACCCGGCTTCAGCCTGCTGAATTGCTGGCGCTGTTGCATGATGTGGAAGCCGGCTTCGGCCGGGTGCGCGGCAGGGCCAACGCGCCCCGCACCCTGGACCTGGACCTGTTGGACTATGATGGGCGGATACTGGCCTCTGAGATTGTGCTGCCTCATCCCCGGATGGTGGAGCGAAGCTTTGTTCTGGCGCCGCTGGCCGAGATCGCCCCCGGCTGGCAACACCCCCTGACCCGCCAGTCGGCAGGGGAAATGCTGGCAAATCTGCCGGACCGGGAGGCTCCTAAAAAACTCGCATAAGGGCGGCTTTTCTGTTATTTCCCCGCCAACCCCTGATGGCAGCGGCTTTTCGAGCCGACAACCTATTGAACCTAAAGGATTCTTATGGCCCGCGTCACCGTTGAAGATTGCGTCGACAAGATTCCCAACCGCTTTGACCTGGTTCTGACCGCCGGGTTCCGTGCCCGCCAGCTTTCGGGCGGGGCCGAGCCGATGCTGGAGCGCGACCGGGACAAGAACCCGGTGGTGGCCCTGCGCGAAATCGCCGCCAAGCTGATCAAGCCGGAAGAATCCAAGGAAGATTATATCCGCTCGCTGCAGAAGCATGCGGAAGTGGACGAGCCGGAAGAAGCCCGTCCCGAGGCCGATGACCGCGAGGATCCTTCGCATCGCCAAGTCACCGAGGAAGAGTTGCTGCGCGCCTTGACCACCGAAGCCCAGCGCCGCGCCGAGCCGCAGCCGGAGCCTGAAGCCGATTATGAGGAGTAGCCGTGTCATTCTCGCGTAAGCGGGAATCCACGCCGTATTCCAATGGATGCCAGCTTTCGCGGGCATGACGCATGGCAGAAATTTCCTCGATTTCCGCCGTTTTTGACCTTCCCGGTTAAGGCATAGCGCGGGAATTCCTATATAGTGAGGCCATGAGTGCCTCGACCCCGGAAACCGCGGCCCCCAAAGCCGTGACAGGTGCAGCCTTCCCTGCGGCGGTGCCTGCTGTCGCGCTCTCCGCGGCGTCGGGGCGGGGCCGGCGCCGGCTGATGCGCCAGACCGACCTGGTCGAGCGCGTGCTGGCCTATGATCCTGCCGCCGACGAGGCCCTGCTCAACAAGGCGTATGTCTATGCCATGACCGCGCATGGCAAGCAGTTCCGCGCCTCCGGCGATCCCTATTTTGCCCATCCGCTGGAAGTGGCCGCCATCCTCACCGATCTCAAGCTCGACGTGCCCACCATCGTGACCGCGCTGTTGCACGACACGATCGAGGACACGCTGGTCACCTATGAGGACATCCAGGAAAAATTCGGTACCGAGATCGCCAATCTGGTGGATGGCGTCACCAAGCTCTCCCAGCTGGAAGTTTTTTCCGAACGCACCAAGCAGGCGGAGAATTTCCGTAAGCTGATGCTGGCCATCACCAGCGACATCCGTGTGCTGCTGGTCAAGCTGGCCGACCGCCTGCACAATATGCGCACCCTGGGTTACATCGATAAGCCGGACAAGCGCCGCCGCATCGCCCAGGAGACGGTGGACATCTATGCGCCGCTGGCCGGTCGCATCGGCATGCAGAATGTGCGCGAGGAGCTGGAAGACCTGGCCTTCGCGGAACTCGATCCGGAGGCGCGCAATTCCATTGTCACACATTTTGCCCGGCTGGACATGGTGGGCGGCGACCGGGTGGGCCGCATCGCGGACCAGATCAAGCGCCGCCTGGCCGAACACGGCATGGAGGCCTGGGTCTATGGCCGCGGCAAGCGGCCTTTTTCCATCTGGCGCAAATTGCAGACCAAGAAACTGTCTTTCGAGCAACTGTCCGACATTTTCGGCTTTCGCGTCATTGTGGGCTCGCCGGCCGATTGCTATCGCGCGCTGGGCATCATCCATACCAGCTGGCAGATGGTGCCGGAGCGGTTCAAGGATTTCATCTCCACCCCCAAGCCCAATGGCTATCGCTCCATCCACACCACGGTGATCGGGCCGGAAAAACAGCGGGTGGAGATCCAGATCCGCACCCAGGAGATGCACGACATTGCCGAACGCGGCGTCGCCGCCCATTGGCGCTACCGGGAACATGTCCCGGAGGCGGGCCGGGAAGACAGCGTCACCTATGGCTGGCTGCGCGACATGGTCGATCTGCTGGAGCGCGGCGACAGCGCCGAAGAGGTGCTGGAACATTCCAAGCTGGCGATGTACCAGGACCAGGTTTTCTGCTTCACCCCCAAGGGATCGCTGATTTCCCTGCCGCGCGGGGCGACGCCGATCGACTTTGCCTATGCCGTGCATACCGACCTGGGCAACAGCGCGGTCGGGGCCAAGATCAACGGCAACCACGCGCCGCTGCATACGCCGCTGAACAATGGCGACCAGGTGGAAATCATCACCATGCGGGATTCCTCTCCATCGCCGATGTGGGAGCAGTTTGTGGTCACCGGCCGCGCCCGCGCCGAAATCCGCCGCTTCCTGCGCCACGCCCAGCGCGACGAGCATGTGCGGTTCGGCCGCAAGATTTTGGAAAAGACTTTTGCCGACGAAGGCCGCGAGCTGACCGAAAAGGCGGTGGAGGAAGTCGCCAAGGTCCTGCGCCTAGCCAAGGCGGAGGATGTTTATGCCGATGTCGGGCGCGGCGCCTTGCGCGGCCATGAAGTGCTGCAGGCGGTATTTCCGGAACTGAAGCGCGCCGGCAAGGTCGCAAAGAAAGGCGCGCCCGGCGCGGTCACACCGGTTTCCATCCGCGGCCTGACCGAAGGCATCTCCTACACCTTGGGCCAATGCTGCCATCCCTTGCCGGGCGACCGCATTGTGGGCCTCAACACCCCCGGCGGCGGGCTGGTGATCCACACCATCGATTGCGCCGAACTGGACAAGGCCCATGACATGAACGATTGGCTGGACGTGGGCTGGGGCCTGGGCGCTTCGGACATGGGCCTGTCGGTGGCGCGCATCCTGGTGCGGGTCAAGAATGCGCCGGGCTCGCTGGCGACAGCCATGGCGGCGATTGCGGCGAATGGCGGCAATATCTTCAATATGAAAGTGACCGCCCGCAATCCGCTCTACTTCGAATTCATCGTCGATATCGAGGTGCGCGACGTGGCGCATTTGCAGAATATCCTGGGCGCGCTACGGGTATCGGACTCGGTCGAATCGGTCGACCGGGTGCGCGAGGCGGAGACGGCGTGAGCGGCGGCCCAGCGTAGCGAAGCGACAGCGTTAGGCCGCGCGAACAACAAAAAACGGATTCAAAATGAATGTCGAGCAAGTTCTAAACGAATTTAAAAAGTCCGGCGCCCTGCTGGAGGGCCATTTCATTCTTTCCAGCGGTCTTCACTCCGACAAATTCCTGCAAAAGGCGCTGGTGTTCCAGGACGCCAAGCGCACCGCCAAATTGTGCAAGGCGCTGGCTGCGAAAGTGAAGAAGGAAATCAAGGACGAAATCACCGCCATCGTTTCGCCGGCGGTGGGCGGGATTGTGCCCGGCTATGAAATGGGCCGTCAGTTGGGCCTGCCCGCCATGTATGTCGAGCGGGTGGACGGCGAATTCCAGCTGCGCCGCAACTTCACCCTGAAAAAGGGGCAGAAGGTGTTGATGGTGGAGGACATCGTCTCCACCGGCGTCTCATCGCGCGAATGCATTGCTGCCATCAAGAAGACCGGCGCCAAGGTGGTGGCCGCCTGCTGCCTGATCGACCGTTCGGGCGGCTCCGCCAAGGTCGGTGTGCCGCTGATCGCCCTGGCGGAGTGGAAGGTTCAGGCCTGGCCGGCCGACAAGCTGCCGCCGCATCTGCGCAACAAGCCCGCGGTCAAGCCGGGGAGCAGAGGGTTGGCGTGAGACACTGGGCGGCACTTTTCGTCTTTATGTTGGCTGCGACTCCAGCTTTTGCCAGTTGCCTGAAGTTCGAGCCGGCCAAAGTCACCCTCGCGGGTGTGATTCATAAACGTGTCGATTTTGGCCCGCCGAACTTTGGAGAAGATCCCAAGCACGATTCCAAGGTTACAAACCTTTATCTGCAGCTCGGCAAAAGCGTCTGTATCGATGCTGATCTTGCTAACGACAGCGAGGCGGTGGGAAGTATCAAGCTGATGCAAATGGTCTACTTAACGAAGCCGTCGTTCAATCCGGGTTGGCTCGACCGACATGTCTCGGTGACTGGCACCCTGTTTCATTCCGATAACGCAAATCACATGACGGATGCTTTGATCACACCAACCGAGACGCATGTGATCGGAAATGGGAAATGACCAAGCTCCGCCTGGGCGTCAATATCGATCATGTCGCCACGGTACGCAATGCGCGGGGCGGCGATAATCCCGATCCGGTGCGCGCCGCGATCCTGGCTCAGGAAGCTGGCGCCGACGGCATCACCGCCCATTTGCGCGAAGACCGCCGGCATATTTCCGACGGCGATATCGAACGGCTTACCAAAGCCTTGTCCATTCCGCTCAATCTGGAAATGGCAGCGACCGATGAGATGGCGGCCATCGCGCTCCGAGCCAAGCCGCACGCAGCCTGCATCGTCCCGGAAAAACGCGAGGAACGCACCACCGAAGGCGGCATCGATTGCATCACCCATTTTGAACGGCTGAAACCCATTGTCGCCGCCCTGACCGGCGCCGGTATCCGCGTATCCATGTTCATCGAGCCGGATCGCAAGCAGATCGATGCCGCGCACAATCTGGGCGCGCCGGTGGTGGAATTGCACACCGGCGCCTATGCCAATGCCAGGGGCGAGGCCCGCGACAAGCTTCTCAGGCACATTCACAACGGCGCCGAGTTCGGCGCCGATCTCGGCCTGGAAATTCATGCCGGTCACGGACTGACTTACGATAATGTCAAACCCATCGCCGCCATCCCCCATATCCGCGAACTGAACATTGGCCACTTTCTGATCGGCGAGGCCGTGTTCATCGGCCTGGAAGCTTCCATCCGCATGATGCGCCGCTTGATGCAGGAGGCACGTGAGTGACGATCCGGCTGGCGGCATTGTTTCTGATGACGGGCATGGCCATGGCCGAACCTGCGCCCGGTCCGCCCGAATCCGATCCGGGGCATCTGGTGAGCCCAACCGGAGACGCCAAAGGCGCGGTCACGCGCCAGGCCTTCGAGGCCCGGTTTGATGCCAGCGCGGTGGAACTTCTGGCGGCCCGTCCCGGTATCCGGGCGGACCGTTTCGCGGCCTTCGATATTGCCAGGCCGCGGGATGCGGAAGAATGGAAGCGCCTGAAAGGAAACGCCGTGATCCTGTTGGGAGCGCTGTCGCAAGATGCTTCCGAACTCCCGCTCGCCAAGGTCTATCTGGAGAGCCCGGACGGCAACCGGGTGATGCTGCGGCGGCTGGGCTCTGTCAGCCGGACATTGGCGCCGGCTTCGCAAGCGGCAAAGATTTTTGGTCCAAATGTGACGGAGGAATTTTATCTGGTTCCGGCCAGCGCCCTGGCCGGCAATGTGGCGTTCAAATGCGACTTTGCCAAAAACCGGCTGGCTTTTGTGCTGTCCCGTGAGCTGACGCCGATGAGGGACGCGCCCCCGGCGCAATCCTCCAGCGGTCCGCCGCCGGCTGCCGCTGTCCGGGCCCTTGTGGCGCGAGAATATCCGGGATTCGGTGTTGCGTTGATGGATGGCGCCAAATGATCCTCGGGTTGGGAAATGATCTGATCGATATCCGCCGGATCGAGAAAACCATCCAGACCCACGGCGAGCGGTTTCTCAGCCGGGTCTATACCGACATCGAACGCGCCAAATCCGACCGCCGGGCGGCTCGCGCCGCCTCCTATGCCAAGCGCTTTGCCGCCAAGGAAGCCTGCGCCAAGGCGTTGGGAACCGGACTGAACCAGGGCGTCTATTGGCGCGATATGGGGGTGGTGAACCTGCCGGGGGGAAAGCCGACCATGGCCTTGACCGGCGGGGCGCTGAAAAGGCTGGAAAAAATCACCCCGGCGGGCCACCGCGCCCAGATTGATCTTACCATTACCGACGATTTTCCGCTGGCCCAGGCCATTGTCATTATTTCGGCCGTCCCATCCGGGGCCGGATATCAGGTGATTAAAGATTAAACCCCTAAATCCTTGACAGCGGGGCTTTCCGCCCCTTTTGTCCCGCCCAGCGAACGGACGGATTCCAGATGACGGACACAAAAATGGCGGCCAAGCAGCAAGAGGGCGAAACCTGGGGGGAACTTGCCAAAACCGTGATCTATGCCGGCCTGATCGCCATCGTGATCCGGACCTTCCTGTTCCAGCCCTTCAACATTCCCTCGGGCTCGATGGAGAACACGCTGCTGATCGGCGACTATCTGTTCGTGGAGAAATTCTCCTATGGCTATAGCCGCTACACGTTTCCGTTCGGGGCCTGGCCCTTCGGTTCCAAGATGCAGGGCCGCTATTTCACGCTCGGCAATGCGCCGCAGCGCGGCGACGTGGTGGTGTTCAAGTTCCCCCAGGACAATTCCACCGACTTCATCAAGCGGGTGATCGGCCTGCCGGGCGACCGCATCCAGATGATCCATGACGTGCTGTACCTGAACGGCAAGCCGGTGCAGCGCGAAAAGGTCGCCGACTATGTCGGTGATCTGGATGGCGAGCAGGGGCATTGGACCCAGTATCGCGAGACCCTGCCGGGCGGAAAAAGCTATGTCACGCTCGACAAGACCACCGAAGGGCCGCTGGACAATACCGAGGAATTCGTGGTGCCGCCGGGCCACTATTTCATGATGGGCGACAATCGCGACAATAGCGACGACAGCCGCGAAGCAGTGGGCTATGTGCCGGCGGAAAATCTGGAAGGCAAGGCGCTGTTCCGCTTCTTCTCCACCGACGGCTCGGCGCGCATCTGGGAAATCTGGAAGTGGCCTTTCGCCGTCCGCTATTCGCGTATTCTTACGCTTGTGAAATGACGTCTTGAGCGAGGCGCTTTCCGAAAAGCTCGGATACAGGTTTCAGGACCAGGATCTGCTCAAACGCGCGCTGACTCATGCCGGCGCCGATTCTGCGCACTCCAATGAGCGGCTGGAATTCCTGGGTGACCGGGTGCTGGCGCTGGTTGTCTCGGAGACACTCTATCGCCGCTATCCGGACGGGGACGAAGGCGCGCTGACCCGCCGGGTGCACGCTTTGGTGCGCTGGGAAGCTTGCGCCAGGGTGGGCGAGAATATCGGATTGTGGGATCACCTGGTGCTGACCCGCGCGGAAGCGGCGGGGGGCCGTTCGCGTGGACCGATCGTGGGCAGTGCGCTGGAAGCGGTGATTGCCGCAATCTATCTGGACGGCGGCATGGATGCGGCGCGTAGCTTTATCGCGCGCCAATGGGAGTCGATGTTCGCCGATCCCGGCGCCGACGTTCGCGATGCCAAGACCCGGTTGCAGGAATGGGCGCAAAGCCGGGGCAAGGCCTCGGCCGCGCCGGTCTATACCCTCAAGTCCCAGGACGGTCCCGATCACGCGCCGTTTTTTATCGTGACCGTCAAAGTGCAAGGATATGACGGGGTAACAGGCGAGGGCGGCTCCAAGCGCCAGGCCGAGCAGGATGCGGCGGCCAAATTATTGGCCATCGTCGCACCGGAGAACATGACATGACCACGCGTTGCGGTTTCGCCGCCATCATCGGCGCCCCCAATGCGGGCAAGTCCACCCTGATCAACGGTTTGGTGGGCTCGAAAGTCGCCATCGTCACGCCCAAGGTGCAGACCACGCGCATGCCGGTGCGCGGCATCGCCATGGCAGGCGATACCCAGATTGTGTTTGTCGACACGCCGGGCATTTTCCGTCCACGCCGCCGCCTGGACCGCGCCATGGTCACTTCCGCCTGGGCCGGGGCAGAGGATGCCGACGCGGTACTGTTGATCGTGGATGCGGCGGATTTGGTCGCGGATGAAAACAGCCTGGGTGCCCGCGATACCCGCGGCATTCTAAACGGCCTGAAGGACGGCAAGGCAAAGAAGAAGGCGCTGATCCTCAACAAGATCGACGGCATGAAGCGTACCGATCTGCTGCCGCTGGTGGAAAAATTTCACGCCGAAGGTATTTTCGAGGATATTTTCCTGGTCTCGGCCCTGAAAGGCGAGGGCGTTGCGGATGTCGCGCGCTGGGTGGCGGCGCGCATGCCCGAAGGGCCATGGCTCTATCCCGAGGACCAGGCGGCAGACATACCCTCACGCCTGTTGGCAGCCGAAGTCACCCGCGAAAAAATCTATCTGCGCCTGCATGACGAGCTTCCCTATGCCAGCGCGGTGGAAACCGAGAAATGGGAAGAACGCAGGGACGGTTCGGTCAAGATCGACCAGGTGATCTATGTTCAGCGCGACGGCCAGAAGGCGATTGTGCTGGGCAAGGGCGGCGCCACTATCAAGACCATCGGCGCCTTGGCGCGCGAGGAATTGGAAAGTCTGTTCGGACGGCGCGTCCATTTGTTCCTGTTCGTCAAGGTGCGCGAGGACTGGGCCGAGAACAGCGAACATTATAAGGAAATCGGGCTGGATTTTCCGAAAGAGTGAAGAGCGGTTCGCAAAGCGAACGATATGGTGTCGCGCTACGCTGTCGCTAGCGACGGACCATTTCGAGCGACGAACGCCCGAAGCGACGCGAAGGGCCTCAGCGCTGTTCAATTTCTCGTGCCGTGGCCTGTTTGGCCCGTTTGTCATACAGGCAAAGCCATTGGCTTTTGAAGCCTGCGGTCCGTCCCTCCAAAATCAAGGCATAGTAACGGTCAGTGTCGCGTGCCTCGCCAATACCGCTGACGCGGCCGGTCACGCCGCTTACTTTGGCTTTGGAGGCCAGCCGGGTAATCTCGCGGCCGCAGCCGGCGCGGGCGGCGTTATCCAACGCCTTCCAGGCAGAGGGTGTTGCGGCCTGGGCAGCGGAAAAGCTGAGGACCAGTATCATGGCCAGGATAAAGCGCATGACGAACTCCTTGCTCGTTGCCGCCGCACGGTGGCAGAAGTCAGACCATGGAATGGAATGATGACGCAATTGTGCTGTCGTCCCGCGCCCATGGCGAGACCGGCGCAATCCTGGATCTGTTGACGCGCGACCATGGCCGCCATGCCGGGCTGGTGCGGGGCGGCGCTTCGCGGCGGATCAAGCCCGGGCTGCAGCCGGGCAACTCCGTGCATGTGCAATGGCGCGCCCGGCTGGAGGAACATCTGGGCAGTTACACTTGCGAGCTGGCGCGGGCGCGGGCCGGCGAATTGATGGACGGCCGCGACGCGCTGGCCGGCCTGAATGCTTTCACAGCAATGACCATCGCCGCCATGCCGGAGCGTGAGGCCCATGCCGCCGTCTTCCGGGGCGGAGAGATCCTGCTGGATGCGATGATGGATCACGATGCCGCCCATTGGCTGCCGCTATTTGTCCGCTGGGAGGTGGGATTGCTGGAAGCCCTGGGGTTTGGCCTGGATTTCACCGAATGCGCCGCGACGGGCGTGAAATACGACCTCACTTATGTTTCACCTCGCAGCGGCCGCGCCGTGTCGCGCGACGGCGCGGGTGTTTATGCCAGCCGGCTGTTTGAGCTTCCCAAGTTCCTGCTGGATGGCGGGGCCCGCGCCCCCAGCGCCGAGGAAGTCGTCGCCGGGCTGGCGCTGACAGGCTATTTCCTGCTGGACCGGGTGCTGGAGCCGCATGGCAAGGAAATGCCGCCCGCCCGGCTGAAGCTGGACGAGATAGCGGAACGCCTGGCCCCCTAGCCATTGGGCGCGATTACCGGCCGCGAATCGGAATAAAAGCCCTTCATGGTTGCCCTTCCCGACGAAATCCGTTCCGAACCCCTCAGCAAGGCGTTGGCCGAGCGTTATCTCGCCTATGCCCTGTCCACCATCACCCAGCGCGCGCTGCCCGATGTGCGCGACGGGCTCAAGCCCGTGCATCGCCGTATCCTTTACGGCATGCGGCTGCTGCGGCTGGACCCGGATTCCGCGTTCAAGAAATCCGCCAAGGTGGTGGGCGATGTGATGGGATCGTTCCATCCCCATGGCGACCAGGCGATTTATGACGCGTTGGTGCGTCTGGCGCAGGAATTCTCCGTCCGCTATCCGCTGGTGGACGGGCAAGGCAATTTCGGCAATGTCGATGGCGATAACGCCGCCGCCATGCGCTACACCGAAAGCCGCCTGACCGAAGCGGCCGGCACGCTTTTGGCGGGACTTGACGAAGACGCGGTGGATTTTCGCACCACCTATGACGGTGAAACCCAGGAACCGGTGGTTCTGCCCGCGGCCTTCCCCAACCTGCTGGCCAACGGATCGAACGGCATCGCGGTGGGCATGGCGACCTCCATTCCGCCGCACAATCTGGGTGAGCTTTGCGCCGCCACCATCGCCTTGATCGAAAATCCCGCCATCCAGGACCGCAGCCTGCTGAAATTCGTCAAGGGACCCGATTTCCCGACCGGCGGCATCCTGGTCGAGGAACAGGCCAGTATCGCCGAAGCGTACAAGACCGGGCGCGGCAGTTTCCGGGTTCGGGCGCGCTGGGAGAAGGAAGAAGGCGCACGCGGCGCCTGGCAAATCGTCATCACCGAGATTCCCTACCAGGTGCAGAAGTCCAAATTGATCGAGCGCATCGCCGAATTGCTGGAGCAAAAAAAGCTGCCGCTGCTGGACGATGTCCATGACGAAAGCGCCGAAGATATCCGCATCGTCCTGACGCCCAAGAGCCGGACGGTCGAGCCGGAAATCCTGATGGAACAGCTGTTCCGCGCCTCCGATCTGGAAGCGCGCATTCCGCTGAACATGAATGTGCTGGACAGGGGTCTGGTCCCGAAGGTGATGAGCCTGAAAGAGGTTCTGGCGGCCTTTGCGGCGCACCGGCGCGAAGTACTGGAGCGGCGCTCCACCTTCCGGCTGGAAAAGATCAGGGCGCGACTGGAGGTGCTGGAAGGCTATCTCGCCGTCTTCCTCAACCTCGACAAGGTGATCAAGATCATCCGCACCGAGGATGAGCCCAAGCCCAAGCTGATGAAGGCCTTCTCGCTGACCGAGGTCCAGGCCGAGGCCATTCTCAACATGCGGCTGCGCGCCTTGCGCAAGCTGGAAGAGATG
>Ga0097621_100001635_pt1 | contig 15353 bp, 10 predicted proteins | sample KBSMisM72_FD_73165 | JGI IMG/M metagenome (GOLD analysis project Ga0097621, IMG submission 73165) | Miscanthus rhizosphere microbial communities from Kellogg Biological Station, Michigan, USA - KBS Miscanthus M7-2 (version 2) (version 2) | ecosystem: Host-associated > Plants > Roots >... | reverse complement strand
CTTTTCCTGATACAAATTCATAAAGTATTATTTAATAGAAAGTAATTTTTGAGGACATATTAACCATAAAAAGTTAAGCCAAAGCATGTAAAATTAGAATCAACTAAATATGGCTAAAAAATTGCTTTGGTTGGATTGCAAACTATAATGCTCTCTAATTTTTTTTCTTCCCTCTCTGCCCATCTGCTTCCTCAACTCAACATCTAAAATCAATTTTTCAATGGAATTGAACCAGTCTTCTTTACTATTGCACAAAAAACCATTAACTCCATGTTCAATTATTTTTTTATTTACGCCAACAGGTGAAGAAACTGCAGGGATTTCTAAAGAAAGGTATTGAATTAGTTTAAAACCGCATTTACCTTCACTCCATTCATCATTAGTCAATGGCATCAGACCGATCTGGCATTTTGCGAGTTCTATCGTTTCATTTTGTTCCTTCCATTCAATGTATTCGATATTTTTTAATTCAAAGTCGGGCTGTTGGTTACAAATTATTTTTATATCAAAATCATATTTTTCCTGCAGCCTTTGCAAAATAGGTATTACTTGTTCAAGATATTTAAGCGTGGAAAAGCTGCCAGTCCAGCCAATGGTAACCCTACTGATATCATGGTTCGTTAAAATATTGTGGCGATTTTCCGTATCTACGCAAGTGGGATTATAAATAACATTATTGTTATATTTTCTGGCATAGTTACATAAATATTCATTGCCACAACTAATCTTATAAGCCCATTTACATATCTTTCCTACCTTGTTCACATTTTTAAAAGCTAATGCAACGCTGTTATGCTCTGATATATGATTCATCCAGATGGCATCATCAAAGTCTAAAATAACTTTCTTCTTCAAAATCTTGGTATAAATCCACTCAAAAAGAGGTGGCCCTAATGGAGCAGCTTCCCGTTGCAAAAAAATATAGCCATACTTATTTATGCTTAGTAACAGTATGGTTCTCCTGATATATCCTTTGCATAACTCCCATAATTTGCTGAAGAGAAATCCCTGTTTATGAATGATATTATATCCCCGCTTATGAAAAAATGAACTGGTTGTAATAACAAAGCCATTGTTTTCCAACAATTCTTTATATAATTCGAAGCGAAATCTTTGCCCGGGAGATACATTTTCTGGATACTGAACAACAAATAGAATCTTCCTCTTCTTTATTTCCATTAATTTTAAATCTGAATTTTATAAGCCTCCGTCTACTTGCCTATTCATTTTGCTAAAAATTAACACTTTCATTTATTATAATAACTACTTACATATTCGATGTCTTTATCTCCAACGGTTTGGGCTTAACTCAAAGCACAAATTTAAAGTAAATTAGCTTTTTAAATATTATCTTTTTGAAGTTAAAACATTGAGATAAAAATGTAAAAAAATAAGAATATAATCAATAGTTTCATCACATTAAAGTAATGCAAATGCAAAAATTAGTGGTTACTATAATGGTAATTTTTATTACCAGCCTCAATGCAAAATCAGAAATATTCAATGTCAAAAACTTTGGAGCAATTGGTAACGGAAAAACGGATGATACAAAAGCGATACAAAAGGCCATCGACGCAGCTTCTGTAATTCAAGAATCAATTATATTTTTTCCAAAAGGAACTTACCTGTTAACTAAATATATTAGCACTAATAATTACCTGGAAAACTATTTTTTAAGAGTTCACTCAAATATTACTTTCAGGGGGGAAGGTGCCGTTTCCGTTATAAAAATAGGGGATCATTTATTTGACAAGAAGGATACTATAGCAAATGCTCATTTATTTTATGGCATTGGTATCAAAAATCTTCAATTTAATAATTTAATGATTGATCTGAATGGCGCCAATAACCTAGTTCCAGAGGGGTCAATTAAAAATCACTGCGCCATTTTTATCAATCATGGAAACAACATTATCATTAAACAGGTTGCTATTAAGAATGCGTCTGGCACAAACATGATTATTATACTCGGCACGGGCAACAACTTACTTATTGAAAACAATATTTTCTTAAACGGCGGCCATAATGTAGGTTCCTCGATTGAAAACAAATACCAAATAGATTTCTCTTTTGTTTACTGCGAATGGGATAGCACTAAAGTGATTAATAATTTAATAAAGCAAGAGAATATTGATCTTGCCCTTAATTCAATTAGTGGCGGGATAGAAATACATGGCTCAAATTGTTATGCAGCAGAAAATACTATCATTGGTTGTAGCCCAGGCTTATATATCAGTAGTAGCTGGCATCCGATGGAAAATACAACAGTTGAAAAAAACCGCTTTGAGCAATGCGCAAGAGGCATTTCTTTTTGGGTGACTCATCCAATGAATAATATTACTATCAGGGATAACAACATAGAGCTTGCTTATTTCAGAAATTGGAAAAGCTACACCAGTAATGGTATAGAAATGCCAAATGGAAACACCAATATATATGATAGTAAACATGCCAACGGAGCATTGGTAAATAACCTTGTAATAAGCAACAACATAATATCTGCACCTGCATTAAAAAACAATCAAGACCGTACAGCAGCAATCATAATCCATTCTGTAAAAAAAGCAACGATCAGCAATAATGTTATTAAAGGCATGAATTTTGGTGGAGTTATAGTACAAGGAAGTAAGTGGGGGTCATCTAATGTAAGTATTGAACAAAATCAATTCTTGGATTTTGTCACTAACTACGATGTTATTTCTCCTGCCGCTTATGTAGTAGTTTTTGACAGCTATATATTGACCGATAAAAATGCGCCTGGTATAAAAAATATATCAGTCAAGAATAATGACTTTATAAGAACAAAAAATCAAGTTTATTTACCTGACGATTCAAACAGAAAGAAAGGACGCTTTGTTGGGATCTTTATAGCATTGCCAGATTATATGCGTAAAGAAGTCGAGATAAAAAATAACCAATTCACTAACAATACAGAAAATGTTGAATTTCAAAAAACAAACTAAAAGGGCTTACTTCCTATCAGAGTATTGAGAATAATGACCCTTTATCAAAACAAAAGAAATGCTGGCTACATATTTTAAAATATGAAACGCCAGGTAAGATGAAAAATTGCTTTTATAAATAAAATCTGTCTTAATACCCAAAAGCTCTTTTATCTTTCTTAAATAAAACACAGTATTGTATCTTGTGGTTAGACAAAGTCCATTAGACTTAATTGCTTTTGCAAATTCTTTATAAGAAGGGTAATTACAAAAAAAGTATATTTTGTCAGCATATATTTTTGAAAACTCTTGCAAAGAATAAGCTTCTGATTTTCTTTCATGTTTGTAACGTCCCAAACCCAGCATACTGTAAAACTTAATTTTTCTATATACAGCATCCCAGTTCCGCAATTGATGAACTCTTGGCATATGCACATGTCCATCAACTATAACCTCTTTTACAGGAAAAAGATGTACTGCAAAGCCTTTATTTGAAATCACACGATTGTTCTCAGCAAAGAAATGGTCATGGTCCCAAACATGTTCTAAAACCTGATTTGATACAACAAATTGAAACATTTCATTATTGAAAGGCCAGTTTTCATCAGATTTAATAAATTTAATTCTATCATGCCACTCAACACGCTCGTCTTCATCATGAAGATATACAAGTGTTTTTTCTGTGTATGTTTCATGCTGCACTCCATGATCGACGACATCATATCCATACAATAAAAACGTCTTTCCAGGATTAAACAAAGGCAGATATTTGTGAAGGTATGCAAGCAATATACCGTTTCCACAACCTGCATCAAGTATTTTGATAACAGACTGCTCTTTAATGGCCGTTTCATTTAATAAGAGTGTATTAATTACGGATAGTATGTGCCTATGAGTAATCGAAATAGAATCAGCATAAGCCTTTTTTTTCAGTTCGTTTCTTTCCATATATCTTATTGCATTGTATATTTTGACCAAAATCCGGTCTTGAAATCATTTATCTTTAATCAACATCCAAAAACCTTTCATTATCTCCTTAGTTTCTTGAAATCTACCCTGAATTAAAGCAAAAAAAATCCTTGCAAAAGGTTCTATTAAAAAAGTAGAACACCACACTAAAAAAAAGCCACTGGTGCTAAAATATTTTTTTGAGTATAAAAGCCTACTTTTCAAATTTAAAAAGAGCCTGATTCCCTTAATGGATCTTGTTGTTCCCTCCCCGGAGTGAATTGCCGTAATTGAATGATTGTAATATGTTTTACCCCCAATAGCTGCCAGTCTTTTTGAAAAATCAAGTTCTTCATAATAGACAAAAAAACGTTCATCAAAATAACCTAGCTTCTCCAGTGTTGTCTTACGAATTAACATAAAAGCTCCCATTACCTGGTCAACATAACGGCTCACATTATGCGACCAATCCGTCATCACAGTAGCAGGAGTAAATATCCGCGGCATTATCTTTGATAATCCTGTAGCATCAAATAATATATTTATTGGCGAAGGAAACCTGGAACAGGAAGCTGTAGTTTCTCCATCTTCGCTAAGTAGTCTGCATCCCAAGATTTCCACATCCATATTTTTATCCATACAATCAATACAAGAAATGAGTGTATTATCAAACAAAATTGTATCCGGATTAAGCAAGAGTACGTAAGGTGCCCTGCATAATGCAAACCCTTGATTACAGGCCTTTGAAAAACCCAGATTAACTGAATTTTTTATAATAAGTATTTTCTCGTGATAGTCAATACTATTTAATGAAAAATCGGTTGAATTGTTGTCTATCAAAATTACCTGATTTATTATGCTGTTGTTTAAATCATTAAAAATTGAATCAATACATTTCATTAAATAAGTATCGCTGTTCCAGTTAACTATAATTATATCTACCATTTTTTTAAAACAAACAGTTTATCAGTAAAAAGCATTACTTCTGTAAAAAAGACGATTTGTAACCAAAAAGAAAAGCCTGTTAAATAAAAATCTGTAAAAAAAGTTAGCAAAAGAGGAAACAACAAAAAAGTATAATAAAAAATACTTCTTTTGCTTTTTATCCGAATAGATACTTCATACAAGTAGGTATGTATGGCTCCATAGAAAGCTAACATTACCCAGGCAAATATATTTCCAAAATCTGCAGTGTAAGGGCTATAGTAAGTATATACATTAGTGGGATATGGTACAAAAACAAACTGATGATTTTGATCATTTAGCCTCCTCGGTGATATTATATCTAATTCCATTGCCACTTTTATAAAAAATCTTAAGGTGTTCTCACCACCTCCCTTTCCGGCTTCCGGTTGGGCGCTTTCAATGTCAAATGCATTCATTGCACTTACCACGTAAATTCCAATATTCTCAGAAGAAGCTTTTAAATTACTTTCAACTGAATCAGCTATATTTCCTCCTTTCCCATAAATGACTCCTGCAATCATAAAAAGACTCACAAAAATAAATAACGCAGCAAACGATCGTTTAATAGAAAAGGCCTGGTTAGCGACCAGATTAATCCCCAAATAAATGGAAAGAATCATAAAAAAATATGTGCGTCCTGTAGCAAATAAAGCATAGCCAATTATCACTAAAAAGGTAATTATCAAAAGCAATCTACCCAAATTATCTTTCTTATTATAATATCCATAAAGGTTAAATGCGAAAACTACATAAGCAAAAGGCATAAAATATTTTAAAGGCCCTATATCCGCATCCCCGTAACTTAATTCATATCGAAGGCCTATGAAAAAATTTTCAGCTTGTGAAGCAAGAAATATGTTGAATGCGGCCCGAATATAAAAAGGTAAACCAATCAAAGCTAAAAGAGTAATAACTATTCTGAAAGTTGTATTGGTAATTTTTGAATGGGGGTCTGTAGTAGATAAAATTGCAGGTTTGATTTTAAAATACTGATTAATTAAAATAGACGCTGAACTAAAAAAAATGTTTCCCAAAAGAAATGTTATGTGTGTTCTTTCACTAACTGCCTCAAGTTGATCTAGTAAAGTAAATCTAAAAATCAAATGAAGGCACACAACGGTTAACCAAACTAATGTAAAAATAACGGCGGGCTGTGTAATTTTTTTATCAAGAAAATAATAAGATAACAGGAAAATGAACAAGTGTAACAATATAAATGTTAGTTCCGTTAATATGTTAGTAATCCCCATCATTGATTACGTGTTTACAGAATCATTTTGTTGAATAAAGAATGAATTACATGAACAACTCTTTTGAAAGATAATAGCACTAAATATACTAACGCTGATATTGCATATCCCAAAGGATATAAAATAGGGTTACCAGCAGCTCCAAAAGTCAAATATAAAAACAACTGTACCAAAAAAGCAATAATGACCAAAACCAATAAAATTTTACTTTTATACTGTAACTCGTAATGCTTTTGTACCACGATTGCCAGTTGCCATATAAACGTGCCAGCAATTACAATTAATCCCATTAACTTATAGTTGATTGTATTGGGTACATGTACCAATGTAAATAAAATCTCAGCCCCAAACCACCAATAACAAATTATTGTAACTGCCAGGCCTGCTATTTCAATTAAAAATATAGTATTCAATAACTTCCTTATTTCATCTTTTTTACCCCTTTCATAAGCATTCGTAAGAACTGGCAGAAGAGAGATGGCGAGAGGTGAAATAACTAGTGTAATACTTTTACTTATAAAATCGAAAATAGCCTGGTAATTACCCTGTACCTCAGCTCCAATTTTATGAAGCATAAAGTATTTATCAGTTAACGAAAGTAGGTACGCAAAAATAAACCACAAGGAAAGAGGAGCTCCATACAGCAAGAATTTTTTCAAAAGATTTTTCCGACTTTCCTGTTTGAGATCATTGGTACTTAAAATGGATAGCTTTATCTTTTTCCCCGTCTGGTATTGCAAATAAATAAAGGAAAACAGGTAAGAAACAATGACGGCAATCAAAAGCGCATACAAGTATTTAATATTAGTAAATTTAATTAAAAGTAATGCAACACATAAATTACTAACAGAACGAATAAATTCCGAATGAATACTTTTTTTTGATAAAAAAACTGATTGACTAACAGATAATATTGAAAATTGAAGAGAGGTTACAAATAAAGCCAAAGCAAAAAAAACAGCAATCAAAATGTCTTGCTGAATCCACCAAACTACCATTATTACTGGGAAAAAAAATACCGCCTGTGTAATCGCAGATACTGCAAGAGAATTTTTAGCAAAAGAGAGTTTATCTATGCTCGCAGGATAATATCTGATAACACTCTGCGAAATCCACCCTGATAAAGTTGCAGCAATTAATAGCAAAGTATTAAATAGTATGGAAAATTTACCATACCCGGCAGCACCCAATAATCTTTTAAATAGTGGTATTGAAGCAGCATTAATAATTACCGGAATAATTATGCTGATAAGATAGTTAAAATAATCTTTTTTAAATCTGGAAAAAATATCCATCAGTATAATTAAAAAATTTATATCCTCTATTTCCTTCTAAACATACTCCATCCAAACAATAAAAGCATAAGAATTAGATTTGAATAAATAGCAAATAGTACTGCCATTTTGATTTTACCTGTTTTTATTTTTTTCATCGGATAGTCAGCGTTATCAATAATTTGCAATAACGGAATCTTTTTAAGATATTGGTAACGAGCCATTTCTAAAGTTTTAAACATCTCTTTGTAAGCTTCCCCATACGCTTGCATATTATATTGCTGTTTTAAAATCGGTGACTGAGCTTCATTAAATGCAGGATTAACATTGGCATCCTGGCTTGATGCTTTGGCATCAATACTAGAGTTAACACTCCCTTTTAATGAAGCTACTCTTTGTTCTAATATTTCGAGTGTTTCTTTATCCTTTTTGCTGGTAATTTCAGTATAAAAATCACTAGTTACCTTTACCAATCTGTCCGTGAACACTTTAGTAAATTTTTCATTCGTATTATTCACTTTAACTTCATAAATACTCAACTTTTTATCTGGTCTGCTGGCCATTATATATTGTGTGGAAAAAGCTATATATATATTGTACAAAATGCTATCCTGTAAATATGTAAGTGAAGTTTTTGTTGTACCCACAGGAAAATTAATATTTTTTAGTCTTGGATTTTTTGAAAACGCATCTTTGAATTCTGATTTTTCAACAAAATAATCAATCAATGTATAGGGTTTTCCTTCGAAAGTATCTGAGGACAACAGTACATTTTCAATCATTCTCCGGCTCTTCATTATTTCAAGGATATTATCTCCATCAAACATACTCTGCCCTCCCCCAAGACCAAAACCGAGCTGCGCCGCTAGATTCATGGCACTGGAAATACCCACATCTGCCGATCCGGCGTCCAAAGAAAAAGTTAACCTGCTCTCATATTGAGGTTTTGTCGAAACTGCATATAATATTCCTGTGACTCCAGCACATATGCCTATAATTAAAAACAACCACCATTTTTTTAAAATAAGATTTAGAAAAGGAAAATTGTTGAATATATACTGGTTCCCGTGGGGCCATGACTGTGGCTTAGATTCATTTTCTACAATTAATGGATTGGTCATAAGATAGTAACTACTTCTAATTATTTTTTTATTTAATATTCAGGACCACATTCGCAATAATTGCCAGGGAAGATAATATTATCGACCATTCAGCTACCGTTATCTTAGATTTATTCTTATCAGATTTCTGTGGCACAAATATCTCTGACCTGGAAACTACTGGTGGGTAGCTTTTGAAAAATAAAAAGTGCTTCACTTTTTTAGCTTTGCCGTCGGGGTATATTACCAATGTGCCGTTCCTTCTTGCCACATCGGTATAACTGCCGGATTTTTGAATATAGTATTTTAGGCTAGCGTTCTTTTCAAAGGGTATTATGGTAGGAAAATACACTTCCCCACTTACCTTTACCAGATTGGCATTTTGTTCAATAGTAAGTACATCCCCATCTTCCAGCAGCATATTTTCAGTACCATTCTTATTCAATATAGCATTCGTAAGATCAATACTGATCTTATCGTATTCTTTATATATTTCGTTTTTGATACGGGAAGATGTATTAATACTATCTGGCTTAATGTTCAAGAGCTTGGAGAAAATCTTATCCCTATCATCAGTAGATTGCGTTCTTTTAGAAAGTCTCTTTATTACTAATGCTGTGGTATCTGCATTTGCTCTAAAGCCACCGGCCCTTTGTAAAACATCGCTGATCTTATCACCGCTCATCTGCAGGGTATACCTGCCAGGGTTGATTACCATTCCCTCTACCGTTACAGTACGTTGTTTTGTAAATTCTGGCTTTTGACGAATATTGATTACATCAAAGGGCTTTAATGTGATATCTTTTAATCCATTATAGTCGGCAAGGTTAATGGTGATGATTTCTGTCTGAATATGATTTAACGTGGTTAAATTGATATTATCTATTCGTCTTGCGATCTCAATATTACGGGTATCTCCTGATTCTGTAAGGCCGCCTGCAGTCAATATTATATCTCTTAATGTAATATTCTCTGCCCATTTATATTTGCCGGGATGGTTTACATCACCTTCAATACTAATCGATACTTCATTATCAAGGTCAAAAATAGAATAGATCGTTACGCTATCATTCTTTTTTAATAGTACAGAGGCTTGATCATTCATTATTGAATCTATATTAAAGGACACCCGTAAAGCTGTTCCATTATTATTAAACCTGCTGATACTACCTCTTTTACTATACACATCTGCTTTTAAGCCTCCTGCCTTTAAAATCAAATCTTTTAGGGTGACATTCTTGGATAGCTCAAACTCGCCGGGGCGCAATACCGCACCGGCAATCGTCAATTTATTTTCAAACCTATCCAATAACTTACCCACGAAAATCGAATCGCTTGACATGGGCTCATAAGCAGCATATTGATTTTTAAGTAAATCAGTAATTCTTCTTTCCGTATCTGTCAGTTGGTAAATAGTAACACCTGCTTTATATGCGTCATCGGCAAACCCCCCGCTAAACCGCAATACATCATCAAAAGTTTCTCCATCGACCAATTCATATTTACCCTTGTTCTTTACATTTCCATCCAAAATTATCCTAGTCTTGTAATAGGGTATTCTTATTACATCACCTTCCCGCAACAATATGTTATCTTTTTGATCACCTTTGGTTAAAAAACCATAGAGGTCAACCGTACGTTTCACCTCATTTCCGCGGATCAGTTCTATCTTTCTATAACTACCGAGGTCAGATGGTCCTCCACACAAGTACAAAAGGTTAAATACCGTAGTAAGCGACGATACCGTATAAGTGCCGGGTTTTTTTGATTCACCAATAACAGTAACTCTAATACTTCTTATTTTACCTAGTGAAATTTGCACCCTTGTCTGACCGCTTTTGACCGCCTTGTAAATAGTAGCCGCTAATTTGCTCCTAATCTTTGCAGTCGCCTGTTCAATATTCAGGCCGTTCACAAAGATAGGGCCAGCTTGAGGTATATAAATATTACCTTCTGCATTTACTGTAAGATTGTATGTCTTTTCACTGTACCCGTAAACATTTACAATGAGCTCGTCATCCGGACCTAGGATATACCCTGACGGGGTAGGTATTCGCAGGTTGGGTTCAAAAACCAGGCTGTTGGCCGCAAACAGCTCCGATCCAAAAATAGAAAGATCGGTCTTTGATTTCTGCATTGGCACCACTGCATCTTTTTCTTCAAAACGATTCTTTTTCTTATCCTTTTGTTCAGTTAAATTAGTATCTGTTTCCGGTGCAGCATTTTTTTCTGAAAGAATTTTGTCAATCCTAAGAGATAATTTGTCGATCTCAGTTTGAGGCAGACCTTTCTCTTCTAATATCCGGTAAATATTTTCTTCCGACAAACCATTTTCAGCTGCTTTTAACCAATAAGCTTTTATTTCGCTATCAGAAAGATTATCAATTTTTACAGATGATAAATTTTGAACTGACAAAGAATTTATTTGTGAAAACCCGGGTAATGAAAATGTCAAAATAAAAATCAGGTTAAAAAAAACTCTCATCTTACAATTCATAACAAAATTTCCGATACACACTCGGGAAAGGTAATTGGTGAACAATACAAATTTTTAAAAAACAGGTAAACTTGGGTTATAAAAACAATTTGCTGCAAAATAAGGTAAAATTACCAAACCTGCCTACTTAAAAGGCTTTCAAATGCAGTATAGTTAAAGGTTAAATATAATATACCGTTACTTCTAAAAAACAATAGCAAACTAAAGTAAAATGACAATAATTTTATTGTCGACTATTTGCAGACTGTGATAACTCTAAAAAGAAGAAAATTTTATCTTGTCAAAAAAATATTCTTTATTAGTTTCGTAATACCTTGTAAAACAACCATCATTCTAAAATCACCCTCTCATGTTTTCAACAGCTACTGTTCAAAAAGATGGATTTGATATTATTGTTCTGGAAGACCGCGACTCAAAAACAACCGTTGAGATCATTCCTTCCTGCGGCGGCATACTGCATGGTTTTATTGTTTGGAATAAAGAGTTGCCATCTAACATAATAGATCATTATGACAGTAAAAAAGACTTTGAAGATAATGTTAGCTCAAAAGGCTTTAAAAGTTGCAAACTGTCTCCCTTCGCCTGCAGGATCAAAAACGCAATGTATCAATTTGGCGGAACTACTTATCAAATAAAAAAATTTTTATTGGGTGACCATGCTATACATGGGTTAATTTATGATGCAGCCTTTTCTGTTTTACAACAACATGCCAATGAAGAAAATGCAACAGTTGTGTTGCCATATACCTATCGTGGTGAGGATGAAGGTTACCCTTTTCATTTTGATTGCATCATCACTTATCAACTCCTAAAAAATAATGAACTTCTTATCTCTACTGAGATTATTAACAAGCATCCTGACCCTATTCCTGTACAGGACGGCTGGCATCCTTACTTTACTTTGGGTAAAAAAATTGATGAACTCGAACTGGAATTTCAAAGCCTGGAACAGGTTATTTTTGATGACCAGCTAATTCCAACCGGCCAGTTTGAGCCATATAACGAATTTGTATCTGCCAGGCAAATCGGTGAACTTTTTTTAGACAATTGTTTTAAGCTCAATCTAAATGCAGCTCAACCGCTTTGTATTTTAAAAGATCCTGAAAATAAAATACTGCTTGAAATAAGGCCTGGTAAAAACTACTCTTATCTTCAGTTGTACACACCTCCTCATCGACAAAGTATTGCAATAGAAAATTTAAGTGCTCCGCCGGATGCTTTTAATAATGGCATTGATTTAATTATACTGCCACCAGGAGAAAGTGCCTTTTTTGCCACCAGCTATAAGATAACTACTTTTTAGAAGTGCAAAATCCTATACTTTGATGTAAATCTTCTTCCTGTCCAGCAACCAGGCAAAGAACCACATCATAGTAATAAAACAAAGAGCATATACTAACGACCCGATACGGGGGTCTGAAGGAAAGATCAGTTTACAAATATGTTCATAAAACCAGCCAAATGGATTGGTATATAAAACCTTGCCTGTTGCATCCACACCATTTCCGATTCTTACTAATCCAAGCAATCTTGGCAGTACGCCACTCATAACAAAAATGAACAACGCATTTTTTCCAAACACATCAAAGAAACGACTCCAGGCTCCTTTGTGGTTTTTAAATTCAATCAGGTAGATCATCATGGACAGTACCAGCAAAGCAAGGCCAGTAATATAGACTGCATAGCTGCTGGTCCATATTTTTTTATTGATAGGAAAAACAATGTCCCAGGCAAAGCCGGTAAAGATGAGTACGCATGCAGCAACAAATAACCCATTGAGCATTTCAGGTGTTTTGCCCTTTTGTAAAATATAGTTACCGGCCAGGTAACCAAAGATGACTTGTACAATGGCCGCAAAAGTACTCATCAAACCTTCTGGGTCAAAAGCCACTCCTTCACCATGATAGAGATGTTTTTCACCGAGTATTGCCAGGTCTATCTTAGTACCAAACCATCCAGAAAGGCTGAAAGGATCTGCAGAATTACCTGCAATACATAAAAACCAATATCCCAATAAAATAAAAGCACTTACAACAAATGCCCCCCTTGTTTTAAAAAGATGAATGATAACGGCAGCAAAAAAATAACAAAGTGCAATTCGCTGCAAAACTCCCATAATACGGAGTGTTTCAAATGGCTTTCCAACAACGGCGCCAGCTTCGTCATATTTTATAAAAGGAAACCAGTTTAACAATAAACCGATAATAAAAATAAGGACAGCTCTTTTGATCACCTTTTGCCAGAAGATATTTTTCTCTTCCAGGCGTGGAATTACAAATGCCATCGCATTGCCCACTGCAAACAAAAAAAATGGAAATACCAGGTCAGTAGGTGTAACACCATGCCAGCCGGCGTGTTCTAATGGAGCATAAATATGGCCCCAACTGCCGGGGTTGTTAACTAAGATCATTAAAGCCACAGTGGCGCCACGGAATACATCGAGGGAGTAGAAGCGTTGGTTCATGCAGGGATATTTAAGAATCCTAAAAGTAGATATTAAATCTTTTCACTCAGCTCCAGCCAGCGCATTTCTTTTTCGTCCAGTAATGTAATGATTTCACTTACCCTTTGTGCTGCTTTTTGCAGGTCTTCAAAACTAATGCTGCCTTCGCTCATTTTTGTTTCTAGCATTGTTTTCTCCTGTTGTAAGGCCGGCATTTCCTTTTCCAGCAGCTCCAGTTCTCTTTTTTCTTTAAAGGATAATTTTTGTGATGTACTGCTCACTGTTTCTTTTATCTCCGCTGCAGGTTTAGGCGGTTGATTCATGATCTGCCGGTCATCTGTCAATGTGCCTTTTGCAACTGCTTCTCTATACTGGCTATAGTTTCCGGGGAAGTCTCTGATCACCCCATCGCCTTCAAAAGCAAATAAATGATCCACCATGCGATCCATAAAATACCGGTCGTGGCTTACAATCAAAATACAACCAGGATAATCCATTAAAAATTCCTCCAGCGTACGCAGTGTCTGCAGGTCGAGGTCGTTGGTCGGTTCATCCAATATTAAAAAATTAGGATTCACAAAAAGCACACTCAGCAAATGCAATCTTCTTTTTTCGCCACCGCTCAGTTTGCTTAATGGTGTGTATTGCTGCTCTGCGCTAAAACCAAATTTTTCCATAAACTGGCTGGCGCTTATTTTACTTCCGTCAGCCAGCGGGAAAAATTCTGCAAAATCTTTTACATATTCAATCGCTCTTTTATCTTCTTTGTATTGTAACCCTTCCTGGTTAAAATTGCCAAACACCACCGTGTCTCCGTGGTTCACTTTACCACTGTCCGGTGGTTCCTGTAGTAGTGCAATCTTTAAAAAGGTGGATTTCCCTGCCCCATTCTTTCCCACAATGCCAATGCGTTCGCCTCTTTTAAAAGTATAATCAAATCCTTTGACCAACACTTTATCGCCATAAGCTTTGTTTATTTTTTTCATCTCCAGCACTTTACCACCCAGCCTCGTCATCTTTACCTGCAGGCTCACTTCCAGCTCTTCTTTTTTCTGGCTCACTCTTTCTTCTACCACAGTAAAAGCATCCTGCCTGGATTTTGATTTCACCGTACGTGCCCTCGGCTGCTTCCGCATCCACTCCAGTTCTTTCCTGAAAATATTTTTATCTTTCTGCAGTTCACTGGCCTGCACTTCCTGCCGCAAACTTTTTTGTTCCAGGAAATTATCATAACTGCCTTTGTATTCAAATACTTTTCCCTCGTCAATTTCTATGATCTCGTTGCACACTGCATCTAAAAAATAGCGGTCGTGCGTAACCAGCAGCAGGGTAATCTTTTGTGCACTTAAAAAATCTTCCAGCCACTCAATCATGCTTACATCTAAATGGTTGGTAGGCTCATCCAGAATAAGCAGGCATTTGCCCTCGTGAATCTGTGCCTCTATCAATGCCTGTGCCAGCGCCACTCTTTTGCGCTGGCCGCCACTTAAATTTTTCACCGGTTCATTCAGGTGATGCAGGTTGAGTTTGCCTAATATTTGTTGCAGGTCATTTTCAAAATTCCAGGCATTGTATTCATCCAGCCTGCCCATCAGTTCTGTCAGGTGATCCACATCGTCTGTTTCCGCTTCCAAAAACATTTCATATTCTTTTACTGCCTTCACCACTAGGTTATCCAACCTCAGCACATTGTCCCAAATGCTCTTGTTTTCATCAAAAGGAGTTTCCTGCTGCAGCATGATCACTTTTACTTCTTTGTGTACCCAAATAGTACCACTGTCAGGGGTATCTAAACCAGCAATGATCTTTAGTAAGGTAGATTTTCCACTTCCGTTGCGTGCTACCAGTGCAATTTTGTCGCCCTCTTCTATATAAAAGTTGATATCTTTAAAGAGCACCCTGATCCCAAACGATTTACTGATATTTTCTATTG
>Ga0097621_100001633_pt1 | contig 15370 bp, 12 predicted proteins | sample KBSMisM72_FD_73165 | JGI IMG/M metagenome (GOLD analysis project Ga0097621, IMG submission 73165) | Miscanthus rhizosphere microbial communities from Kellogg Biological Station, Michigan, USA - KBS Miscanthus M7-2 (version 2) (version 2) | ecosystem: Host-associated > Plants > Roots >... | reverse complement strand
TTGGGCTTGGCCAGCGCGGTGCTCGCGATCTCGCCCGCCACCAGCGCGAGGTCGAGCTTGCCCTCCTCGAGGAGCGGCACGTTCTCGGTGCTGCCCTTGGTGTTGCGCGTCTGCAGCTTGAGCGCCGGCTCCTGCGCGTTGACGATCTCGGCGAACGCATCGCCGAAGACCGGGAAGCCGCCGCCCGGCGTGGCCGTACCGAGGATCAGGGTGAAGAGCATGGCGTTCATCGAGCTCCTACCCCAGGGTGGGCATGTTCAGGCCGGGCGCCGGCGTGTCCTGGTGAGGCCAGCGCGTGGTGACGACCTTGGTGCGCGTGTAGAACTTGACGCCCTCCATGCCGTGCACGTGCAGGTCGCCGAAGAGCGAGTTCTTCCAGCCGCCGAACGAGTAGAACGCGACCGGCACCGGGATCGGCACGTTGATGCCGACCATGCCGACCTGCACTTCGTTCTCGAAGCGCCGCGCCGCGCCGCCCGACTCGGTGAAGATGGCGGTGCCGTTGGCGTAGGGATTCCTGTTGACGAGCTCGATCGCCTCGTCGAGCGTGTCGACGCGCAGCACCACGAGCACCGGGCCGAAGATCTCATCCTTGTAGATCTGCATGCCGGGCTTCACGTTGTCGAAGAGCGAAGTGCCGAGGAAGAAGCCCTCCTTCACCGGCGGCGCGCTGCCGTCGAGCACCGCCTTCGCGCCCTCGGCTTTTCCTTTCTCGATGTACGAAGCCACCTTGTCGCGGTGCTGCGCGGTGACCAGCGGCCCCATTTCCACGCCGTCCCGGTCACCGGGCCCCACCTTGATCGCCCGGGCTTTCTTCTCCAGGAGCTTCACCAGCGGATCGGCGGCCGCGCCCACCGCCACCACCGCGCTGATCGCCATGCAGCGCTCGCCCGCCGAGCCGTAGCCCGCGCCGATCAGCGCATCGGCGGTGAACTCCAGGTCGGCATCGGGCAGCACCACGGCATGGTTCTTCGCCCCGCCGAGCGCCTGCACGCGCTTGCCCTGCTTCGCGCAGGTCTCGTAGATGTATTTGGCTATCGGCGTGGACCCCACAAAGGATATTGCTGAAATATCTTTATGTAGAAGCAAAGCCTCCACCGCCACCTTGTCGCCGTGCACGACGTTGAACACGCCGTCGGGCAGGCCGGCTTCCTTGAAGAGCTCGGCCATGCGCGTCGCGGCCGACGGCACCTTCTCCGAGGGCTTGAGGATGAAGGTGTTGCCGCAGGCGACGGCCATCGGGAACATCCACAGCGGCACCATCGCCGGGAAATTGAACGGCGTGATGCCCGCGCACACGCCGACCGGCTGGCGCACGGTGTGCGTGTCGACCGCGGTGCCGACGTTCTCCGAGTACTCGCCCTTCAGGAGGTGCGGGATGCCGCAGGCGAACTCGACCACTTCGATGCCGCGCTGCACCGAGCCCATCGCGTCGGGCAGCGTCTTGCCGTGCTCCTGGGTAATCAGGGTCGCAATTTGCTTCTGGTTTTGCTGCAGCAAGACCAGGAATTTCTGCATCACCCTCGCGCGGCGCAGGATCGACGCGTCGCGCCACTCGGGCAGCGCCGCCGTCGCGGCCTTCACCGCGCTGTCGACGAGGCCCGCGTCGGAGAACACGACGCGCTTCGTGACCTGCCCGGTGGCCGGGTTGTAGACCTCGCCGAAGCGGGCTGCGGAGGCGACCGGCTTGCCGCCGATCCAGCAGGGGACGGTGTCGATTTTCAGCTCGGCGGGCTTGTTCATGGCGGCAAATTTTACGCCGATATACTCGGCCGATGACCCCCGCGCTCGAGCCGGCCCGGCTCGATTTCAAGGACGGCACGCCTTACTCCGCGGCGTTCGGCGACGTGTACCACAGCGCGGCCGGCGGGCCCGCCCAGGCGCGATCGGTCTTCCTGCAGGGCAACGATGCCGAGCGGCGCTGGGCCGGCCGCGAGCGCTTCGTCATCCTCGAGACCGGGTTCGGCTTCGGCCTGAACTTCCTCGCCACGTGGCAGGCGTTTCGCGGGCAACCTGGAAAGCTTCACTACGTAGCGGTGGAAAAGCATCCGTTCTCCCTGCAGGACCTCCGGACGCTTCACGCGCGCTATCCAGGATTCAAGGAGGAAGCTGCCCAATTGCATGCCGCGTGGCCGCCGCTGGTCCCGGGAGGGCACCGAGCGGAGCTCGAGCCGAATGTGGTGCTCACGCTCTTTTTCTCCGACATAGCCATTGTGCGCGACCTGCGTTTGCGGGCCGACGCGTTCTATCTCGACGGCTTCTCGCCGGCGAAGAACCCCGACATGTGGACGCCCGCGCTGATGCGCTCGCTCTCGCGCCTCGCCGCGCCCGGCGCGACCGCGGCCACCTGGAGCGTCGCCGCCCCGGTGCGCCATGCGCTCGAAGCGACCGGATGGGAAGTCGACAAACGCCCGGGCTTCGGCAACAAGCGGGAAATGCTTTGCGCCCGATACCCACGCGGCCCTGAGGAACCTGTAAGACCACAGAGAAAAGCCGACGTAGTCGGCGCAGGCCTCGCCGGCGCCGCCATTTGTGAACGCCTCTGCGCGCGCGGCTGGGAAGTCACGCTGCACGAAAAGAACGCCGAGCCCGCGAGAGAAGCCTCCGGAAACCACGCGGGCGCGTTCCATCCGATCGCGACGCCCGACGACAGCGTGTTCGCGCGCCTGACGCGGGCCGCGTTCCTCTATTCGGTCTCGCAGTGGAAGAAATACGCGGCGCTGCGATGGGACGCGTGCGGCGCGCTGCAGCTCGCCCGCGACGAAAAGGAAGAGTCGGCGCAAAGGCGCGCCGCCGCCGGCCAGCCCGCCGACTACCTGCAATTCGTCGATCGCGACGAAGCCGCGCGCCATGCCGGCGTTCCGGTCACCGCGGGCGGGCTATGGTTCCCGCAGGGCGGCTGGATCCAGCCGCGCTCGCTGGTCCAGGCGCAATTGAAGTCTCCCCGCCTGAAAATCGAATACGGCAGCGAGGTGAAATCGCTCGATCCGCAGTCCATCGTGATCCTGGCGAATTCATCCGAAGCGCCCACGCTGCATCCGGTGCCGCACCTGCGGCTGCGCCGCGTGCGCGGCCAGCTCACTTATGTTCCGGAGGAGCGCCTCGATCCGCCGCACGTCGTCGTGCTGCGCGGCGGCATGGTGCTGCCGCCGGTGGATGGCCTGTGCGTGGTCGGGGCGAGCTTCGATCTCGAGGACGAGGATCCCCGCCCGCGCGCCGAAAGCCAGGCGGGCAACCTCGAGCGGCTCGAAGGCATCCTCGCCGCGAGGATCGAGGCGGAAGACTTCGAGAACCGCGTCGCCTTCCGCTCAGTCGCGCCCGACAGGCTTCCGCTGGTCGGGCGGATCGAGAACAACGTCTACGGCGCCTTTGCCTACGGCTCGCGCGGATTGATCTGGGCCGCGCTCGCCGCCGAGCTGCTGGCGAGCGAGCTCGAGGGCGAGCCCTTGCCGCTCGAGGGAAAGCTTGTGGACGCGCTCGATCCCCTGCGCTTCGCGCGTCGTATGATGCGCCGGCAGGGGGAAACGCAATGAATTCCTGGACGCGCCGCGGCATGCTGCGCGCCGCGCTCGGCGCGGGCGGCGCGACGCTGCTCTCGCGCCTGCGGCCGGCGTGGGCGCAGGCGCAGCAGAAGTCGACGGCGCTGGTGCGCGCGCCGAAGCGCGCCCTTGTCGTGGGCAACAGCGGCTACAAGATCGGCGCCCTCAAGAATCCCGCGAACGACGCGCGCGCGATGGCCGATGCGCTCAAGCGAACCGGGTTCGACGTCACGCTCGCGCTCGACCTCCCGCAGCCCGCGCTGCTCGCCGCGGTGCGCGAATACACCGAGGCGCTGTCCCGCGCTAAGCCGGTCGGGTTGTTCTATTTCGCGGGACATGGCGTGCAGCTCGCGTGGCGCAACTATCTCCTGCCGGTCGACGCGGTGCTCGATCGCCTCGAGGACGTGCCGCAGCGCTGCCTCGACGTCAACACGGTGATCGAGGGCATCGCGCGGGCCGCCAACCCGATGAACGTGATCATCCTCGACGCCTGCCGCGAGAACCCGTTCGGCCGCGACTTCCGCGTCGAGCAGAAGGGCCTGTCGCAGCTCGATGCGCCGCCGGGCACCTTCCTCGCCTATGCGACGTCGCCCGGCAACGTGGCGAGCGACGGCGAAGGCGCGAACGGCCTCTACACGGAGAACCTGCTGCGCGAGATCCAGGTGCCCGAGGTCAAGATCGAGGACATCTTCAAGCGCGTGCGGCTCGCGGTGCGGCGCAACTCCAACGGCCGGCAGGTGCCGTGGGAGAGCACCTCGCTCGAGGACGATTTCTGGTTCATCCCGCCGATCGCGCTGAAGCAGCTCTCCGACCAGGAAGCGGCGCGCGAGCTGAAGGAGGAGCTCGCGCGCCAGGAGCGGCTGAAGACCGAGCGCGAGGCCGAGGCGGAGCGCGCGCGCCAGGCGGAAGCCGCCCTGCGCGAGCGCCTGCGCGCCGAGAAGGAGGCGCAGGCGGAGCGCGAGCTGAAGGAGCAGCTCGCGCGGCAGGAACGCATCAAGGCGGAGAAGGAGGCGGAAGCCGAGCGCGCGCGCCAGGAGCAGCTCGCGCTGCGCGAGCGGCTCAAGGCACCGACCAAGGCGCCCGATCCGCAGCTCGTGTTCCAGGAAGAGACCGCCTTCTGGGAGCGCGCGCTGGCGGCGGATACGGCCTCCGCCTACGAGGAATACCTGTGGCGCTACCCGAGCGGCCATTTCACCGAGATCGCCCAGCTCAACCTCGACGCCCGGCTCGCCGCCGCGGGCGAGAAGACCGCGCGCATCGTGGTGTCGGCGGACAACCCTTACAGCAAGGGCTACGCGCGCGCCGACAGCGGCTACCAGGTCGGCGACTCGTACACCTACGCCATCGGCGACCAGATCTCGAAAGTGGTGCAGGAGACGACGGTCTCGATCGTGAAGCGGGTCACGCCCGATCGCGTCATCTACGACAACGGCCTGGTCACCGACCGGCTAGGCAACCTGATCCGCGGCCGCGGCGCGCGCAACGTCACCAACAACCAGCAATACCCGGCCGAGTTCCAGCTCGGCAAGCAATGGAACACGCGCTACACCGGCGAGTCGCGCCGGATCGGCAGCTTCACCATCGAGCTCGCCATGCGCATCACGGCGCGCGAGACCATCAAGGTGGGCGCGGGGACCTTCGACACGTTTCGCATCGAGGGCAACGGCGTGCGCTACGGCGGGAACCTGCCGCAGCGGATCCGCAGCCGGGTGTGGTTCGCGCCGGACAAGGTGCGGCGCTTCGTGCTGCGCGAGGAGGTGCGCACCGGCGGGCTCGCCCGCATCGCTTTCGCCGAGCGGACCGAGCTGACTGCGTTCACGCAGGCCTGAGGATGCCCGGGGTCGCCTGCTTCACGTCGCGCAGGCCGCAGAGCGCCATGGTGACGTCGAGCTCCGCGCGGATCAGCTCGAGCGCGCGCGTCACGCCGGCCTCGCCCATCGCGCCCAGGCCGTAGGCGTAGGCGCGGCCGATGAGCGTCGCCTTCGCGCCCAGCGCGAGCGCGCGCAGCACGTCCTGCCCCGAGCGGATGCCGCCGTCGAGCCAGACCTCGGTCTTGCCGCCCACCGCCTGCACCACTTCGGGCAGCGCGCGGATCGAGGAAATCGCGCCGTCGAGCTGCCGGCCGCCGTGGTTGGAGACGACGATCGCATCGACGCCGAGCGAAGCGGCGGTCTTCGCGTCCTCGGGCTCGAGGATGCCCTTCAGCACGAGCTTGCCGCCCCACTGCTTCTTCACCCACTCGACGTCCTTCCACGACAGGGTCGGGTCGAACTGGCCGGCGATCCACTGCGAGAGCGTGGTGAGGCTCTTCGCGTCGGGGATGCGCCCCTCGAGGTTGCCGAAGGATTTTCTTTTGCCGCGCAGGACGTTCAGCGCCCAGCCGGGCTTTTTCATGATGTCGAATGCCGTGCCGAGCGTGAGCCGCGGCGGGACCGCAAGGCCGTTCTTCAGGTCCTGGTGGCGCTGGCCCTGGATCTGCAGGTCGAGCGTGAGCACCAGCGCCGAGCATTTCGCCGCCTTGGCGCGCTCGATCAGCGCCGCGGCGAAGCCGCGGTCGCGCATCACGTAGAGCTGGAACCAGAACGGCTTGCTCACGCCGCCGTACACGTCCTCGATCGAGCAGATCGACATGGTCGAGAGCGTGTACGGAACGCCGAAGCGCTCGGCGGCCCGCGCGGCAAGAATCTCGCCGTCGGCCCAGTTGAGCCCGGTGAGGCCGACCGGCGCGAGCCCCACCGGCATCGCCGCTTCCTGGCCGAGCATGGTGGTGCGGACGGAGCGGTGGTCGACGTCGATGCCCACGCGCTGGCGCAGGGCGAGCGATTCGAGGTCGGCGCGGTTGGCGCGCAGCGTGGCCTCGGAGTAGGAGCCGCGGTCGACGTAGTCGAAGATCGCCTTCGCCACGCGCTTTTTCGCGAGCGTCCTCAGGTCGTCGATGCAGGTCACCACAGGCATGGCGGCGCATTCTACAATGCTGCACAGCGATGACAGCAGCCAAAGACTCGCAGCGCAGTGACGAAAAAGGTCCGATCCAGGTGATCGACCGCATGATGCGCCTGCTCGAAGTGCTGGCGCAGCACCCGGAGCCGCTCGGCCTGAAGCAGATCGCCCAGTACACCAAGCTGCATCCTTCCACCGCGCACCGCATCCTGGCCGCGATGGGCGCCGACCGCATCGTGGACCGCGTCGAGCCGGGCAGCTATCGCCTGGGCATGCGGCTGCTAGAGCTCGGCAACCTGGTGAAGTCGCGCATCAGCGTGCGCGAGCTGGCGCTGCCGATGATGCGCGACCTGCACTCGCAGACCGGCGAGACGGCCAACCTCTCGGTGCGCCACGACGACGAGATCGTGTACGTCGAGCGCACCTCGTCGGGCCGCTCCGCGATGCGCGTCGTGCACGTCATCGGCGCGCGCGCGCCGCTCCACGTCACCGCCGCCGGCAAGCTGTTCCTGCTGGAAGAAGGCTTTGCGCGCCTGCGCGACTACGCGAAGCGCACCGGCCTCGCGCCGCACACGCCCAATACGCTGTCGAATGCCGCGGCGCTCGAGCGCGAGCTCGAGCGCATCCAGCGCCAGGGCTGGGCCACCGACAACGAGGAAGCGGAGCTCGGCGTGCGCTGCGTCGCCGCGGGCATCCGCGACGACGACGGCAACCTGGTGGCGGCGCTGTCGCTCTCCACGCCCGCCGACCGCATGAAGGTCCAGTGGGGACCGCTCGTCAAGGAAACCGCCGACCGCATCTCGCGCACGATCGGCCATCGGCCGATGGCGCGCATCGGCGCCGCCTGAGAACTCTAAGCGGCAACCAATCCGTGCAGGCTGAATAGCCCGCGCGAGTCGGTCCAGACCTTCGCGCCGCGGAAGCCGCCCTGCGCGGCGAGGGCCTGGAATTCGGCGATCGAATACTTGTAGGAGTTCTCGGTGTGGATCGACTCGCCCGCGCCGAAGCCGAAGCGGTGGTCGCCCACGTTCACCGTCTGCGCGACGAGCGAGACGAGGTGCATCTCGATGCGGCCGAGCGGCGCGTTGTAGAAGGCGTAGTGCGAGAAGCGCCGCGGGTCGAAGTCGCCGCCGAGCTCCCGGTTGATGCGCTTCAGCAGGTTCAAGTTGAACGCCGCGGTCACGCCGCGCCGGTCGTTGTACGCGGCGTGCAGCACGTTGGCGTCTTTTTTCAGGTCGACGCCGACCAGCATCGCGCCGCGCCGCCCGACCTGGCCCCTCGTCATGCGCAGGAAGGCCTGCGCCTCCTGCGGCGTGAGGTTGCCGATGGTCGAGCCGGGGAAGTACACGACGCGGCGGTCGCGGCCGCGAAAGCGCGGCAGGTCGAGCGGATGCGAGAAATCGCCCGCCACGGGAACGATGCGCAGCCCCGGAAACTCGCGGCGCAGCTTCGCGACGGCGGCCTCCAGGGCATCTTGCGAAATATCGACCGGCATGTACACCGAAGGCCGCATCGCGCGGATGAGGAGCCGCGTCTTCAGGCTCTCGCCGCTGCCGTACTCCAGCAGCACGCCGCCCGCGCCGGTGAAGCGCGCGATCTCGTGGATGCGCGCGCGCGTGAGCGAAAGCTCGGCGCGCGTCGGGTAGTACTCGGGGAGGCGGCAGATGCGCTCGAACAGGCGGCTGCCGGCCGCGTCGTAGAAATGCTTCGGCGGCAGCGCCTTCTGCGGAAGCGACAGCCCCGCGATGACGTCCTGCCGGAAGCCCGCTGGCTTTAGATTCCCGCGGATGCGGTGACTTCGACCCACTTCTTGATGCGGTTGGCGTCGCCGATCCTCGATTGCTTGCCCCACGAGTCGAGCAGCACGACGATCAGGTCCTTGGACGCCAGCCGGACCTGCATCACCAGGCAGCGTCCCGCCTCGCTGATGTAGCCGGTCTTGGAAAGGTCGATCTCCCAGCGCGAATTGCGCACCAGGCCGTTGGTGTTGCGGTAGTTCATCTTCTGCTTGCCCGAGAGCAGCACCGTCGCCTTGTCGCGCGTCGAGTACTCGCGGATCAGCGGGTAGCCGTGCGCGGCGCGCACCAGCTTCGCGAGATCGCGCGCGCTCGAAACGTTGCCGGGATTGAGGCCGGTCGGATCGAGGAAGCGCGTGTCGTTCATGCCCAGCTCCGCGGCCATTTCGTTCATGGCGGCGACGAACGCCTGCGTGCCGCCCGGATACGAGCGGGCGAGCGCGGCGGCGGCGCGGTTCTCGGAGGCCATCAGCGCGATCAGCAGCAGCTCGTCGCGCGAGAGCGAGACGCCGGTGCGCAGGCGCGAGCGCGAGCCCTTCTTCAGGTCGACGTCTTCACGCGTCAGCGCGACTTGCGTCTGCAGGTCGAGGCCGCTCTCGAGCACGACGATGGCGGTCATCAGCTTCGTGATGGAGGCGATCGGAGTGACCTGGTCGCCGTTCTTGTCGATCACCACTTCGCCCGTCGCGGCGTCGATGACCAGCGCGGCGTTGGAGCGCAGCGCGACTTTCTTCGCCTCGCCGGCTTGAGCGAAGCCGATGGTCAGCGCGAGGACGAAAACGAGGGCGAAGATGGCGACGATTCCCTCGAGCGGATGAAGCGTTCTTTGCATTGCGGCAAGTTTCCCTGAGCGTTCGTTTTTTCGGTGCGTCGCCTCCATGCACTATTCGGCGCAGGGAGGAGGGTCGCAGTTTAAACGACGCACCAAAAAAAACACAAGGGAAATAAGAGGCTACGGCCGCTTTCTCGAAACCTCGTGAATTTTTTCGCTGTCGGGCGCCGGCTACGCCTCGGCAGCCTCGACGGTAGTTTCCAGCACGGCCTTGGCCTGCGCCTGCTGTTGCTGCAGCGCCCACATCCTGGCGTATTCTCCTTTCAGCTCAAGCAGTTGCTGATGCGAGCCGCGCTCGACGATGCGGCCATGGCTGAGCACCAGGATCTGGTCGGCGTCCATCACCGTGGAGAGACGGTGAGCAATGACTAACGTCGTGCGGCCCTGCGCGATGCGCTCGAGCTCCGCCTGGATGGCTTTCTCCGAGCGCGAATCGAGGGCGGAGGTGGCCTCGTCGAAGATCAGGATGCGCGGATTCTTCAGCACCGCGCGCGCGATGGCGACGCGCTGCTTCTCCCCGCCGGAGAGCTTCAGCCCGCGCTCGCCGACCTTGGTTTCGTAGCCGGCGGGAAGCGTCGTAATGAAATCGTGGATGTGCGCGGCGCGCGCCGCCTCGTGCACCTCGGCATCGCTCGCCTCGGGCCGCCCGTAGCGGATGTTGTAGAGGATCGTGTCGTTGAAGAGCACGGTGTCCTGCGGAACGATGCCGATGGCCGAGCGCAGGCTCGCCTGCTGCAGCTCGCGCGTGTCGATGCCGCCGATTCCGATCTTTCCATTGGTGACGTCGTAGAAGCGATAGAGCAGGCGCGCGAGCGTGGACTTGCCCGAGCCCGAGTGCCCGACGACCGCGACGCGGTGCCCGGCCGGGATCTCGAACGACACGTCGAACAGGATCTGCCTCGCTTTTTCGTAAGAGAAATCCACATTCCTGAATTCCACATCGAGGGGCCCGGAGGGCAGCGGCACGGCCCCCGCCCGATCCTGCACCTCGAGGTTCTGCCCGAGAAGGCGGAACATGCGGTCCATGTCGAGCAGCGACTGCTTGATCTCGCGGTACACCATGCCGAGGAAGTTGAGCGGGATGTAGAGCTGCAGCAGCAGCCCGTTCACCAGCACGAGGTCGCCGAGCGTGAACCTGCCCGAGGCCACGCCGTCGGCGGAGAGCACCATCAGCGCGGTGACCGCGATGGCGATGATCAGGCTCTGCCCGATGTTCAGCACGCCGAGCGAGGCCTCGCTCTTGGTCGCCGCGTCCTCGTACTTGCGCAGGTTCTCGTCGTAGCGCCGCGCCTCGAACTCCTCGTTGCCGAAGTACTTCACCGTCTCGTAGTTGAGCAGGCTGTCGATGGCGCGCGTGTTGGCGCCCGAGTCGAGCTCGTTGGCGCGCCGCCGGATGTCCATGCGCCACTCGGTGATGGCGATGGTGAAGGCGATGTAGATCGCCACCGCGCCGAAGGTGATGGCGGCGAAGCGCCAGTCGAACTTGGCGATCAGCACCACGGCGACGAGCGAGAACTCGAGGATCACCGGGATGATGGAGAAGATCATGTACGAGAGCAGCGTGGAGATGCCGCGCGTGCCGCGCTCGATGTCGCGCGTCATGCCGCCGGTCTGGCGCTCGAGGTGGAAGCGCAGGCTGAGGCTGTGGAGGTGGCGGAACACGCCCAGCGCGACGCGCCGGATGGCGCGCTGCGCCACCCGCACGAATACCACGTCGCGCAGCTCGGCAAAGAGCGTGGTCGAGAAGCGCAGCGAGCCCCACACCGCGAGCAGGGCCACCGGCACGGCGACCACCTGCAGGCGCGGGTCGAGGCTGTCGACCACCTCCTTCATCACCAGCGGCACCGCGACGTTGGCGAGCTTCGCCCCGACGAGGAAGAAGAGCGCCGTCGCGACGCGCCACTTGAATTCGAGCAGGTACGGCAGGAGCGTGCGGAGCGCCTGCCATTCGTTGCCTCTCAGGCGGGTGCTCGGTGCTGCGTCGTGGGCCATCGCCCGATTATCTCAATACGGCGGCAGCAGCCGGCGAAATCCCAGCGAGACGACGACCCCAAGGAAGACAAGGTTTCTCGCCGCGAGCTTGAAAGGCGAGAGCCACAGCGCGGGTTTCGGGATGCGCGTGTCGGTGGCGGCAACGGCGTTGCGCGCCGCGTCCTCGATCCATCGAGCGCCGCGCGGCCAATCCCACAGGCGCGCAAGGTGCGATTCCGGGATGCCCGCGCGCCCTACGCCGGCGCCGACGATGGCGCCGGTGATCGCGGCAACCGTGTCGGTGTCGCCGCCGCAGGCAATCACCGCGTCGAGCGCCGTCTCGAGATTGCGCGGGCTGCCGAGCCAGGCGTGCAGCGCGACGGGCACGCTGTGGTAGATGTAGCCGCTCACGCCGCGCTCGCAGCCGAGCGACGCGGCGAAGGCGACGGTCTGCTCGCCCGCGGCCGCGCTTGCCGCGGCGCGCTGCGCGAGCCCGACGAGCTCCTTGCCTGCCTCGCCGAACGGCGCGGCGAAGCGCTCGAGATGGAACAGGTATTCCTCCGGGATCTCGCCGCGCATCGCCGAGCGCGCGGCGAGCGCCACGGCGAGCGCGCCGAACTGCGCGCGCGGCTCCGAATGGGTGATCGCCGAGCACGCCGAGACGTGCATGACGAGCAGCGGATCGCTCTCGGAGAAGGCGACGCCCAGCAGCGCGCTGCGCATCGCAGGGCCGTTGCCCGCCGAGCGCACGCCGGAGAACTGCGGCGGCACGAACAGCCAGAGCTTGAGGATGGCGCGCAGCGTGCCCAGGCCGATCCCGGCGGGCACGCCGGCGAGCCAGAAGCGCAGCCGCCAGGCGAGGCTCGAGACGAAGCGGCGCGGGCTGCCGGCCGACACGGCGAGCGCCTGCGCCGTCATGCAGGCGTGGTCGGTGTCGTCGGAGCACATGTCGCGCCCCCAGACGAGCGAGGTTTCGCCGAGGTACTCGACCATCCGCTTCCGACGGCGCCGCGACATGCCTTCCCAGGGCAGGCCGCGCGCGTCGCCCAACGCGGTGCCGAGGAGGCAGCCCGCGGCTGCGTCAGCGCGCTCTGTCATGTTTCTTTCGCGGCAAGAAGAGCCACCCCAGACAATACACATCCAGGAACAGCGGCAGCAGGATCCAGAGCCAGGGCCAGGGCGTGCCGATGCCGTAGCGCGCGAGGGCGGGGATGGTAAAGAACGCGGCGAGCGATCCGGCGACTCCGGGAATGAACGGGATGCCCGAGGGCACCGGCTCGCCTTCCTTCGCCCGCCGCGCCATGCGCAAGACTGAGAAATTCATCACGGCGCCGCCGGCGAAGAAGAGCCATGCCATGGAAAGTAAAGTCAGGCCAACCAGTGAGCCGCCGGTCATGGGAAAAGTGTAAGCTCATCCATCGAGCGGCGACCGACGTATAAGCGGACACGAGGTCCGCCGCGCAAGGGGAGAAAACATGGGATTGCGACTGAAGTTCAACCTGGTGCTGCTCGCCGTGTTCGTCATCGGCCTGGGCGTCACCGGCTACGTTTCTTACGAACTTTTGCACCGTAACGCGCGCGAGGAGGTGCTGCGCAACGCCGGCGTGATGATGGAGGCGTCGCTTTCCATGCGCAGCTACACGGTCGGCCAGGTGCGGCCGAACCTCGCGGTCGACCCGGACAAGTTCCTGCCGCAGAGCGTGCCCGCTTTCGGTGCAACCGAGATCATGACGCTGCTGCGCAAGAAATATCCGGACTACGCGTACAAGGAAGCGGCGCTCAACCCCACCAACCCGCGCAACCGCGCGGTCGAATGGGAAACCGACATCGTCAACACCTTCCGCAACGATCCGTCGCGCGGCGAGATCTCGGGCATGCGCGACACGCCGACCGGGCGCTCGCTCTACCTCGCGCGGCCGTTCCAGATCAAGGATCCGGCGTGCCTCGCCTGCCACACCAGCGCCGAGACGGCGCCGGCCGCCATGGTCAAGATCTACGGCGCGAACAACGGCTTCGGCTGGAAGCTGGGCGAGGTGATCGGCGCGCAGATCGTCTCGGTGCCGATGGACCTGCCGATCCGCAACGCCAACCACGCCTTCGTCACGTTCATGAGCTCGCTCACCGTGGTGTTCGCGGTGCTGTTCGTGATCCTGAACATGATGCTGAGCGCGCTCATCGTGCAGCCGATCACGCAGCTCTCGCGCGCCGCCGACCAGATCTCGAAGGGCCGGCTCGACGCCGCGGCGTTCCCCGAGGGCGGCAAGGACGAGGTGTCGCAGCTCGGCCAGGCCTTCAACCGCATGCGCCGCAGCCTCGAGAAGGCGATCGCGCTGATCGACAAGTAGCCGGGGCGAGCTTCGCATGTCGGCGCAAGCCCTGCCGGCGGGGCACAGCCTGCTGGAATACCGCATCGAGAAGCTGCTCGGCGTCGGCGGCTTCGGCCTGACCTACCTCGCGACCGACGCGAACCTCAACCTCAGGGTCGCGCTCAAGGAATACCTGCCTGGCGACATCGCGCAGCGCGGCGCCGACCAGACCATCCGCCCGCGCTCCGACGACAGCGCCGAGACCTTCGGCTGGGGCAAGCAGCGCTTCCTCGACGAATCGCGCACCCTGGCCTCGTTCCGCCACCCGAACATCGTGCGGGTGATGCGCTTCTTCGAGGCGAACGGCTCGGCCTACATGGTGATGGAGTTCGTCGAGGGCGCGGCGCTCGGCGAGTGGATCAAGACGCGCCGGCCGATCACCGAAGCGACCGCCGCGGCAATCGCCGCTCCGGTCCTCGACGGCCTGGAGGTGGTGCACAAGTCGGGCTTCCTGCACCGCGACATCAAGCCGAACAACATCTACATCCGCGAAGACGGCAGCCCGGTGCTGCTCGACTTCGGCTCGGCGCGCCAGCGCTCGAGCGAGCTGACCGCGATCGTCACGCCCGGCTACGCGCCCTTCGAGCAGTACCACACGCAGGGCAACCAGGGCCCGTGGAGCGATCTCTACGCGCTCGCGGGCGTGCTCTACTGGATGATCACCGGTAATCCGCCGGCCGAAGCTGCCTCGCGCGTGCGCGAAGACAAGATGCCGAGCGCGCTCACGGTCGGCGACCACTCGCGCTTCCGCCCCGAGTTCCTCACCGCGATCGACTGGGCGCTGCAGCCCTTCGAGGACAAGCGGCCGCAATCGGTGGCCGAGTGGCGCGCGCGGCTCGTGCCGGCGAAGTCCGGCGCGGAGCCGAAGACAACGCGGGTGCAGCCCTCGGCGCCGACGGCGGTCGCCCCGGCGGCCAGCTTCGAACCCGCGCTCCTCTCGCGGCTGGAGGTGGCGCTCGCCCAGCACGCCGGCCCGATCGCGCCGAAGCTCGTGATGACGGCCGCCAAGAAAGCGAAGTCGCAGCCCGAGCTCATCCAGCTCGTCGCGGCGGAGATCGAAGACGCCAAGGTACGCGCCGCGTTCGAGAAGGCGTTCTCCGAGGCTTCGCGACCGACGACCCAGCCGCGCAGCGCGCCGACGGCCAAACCGGACCCATCGACGTCGATGGCGGCCAGCCGCTTCACGGCCGAAGTGCTCGAGAAGGCCGAGCGCAGGCTCGCGGACTACATGGGCGGCGTGTCGCGCGTGCTGGTCAAGCGCGCCGCCATGAAAGCCCGCGACCAGCGCGAGCTCTACCTCCTCCTCGCCGACGAGATCGAGGACAAGGAGCAGAAGAAAGCCTTCATCCGCCGCGCGCTGTCGGTTTCCGGAAAACCGCTGCCCTAGGAGGCGGTGTCGATTCCGAGCAGCACGGCGGCGCCCAGCAGAGCAAAGAGCGCCGCCGCCAGGAGCCGGATGGCTCGCATCGGCAGCTTCGCCGCCAGGTTGCCGCCGAGGAATACCGCGGGCACGTCGGCAATCAGCATCCCCAGCGTCGTCCCGATCACGACCAGCACCGGCGAGGGATAGTGAGCCGCGAGCGCAACCGTGGCGATCTGCGTCTTGTCTCCCATCTCGGCCAGGAAGAAGGTCGTAAGCGTGGCGCCGAAAACGCCCAGGTTCGTGGCGACGCGCGCCTCGTCCGGATCGATCTTGTCCGGAACCAGCGTCCATGCGGCGATGGCGAGAAATGAAAGCCCGACCGCCCAGCGCAGCACTTGCGGGCCGATCGCCGTGGTCACCCAGGCGCCCAGGGCGCCGGCGAGGCTGTGGTTGAGCATGGTCGCGGCGAGAATCCCGGCGACGATCGGCGCCGGCTTCTGGAAGCGCGCGGCGAGCAGGAAGGCGAGGAGCTGGGTCTTGTCGCCGATCTCCGCGAGAGCGAC
>Ga0097621_100001628_pt1 | contig 15402 bp, 14 predicted proteins | sample KBSMisM72_FD_73165 | JGI IMG/M metagenome (GOLD analysis project Ga0097621, IMG submission 73165) | Miscanthus rhizosphere microbial communities from Kellogg Biological Station, Michigan, USA - KBS Miscanthus M7-2 (version 2) (version 2) | ecosystem: Host-associated > Plants > Roots >... | reverse complement strand
GCGTCGGCCGCGATCGCCGAGAGATCGTGGCAGAGCGGGTGCGCGAACGCGACGTGCGCAACGATGCCGTTGCCGAAGAACGTGCTGATCCGCCCTTTCGTCCGATCGAAGAACTGATCCGGGATGACGATGTCGAGCGGCTTGTATTCCATCTTCAGGCTGCCGACCGCGCTCGCCGACAGGATGCGCTCGACCCCGAGCACCTTCATGCCGTAGATGTTCGCCCGGTAGTTCAGCTCGGAGGGCAGCAGCCGGTGGCCGACCCCGTGCCGCGGCAGGAACGCGACCCGCTTGCCGCGCAGCGTGCCGATGACGTACGGGCCGGAGGGCGCGCCGAACGGCGTGGCGATGGTTTTTTCTTCGCGGTCGGTCAGCTCCGCCATGTCGTAAAGGCCGCTGCCGCCGATGATGCCGATCGTAGGATTTGTCATGATGCTGGCTGAACGCTCCGCTTCCCGTTCTCCTCACGGATGTAGCCGGCGGCGACCGCCGGATCGTGCTCGAAGAAGACCAGGGTCTCCTTCTCAATCGCTTCCTTCACGAACTGCTTCTTCGCCGCCAGCGTGTCCATCGGATAGAGGTCGAACCCCATGATCCACGCGTTCGGGACGTGCGCCGTTGTCGGGATCAGATCGGCGACGAAGGCGGCGGTCTTTCCTTTCGATTCGATCAGCGCGATCTGGTGGTGCTGGCAATGGCCGCCGGTGCGCCGCACCTTCACGCCGGGCATGATCGTCGCATCGTCGTCCACCAGCTGCAGGACGCCGGCCTCGGCGAGCGGCAGGTAATTGTCCGCCAGGTAGCTCGCGCGATTCCGCTCGTGGGTGTGCTGCGCATCCTCCCACTCGCCGCGCCGGATGATGTACTGCGCGCGGGGAAACGCCGGCCTGACCCGGCCGCCGGCATCGCGGTAGGTGAAGCCGCCGGCGTGATCGAAGTGCAGATGGCTGGCGAGCACGATGTCGATGTCCTCGCGCGTCAGGCCGGCCTCGGCGATCGTGACGTCGAGCGATCGCGCGCGGTCGACGCCGTAGATATCGTGGAACTTCGCGCTCTCCTTGCCGCCCAGCCCGGCGTCGATGAGCATGGTCCGCGCGCCACGGACGATCAGCGGCCGCATGGCGAGCGTGACGCGGTTGCGCGCGTCGGCCTTCATCGCCTTTTCCCAGAACACTTTCGGCACCGTGCCGAACATCGCCCCGCCGTCCAGGCGGATCACGCCGTCGCTCAGCGAGATGAGCTCGAGATCCCCGATCGTGAATCGTCTGACGGCCAGGTTAGGGCTGGGGGCTGGCTGAGGGCCGACACGCGGGTCGGCCCCTACGGATTCAGCGGAACCGAGTGCTACGTGCTGCGTAGGGGCGGACCCATGTGTCCGCCTATCCTCTTTGAGCTCGACCAGGACGCCGTGAGCGCTGGAGGGGTGGACGAAGGCGACCAGCGAGTGCTCGGCGCCGGGCCGTGGTTGTTCGTCGATCAGCCGCGCGCCGCGGGCCTTGAGCTGCGCCAGCGCGGCGCCGATGTCGTCGACCCGCAGCGTGATGTGGTGCAGGCCCGGACCGCGTTTGTCGGTGTAACGCGCGATCGGGGAATCGGGCGCGGTCGCCTCGAGCAGCTCCAGCTTGGCTTCGCCGACCGGCAGGAAATGCGCGCGCACGCGCTGCGAGGCGACGTCCTCGGGCGCTTCGATCTCGAGCCCCAGCGCGTCGCGATAGAACGCGAGCGCTTCAGCGAGATCTTTCACCGCGATGCCGACGTGATCGAGGACAGCCCTCATGGAGTTGGAGAGTTGATGACTGGGTGAATTGGTGATTGCAGGGCGCGCGCCAGCAGATCGTTTGCCGCCGAGTACGGGTCGACCTCGCGCGCGGCGATGCGGTCGACGATCGCGCCCAGCTCGCCCGGGGTGAGCACCTGCCGCTCGAGATGATCCATGAACCGCTGCGACACCAGCTCGCGCAGCCGGTACTCGCTGCGGGTCCGGCGGCGCACGGCCTGCGTGCTCTGCGAGTGCGCGCGAAACTGGGCGATCGCCTCGACCAGCTCCGGGATCCCCTGGCCCGTCGTCGCGACGGTCTTGACGATCGGTGGGCGCCACTCGCCGCTGTCGTAGTTGTGCAGCGCCAGGTTCGACTCGACCGCCGACACCAGTCGCCCGGCGCCCTCGCGGTCGGCCTTGTTCACGACGAAGATGTCGGCGATCTCCATGATCCCGGCCTTGAGCGCCTGGACCTCGTCGCCCGTGCCCGGCACCAAGGTCACGATCGAGACATCAGCGGTCCGGATGATGTCCACCTCGTCCTGGCCCACACCGACGGTCTCGATGATGACGATGTCCTTGCCCGCCGCGTCGAGCACGAGCGCGGCGTCGCCGCTCGCCCGCGCCAGGCCGCCGAGATGGCCGCGCGTCGCCATGCTGCGGATGAAGACGCCGGCGTCGGATGAATGCGCCTGCATCCGGAGCCGATCGCCGAGCACGGCGCCGCCAGTGAACGGGCTGGTCGGATCGACGGCGATCACACCGATCGATCGCGGGGTCAGATCTCGATTTTCTCCCGTCGCGGCGCCGGCCTCAGGCGCCGGGAGAAAATCGAGATCTGACCCCGGCTTTCTCAGGCTCGTGACCAACCGATCGACCAGCGTGCTCTTGCCGGCGCCGGGCGGGCCGGTGACGCCGATCAGATACGCGCGGCCGGTGTGGCTGAAGATCGCGCGCACGAGGTCGGCGGCAGCCGGATCTTCGTCTTCGATCAGCGAGATGGCGCGCGCGATGGCGCGGGGATCGCCCGCCAGCAACCGCTCGGCGAGAGTGCCAGTCACGCGACGACGTACAACGCAGAGCACGCGGAACCCGCTGAAACGGGATGTTCTGCGGTTTCTGCGGTTTCTGCGTTGACCGTCGTGGACACGCTCATGCCGACAGCAGCTGGCGCGCGATGACGAGGCGTTGGATCTCGCTCGTCCCCTCGCCGATGGTGGTCAGCTTGACGTCGCGGAAGTACTTCTCGGCCGGATAGTCCTTCACGAAGCCGTAGCCGCCGTGAATCTGCACGCAGTCGTCCGCCACCTTCACCGCGATCTCGCTCGCGTAGAGCTTGGCCATGGACGATTCGAGTGTCGTCCGCCGGCCCCGCCCCTTCAGGTATGCCGCCTGATAGGTCAGCAGACGCGCCGCCTCGATCTTGGTCGCCGCGTCCGCCAGCTTCCATTGGATGGCCTGAAAGCCGGAGATCGGCTTGCCGAACGACTTGCGCTCGCGCGCGTAGCGCAGCGCGGCTTCGTAGGCGCCCTGCGCGAGGCCGACGGCCAGCGCGGCAATCCCGATGCGGCCGGCCTCGAGCACCTGCATCGTATTGACGAAGCCCTGTCCCTCGACGCCGACCAGGCGATCGGCCGCAATGCGGCAGTTGTCGAACAGCACCTCGCTGGTGTCGCTCGCGCGCATCCCGAGCTTGTCTTCCTTCTTGCCGGGCGCCATGCCCGGATTGCCCCGCTCGACGATGAACGCCGACACGCCCTTGCGACCGGCGGCGCGATCGGTGATCGCCATCACCACGATCACGTCGCAGATGCGGCCGTGGGTGATGAAGGTCTTGGATCCGTTGAGCACCCAGCACTCGCCCGCCCGGGTCGCCGTCGTGCGCATGCTGGCGGCGTCGCTCCCCGAGGTCGATTCGGTCAGACCCCAGGCGCCGAGCTTCTCGCCGCGCGCCAGCGGCGCGAGGAACTGCGCCTTCTGCGCATCGGACCCGAACAGGAAGATGTGCGAGGAGCAGAGGCCGTTGTGGGCGGCGACCGACAGCGCGATGCTCGGGTCGACGCGCGCGAGCTCCTCGATGCAGATGCAGTAGTCGATCGCCGACAGTCCCGCGCCGCCGTACTCTTCGGGGTACTGAATGCCCAGCAGCCCGAGCGCCGCCAGCTTCGGCATCAGCTCGGCCGAGAAACGCTGCTCCTGATCCCACTCACGGACGTGGGGCCGGATCTCGGTTTCGGCGAACTCGCGGACGCTGCGGCGCAGCAGTTCCTGCTCTTCGGTGGGACGAAAGTCCATGAATCCTAAATCGTAGCACGCCCGACCGCGGCGGTCATGAGCCGGTGGCGCTTCTTGCCGCTCTTCTGCAGAAACGCGAGGTGCTTCCCGTCGCTCGACCACGCGGGCATCCACGCGCCCTTGATCGTCCCGATCACCTTGCGGCGTGCCTCCTGATCCATCAGCGTCATGCGGTCGCCGCGGCCGACGAAGACGATCGCGCCGCTGCCGGCCGGCCCCCAGCCGAACGTTTCACCCGCCATCGGCGCGCCATTGAGCCAGCTCCCGATCATCACCCCGAGCAAGCGCAGCGTGACTTCGGATTCGAAGGCGTCGACCGGGTTCCTCACGTCCGGCGTGTAGGCGCCGCCGTTCGCGGTACCGCCGGTGAACGGCGTGGGACGCGTGCGACGGTTGTCCTGCTGCACGTCGAGCCGCAGCGACGGCAGCCCCGGGGCGCCGAGATCCGATTTCATCGCCCAGTAGCCGGCGGCCCACTCCGGCTCGCCGAAGGCGAGGCTGATCACGCCGTCCATCACGGTGACGATGTAGTCGTGCGGCGCGGCGCCGGGCTCGGCGGTCTGCAGGTGGATGTTGCGGGCGTCGGGCGACCAGGAGAGGCGGCGCAGCTCGCCTTTGAGCTGGTTCATGTCGATCTCACAGACCAGCGCCGGCGGCGAGACGGTGAGCTGCGAGACATCGATCGCCGGCGACGCCGCGTCCTGCGCGACGAGGAGCGCGGCGATCAAAAGGAAGCGCATCATCCAGTCCCCAGTCCCCAGTCCCCTGGTTCCTAGCTCCCAGCTCCTAGCCCAGAGAAACCGTCGCCCACACGAGCGCGTATTTCTTGCGGCCGCTCTTTTGTACCCACGCGAGCCGCGTTCCGTCGGTGGACCACGCGGGAAGCAACGCGTCCTTCACACCCGACACGGTCTGCTTGTGCTTGTTGCGATCGAGCAGCATCAGATGGCCCTGCTCGCGGTCGGTGTACGCGATCGTCCCGGTGCCGGGCGGCCCCCAGCTGAACATCAGGCCCGGAATCGGCATCTGGTTGAGAAACTCGCTGACGACCTCTCCGAGCAGCGTGAGACGCGCGAAGTTCTGCCACTGTCCTTCGGCGGTTTTCTCGATGTCCACCGGAGTCGATCCGGGGGAGCCGCCGGCCTGCTCGCCGGGACGTCCCGACCCGGTGCCGACCTTCATCTTTTCCTGCTTCTGCTCGAAATCGATCATCAGCGAGCGCAGCCCTGGCGCAAACCGATCGGATTTGATCGTCCAGTAGTCGATCGCCCACTGGGGCTGCGCGTCAACCGGTTTCGGCGCGCCGCCGGCGACGGGGACGACGTAGTGGCGGATTTTCTGCGACGGCGGTGTGCCGTCGGCCGTCTGGATGTAGAGCTCGGAGCCGTCCGACGACCAGCCGACCTCGCGCAGCTCCCCTTTCAGTTTGCCGAGATCGAGTTCGGCGACCGTCGCGGGAGCGGCGACCTTCAGCGTCGAGACGTCAACGAGGGTGGAGGGTGGAGTCTGACCGGGAAAGATCGACAGGACCGACGTGAGGAGCCACTGCAGCAGCATCGCGGACCTCGTTCAATGCGTCGCGCGACCAGTTGGTGTGCGGCGCGCGGTTCTCGATCAGCCATCCGTAGAGAAGACCCGAGTAGCTCTGCCACCGCATGCGGTGCCGCTCGTAGAACGGCGCGAGCGCCCGCTGCAGCTCGGGCAGCCGGTAGAACGGCACCCCGGCGAAGTAGTGGTGCTCGAGATGGTAGTTCGAGTTGAGGAACGCGAAATCCCAGAACCAGTTCCCGCGCATCAGCGTGCCCCATTTGGCGGGATCGGTGGGATCGATGTCGTAGTGCTGACCGAGACGGTTCAGCGTGAACGCGATCGGGAAGATGAAGAACACCGGGACGATGTAGGCGCGCGCGGCGGCAAGGCCGCCGGCCAGCGTCCAGATCGACGCGAGCACCGCGAGGTGCGCCGCGATCGACACCTTGCGCTCGAGGGCGATGCGCTGCTGGAGCGCGGCCGGATAGGTCGCGCTTTCCTTCCGCGCCGCGCGGAAATAGATCGGGAAGAGCGCCGGCGAACAGTACAGCAGCTTGAACCAGCGCGCGTTGATCTTCGGCGACAGGTGGTGCCGCTTGGGATCGTCTTCGTCGGATCCGAGCTCCGCGTGGTGATCGAGATGCCACCGCGTGAACTGGCTCGCCGAGATTCCGCTCGGGACGGCGTACAGCCAGCCGAGCGCACGCTCGGCCGCCGGCCGGCGGCGCGCAAAGATCGTGTGGTGCACGACCTCGTGCAGCAGCACGGTGAAATTGAAGACGGTGAACCCCTGCACGAAGGCCAGCGGAATCCAGATCAGCGGGTCGGCGATCGCAATCAGCGCCCAGGTCGTCAGCGCCAGGATCGCGAACTGGCGCGCGGCGACCAGCAGATGCCGCGAACCGTCCTTCACGTGAAACGCGCGCAGTTGCTCGCGCGTCAGCGCGTGGCTGAGCTCGGTTCGCAGCGCGCCCGCGTGCTGACTGTAATGATGAGATTTCACAGGACTTACAACCAATTGTACTACTATGAACCCTATGACCCGCATCCGAACCATCGGCCTGGCCGTCGCGCTGCTGGCGCTCACCTCGGTCCCCGCGAGGGCCGATCTCACTGCGTTTCTCGGCGCGAATACGACCCCCGCGAACCGTCAGGTGCGCGGCGCCGCCCTGGGCATCGGCCTGCTCATCATCGGCTTCGAGTTCGAATACGCCTACGCCCCCGATGATCCGAGCGCGGCCGCACCGTCGCTCAAGACCGGCATGGGCAACCTGCTCCTGCAGACGCCCGTCGCGTTCATGGGGTTCCAGCCGTACTTCACGACCGGCGGCGGCATCTACCAGGAGGAGCTCGGGGCGCACTCGGACACGAGCGTCGGCTTCAATACCGGCGGGGGGGTCAAGGTGTCTCTGGCGGGCCCGCTCCGGCTGCGGGTGGACTACCGGATCTTCAAGCTGGGAAGCGGCGCGCTGAACTCCCCGTCGCACCGGTTCTACGCCGGGCTGAACCTGAAGCTCTGAGCTATTTCCCGAGCTCGGAGACCAGCGACAGGTTCACGAAATTCTGCCCGGTGGAGTACGCCTCGGTGTATTTCTTCACGAGCGCGGAGAACTCGTCGCCGGAGAACCCTTCGGCCAGAATCGTCGAGACGGCGTAGTCGGCGCCCTTCACGACGGGATCGATGATGAAAATGTAGAGGACGCTTCCGGCCGGGCCGGGATCGGGCGACTTGTAGACCTTCCAGCTCGCCGCCTGCTCCTTCCGCGTCGCGTTGGGGCTGCTCTGAAGCGCCTCTTTCAGCTTGGCGACGACCGCCTCGAAATCCGCGGTCTTGTCGGCCTTGATGAAATTGAGGACGACGCCGGTGTTCGATCCGAAGACGCGCGTCGGCGACGCCACGGTCGCCTGCGCCATCGGCGCAGCCGGAGCCGGCTGCTGCGCGAACGCCGGCCCGGCGCGCAGCGCGCCCAGGACGGCAAGCGGCGCCAGCACGCAGATGCGTGTTGCGGTCATGATGCGAGGGGCGTTGCGCACATGCGACTGACGGTCCGCGATGCGAACCGTCAGTCGATGAGACGGGTTACTTGCCGAGGTCCGCGACCTTGGTCAGGTGCAGCAGCGCGCCGATCGCGGGGTTGGCGTAGGAGTCGGAGTAGGTCTTGTAGAGCGCCTGGCCTTCGGTCGCGCCGAGCACCTCGACCAGGATGTTGCCGACCGAGTACTCCTGCCCCTGGGCGACCGGATCCATGATGAAGACGTAGATAACCGCTCCATTTGGTCCCGGTTCGGAAGCCTTGAAGTACTTCCAGCCCGCCGCCTGGGCCTTGCGTTCCGGCTTTTCGCTCTTCGCCAGGGCTTCCTTGAGCTTGCCCATCACCATTTCGAAGTCGGCGGTCTTGTCAGCCTTGACGAAATTGAGAATGACGCCCCCATCGCCGCTGAAGACGAAGGGACTGGGCGCTGCCGGCTGCGCGGGTGCTGCGGCCTGAGCGAACACGGTGGCTGCCGACAACATGCCGACGGCCATTCCAACAACAATCCTGCGAAGCATCGAGGCCTCCTGTGCGAAAGGCGGTTACTTTAGCGTACTTGGAGCTACACGAAAACTGACATCACTTCGTGAGCAAGGAGCATTCCCTGGCGGGTCAGGCTGAGGCGAGACTCGGTACGCCGCAGGCAGCCGGCTTCAAGAAACGGCTGGAGGTCAGGGCCGAACCGGTCCCAAACATCGACGCCGTAGCGCGTTTGTATGGCATTTACATCGATTCCGTCAACCAGCCTCAACCCGGTGAACAGCGCGTCGCCCAGTTGCTCGGCCGGAGTCAAGCGCCGGATGTCGACCGCAAGCTCACCGCCGGTGGTCACCTGACTGATGTACTCCTGCGTGGACGAGATGTTTTTCCAGCGGACGCCGCCTCGTGTAGAGTGCGCACCGCAGCCGAATCCCAGCCACTCCTCGTCCATCCAATACTTGAGGTTGTGGCGCGACCGGCGGCCCGCCCTCGCGACGTTCGAAATCTCGTACTGCGCGTAGCCCGCCGCCTCCAGCCGCTCCATCGCCGCCACGTACATCGCCGCGACATCATCGTCGGGCGCCTGCGACCAGCGCGCGCGGGCCATGTCGTCCTTGAGCGGCGCGTTCGGATACACCTCGAGCATGTAGAGCGAGAGGTGTTCAGGCGCCAGCGCGATCGCGCCGTCGATCGACTCGAGCCACTCGCTCACACTCTGCTGCGGCAGCCACATCATCAGGTCGAGGCTGACGTTGTCGAAGCCGGCGGCACGCGCCTCGGAGAACGCGGCGCGCGCGCGATCGGCGCTGTGCAGGCGCGAGAGGCGGCGCAGTTCATCGTCCCGGAACGACTGGACGCCGAAGCTGAGACGGTTGACCCCGGCGCGGCGATACGCCGCGAGCCGCGCCTCGGTGACCGATTCGGGATTCGCTTCCAGCGTGACCTCGCGGTCGGCGGCGAGGTCGAACGACGATGCGCAAGCCTCGATGATCCGCGCGATCTCGTCGGGCTCGAGCAGCGAGGGAGTGCCGCCGCCGAAGAAGATCGTGTCGGCGGAACATGGGCCGACACGCGGGTCGGCCCCTACAAGAGTGGGAACAACCGAGGCAGTCGCGGCCTCATGTTTCGGCGCGGGCGCAACGGCAGACCTAGGGGCTGCCCCATGTTTCGGCGCGGACGCAACGACAGACCTAGAGGCGGCCCCATGTTTCGGTGCGGGCGCAACGACAGACGTAGGGGCGGACCCATGTGTCCGCCCGGCCACGACGATCTCCGCGATCAGCGCGTCAACATAGCGCGCCTTGAGATCGGCGTCGAACAGGCCGCGGTTGAAGTTGCAGTAGTTGCAGATGGCGGAACAGAAGGGAACGTGAACGTAGAGGCCTAACATGCTGGGGCTGGCTGCTGGGAGCTGGGGCCTAGCTGCCGGCGCGCCCTCCGGGCCACTTGAGATCAGCGCGGCCGTCGCGGACGGCCGGCTCGCGCAGCTGGGCGCGCGCCTGGCGTCCGCCGCGCGGCGAAGGCAGCGGCGACATCTTCCGCTTCTTCCACAGCATGATCAGGTCTTCCGGACCGCCGTTCTTGGGCAGCTCGCGGTAGTCGGCGCCGTCCATCTCGACGAAGTCGCACATCTCATGCAGCCGCGATCGCATCCGGAAGCCGATGCGGCAGATCAGCGAGTTCGGATCCGTGTCGTCGGGAATGTCGACGTAGTTGGTGGTGAAGATGGTCAGCCGCCGCTCGTTGTAGCGGGTGTTGACGATCAGGTTCATCGTCTCCTCGACCCATTCGGACGTTTTCTCGGCGCCCAGATCGTCGAGCACGAGCAGATCCGCGGTCATCACCGGCCGCAGCACCTCGAGCTCGGTGGTCCGGATCGACGGGTCGTAGGTGCTGCGGATGACGCGCAGCAGATCGCGCGTGTCGTAGAACAGCCCGCGCGCCGGCGATGAGTTCATCACCTGCTTGAGGACAGCGACCGCGAGGTGCGTCTTGCCGACGCCAGGCAAACCGCCGAGCAGCAGCCCTCGCCCCTGCTCGCGCAGGTTGTTGGCCGACGGAAACCGCTGGGGTACGCGACGCGCCTGCTCGAGCGCGCGCTCGAGCGATGGATTGTAGGCGGAAAAATTCTCGAGCGTGCAGTGCTGGTAGCGCTTCGGGATGTTCGCGGCGGAGAGGCGATGCCCACCCACCTGCTCGCGCCAGCAGTCGCATCGAACGACGCGCCGCACTCCCTGTCCTGCGCTCGTGGAAGGATCCTCAACGGGCTTCCACCCCGTGTCGTCACACAGCTCGCAGGACATCGACCAATTCTATCAGGTCGCGACAACGTCCGACGACTCAGACGACGTGGAAAAAAAGATTGGTCGTACGCACGAACGCGGTTTGTTATTTCTGGCTCTTGACGAGATCCTTCGGCGACGATTTCACCAGCGCGGTGGAGAGCCGCGCTTCCCAGTCGTCGACGCCGCGCGCCATCTCTTTCTTGACGTAGGCCATGAACTCGTTGACCTCGTGCTGCATCGCTTCGATCTTGCGGCGCATGTTGAGGATGATTTCCACGCCGGCAAGATTGACGCCCATCTCGCGGGTCAGCGACAGAATCACTTCGAGCTGCTCGAGGTCCTCTTCCGAGTACAGCCGGGTGTTGCCGTCGGTCCGGGACGGCTTCAGCAGCCCTTCGCGCTCGTAGAGACGCAGCGTCTGCGCATGGATGTTGTACTTCTGCGCCACGGCGCTGATCATGTAATACGCTTTGCCGCTCGGTTTCTTCATAGAGCACGAAGCGTTCTGACATCCTCGCCGTTGAGCCTGCCGAACTCCCGGAGCAATTCCTTCGACCGTTCGTCGAGCACCTTGGGCAGCACCAGCGTGACCTCGACGACGAGGTCGCCGCGGCGGCCGTCGCGTGGCGACGGCACGCCCCGCTCGCGCACGCGGAACCGCTGGCCCGACTGGGTGCCCGGCGGCACACGAAGGCGCGCGGGACCATCCAGCGAGGGGACCTCGATCTTCGCGCCGAGCGCGGCTTCATGGACGGCCACAGGCACCGTCACGTGCAGATCGTCGCCCTCCCGCTCGAACACTGGATGCGGGCGCACCGCGACGTCGATGTAGAGGTCGCCGGTCTCGCCGCCGTTGCGGCCGACGTGCCCCTTGCCCGGCACGCGGATCCGCGCGCCGTCGGCCAGGCCTGGCGGCACGTTGATCGTCAGCGACTCGGTCCGCATCTGATACTGGTCGCCGCCGCAGGCGGGACAGCGGGACTGGCGCTGCTGTCCCGTCCCGCCGCACGGCAGACACGGCTTCGAGAACACCATGTGCCCGCGCGCCGATTTGATCGCGCCGGTGCCGTGACAGTGGTGGCAGGCGGTAGGGGTCACGTGCAGCTGGCCGAGGCCCTGGCACGTCGCGCAGGTTTCCTGCCGCGTCACGGTGACCGTCTGCTGGCCGCCGCGGATCGCCTCCGGGAGCTCGAGCGACACTGATTGATGCAGATCGACGCCGCGCTCGGGTGCTCCCTGCGCCCGCCGCGTTTCCCGCTGATGGAGAACGTCGGCGAACAGATCGCCGAAGGTGGGCGCCTCGGTGCCGTGCACGCTGATCGTGAAGTCGAACCCGTCGAAGCCGAACGCCGGACCGCTGTTCGCTTCCCGGAGCGACCCGGTCGTGTCGTACTGCTGCCGGCGCTCGGCGTCGCTCAGCGTCTCGTAGGCGGCGGCGATCTGACGGAACTGCGCCGCGGCCATCCGGTCACCAGGATTGATGTCCGGATGGTACTTGCGCGCAAGCCGCTTATAGGCGCGCTTGACGTCGGCCAGCGTCGCGCCTCGATCGACACCGAGGATGAGATACAGATCCACTAACTACCCTTGCCTTCGTCCACGACCTCCGCGTCAATCACGTCGCCCTTGCCTTCGCTCGACGCGTTCGCGCCGCCGCCCGGCGCGCCGCTGTCGGCTCCGGCGCCGCCGGTCGCATCCGGACCCGGCCCGCCGGCCGCCCCGCCCTGCTTGTAGAGCGACTCGGCCGCCTTGTGCTGCGCCGCGGTCAGCTCGTCGAGCGCCTTCTGAATCGCCGCGGCATCGGCGCCTTCGATCGCCTTCTTCACGCCTTCCATCGCCGATTCGATCGCCTGCTTGTCGCCGGGCGTCAGCTTGTCGCCGGTGTCCTTGATGAGGCGCTCGGCGCCGTACACCGCCTGATCGGCGCGGTTGCGGATCTCGATCTCTTCCTTCCGCTTCTTGTCCTCGTCGGCGTGCGACTCGGCCTCCTTCATCATCCGGTCGACTTCGTCCTTCGCGAGGCCGCTCGACGAGGTGATCGTGATCTTCTGCTCCTTGCCGGTGCCGAGATCCTTCGCCGACACGTTCGCGATGCCGTTCGCGTCGATGTCGAAGGTGACCTCGATCTGCGGCACGCCGCGCGGCGCCGGCGGCAGGCCGACGAGGTGGAACTTGCCCAGCGTGCGATTGTCCCGCGCCAGCGAGCGCTCGCCCTGGAGCACGTGCACCTCGACGCTGGTCTGGTTGTCCGACGCGGTCGAGAAGATCTCGCTCTTGCGCGTCGGAATCGTCGTGTTCCTGGGGATCAGCGTCGTCATCACGCCGCCCATCGTCTCGATGCCGAGCGACAGCGGCGTCACGTCGAGCAGCAGCAGGTCCTTGACCTCGCCGGCGAGCACGCCCGCCTGCACCGCGGCGCCAATCGCCACCACTTCGTCGGGGTTCACGCCCTTGTGCGGCTCGCGGTTGAACAGCTCCTTGACGATCGTCTGGACCTTGGGAATGCGGGTCGATCCACCGACCAGCACGACTTCGTCGATTTTGGATGGGTCCAGGCCGGCGTCCGACAGCGCCTGCTTGGTCGGCCCGACCGTGCGCTGCAGCAGGTCCTCGACCAGCTGCTCGAACTTGGCGCGCGTCAGCTTCATCTGCAGGTGCTTCGGGCCGGTGGCATCTGCGGTGATGAACGGCAGATTGATGTCGGTCTCCATCACCGTGGAGAGCTCCATCTTCGCCTTCTCCGCCGACTCCTTCAGGCGCTGCAGCGCCATCCGGTCCTTCCCGAGATCGATTCCTTCTGTTTTTTTGAACTCGGCGATGATCCAGTCGATGATCCGCTGATCGAGGTTGTCGCCGCCGAGGTGGGTGTCGCCGTTGGTCGCCTTGACTTCGACGACGCCCTCGCCCACTTCCAGGATCGAGATGTCGAACGTGCCGCCGCCGAAGTCGTAGACCGCGATCGTCTCGTCCTTCTTCTTGTCGAGGCCGTAGGCCAGCGCCGCCGCGGTCGGCTCGTTGACGATGCGCATCACTTCGAGGCCGGCGATCTGGCCGGCGTCTTTCGTCGCCTGGCGCTGCGCGTCGTTGAAGTACGCCGGGACGGTGATGACGGCCTTGCTGACCGGCTGCCCGAGATACTCTTCGGCCGCCTGCTTCAGCTTCTGCAGAATCATCGCGGAGATCTCGGGCGGCGAGTACTCCTTGCCCTGGGCGTTCACGCGCGCGTCGCCGTTGCTGGCACGGACCACCTGATACGGCACCATCTTCATCTCTTCATTGACCTCGTCGAACTTGCGGCCCATGAAGCGCTTGATGGAGAACACCGTGTTCTCGGGGTTGGTGACGGCCTGCCGCTTGGCAACCTGCCCGACCAGGCGTTCGCCGGTCTTGGTGAACGCCACCACCGACGGCGTCAGACGCCCGCCCTCGGGGTTCGTAATCACCACCGGCTCGCCGCCTTCCATGACGGCGACGACGGAGTTGGTGGTTCCCAGATCGATTCCGATGATTTTGCTCATTCGATGCCCCTAACGCTGTGCTGATAATCCTTTGAGTATAAAAGTTGAGTCGTTCATTGTAAACGTCAACCGCGAACGGCTGGCTCTAAGTCGCATGCTATACTGCAGTTGCGGTCCTTTTCCTTGGCCCACGTAGTCGTCAAAGTCGCCCGTAACGCCGGTCTCGTCGCCTTGTTCATCGTCGCGGCGATGCTCGGCGTCCTCAGCGGGGTCATGTTCGCCTACGCCGGCGACCTGCCCCAGGTGTCCGCGCTCGACAACTATTCGCCCAGCACCATCACCCGGATCTACGCGAGCGGCGGCCAGGTCATCGGCGAGTTCGCGACGCAGCGCCGGGTCATCGTCGGCTACGACGACATCAACCCGCTCCTGCGCCAGGCCATCATCGCCACCGAGGACGCCGAGTTCGATCGCCATTTCGGCGTCAACGTCTGGCGCATCTTCGTCGCCGCCGCGACCGACATCATCGAGCGCCGCCGCGCCCAGGGCGCCAGCACGCTGACGCAGCAGCTCGCGCGCAACCTCAAGGAACAGTTCGGCCTGAACAACGAGAAATCGTTCGAGCGGAAAATCCGCGAGGCGATTCTCGCGATCCAGATCGAGAAGCGCTACACGAAGCGGGAGATCTTCACGATCTACTGCAACCAGATGTACCTCGGCCACGGCGCCTACGGCGTCGAGGCGGCGTCGCGGCTCTACTTCCAGAAGTCGAACAAGCAGCTCACGCTCGACGAAGCCGCGCTCATCGCCGGCATCTTCCAGACGCCCGAGCGGCAGAGCCCGTTCGTCGACATGAAGCGCGCGACCAGCCGGCGCAACGTCGTGCTGCAGCGGATGGCCGACGAGCGCTACCTCACGCAGGCCGACGCCGACGCCGCCAAGCAGCGGCCGATCGTGACGCGCGGCCAGCCGAACCAGCCGCCGGGCATCGCGCCGTACTTCGTCGAGGAAGTGCGCAAGCACCTCGAGAAGCAGTACAGCGCGAAGGTGCTCTACGAGAACGGGCTCAACGTCAGGACCACGCTCGACGCGGGGCTGCAGGACATGGCGAACAAGGCGCTCGAGCGCGGCCTGCGCGCCTACGACAAGCGCCACGGCTGGCGGAAACCGACGCGCAACGTGATCGACGAGCGCCACACCGTGGACGGCTTCAAGACCGATCGCTGGAACCGGCCGCTGGCGCCTGGCGACATCGTGCCGGCCGTGGTGGTGACGGCGCCGAAGACGGGAGCCGCGAGGCTGCGCATCGGCGCGGTCCACGCCGATCTCGAGAAAGCCGGCTACTCGTGGACGCGGAAAGTCTCCGCCGCGGACCTCTTCAAGCCCGGCGATCTGGTCGACGTCGCGATCGTGAAGCTGGACGCGGCGACCGGGGCCGCGACGGTGACGCTCGAGCAGTCGCCGCTCGCCGAAGGCGCGATCCTCGCGATCGACAACCACACCGGCCAGATCAAGGCGATGGTCGGCGGCTGGAGCTTCAGCCGCAGCAAGTTCAACCGCGC
>Ga0097621_100001626_pt1 | contig 15413 bp, 15 predicted proteins | sample KBSMisM72_FD_73165 | JGI IMG/M metagenome (GOLD analysis project Ga0097621, IMG submission 73165) | Miscanthus rhizosphere microbial communities from Kellogg Biological Station, Michigan, USA - KBS Miscanthus M7-2 (version 2) (version 2) | ecosystem: Host-associated > Plants > Roots >... | reverse complement strand
GATCAGGGTTCTCAGGGTTCTCAGGGTGCTCAGGGTGCTCGGGGTTCTCAGGGTGCTCAAGGTGCTCCCAGCCCCTCGAGCACCTCGAGCCCCTCGAGCACCTCGAGCACCTCGAGAACCCCGAGAACCTCGAGCACCTCGAGAACCCCGAGAACCTCGAGCACCTCGAGAACCTTCAGAACCCTGAGCACCCCGAAATGATCCTCGTCGCAGGGGGCAGCGGGCGACTCGGCTCGCTGCTCGTGGCCAGGCTCGTGGCGGACGGCGCGACAGTCCGGGTGCTCACGCGTGCGCGCGAACGGGCCGCGCACCTTCGGGCGCTCGGTGTCGAGATCGCCGAGGGGGACGTGCGCGTAGCCTCGGATGTCGAGCGGGCGGTCGCCGGCGCGCGGGTCGTGGTCAGCGCCGTCCACGGCTTCATGGGGCCAGGCGGCGTGTCGCCCGCCTCCGTGGATCGCGATGGGAACCGTCACCTCGTCGACGCTGCCGCGCGCACCGGCGCCACCGTCATCCTCCTGTCCGTCGTCGGGGCCTCGGCGGATAGCCCGATGGAGCTCTTTCGGATGAAGAAGGCCGCCGAAGAACATCTCCGCGCGAGCGGCATCCCGTGGACCATCGTGCGGGCGACGGCGTTTCTGGAGACCTGGATCGAGGTGATCGCGCAGACGAAGGACCGCTCCGGCCGCATGGTGGTGTTCGGCCGGGGCCGCAATCCGATCAACTTCGTTTCCGTCGACGATGTCGCGACGGTCGTCGCGCGCGTGATTGCCGATCCGGGCGCGCGCGGACAGACGATTGAAATCGGCGGGCCGGAGGACCTGACGCTCACCGCGCTTGCGGCTGCGATCGCGGGTCCGGGGCAGGCGATGGCGCCGCGGCATGTGCCGAGAGCCGCCTTGAAGGCGATGTCGCTGCTCCTGCGTCCCTTCTGGCCCGAGCGCGCTCGTCAGGGAGCCGCTGCGCTGGCGCTCGACGCGATGGACCTGCGTTTCGACCCGTCCGCGATCCGCGCGCGATACCCGGACATCGCGCTGACGTCACCGTCCGACGTGCTGCGGCGCCGGTGGCAGGAGAACGCTAGCGGGCAGGCTTGACGTCGACGTTGTGGTACGCCTCGATCCACCATTGACCCTGCCGCCGCACGAAGACCTCCATCAACTGCGTCTTCACCACGCCGTCTTTCGGCACCGCGATGCCTCCCGGCATCCACGTGACACCGTGCACCTCGTTGTCGATGTCGACGATGGCCACATCCGCGGCCACGAAGCGGATGCGACGGACGGTGTGTCTCTTGGTCGTGCCCTTGTAGAAGGTGGAGAGGATCTCGGCGTGGCGCTTCTCGAACGCAGGCGCCCCGTACATGACCATGCCGAACAGGTTCGTGAACGACGCGTCTGGCGCCAGACGGCTCGCACACTGTTTGGCGTCGCCGGCATTCCAGGCGACGACCTGATCGGCCACGATGGTGCGAATGGCGGCTTCCGCGGCGCTGTCGCTTCCCGACGCAGTCGAGGCCGGCTGCGTCGTGAGGGCGAACAGTACGAAGGCGATGGCTGGCAACATGTTGGCGGCGCTCCCCGGCGAGCTTATCCGTTCACGCCTCAGAACGCGAAGCTGCCCGGCGAGAACGGCACGACGACGACGTTGGTCCGTTCGGCGATCGTATGGATGTCGGTCCGCCGCTGCACGCCTGCGGTCAGAAACCAGGCGACCGGCTCACCGGGCTGCGGCTGATAGGTCGCCAGCGGATTGCCGGCGAAGTAGTACCAGTTGGCCGGCAGGTGCCCCGGCTGCAGCGTCGGCCCCGTCGGGACGTAGTTGTCGTTGACCCCGCGGCTGATGCAGAGGATCGATCCGGCGATATGCCACTGGCCGTTGATCTTGCAGCCGATCCAGAGCGTGTACTGAATCTCGCCTTCGGGTCCCATCACGATCGGCCAGGCATTAGGTCCATTCCGCTTCGTGAAGTTCACCGACATCGTGTCGGTCGCGCTCAAACCGATCTCGGTGATCGCGGCGCCGATCGGCCAGTTGCGAACGTCGCGGCTCTGCGCCGTGAGGACCGCCTGCGAAAGATCGATCTGGTCGACGCCTCTCGCGGGCGGCGGAGGGGTCACGATCTCCTGGGGCCGAACCGGCGGCGTGGTCGGGTCCGGCGTCAACGCCAGGCCCCCGATGTCGATCGTCTCGGCCCCGAAGTCGATGGTGACTGAACCCTGCACGCGAAACGTCATCTTCATGGCGACCTCCTCGAAACACGGCCAACCATCGGCGGTCGGTCTGGTGCGACGTCAGAGTGTACGACGTCCGGCGCCGCCGTTTTCATCCTGCCGCAGCCGCCTGCTTTGCGTTCTCTTCGCCGATCACCACCTGTTGAAAGTACCGGTGTCGTATTTCCTGCCGCCATTCCGATCTTCCCCTCTGAGGACACACGGTACCCGTCCTCATTAAGGAGAGATTCGCCATGGCTCGAAAACACCCAGCTTTGTTCGGAGTCCTCATCGCCGGCGTCCTCGCGGCGGTTGGACTGACGGGGGTCGCGTACGCGCACGATGACGACCCGCCGTCAGGCGCGCAAGTCGCCTTCGCCAAGGACGTGAGCGCCCTTCTCGGGAACGAAGTGGTCTCGGCGCTCTTCACGGAATTCAACGAAACCACGCCGCAGAACGTCCAGCACGGCAAGCAGGCGATCTCGCTGATCTTCAACGATGCGAACCGCGACATCCGCCTGATTGGAACTTTCGGCCCGCTTCAGGGCGGCGCCAACAATCGCCCCAACGATCGCTTCGAGAAGACCGCGCTCACGCGCGCGCTCGCCGGCGACGACTACAGCGACGTGCAGCAGATCAACGACACCTGGTACTTTCGGCGCTCGGTTCCCCTCAGCAACACGCTGCACCCGGCGTGCGTGCTGTGCCACGCCAACTTCACCGAGGACTTCTTCAACCGGACCAACAACCCCGGGCAATGGGTCGGCGCGCTCGTCTTGAGCGTCCCGATTCGACCGGCGCGAAACCACTGACCCTGCTGCCCGTCCGTCTCGTCCCCCGCCGGAAACGGCGCGGGACGCGGACGGGTGGGTGACGACGTCTGCCGTCAGGTCTCCTCATCCCCGCCGCCCGCCATTTCGATCCAGTCCAGTTCCTCTTCCATCTGGTGAAAGGCATCGTCGCCGATCTCGTCGCTGGCGCGCATCGAGAGAACCGCCTGGCGCGCGGCCTGAACGGCGCGGCGGTGCATGTCGTCGTGCGCATGACGTCTGGCATGGCCTCCTTCAGGATCGACGTCGACGGCCCCGAGATGCGCGATGAACTCCAGGCGGACCGCCTCTGCGACGGCCGATCCGTCGTCCTCGCAACTCGCCAGGCCCGCGCGCAGGGCGCGTTCCCGGGCCGCACTCACCTCCTGGCCGACCGGGTCGTCGTCCCGCAGGTTGAGTTTGCGCAAGAGCGCCTTGAGCGTGAGCCCCTGGAGCGCGAGCGTGCCCAGCACGACGGAGAACGCGGTCAGCACGATCAGGTCGCGATACGGAAACGCCTCGGGCAGCGCGAGGGCGGCCGCCAGCGTGACGATGCCGCGCATGCCGGCCCACGAGATGATCAGGCCGCTGCCGACCGTCGGCCGCAGCATCGGCCGTGGCGGATGAAAACCGTGCCGGCGATCCCGCCATCTGATCACCGCATTGAAGGACATGTGCCAGGCGAGGCGGACGACGATCACGGTCACGAACACGGCGGCGGCGACCGCGAAGTATCGCCCGCGGGCCGCCGGCTCGAGGCTCTCGAGGATCGGGCGGATCTGCAGGCCGATGAAGATGAAGGCCAGCACGTTCAGCAGGAAGACGACGGTGTCCCAGACGGCGTAGGACGGAATGCGGATCCGCGCTGGCGTGCGCTCGGGGGCCGTCCGCGCCACGGTAATCGCGAAGCACACCATGGTGAGCACACCCGACAGGCCAATCGAGTCGGCCAGGATCCAGACGCCGAGCGTGGTGACGAACTGCAGAATGACGGCCGTCGGCACGTCCTGCACCCGATTGGTCCACCGCATGGTGATCCATCCAAGCGCAGGACCGACAATCACGCTGCCCGCCACCGCGAACAGGAAGGTCGGCGCCACTGCGCCGATCGAGAAGCCGTTGGCCGCCACGGCTCCGACCGCGAGGCGATAGATCAGCAGCGCGCTGGCGTCGTTCAGCAGGCTCTCACCTTCGAGGATGGTCAGGATGCGGTGTGGCGGCCTCAACGGGCGCAGCACCGCGGTCGCCGCCGCGGCGTCCGGCGGCGCGACGACGGCGCCGAGCGCAATCGCCGGCGCCCAGGGTAGGCCGGGCATCAGCATGCGCGCGACCAGGGCGACGCCGAGCGTGGTGAAGCCGACCGCGAAGACGACCAGGCCGGTGACCGGCGCCCAGTTGTCCCTGAGATCTCTCGGCGACGCATCGTAGGCGGCGTCGAGCAGTACCGGTGCGACGAACAGGGCCAGTGCGACTTCAGGGAGCACGGTGAATCGCGGCGCGCCGGGAACGAACGCGAGGATCGCGCCGCCGAGCGCGAGGAAGACCGGATAGGGCGCGCCGACGCGCCGTGCGGCCGCCGCCAGCAGGACGGCGGCGAGGACCAGGCCGACGAGCAGCTCGAGTTCCTTCATCGGTTGGCTTTGATTGAGACCATCGATCGGAGTAAGTTGAGCACACTCCTCAGACGAACCAAACATCGTTTTCCATCTCTGACCATGGATTGAGGATCGACGTGCGCATTGCCGACATGAACTGGATGCAGGTCGAGGAATACCTGCGGCACGACGACCGGGCGGTGCTGCCGCTCGGCAGCACCGAGCAGCACAGCCATCTGCGGCTCACGGTCGATTGCATCCTGCCCGAGCGCGTCGCGGCCGAGGCCGCCGAGCCGCTCGGCGTACCGGTGTTTCCAGTGGTGCCCTACGGCGTCACGCCGTACTTCCGGGAGTTCCCCGGCTCGATCTCGCTGCGGGTCGAGACGCACCTGCGCCTCGTGGGCGACATCCTGGAGGGCATGGCCCACAGCGGGTTCCGCCGCATCCTGATCGTCAACGGCCACGGCGGCAACGGCGCGGTGCAGCAGTACGCGCTCGAGTGGGCCGCCGATCATCCCGGCTGCCGGGTGATCTTCCACAACTGGTGGAACGCGCCGCTGACCTGGGCCAAGGTGCAGGCGATCGACCCGATCGCGTCGCACGGCTCGTGGATGGAGAACTTCCCGTGGACCCGTCTTCCCGGCGTGACCATGCCGGAGACACCGCGGCCCATGGTCGATCTGGCGCGGGTGCGCGCGCTCGATCCGGTGGCGCTGCGTCAGTATCTGGGCGACGGCAACTTCGGGGGAATGTATCAGCGGCCCGATGAGGAGATTCTCGAGCTGTGGCAGATCGCCGTGGACGAGACGCGCGCCCTGCTGACTGGCTCGTGGGGAAACGCGTCCTGATGCGGCACTATTCACAGGAGTTCAGGAGAGCAGGAGGATCCTTGTTGAAGAGATCCCTCCTGATCTTCTGATCTCCTGTTCGAAAAACAATGCGATCTCTGATCTGGGGAGCGGGCGCGATCGGCGGGACGCTGGGCGCATACCTCGCGCGCGCCGGCGGCGACGTCACCATGGTCGACACCGTCGTCGAGCACGTGGACGCCATCACGCGCGGCGGCCTGCGCGTGAACGGTCCGATTGACGAGTTCACCGTACGCCTGTCCGCCTTCACGCCGGAGACGCTGACCGGTACGTGGGACGAGATCATCCTGGCCACGAAAGCGCACCACACCGCGGCGGCGTCCCGCGCGCTGCTTCCCCACCTCGCGGCGGCGGGACACGTCGTGTCGGCGCAGAACGGCCTGAACGAGCTCGAGATCGCGCAGGTCGTCGGCGCGACCCGGACGATCGGCGCGTTCGTCAACTTCGGCGCCGACTACCTCGAGCCCGGGGTGATTCACTACGCCGGCCACGGCGCGGTGGTGGTCGGCGAGATCGACGGCCGCCTGACGCCGCGCGTCGACGCGATTCGCGATGCGTGGGCACGATTCGATCCTCGCGCGATCGTGACGCCCAACATCTGGGGCTATCTGTGGGGCAAGGAAGCCTACGGCGCGATGCTCTTCGCCACGGCGCTGACCAACGAGTCGATCGCCGACGCGCTGGCGATGCCGGCCTATCGTCGGCTGTACATCGCGCTCGCTCGCGAGATTCTCGCGGTGGCGGCGGCCCGCGCCGTCCGGCCCGAGGCGTTCGACGGGTTCGACCCCGCGGCCTACCTCACGACGGCGCCGGCGGGCGCGGCGGATCGCTCGCTCGACGCGCTGGTGACGCACAATCGGCGCTCCGCGAAATCGCACAGCGGCATCTGGCGCGACCTCGCGGTCCGGAAGCGCCCCACCGAAGTGGACGCGCAGCTCGGCATCGTCGTCTCGCTGGGGGCCGAGGCCGGTGTGCCGACGCCGCTGACCGCGCGCCTTGTAACGCTGATTCACGAAATCGAACGCGGCGCGCGTCCACAATCGCTGGAGACGCTCGACGCCCTCGCGGATCTCCTCCCATGACCCTCAACTTCAACGGTAAGACCGCCCTGGTGACCGGCGCCGCGCACGGATTCGGGCGCGCCATCAGCCGGGCGTTCGCCGAGCGTGGCGCACACGTGTGGGCGTGTGATGTCCTCGACGAGGAGCTCCGCGAGACGGAAGCGCTCTGCCGCAATGCGGGCGGCACGTGCCGCGCGGTGATCGCCGACGTCCGCGACCGGGCGGCCGTCGACGCATGCGTCGCCGCGGCGTCAGCGGCTTCGGGTCGTGTGGACATCCTGGTGAACAATGCGGGCGGCGTCCTCGGGCAGGTGGGACAGCCGCTGGAGCAGATCACGCCGCAGCAATGGCAGGCGATCTTCGACGTCAACGTCACCGGCGCGTTCTATTTCTCACAGGCGGTGGCCCCCGGCATGAAGGCGGCGCGCGGCGGACGGATCGTCAACATCTCGAGCGGCGCCGGACTGGGCATCAGCCTCACCGGCATCCAGGCGTACGCGTCGGCCAAGGCCGCGCAGATCGGGCTCACGCGGCAGCTGGCGCACGAACTGGGACCCTGGGGCATCACCGTCAACAACGTCGCGCCGGGGTTCGTGCGATCCAATCCGACCACCGAGCGGCAGTGGGAGTCGTACGGCGAGGAAGGTCAGCGCGCCCTGGTCGATCGCATCGCGCTCAAGCGTCTGGGCACAGCCGACGACATCGCCTACGGCGTGCTGTTTTTTGCCTCGGAGTACGCCGGCTGGATCACCGGCCAGGTGATCTCGATCGACGGCGGGAAATGATGGCCGACGATCGTGTGCTGACGCATCTTCGCGCGAATCACGACCGGATCTTCGGCAAGCTCGTCGAGTTCGCGTCGATCCCGAGCGTCAGCACCGACCCGGCGCACGCGGCGGACATCGATCGCGCGGCGCGCTGGGTCGCGGCCGAAGTGGCCGCCGCCGGTCCGTTCACGATGCGGACCCTTCCGACCCATGGCAATCCCGTCGTCTACGGCGAATGGCTCGGTGCGCCCGGCAAGCCGACCGTGCTGGTGTACGGCCACTACGACGTGCAGCCGCCCGACCCGCTGGAGAAGTGGCACACCGCGCCGTGGACCCCGACCGTGCGTGACGGCCGTCTCTACGCCCGCGGCGTGTCTGACGACAAGGGACCGATGCTGATTCCGATCGCGGTGGCCGAAGCGTTCTTCGCGACCGCCGGCCGCCTGCCGATCAACATCAAGTTCATGTTCGAAGGCGAGGAAGAGATCGGCAGCCGGCATCTCGACGCGTTCGTGCAGCAGCACAAGGCGCTCCTCGCGGCCGACGTCGTGGTCTCGGCTGACGGCGCGATGTGGCGTATCGACGAACCGTCGCTCACCGTGGCCAGCCGGGGACTGTGCGGCCTCGAGCTCACGCTCACCGCGGCCGCGAAGGATCTGCACTCGGGACGGCACGGCGGCGGCGTGGCGAATCCCCTGCACGCAATGGCGACGCTCATCGCGTCGCTGCACGAGCCGGACGGCCGCGTCGCGGTGGCCGGGTTCTACGACGAAGTCCGGGAGCTGTCGTCCGCCGAGCGCGCCGCTCTGGCCGCGCTGCCCTACGACGAGCGGGCCTATCTACAGCAGGTCGGCGCTTCGTCCGGCTTCGGCGAGCCCGGCTACACGACGCTCGAGCGCCAGTGGACACGGCCCACGCTCGAGGTCAACGGCATGTGGGGCGGCTACCAGGGGCCCGGTCAGAAGACCGTGATTCCGAGCGAGGCGCACGCGAAGATCACCTGCCGGCTCGTGCCGGATCAGGATCCGCACGCGGTGGCGGCGGTCGTGACGCGCCACCTCGAATCCCACGTGCCGCCCGGCGTCCGGCTGTCGCTGTCGAACGCGGATCACGGATCGCGCGCGGCGCACATCAGGCCCGACCACTTCGCGTTGAAGGCGGCCGATCTCGCCCTGCAGGCCACCTACGGCGTGCGGCCGCTCGTCGTGCGCATGGGAGGCACCGTGCCGATCTCGGAGCTGTTCCAGCGGCACATGGGACTGGACACCGTCTTCTTCTCCTTCTCCACCGCCGACGAGGACTTCCACGCGCCGAACGAGTTCTTTCGCGTGCACCGGCTGCACGAAGGGCTCGAGGCGTGGGCGCGCTACTGGACGATTCTCGGTGAGGCAGGCGCATGACCTCCGACCTCCACGGCGGATCGCCGGACTCGACGCCGCGGTCGGCCGGCCTCGAGCATGCCGAGGCGCGCGTCGAGGCGCACAGCGCGTCGCTCAAGAAAGAACTCGGCGTCCGCGACCTCGCCCTCACCCAGATCCTGTTCATCGTCGGGCTCACGTGGATCGGCGTGGCGGGCAAGCTCGGGCCATCGCATGTGGTCTTCTGGCTGCTGGCGCTCGTGCTGTTCTATCTGCCGTCGGCGGCGGTGGTGATTTACCTGAACCGCCTGATGCCGCTCGAAGGCGGCCTCTACCAGTGGGCGAAGCTCGGGTTCAACCAGACGGTGGGCTTCCTGCTGGCCTGGAATCTCTGGCTCTACGTGATTGTGTTCACGTCGGAGATCGGCCTCCAGTGCGCCACCTATCTGTCGTACGCGATCGGCCCGAGCGCGGCGTGGATGACGGGGAGCGGCTGGTTCGTCGCCCTGTCGTCGGCGGTGATCCTGTCGTTGATGGTGATCATCTCCACCATCGGCCTGTCGGTCGGCAAGTGGGTGCACAACACCGGCGGCATCTTCATGATCACGATCTTCGGCGCGGTGGTGCTGCTGCCCGCGATCGGCCTGCTGACCGGGACGCTGGCCGAATACCATCCCTTCCGCACCCACCTTCCCGAGCTCTCCCTCTACAACCTGAACATCCTCGGGAAGATGGGCTTCGGCGCGCTGGGCGGCTTCGAGTACATGGCCATTCTGGCAGGCGAGACGAAGGCGCCTGCGCGGTCGGTGGCCCGCTCGGTGTTCATCGCCGCGCCGGTCATCGCCCTGATGTTCGTGCTCGGCACGAGCGCGGTCGTCGCCTACGTGCCGAACAACGACATCGATCTGATCGGGCCGGTGGCGCAGGTGCTGCGCATCGGCTACGGCCCCTTCGGCATCGCCGCGCCGCTGGTGACGATCGCGATTCTGATGACGCTGGCAATGCGGATCGGACAGGCGAGCGTCGCCTTCACCGCGGTGACGCGCCTGCCGATGGTGGCGGGCTGGGACCACATGCTGCCGGCCTGGTTCAGCCGTCTGCACGCCACCTACAAGACGCCGGTGAATTCGATCCTGCTGGTCGGCGCGAGCTCGTTCGGGATCGCGTCGTTGAGCCTGATTGGCGTCGGGCACGCGGAGGCGTTTCAGCTCCTGTTCAACGGGAGCGGCATCTTCTACGCGCTCACGTACGTGGTGATGTTCGCCATCCCGTTGTTCGGGCTGCGCACCGTCACACCCAGGCCGCCGCTGTGGCTGCGGCTGGCGTCGCTGTCCGGGCTGCTGATGACGGTGCTGTACATCGTGCTCTCGGTGTTCCCGATCATCAAGGTCGAGAGCGTGTCCGTCTTCGCCCTCAAGATCACGATCATGATCGTGGCGATGAACCTGGTGGGGATCGGGATCCTGCTCGCGGCCGGCCGGCGGGCGACGCGGTCGCGGTGAAGGCGATCGCCCACTATCCGGGCGGATGGGCGATCACTTGAAGAAATCGTCGAACGCGCGGCGAACCTCGCCAGGGCATTCGAGATAGGAGAAGTGACCGCAGTTTTGGATCGTGACGAGGCGAGCGTGTGGAATCGCTCGCGCGATATGGACGGCGATCTCTTCGGGAATGAAGTCGTGATCGCCCGAGATCACCAAGGTCGGAACGCCAAGGGTCCTCAGCTTGGGCAGCAGATCGTAACCGTCCACCTGCCAGGTGTCGCGCATCAGCTGATCCTCGACCGCTCGCGCCTTCACGATGCCCTCTCGACCCTGCCTGATGAATGCCGCTTTCATCGACGCCATCAGCTTCTCGTAGTCCGCGGGCCGCTGCAGCGCCGGCTTGAAATGGAGCCGATAGCGCGCGGCGACGGCCTCAGGGTCGCCTTCTTTGTAGGCGACGGTGGCGACGATGGCCCTCTGTCGTTCCATGTCGGCGCCGAGTTTCTGGATGTAGGCCTTCCGGAACACCGCGACGTCGCTTGCGGAGGCGGGCGCAGGATTCATCAGGATCAGGCGGGACACGCGCGTCGGGTGTCGAAGCGCGTACTCCAGGGCGAGGACCGCACCCCAGGAGTGCCCGAGCAACGCCGATGATTCCAGCTGCGCGTGCCGCCTCACCTCATCGAGGTCGTCGAGGTCGGATGTGAGCGTGACCTCCTCCGGCCGGACACCGTCAGCGGATCTTCCACGTCCCCGTTGGTCGTAGTAGATGAGCCGGTATGCGTCCGCCAATCGATCCAGGTCGGGCAGAAGATAGGCGTGGTCGAAATCCGGCCCGCCGTGGAGGACGATGAGAGGCGGCCCCTGGCCGATTTCTCGAGCATAGAGCGAGGCCTTCCCGACCGGGATACGGCTTTCACGCGGCGGCGCGCTGCGCCCGATCTGCTGCCCGCCCACCGAAGCTGACAGCAACGCCGTCGTCAGCGCTGCCGCGAGGCTGGCGACCGTGAGGCCAGTTCTCATGTGGTCACCTTACCGCCGGTCCGCGGTCTGTGCAAGATTCACCCACGTGTTCGTCGTACCACCAGCGAGGCCGGCTTATCGTGTGCTCTCGAGAATGAGGCGCGAGACGCCGGCGGGATCGATCCACATCGGGACGTGGCCCCAGCCCGGGGGCGTGACCCAGTTGGTATGCGGTGGCAGTTCGCTCCGGCGCCGTGAGCCGCGCGTGAGAATCCAGTCGCGCTCGCCGAACGCGACCGTCACGGGAACCGTGATGCCTGCCCCATGAAAAGGCGCCCGCGTGCCGGCGAACGTCTCCTCGAATGCCGCCGACGCAGCGAGGTCGTCCACCACGCGAAGCGCGTCGATCGCGGGCATGCGGCGGCTGCCCACCGATATCGGCACCGCGAGCATCAGCTCCCGCAGCGGCGGCACCCGCATCGCCGCCTTCACGAGCGACGGAAAGGTGCTCACCATGACGCGCATGCCGCCGAAGACGTGCTTGACGTGACCCGGGGGATGCTCCTTCCACAAGCCGATCGGTGAAATCGCGACGACGCTCCGCGCCAGTCCGCGCCTGGCCGCCTCCAGCGCCATGGCGCCGCCGAGCGAGTTCCCGCCGACGTCGACCGGGAGCTCGATCCCCAGCTCGCGGATTGAGCGATCGAGGCCGTCGACGAGGTGTTCGATCGTCGGCGCCGTCCCGTGCGGCAACGGCGGGCTCGATCCGAACCCGGCAATGTCGAAGGCGACGACCCGGCGCGTGGTGCGCAGATATGGCATCACCGCGTTCCACGCCACGTGCGACATGCCGATTCCATGCAACAGCACGAGCGGTCGCCCTGACCCTGCCTCGTTGTAATGCCACATCGCTCGTTTGACCTCGTAGAAATAAGACGAGCCTCCTTCGCCCGGTGTGACACGTCATCGCGTCCCGCGAGGAGCTTGAGATCGAGGAAACGGTCGCCTAACATCGACGACATGTTCTTCGCGCTCGTGCTCATGGCCCTCCTCGCGTCGCCGCCGCCGGACGCGGCCGGTCATGAGTGTCTCCGCTACGGTCCGGAAGCCGTCAGCATCACCGGAAGGCTCGCTCGCCACATCTTTTATGGCGAGCCCGGGTTCGGCGAGGATCCGAAGCACGACGAGAAGGAATCGGGGTTTTACCTCGAGTTGTCCGTTCCGGTCTGCACCGTCGCCGGGGGCGACGACATCGATCGCGCCCTCAGCGGCGTTCGCCGCGTGCAGCTGGTCCTGGACTCGGCTGGCTACGCGCGCCTGCGGCCGTTTCTCGGCCAGCGCGTGACCCTGCGCGGGACGCTGTTCGGCGCGATCACCGCGCACCATCACGCGCCGATTCTTCTCGATGTGCTCAAACCGGTGCAGGTCAAGCGCTGACGCGGATCGTCTGGAGTCGCAGGCGGGTTCGGCGTTACAGTTAACGGTCCTTCTAAATCAAACGTCAGGAACTCCATGAGCAAAAATACAGCACTCTTTACCGCCGCCGCGATCGCGACCCTCGCCCTGGCGGCGGGCTATGGCGAGACCTCGCTCGCGCAAGCGCCGGCGCAGGCGCCGGCAGCCCAGTCGCCGCGGCAGGGTCGGGGCGGCAACGCCGCGGACAGCGCCGCACCCGCCCGCAAGCAGGGCGAGGGCGCCGGGCCGTTCAAGAAGATGGTGATTCGCAGCGTGACCCTGATCGACGGCACGGGCGGTCCTCCGCTCAGCCCGATGGACATCGTCATCGAAGGCAACCGGATCACGTCGGTGCGCCAGGCCGGCTGGCCCGGGCTGCCGCAGCAAGCCAATCGCGAGCCGCGCGATGCCGACTACGAAATCGACGGCAAGGGCATGTATGTGATGCCCGGCTTCGTGGACGCGCACGTCCACGGCGCCGGCAAGGACAAGGCGCCGGACCTGAGCTACTCGTACAAGCTGTGGCTCGCCCACGGGGTCACCACGGTCCGCGGCGTCTCCCTGTCGTCCGCGGCGGTCAGCAGCTCCGAGAAGAACCGCTCGGCGAAAAACGAGATCGTCGCCCCGCGCATCTTCAACTATCAGACGCTCGGATCGGGCTGGCCCAACGGGGCGGTGAACACCGTCGAGAAGGCCCGCGAATACGTCCGCTGGGCCGCCGCCAACAACATCGACGGCATCAAGTTCTTCAACCGCGGCGACGAGACGCCGGAAATCGACACCGCCGCGATCGACGAGGCGCACAAGAACAAGATGGGCACCGTCGCTCATTTGTCGCAGAACAACGTCGCGATGTTCAACGCCCGCATCGCGGGCGATGCGCATCTCGATACCGTCACCCACTACTACGGCCACATGGAATCGCTCCTGAAGGGCAAGACGATTCAGGACTATCCGATCGGCTACGACTACAACAACGAGCAGGATCGCTTCGGCGACATCGCCCGCATCTGGAACCAGACCTACGAGCCCGGCTCCAAGGAATGGATCGAGTACCTGGAGCATCAGAAGGCGAACCACGTCACCTTCGATCCGACGTTCAACATCTACGCCGCGTCCCGCGACCTGATGCGCGCGCGCAACGCCGACTGGCACCAGACCTACACCATGCCGCAGCTGTGGAACTACTTCCAGAGCACGCGCGACAACCACGGGTCGTATTTCTACGACTGGACCACCGAAAACGAAGTCGCCTGGAAGAACTTCTACCAGCGCTACATGCGGCTGATCAACGACTACAAGAACATGGGCGGCCGCGTCACCGTCGGCACCGACTCGGGCTTCATCTGGAAGACCTACGGCTTCGCCTACATCGAGGAGCTCGAACTGATGCGCGAGGCGGGCTTCTCGCCGCTCGAGATCATCCGGTCGGCGACGATGTACGGCGCGAAGACGCTGTACGAGCCGAAGGGCGAGGATGCGCAGGTGGGCATCGTGCGCAGCGGCATGCTCGCCGACCTGGTGATCGTGCCGGAGAATCCGCTCAGCAACCTGAAGGTGCTCTACGGCACCGGCCACATGCGCCTCAACCCGCAGACCAATCGTCAGGAGAAGGTCGGCGGCGTCAAATACACCATCAAGGACGGCATCGTCTACGACGCGCAGAAGCTGCTGGCTGAAGTGGCGGCGGCGGTCGCCGCCGAGAAGCGCACGGTGACGACCACCGCGGCACAACCGTAGTCGAGCCGCGAGGAACTGAGATCGGCCCATGTCGCGCGTGATTCGAGTCGTGACGCTGGCGCTCGCGTGCCTGCTCCCTGCCGGCGTGCGCGCCGGTCAGGGGCCGGCGCCGGAATCCGTGAAAGCGGAACTGCAGGCGCTCATGACGGCCCTGAACACCGCATTGACCGCGCGCGACCGCGCCGCGCTCGAGCGGATCTACGCCGACGATTTTCTGTTCATCCATGCGCTGGGCGTGCCGGTGAACAAGACGCAGCAAATCGCCGCGGCGATGGCGGCCCCACCGGGCGGGTCGCTCCCGATTCCCGGTTTCGACGGCCTGCTCGTGTACGGCGATGTGGCGATCCTGCGGACGCCGGACCGGACTCGTTTCGGGACGTCGATTTACGTGCGCCGGGACGGACGCTGGCAGGTGCTGCAGATTCAGGGGACGCCGATGCCGGCGGCGCCTTCTGCGGTAACCATCGATCCCGGCATCCTCAAGAACTACGCCGGCCGGTATCAGCAGGACAACGGCCTGTTTGTCACGCTGGCGTTCGAGAACGGCGGGCTGTCGCTGCAGGTCGATGGACGCCAGAAGCTGCCGCTCACCGCTGACAGCGCCTCCCACTTCACGCTCCCGGCCGGCGCGGGAGAGATCACCTTCGCGACGGCAGGCGGCGCCACGACCTACGAGGTCCGGCGCGGCAACGGCATCGTCATCAAGGGAACACGCGTACCGGCCGAGCGGTAGCCGCGCGGCGTCACGGACACGCGCGTTGTGGCGGCGCACGCGAAGCATTCCCGGCCGATTGTCCTATTGGCCGAATCGTGCGCCGAGCCGCCGTGACCTGACGCCCAGCCTGTTCCGGCGGTCCACGGGCTCCAGAACACCTCGAAGCAACCGCAATGGGTGATGGCGGAGTTCGACAATCCGGATGGCTCGCGCCTCTGCGAGTTCATCAAGAAGGTCGAACCCAAGACCTCGTTCGAGTTCGCGTGCCCGGTGGCCGCGTGAAGGCCGCGGAGAGCTATCAGCTGACGCTCGCGGTGTACGGGGACGACCGGCTGACGGATCGGATGGTGCGGCGAGCGGCGAAGAAGTAGGGAGTTCGGGGTGCGC
>Ga0097621_100001625_pt1 | contig 15417 bp, 17 predicted proteins | sample KBSMisM72_FD_73165 | JGI IMG/M metagenome (GOLD analysis project Ga0097621, IMG submission 73165) | Miscanthus rhizosphere microbial communities from Kellogg Biological Station, Michigan, USA - KBS Miscanthus M7-2 (version 2) (version 2) | ecosystem: Host-associated > Plants > Roots >... | reverse complement strand
CCGGTGGTGACGGAACCTGCCTACAATTATTCCGGTCGTGAGCAGGAGGTGGATATTGGCGGATAGCGAGACCATTCTGGCGGCAGCACACGAGCCGGAGTTGCAGCACCATTTCGACGACAGCGCGCAGCAGTTGGAATCCTCCACGCTCGGCATGTGGGTGTTCCTGGTAACCGAGGTCATGTTCTTCGGCGGAATGTTCGGAGGGTATACCGTTTATCGGAACATGTACCCGGAGGCATTCGCCTCCACCAGCCACTTCATGAACGTCACCATCGGCGCGTTCAATACCGCAGTGCTGATCTTCAGCAGCTTTACCATGGTGCTGGCAGTGCGCTCCGCGCAGCTCGGCCAGAAGAAGGCGCTGATTGCGTTTTTGATCCTGACGTTAATTCTGGGCTGCGTCTTCCTGAGTCTCAAATACGTCGAGTATCACGAAAAGTGGGTGGATCATCACATCCCCGGACCCGGGTTCCACTACGCAGATCCGCGCTACTTCCATCAGGCTCAAATCCTGTTTTTCCTTTACTTCGCGATGACCGGCATGCACGCGATTCATATGATCGTTGGAGCGGGCCTGCTCGCGGCGCTGATCGTCATGGCCGCGCGCAATCGTTTTAGCGCCACCTGGTATACACCGGTCGAGATGATCGGCCTCTACTGGCACTTCGTCGATATTGTATGGATTTTCCTTTTTCCACTTCTGTACTTGATAGGACACACACGATGAGCCATCAGGTGGTTTCGGTCAAAGTCTACGCCGCGGTGTTCGGCGCGCTTCTGGCGCTCACGATCACCACCGTAGCCGTCTCCAAGCTCGAACTGGGCGAGTTCAACTTTATCGCGGCGATGACCATCGCTGTCATCAAAGGAACCCTGGTGGTCATGTTCTTCATGGACGTTCGGCGGGCCACTTCCATGACCAAGCTGTTCGTCGGCGCCGGTTTGTTCTGGCTGGCAATTCTGCTCGTGTTCCTCCTTAGCGACTATCTCAGCCGGGGCTGGTTACCTAGCCTCCGCTGGTTGTAAGCGGTCTGCGTCGACTTCACCAAGCCAGCCAGCGTTTAAGCAGCCACTTGCGAGTGGACGTCAAACGTGTCCTTCGGTAAGAATCCGCCGCCATTTTGATGGCCGCCGCCTGCGTTGGGTAGGGATGAATGACGCGGGCCAGAGTATCCAGACCGAGGCGCGAGCCGATTGCCAGTGTAATATCGTTGATCATCTCGCCGGCATGACGAGCAACCACGGTGGCTCCGAGAATCTTATTGGTGCCCTCTTTTACGTGTATCTTGACAAAACCCTCTTCCTCGCCATCGGCGATCGCGCGATCCACGTCATGCATGGGGACGGTAAAGGTTTTAACAGGTATGCGCTTGCGAATCGCCTCTGTCACGTATAAGCCCACATGCGCGATTTCCGGGTCGGTATAGGTGCACCAGGGGATCGTCAGCGCGCTAAGTCGTTCGCGGCCCCAAAATAGCGCATTGCGAACTATAAGACGCGCAGAAGCATCCTCGAAGTGCATGAATTTGTGTTCCAGGCAAACGTCACCGGTAGCAAAGATTCGTGAGTTAGTGGTCTGTAGAAAATCGTTGACCTGGACTCCGGTGTCGCGGGTGTACCTAACGCCGACAGCCTCCAAGTTGAGATTTTCAACATTCGGACTGCGGCCGATGCCGACCAGGATTTGATCGACGACGACAGTGCTTCTATAATCGTCACTCACAAGATCAACGAATTTTTCGCTTCCTTGTTCGCGCACCGAGACGGCATCGGTGTTGAGGCGGACGTCGATCCCGTCTCGCGCAAGAGCCCCGGAAAGAATTTGGGCGGCGTCGCGTTCTTCCTGGCTAAGAAACATGGGCTCTTTTTCAACTATGGTGACTTTTGATCCCAACCGGCAAAAGGCTTGGGCTAATTCGCATCCCAGCGGGCCACCGCCGATGACTAACAAGCGGGGCGGACATTCAGTCAAGTCGAATACATTTTCGTGAGTCAAGAAGCCTGCTTCGGCCAGTCCGGGAATGGTCGGGTATAGGGGCCGCGCTCCGGTGGCGATCAGCGCTTTCTTGAAACGCAAAAGTTGTCCATCCACTTCAACGGTATTCCGTCCCGCGAAGTGGCCCATGCCAAAATAGACATCGATGCCGAGGGTGCTCAAGCGCTCTGCCGAAGCGCGGCGACTGAGGCGTGCACGGATGTGCCGCATTCGCGCCATCGCCGCGGCAAAATCGACTGTGATGACCTGCGGAACTTGCGCTCCGAATTGCTCCGCGTTGCGCATGTCTGCATAGAGCCTGGAGGTCTTGAGAATCGCTTTCGACGGGATACATCCCGTGTTTAGACAAGTTCCCCCCAACTGATCACGTTCGATGAGCGCGACCTTGGCACCCAATACCGCGGCGGATCGGGCCGCCATTATCCCCGCTGGTCCCCCACCGAGAATCACCAGGTTATATTGATGCGCAGGGTGTGGATTGCGCCAGGCCATTGACGTAGGTTCGGCCAATAAGGTAGGGCTGTCAGGAATCTTTCTTAATGAAGGCGGCGGCAATAATTGGGATTGCATTTGGTGCGTAGCCGACTAAAGATCCGGATACTAGAGCCACCCGCCCCGGAATCCAGCGCGCTTTAATCCTCTCTTGATATAAGGGCAGTCTCGCATTAGTTTCCAGACCAATTGCGAGCGATAGTTTTCGATCATCAGTACGATTATGCCTTGATCGAGCCCGAAGTGACCTTCCGAAATCCATCCATGCGAATTGTTCCCAGGCAGTGTCGGATTGAAACCACTCGGTAGCCGGCCCTCTTTCAGGATTTCCGGATAGTGTGTGAGGCAGTGTCGTGCTGCGGCTAGAGCGATCTCGGGCTCGAACGGCAGCGATGCGAGTGCGGCCCAGGGCGCAATGGTTCCATCGTCCGGCCCATAAGGCACTCCCCGAGCGGTATAGCCGAAGCATTGATGATATTTTCCATCGACTCTCGCCGTCGAAGCGCACGGCCCATCCCCAGCGGTAAAACCCCAGCAGTTTTCGCCATAGCCTTTAAAGTCGTGCGGGTTACGACGTGCATATTCGCGCTGCAGATAGGTTGCTCTTCGGCTGTTCTCAAAATAGTCGCTGCGCTTCTCCCGCATGAACCGATCTCGGATACCCCTGAAATCGATCCAGGCATGCGAAAACTGATGAACAAAAAGCGGACCGGCATACAAGACGTCGAGGCCGTAAAGATTCTCCCATTGGTACGTCGAGGTCCAAGCCGGGTAGCTTGTGGCAGGGAGGGGATGCGTGGGGGATGCCAAGGCCAGTACGTAGAGTAGGATCGCCTCGTTATATCCCTCCCAGCCATAGTGCAGGAATCCACTTTCCGGTTTCCAACCCTGAGACACACTGGATTTATCATCTTGCGCCCACAGCCAATCGATGCGGCGATAGAGTGCATCGGCAAGTTCTCGAATCTCTATTTCGGTCTGCGTTGCTCCGTTAAAATAGACGCTAGCCGTCAGGACTCCAGCCAGCAGCAACGCGGTATCCATCAACGACAATTCAGATGTCCAGGTGCGTTTACCGGTCTGTAGATCTAGGAAGTGATAGTAGAAACCCTTGTAGCCGGTCGCGTCGGCCTGTTCTCCTTGCGGACTGTTCCAAAAAAAACGCAGCGTGACAGCAATGCGCGCGGCCGCCTCATCTCTTGTTATCCAACCGCGCTCTACAGCGATCGGGTAGGTCGAGAGTGCGAACCCCACGACCGCGATACTGGCTGGCGCGCCTGTCCGATTGGTATCCGCGACCAACCCGTTCTCAGGGTTGGTTTCATGCAAGAAGTACTCGAAAGCCGCTCGCTCGAGGCGATCCAGCAAGTCCTCATCCGATAGCATGGCGGTTCAACCATGGCGCCTGCGACAGCCTGCAGGTACGGCCATGATGAAGAAAGAGCGACAGAGTCGTACTTGACCATTGCAGGGAGGCATTGAGTTGCACGCGAACATCATAGCATGTGGACAATAGCTAACTTGCTCGGATAAACTCCACTTTTTCTCACTGAGTCCGCCGGTACATCCATCGCCGGCATCGCGTCCCTGCGGCCGAGGTACCGGCGACGCTGAACTTCTATGTTCCTAACGATCGGGGCGCAAAAAACAACTTCTCTAAGCCCGACACGGCTACCCAGGCGGTTTGAATCCGGCGCTCTTCGCTACAAGCGAGGCAAGCAGTTCGTGCCAGTCTTTCACAAATGACTCGGCGGCTTCGCGCTGGAGATCGGTGGCGAGTTTGTCGCAATCGATGCCCGCTCTAGCAAACTTTGCAATCATCTCCTCGGCGTCACCTCCGTCGGCAGACATGAGCTCACCCACTGAGCCATGGTCCGCGAAGGCAAGCAATGTCTTGTCAGGAATCGTGTTAACGGTAAACGGCGCGGCGAGCGCCTGGATGTAGAGAACGTCCGAAGCTGCCGGGTCTTTTGTGCCCGTGCTAGCCCAGAGCAGTCGCTGGGGCCGGGCGCCTGCATTCGCCAGTCGGAGCCATCGGTCCGAATCGAGTAGCTGGCGATAAGCCCTGTAGGTTCGCTTGGCGACGGCGATCCCAAGTTTGTCTCGCAACTCTGCAGGAACTTTCTCCATCGTTGCCTTGTCCCAGCGACTGATGAAAACAGAAGCCAAGGAGCAAACATCAGGATTCAATCCCACTTGCATACGTCGCTCGATCCCACGCAAATAGGCTTCCGCTGCCGCCAGATATTGTTCGCGCGAGAACAGCAGGGTGACATTCACTGGCACGCCAGCAAAGATAGACTCCTCGATAGCGGGTACTCCTTCGGGAGTTCCGGGAATCTTTACGAAGAGGTTAGGCCGTTCGGCCCGAGCGCGGAGCCGTGCAACTTCAACGATTGTGCCTTGTGTATCGTGAGCAAGCGTCGGCGACACTTCAAGCGAAACCCAGCCGTCGATGCCATTCGTTCGGTCGTAAATTGGGCGGAACAGATCCGCAGCCTGCCGGAGGTCCTCGATTGCAAGCTCGTAGAAGAGAGCCTCGTCGGACTTGCCCTGCTTCATCTTTACGTGAATGGCGTCATCGTAGAAGTTCGATTCCTTAATTGCATGGTCGAATATCGAAGGGTTTGAGGTGAGCCCGGTAATTGAGAGTTCACTGATGTAGCGGCGGAGCGTGCCATTTATTAGATGTCCACGAGTGATGTTGTCGAGCCAGAGACTCTGGCCGAGATTATGGAGTTTTTGGGTCGGCTTCATATAGGCTCCCGGACTCGGAGCATGCTCAATCTGATACTTGCCGCCTGGATTATCGCATCGCCGTGGATCTATTCGTATACCTCTGAAACTAGTTGATTTGTTAACAGCGTGTGCATCGGCGTTCTGATTCTGATTCTCGCTGGTTTTCGTTCATTCGATCCGATCGAGGCGAAAAGCGTAATCGATTGTTGCTCCGGGCTGCTTTCGGCGTCAGACGCCATGGGTCCGCGGCACTTCAGACCGTCCGCTAGTGTTGTGTGCTGAAGCTGGTTGTTTAGATAGAGAGTTGGGCGCGTTCAAAAGCGCTCCCTCGTCAACACCCACACCCAGACGACCCACCAGCTCGCCACCGAGCCAGCCCGTAACTAACGCCAGGCCCACAGCGATACAGGACAATGCAACCGCGGAATCTGACGGAGGGTATCCAGGTACGCGGTACCTCAAAATCCAGCTTCCGATAAAGAGTAGCACCACAATCACATTTCCAACACCGTGCCAAAGACCTATCGCCTTAGCTCGCGTGTTGGAGGGAATCGCCCACCAGTCCACAGCGCCAAATATTGCGGAGAGCAAACCTCCGATAATACCGGCGGAAATCATCCAATACGAGACGATTGCGAACTCGGAGTTACCGGTCTTCAAATAGCCGATGTCGAAACCAAGAGAAGCCGCCAAGAGGCCGAGAGGGAACACAATGAGCATCGGATGAACCGGATGACCCATGATCTTAACTTGACTTTCCATAAACGGACCTCCTCGGTTGTGAGACAGCTCCCCTATGACGGTTGTTTCAAATTCCAAAGGCTTTTGGATCAAGGTTTTGGCGCAAAGTGAAGATTTGAGCAACTGGGCTTCCACCACCGCTCAATTGGAATTCCGCTCAATCCATGCGTGCGCATCCGGGAGCGCACTCTTATCGAAATAGCGTATCTCCGCGGCGGTGAATGGGCGCCCGAACACGCCCAAGAATTTCTCCCATTGCTTATCGCCCACCATGGCAAGACGTTCGATATCGCTGAAATGCTTTAGATCAAACTTAACCTCGTCCCAAAACGCCACGGGCTCCCACCCGTGAAAGTCCCGCATTATGAAAAGCACCCGGATTTTTCCATACCGTTCCACAAGCCCCTGAAACGTTGACTCCAGCGTCTGAAAATCGCTGGCGACGAATTTCCCACTCACCTCGAGTTCTAGAATGTTACCGCTCTTATTTTCAATGATGTGTAGTGACATTGGTCTCTCTGAATTAACGGGCTTCTGTTGACATTTGGAGCTCCGGTTCGTAGAGTGTCGGCTGAGTTCCCGCCAGCGAAAGCACCTCTACAAGCTGGCCAACTCGCAGCTCTTGAAGTTGAAGCGGCATTCGCCGCGAGACTTGCGGTCTTGGACGTGGCCGTAAATATATTCGCGCCTTCCCTGTCTTCGAGCCCGCATCTCTGTTGTAGAGAAATAAGTCCCCCGAAGGCACCCATACCGCCGAGACCCGATGCGGACCGTCTGGAACGTTTTCAAATTCAAAGCGGCGTGCGATTCTCTGCCAAAAAGTGCTCTCGCGCGGGTGCCTGAGAGCCAATTCATTGTGCCGGACACCAGCTACCGACACGAGATCCGGTTGCGGAAAGAGAATCATCGCTCATCGGTCCTCCTTCTCACTTACGATATTGAGCACTTCTGGTTCCATCGCGCGCCGAATCGTTTCGCGCGATATTTTCAACCGCCTTTCTCCCCGGTATGTTTCAATTTAAGGAGGGCTCCAACGCCAAGAGAGGCGCATAAATGGCCGTCTCAAATCACGCAGCGCTGAATCTCGCCGCCTTCAACGTTAGCGCCGAGCGAGGATTTTTACCGCCAGAAGATCCGCTCGATTGTCTCCCCAGACAACAATTTGGAGCCTGGGAAGATTTATCGGTCGAACTGCCTAAATTGCTAGCTGCTGGGGTCGTACGACGTACCTTGGATCGTTTGCCGATTCTTGATCCCACGCCATTGTTCGATCATTCATCATCGGTTGAGCGTGCAATGCTACTCTTGTCCTACTTCGGTCACGCGTATATTTGGGGAGAAGCAAAGTCCGCCGACGTCATTCCGGAGCCGGTGGCCGCGCCGTGGCACGCCCTTGCTCATCGCCTAGGCCGACCGCCCGTGCTTTCCTATGCCTCGTATGCGCTACACAATTGGAGGCGGCTCGATCAGGCGAATCCAATTGCTCTGGGAAACCTCGCGCTCCTTCAGAACTTTCTCGGTGGAGTAGACGAGGAATGGTTCGTCCTCGTGCATGTAGAAATAGAAGCCAAGGCAGGACGCGGGATGCAGAGCTTGGCGAATGCTCAGACCGCTGTGGCGCAGGGCGACCGCGAGAGAGCGGTGATTAGTCTCAAGGCGTTGGAAGAGGTTCTGGGGAGCATGCTCGCCAGCCTGGTGCGGATGCCGGAACGATGCGATCCGTATATTTATTACCGGCGCGTCCGCCCGTACATTCACGGTTGGAAGGATCACCCGACATTCCCGAACGGCGTTGTTTATGCGGGTGTTCGCGAGTATGCTAGCCAGCCTCAGCAGTTTCGTGGGGAAACGGGCGCACAAAGTTCGATAATTCCATGCCTCGATGCTGGACTGGGAATTCAGCACCCGGAGTCTCCGCTTGCGGTTTACCTAAAGGAAATGCGCGACTACATGCCGGTTGGACATCGCGCATTCATCGGTGCACTAGAGCGCGGCCCTTCAATCCGCTCCTATGCCAGCGCGGGTGATTCAGAAGTTCGAGAGGCATACAACAAATGCTTACTAGCATTGGAGCGCTTTCGTGGATTGCACCTGCACTATGCGTCCACGTATATCCAACAGCAACATGAGCGTGGTTCGGCTAATCCAACGGATGTTGGCACAGGCGGCACACCTTTTATGGGCTACCTGGAAGAACATCGTCAGACAACATTGCGCCACCTGCTCTGAGCGTGAATGTCTGACAGTTCTGTTAAGGCACTCTCACCCGCGTGCACTGCGATTAGCTCGGGTACGATCCGGTGATGTAATTGTGCAGATGGCGAATGGTATCGTCCTGGGCGGTGATGATCCAGTTCACAAGGTCGCCGATAGACACGATGCCGATGACGCGGTCCGCTTCGAGAACTGGAAGATGTCTGATTTGGCGCGATGTCATCACGTGCATACATTTGCCAATGGTCTGCTCTGGCGTAACAAACAATACGGGCGCGCTCATGATCTCGCGAACTCTTGTTTCACGGGATTGTCTTCCTTTGAGGATGACCTTACGTGCGTAATCCCGCTCCGTGATGATTCCGACCAAACGTCTGGCGCTGACAACAACCAACGCGCCGATGTGCTTCTCTGACATGGTGGCAATGGCGTCATAGACGCTGGTCTCGGGCGAAATCGACCAGAGCGCATTACCCTTTTGAGCAAGCATCGACCTCACAGTCTCGTTCAGATCGATAGCTCGCGGTGATGCTGTGGAATGCATTGCGTTGTCCTCCTTCGTCAACTACAGTCAGCCAGGCAAGCAACTAGCCCGCCTGAACCTTCAAGAGATTGTTGACTCGCTTGACGCCTTCGGTCTGCTTTGCGGTTCGCTCCGCTTCATCCTTGGCGGCTATGGTTTCCACCTGGCCGTGCAAGGTAACAACTTGGTCGACGACGTCAATGTTGATCTTTCGCGATGGGGTGTCGGGATTGTCAATAAGTTTCGCTTTGATTTTGGTGTGAATCCAGGCATCGTCAAGCGAGTTCCCTATCTTGTCACCAAACTCTTTGGCCTTCTCGCGCGCAGCACGTGCCATCTCCTCTGTATACTCGCTGCGGGCGACTGGACGAGGTTGGACGTCGATTTTATCAGTAACCACTAAGTTCGGTCGCCCGTTCTTGGCGAGATCGACCGCCTTAGTCCTAAGGTCCTCAGTAGGCACGGTGCCGGACAGAGTCACTTCATTTTTGTCAGCCCTTGCTTCCACGCCAATCCCTTGAAGCTTAGGCTCAGATAAGAGCTGTGTCTTGATGGACTGCTCCATATCGGAATTACTGGACGCTGCGCTGGTCGTCCCGTTGGTGGAGCAACCGTATAGCAGGAGGCCCACAATCGATGTAATAGATAGTAGTATCCGCATGGATCACCTCTAATTACGAGATTGTTTCAGGAGCTCAACCGTTGCGTCTCAGCGAAACGCTTTCAAATGAAAAGAGATATAGTTCACTGGGAGAAGGCATAGAGGCAATTCGATGATCAGAATACTGACGATCGAGCGCGAGTACGGAAGCGGGCAGCCGAGATAGCCCGAAAGCTCCCGGACCGCTTGGGCTGGAAGTTATGGGATCAATTGCTAACCGACGAAATAGCTCGCCATGCAAAGTCCCTGGCGGCTCTTTCGTCCAAGCAGAAACGAAACAGTAGATCAACCTGCGGCCGCCCGCTTGACCTCGGCAATATCGAACTTCTTCATTTTGAGGAACGCCTGAGTCACCCGTTCGATGCGCGCCTTGTCGCCTCCGCCTAAGAGTTCCTGCATGACAGCGGGAGTGATCTGCCATGATAGGCCGTACTTGTCCTTAAGCCAGCCGCACTGTTCGGCTCTTGGGTCCGCCGAGAGCTTTCCCCAGAAGTAGTCGATCTCCTCCTGGGTATCGCAAGGCACGATGAAGGATATCGCTTCGTTGAAACCGAAGTTGTGCTCACGCGCAGAGTCCATGGCCCCGAACTCCTGGCCGCGCAGCGATAAGTTTGCATACCGCACGGTTCCTTCCTTGTCTGGGTCCTCGCCCTTCCCGTAGCGCGCGACAACGTCCATCTTCGTGTCTCTTGCCCCCTCGCCATCGGGTGCGTTTTTGAAAACCGATCCGTAGAAGTTGATCGCTTCTTCGGCCTTGCCGCACACATTTCCCACGAACATGAGTATAGGAGTGAATTTCTGAAGTACGGGGACTTCGCCGGCATGGATTACCTGCCATGACACGCCGTACTTGTCTTCCAGCCACCCGTACCGCTCGCTGAAGGGGTACCTATCCAGCGGCATCAGGACCTTGCCACCCTGGTAAAGGCGTTCCCATATCCTATCGACTTCATCTGTCGTGTTGCACTTGATATGGAAGGACACGGACGGATTGAATTTGAACAAGGGGCCTGCACTGATCGCCATGAATGGCAGCCCCGCAAGTTCGAAGGATATAAGGTCGCAGTCACCCGACGGCGTGCCGGTGAGCTTCGTCACGTTGGTGATCTTGGAGCCGGGAAACAATGAAACGTACAACTCGGCCGCTTCCCGCGCATCCCTGTCAAACCACAAATGCGGCGTGATCTTTTGCATGGTGTTTTGAACCTCCCCTTAAGTACAGGAATTATACTCTGGCACGTGCTCAAAGGCACTTTCTCTCGAAACAGCCTCCGTAGCATCCCGTCCAATATTTAGGAGGTAAATTCCAATGCGTGGATTTACGTTTCTGGTACTGACCGCTGTTGTGGGAATTGGCTTGATATTTTCCGCCCCTGCAGGGGTGGCACTTGACCTCCGAGAAGTGCCACCCCAAATGGACTCTGCGATACCATGACATTCTGTGACCAATCACGCCAGTTGGGTGGACTCCGCGAACCAAACCCACACCGATTTTCCTTTGCAGAATCTTCCCTACGGGGTGTTTGGCAGCGATGCGCGCATCGGCATAGCGATTGGCGATTCGATCCTCGACCTACGCGCCTGCACCGAGACTGGATTGCTGCACGGCCTCTCGCTCGAAACCGCGCGCGCCTGCGCCGCGGATTCCTTGAATGCGCTATTCGCGCTGGGCCCGGACCACTGGTCTCCGCTCCGCCTCCGCGTCACCGAATTGTTGGAGGCCGCTTCGCCGCAGCGCCCGCAAGTGGAGCCGCTGCTGATCCCGCGCGACAGTGTAGCGATGCGCCTGCCCGCGGTGATTGGTGACTACACCGATTTCTTCACCTCGCTCTATCACGCCTCGAATGTAGGCAATCTCTTCCGCCCCGGAAATCCGCTGGCCCCGAATTACAAGCACCTGCCCATCGGCTACCACGGTCGCGCGTCGTCGATCGTCGTCAGCGGAACTCCCGTGCATCGCCCCGCCGGCCAAACGCAGGAAGGTCAATTCGGTCCCACTCGCGCACTCGATTATGAACTAGAAGTAGGAATGTTCGTCGGCCCCGGCAACCGCCTCGGCGAGCCCGTGCCGATCGGCCAATCGCGCGCGCACATCTTTGGACTGTGCCTGCTGAACGACTGGTCCGCACGCGACCTCCAGGTCTGGGAATCGCAACCGCTCGGCCCTTTCCTTGCCAAAAGTTTCGCAACTACCATCTCTCCATGGGTAGTGCCGCTAGAAGCGCTGGAGCCCTTCCGCACCCCCGCATTCGCCCGCGACGCAAGCGATCCCGTGCCCCTCCCGTATTTGCATTCGCCCGACGATCAGGCGCGCGGCGGCATCGATATCACCCTGGAAGTGTGGCTAGTATCACAACGCATGCGCAAATCCGGAGCCGCGCCCCTGCGAATCAGCCGTGGCAACTTTCGTGACACCTACTGGACCATTGCGCAGATGCTGGCGCACCACACCAGCAATGGATGCAACCTGCGTCCCGGCGATCTGTTCGGCAGCGGAACCGTCTCCGGGCCCACCCGCGATTCGCTCGGTTGTCTGCTGGAACTCACCCGCCGCGGCACCGAGCCCTTCCGCTTGCCTACCGGCGAAGAGCGCCGCTACCTCGAGGACGGCGACGAAGTGATCCTGCGCGCCTTTTGCGAACGCGAAGGCTGCGTGCGCATCGGCTTCGGCGACTGCCGCGGCATCGTGACTATTTGATCTCCACCAACTCCAACGCCTCCCGGCTAGGCCCTTCGATCATCACCGCCCGCGCATCTCCCAGCTTGTAAATCTTGCTGAGAAACTTCACGTGTTCCGCACGCAGCTTGGCGATCCACGCATCCAGGTCGTGCACGCTCAATCCCACATGATCGTAAAGGTGCCCGCGCGTTGACACCAGCGGGCGCTCGTCCTGCTGCACGTGCCAGGTGAGAGCAACGTCGTCAAAAGTGACACCTGCCGGCTGCCGCAACATGCCGGCCTGTTCGAGCGACGGCCAAGAGAGCTCGGGCCGAGCCACTTTGCACGTGGCTTCCGTATAAGTGGAACGGCTGGGCGCATTCAAGTGCCGGTGATACCACAGCTCCGCACAATAGGGATCGCTCTGGAACAGGTGCACATGATTGAACCGCTCCGTGGGCATGTTCCCCTGGTATTCAATGATCGCGCCGTCTGGAGCTTCAAGATACGCGAACCCCGCGCCATGTGTGGGCTGCACGCCCTTAGCCTTCGCATCCGCGATCTGCGCCTTAGTCAACCCCAGCGATCCACCGACACCCGGCCAAGTGTCGCTGCTCACGAAAACCGATCCGCCCTCGTCCGTCGTATACAACGGCAGCAGCTTCACCTTGCGTTCCAGGTACTCGGCCTTGTTCTTCTGCACGTCCACCACATGCCAGCCGAAGTGCCAGATCGCCGTCTGCGGTGTAGTCGGCGGCGGCGTCTTCACCTTGCTGAACAACACATACACCTTGCCCGATTTCAGCGCCGTGGCGCCCGCGAACGTCGACTTTTCCGTGCTAGGAAACTGCCGCGTGTAAAAATCGATGGCCTTTTCCGGATCGACGGAGTTCAGATGCAGATGATGAAACCCCGGCGGCGGAAGCGTTTGCGCGCTCGCCGCCAGCGCCAGCAGAAAGTAGGCGCCGACCGTCCTCATGGAGTCGGATGCAATACCAGCTTCTGCACGCGCCAGTTGGTAAGCTCACCAGCGAAGATCTCGTTGGGATTGCGGCAATCGATCTCATGCACCGTCCCCAATTCCTTGATCAGTTTCCCCGCCTTGCCGAACTTGCCGATGATGCGTCCGTCGAGTTCCATCTTGTAGATCTCGCCGTTGTCCATCGAAGTGCTGGGATTCGAATTGGAAGTATACAGATAAGGATGCGCCCCTGAAGAAATGCAAATCGCATATGGCGCGCCGACATTGGTGAACTGCGTCTTGAAAGTTCCGTCGTTGTCGAAAACCTGGATGCGTTTGTTCGACCGGTCACCGACATACACGTTCCCCTGCGGGTCGACGGCGATCGTGTGCAACAGATCGAACTGCCCCGGCCCGGTTCCTTTAGAGCCCCACGACTTGATAAACATCCCGTTCTTGTCGAACTTCGCCACGCGCGAGTTGCCGTAGCCGTCGGACACAAAAATGTTGCCCGCCGCATCCCACGCCACGTCGGTAGGCCGGTTGAAATTATCGCCCTTGACACCAGCGCCGGGCAGTCCGCCGCGTCCGCCCGGGCCGCCGCCCTCGCCGGTTTCTCCCGCCGGCACGCGAATCGCCTCCGGCTTGCGCCCCAAGGTCAACAGAATGCGGCCAGTCGGATCGAACTTGATCACCATGCTGGAGCCTTCATCCACCACCCAGATGTTGTCCTGCGGATCGATGCGCACCACGTGAGCGAATAGAAATCCATACACGCCCTGCCCGATCTCGCGCATGAAGGTCCCATTCGGCGCGAACTCAAACAGCCGCGCGCCGCCGTGCGTGAAGGTGCGCGATCCGCCCATAACGGCGTTGCTCGACCCGGTACGCGTATAAACGAAAATATTTCCCTTGGAGTTGGTGGCGACTCCCGCCGCCTCGCCCAGATAAATGTGCGGCGGCATCTTCAGCAAATTTGGCGCCGAGTCATACGGGATCTCAGGAATGCTCTGCGCAGAAAGCGTAGCGACGAAGAGAAGCGGTGTGATGAATTTCATGACAGTCTCCTACTTCGCAGCTTTCTCAGGATGCAGCGTCAGCTTCTGCACGCGCCAACCCGTGATTTCGGACACCAGCAGTTCGTTTTCATTGCGGCAATCGATCTCATGCACGGTAGTGAACGATCCCAGTTGCTTGCCGGCCTTGCCGAACTTGCCCACCACCGTGCCGTCCAATTCCATCTTGTAAATGTCGCCGGTGACGGCAGCGATCTCCGCATTATTGTTATCGGGATTCGAATTGGAGCTGTACAAATATTGATGCGTCCCCGGCGTAATGCACAGCGCCCACGGCGCACCCACGTTATCGTAGATGGCCTTGAAGGTCAGGTCGTTGTCGAACACCTCAATGCGCCGGTTGCTGCGGTCGCCCACATAAACGTTGCCCTTGGCGTCGGTCGCAATCGAGTGCGGCAGATTCAGCTGCCCCTGCCCCGGCCCCTTGGTGCCCGCAGTAGCAATGAAGCGCCCGTTCTTGTCGTACTTCACCACGCGCGAGTTCCCATAGCCATCGGAAACAAAAATGTTCCCCGCCGCATCCCACGCCACGTCCGTCGGCCGGTTGAACAAGTAAGGTTGCGCCGGAGGCACCGGGGCATTCCCCGCCGGCGTGCGCTCCAACCCCTCCACCGATTCCGGCCGCCTGCCCAGCAGCATCACGACCTGCCCTGCCGGATTGAACTTGATCACCATGTTGGAGCCCTCATCGACGGCCCAGATGTTGTCGTCCTTGTCCACGCGGACCGCATGCGCAAACACGAATCCGTACAGCCCCTCGCCGATCTCGCGCACGAACACGCCTTTCTGGTCGAACTCGAACAGCCGCGTCTCCTGGCTGCGCGTATAGACGAAGATGTGGCCCTTCGAATTGGTAGCCACGCCGATGCCCTCGCCCAGATACAGATTAGGCGGCAACTTTAAAAAGTTCGGCGCCGAGTCAAAGGGAATCTCCGGCACGTTCTGCGCCTTGGCCTTCGCGTTCATTTGCGCCGGAGTAAGTTGCTGCGCGGCAACCGGCAGCAGCGCAGCGCACAGGATAGCGAGTGCGAGATGAAACCTCATGGGCACCTCCTCGAAAGTGTCGAACGGAATCGGAAGTTTATCACGCGCCGGGCTGGCTTTGCACCCCAGCCTGCGGTATACCTAACGGTTATGGCCAACCTGACAGATCGCCGCTCGTTCCTGATGTCCACGTTGGGAGCAGCCCTGCTCCCCGCGGCCGCGCGAGCCCAACAGCCGGCTCGTATATCGCCCGTGCCCGCGCCTCGCGACTGGTCAGGCAACACTCCGCTCCAATATCCCGACCCCGACATCGTCGCCCTCGACAATCGCTTCCGCCGCTACATCATCGGCAACACCACCATCAAGCG